>JABAHS010029333.1_pt1 | contig 37747 bp, 40 predicted proteins | sample 7062111 | NCBI WGS metagenome assembly JABAHS01 (sample SAMN14534600, study PRJNA622989) | marine sediment metagenome | biome: marine biome [ENVO:00000428]; feature: marine pelagic biome [ENVO:01000023]; material: deep marine sediment [ENVO:00002113]; isolation source: pool of 4 deep marine... | reverse complement strand
CTAACTGGTTTGAAACTAATAAAGAAGAAACTAAGCAGTAGGGATTAATTTACATATAGAATCCAGCCACTATCATTAGCTTTAAGAACTCCTGAGAGAGTAACATTTTCCCTATCGGAGCTTTTTTCAATTGAGACTATGTTTTCTAAGGTGCCATGAAGAGCATAAATCTCGCCTTCATTAGTCTGAATAAAATGAGCGTGTGGCTCAGCTTCATTACAAGGCCCACCTGCTACTTTGGGTTCTACATCACCTTCATTATAATTTGGGAATAGGCATAAAACAGTTCCAGTAACTGAGGTTTTAATTGAATTATCGCCTGGTTCCAAAGATGGAGTGTAAATCTGCCATGCTCTTTGGTGACCAACGGCCTTACCTTTTAGTCTGAGCGGAACTCTGTATCCCATTCTAGATTTGGAGCCTTGTTTAATTTTCTGCATTTCTTCTTGGGATCCGTGTAGAGAATATAAATTTCCGTTTACGCCGAGAAGATATACAAGACCATCACACTCAGTAAATTCCTTAGATACTGCAGCAGAATTGCTATCATCAAGATGAACGCAGACTAGCTGACCTCTTAGAATCTCCGTATCATCAGTATCAGCAAAAATGTTATATGAGAAAATTAATACAGCTACTAGACTACAACTAAAAATAAATATATTTCGCATATAAACCCCCGCTAAGAAATGCTTTGTTAATAAGACTACACTAATTTAGACAGAGGATAAAAGGAAAAAGTTTCTTCTTTTATATTTTTAAGTTGGGGAGAAGCTCGACAATTGAATTTTTCAGAAATTCCCGNNTTCCAAACGACTATATCAAGGTCAATTGTTCTTGGACCATATTTGTTTTCTATTCTTATTCTTCCAAGTTTGTTTTCTAGATCTTTTAGCCATGTCTTTAAGGTCTCATAGTCCATATCTGTCTCGATCAAGAATGCACAGTTTAAGAAATTATCTTGGTCTAAACACCCAATAGGTTCTGTTTCAATCACCGATGACGTTTTAATTAGTTTGAATTGATTTGCTATAGCATTTTGAGCTTCGTTAATATTTTTTGAAGGCTCGATATTTGATCCAACCCCAATCACAACTTTATTTTGTTCCATAATTATCTGCTCTGAGTTTGGGTTACAGATACTGTGTCGGTAAAACGAAGTGCACCAGGTTTATCGACTCTTACACTTGCTCTCTCTACCTTGTTATTTTTCATGACAATCTTTATGGCTTCTCCAGCAATTTTTTCTATCAGGTTGAACTCGTTTCCTTCTACCATACTAATTATTTGCTTAGTGATTGTTTTGTAATCAATAGTATCTTCANNCAATAGTATCTTCAATATTGTCAGTTTCTATGGCTTTGGTTCCGTCAAATTCCATCTCTATATTTATGATTACATCTTGCTCTTTCTCTTTTTCCCAATCATAAATACCAACAATTGTGCGGAGTTTTAAATTTTCAATTTTTATAATCATGGCTAATTTCCCTATACTAAATGTTGTCCTCCGTCTACAAAAAGACATTGTCCTGTGACGAATGGGTTGTCTAAGATATATTCCAAAGCACTAACAATATAATCTGGATTACCAGGTTTTTTTAAGGGTGTATTTTCTGCTATTTTCTCCAGATATTCGAGACCCTTATCGGGTGGTGGAAGAATAGGGCCTGGACAAATTCCATTTACCCTTATTTTAGGGCCAAGCTCTTTTGCAGCCATCATAGTAAAATCTCTAAGGGATTTCTTAGTCAGATTATATGCAAAATGCTTAGTTTCTACTTTATTAATCCTCATATCTAACATATTTATTATCATCTCCGCACTATTTCTATTGCTGAAGTCTTGGGATAGAAAAAATGGGGCTTTAAAGTTTGTATTGAAATCTCTATCAAATATATCCTCGGTCACATCACTAAAAGCAATGTCTTCAAATATAGAGGCGCTATTTACTAAAATTGAACATTCGGGAAAAACCTCAAAAACATTGGGGATNNCGGATTAGCTCTGCAGTTTCTTTTGCATCATTGTCAGAGTGGTTGTAGTGTATGGCGATGTCATATCCTCTCAGTGCCAATGCAACTGAAATGGCTTTTCCCAATCTTTTTCCCCCACCTGTTATAAGTGCAGCTTTGCTCATTATATTCTCTTGTGTTATTTAATAGCCTGATTATAGCATATGTCCACTTTGCAGCTATGATTGTAGGGCAACTAACTTCAACCCTACAATGCCCACAATGATAAAACCTATAAACAGAAATCTGAGAAAATTCATAGGCTCACCTAGTAACCAGATGCCTAGAAAGAATGTACCAACAGCCCCAATTCCTACCCAAACCGCGTATGCTGTGCCAACTGGAATTTCTCTTTGAGCAAGAAATAGGAAGAATCCGCTCAGAAGTATACTCACAACAGCAAGTGCTGCATATCCATAGCGTATTCCTTTATCAGTGGAAGCGAACTTAAGACCCATCGGCCATCCCCACTCCATTACACCTGCAATAAGTAGATAAATCCATGCCATATGCATATTCCTCCTAGGGTTTATAGTTGATGTTAATTTAAATCAAATCACATATTTTTTCTATTTTTTTAGACGAATCTTTTCCTTTTCTCCAATGTCTAATAAAAAATTCTGATACTTTATTTATTGGGTCTGATTGGTGTACAATAGTAAATCAAAACCCTGTTATTAAAAGGAACTTATATGGCTAGACGAACTACTGCAAGACGAACGACTAGATCTCAAAATAGGATACTTGGAATCGATATTGGTGGAACAGGAATCAAAGCAGCCCCAGTAGATAATAAAAAAGGTGTCCTAATAAAAGAGCGTTTCCGTATTGAGACTCCTCAGCCTCCAACACCAAGAGCGATGCTGGAGGTGATAGGGCAACTTATAGATCATTGGAATTGGAAAGGTAAAATAGGATGCGGTTTCCCTGGAGTTCTAAAACATGGAGTAGTTCACACTGCTGCAAATCTAGACAAACAATGGATTGGAATCAATATACAAGAGCAAATAGAGAGAATTTCCTCTTGCGAAGCTGTTGTTATTAATGATGCTGATAGCGCAGGTCTTGCAGAGATGAAATTCGGTGCAGGCAAGGAATATAACAAGCACGGTGGAGGGGTTGTTATTATGGTAACCCTTGGAACGGGTATTGGAACAGCAGTTTTTGTAGATGGTCATCTTGTTCACAACACGGAGCTTGGTCATATAGAGATAGATGGTAAGGATGCAGAGAAACGAGCAGCTGCAAGTATTAGAGAACGCAAAAAACTAAGTTGGAAAAAATGGGGACATAGAGTTAACACATATTTGCAGACAATGGAGAAACTACTATCTCCTGATTTGTTTATAATTGGTGGGGGTGTCAGTAAAAAACCAGACAAATTTTTTGAGTACCTAGATGTTAAAGCAAAAATAGTTCCAGCTGAAATGCATAATGATGCAGGAATTGTTGGTGCAGCTCTTTCTGTAGAATTATAGAATAAAATATAGGAGTTATTCTTGAAAAAGTAGACCTGATATGTGATAATCCCCACAAGGGTATAATCATCGTCGGGTGGAGCAATTGTTTTCCAGATAGTTGAGGTAATTATACTTTGTCCAAAGAGAAACACTTCAATCTTTTTCAAATAAACTCGGAGCTTATCAGGGTAATAAAAATCTAAGGAGATCGGCTATGGCAGTAAAGTCCAAGAAGAAGGACAAACTAGAGCAATTAATAATAAATACTATTAGAACTCTATCCATGGATGCGGTTCAGAAAGCGAATTCAGGACATCCTGGAACCCCAATGTCGATGGCTCCTGTGGCATATACAATTTGGGATAAGTTCATGAGTTTTAATCCTAAAAACCCAGATTGGCCAAACCGTGATCGATTTGTTCTGTCTTCTGGGCATGCTTCTATGCTCTTGTACAGCTTATTGCATCTAACGGGATATGATCTTTCACTAAACGACATCAAAACGTTTCGTCAGCTTCATAGTAAATGTGCTGGTCATCCCGAACACGGGATGGCTCCAGGTATTGAAACTACTACGGGTCCACTGGGACAGGGCTATGCAACTTCTGTTGGAATGGCTATCGCAGAGAAATGGTTAGCCCAATACTTCAATCGCCCTGGGAATGAGATAATCAACTACCATATTTTTGCACTAGGAGGAGACGGATGCATGATGGAGGGGATCTCCAGTGAAGCAGCCTCTCTTGCAGGTCACTTGGGTCTAAGCAACTTGGTGTGGCTATACGATAACAATCACATAACCATTGAAGGTCACACAGACCTTGCTTTTAGTGAGGATGTAGCGGACCGATTCATGGGCTACAACTGGCATGTACAGCACGTTGGAGACGCAAATAATTTAGAGCTCTTGCAAGAAGCTCTTGGTAGAGCTAAAAAAGAAAAAGAGCAACCCTCTTTAATAATAGTGGACAGTCATATTGGTTTTGGGGCCCCGAATAAACAGGATACTGCAGCTGCGCATGGTGAGCCTCTTGGAGAGGAGGAGATAAAGTTAACAAAAATTAATTACGGATGGCCTCCTGAGAAGAAATTCTATGTTCCTGATGAAGTTAAAAACTATAGAAAACAAATTCTAAAAAGAGGCAAAAATGACGAGGATAAGTGGAATAAAAAATTCTCTAAGTACGCATCTAAATACCCAGATTTAGCAAAACAGTTTGAAATGATGGAAAAACATGAAATGCCAAAAGGCTGGGAGAAATCCTTGCCTACTTTTCCTGCCGATCCAAATGGGCCTGCAACTAGAAGCTCGAACGGTAAGATCTTAAACGCTATTGGCAAAGAAATCCCATGGTTTCTTGGTGGAGCGGGTGATGTAGGTCCTTCAACTAAGACCTATTTAGACGATACCGGGAGTTTTGAAAAAAACTCATATGACGGAAGAAATTTTCACTATGGTATTCGAGAGGCTGCCATGGCAGCGGTGACAAATGGTATGGTGCTTAGCAAGTTAAGGGCTTATGCGTCATGCTATTTTGTATTTTCAGACTATCTTAAAGCGCCTCTTCGGTTGTCTTGTTTAATGAAAAATCCAGTCATTTATGTATTTACTCATGATAGTATAGGCCTTGGAGAAGATGGGCCTACACATCAGCCGATCGAACATCTTGCAGCGCTCAGAGCAGTGCCCAATCTTGACGTTATAAGGCCTGCTGATGCAAATGAGCTGAGTGTTTTGTGGAAGCATGTAATAGAAGTCAAAGATAGAACGACTGCTTTGATTCTTACCCGGCAGAATGTTCCTACCTTCGACCGGAGCAAATATGCTTCTGCCAAGGGAGCTTTGAGGGGTGCTTATATTCTAGCCGACAGTAAAGGGAAGCCTGAATTAATACTCATTGGAACGGGGTCTGAGGTTCAGCTGTGTCTGGGTGCGTATGAAAGGCTTACAAAAGAGGGAATTAAAGTCCGAGTAGTCAGTATGCCTTGCTGGGAGCTGTTTGATCAGCAGAGCGCTCAATATCAGGAAAAAGTATTACCTGATTCAGTTCGAGCAAGAGTATCTGTTGAAGCTGGCTCTACAGTGGGATGGCACAAATATGTTGGACTTCATGACAAGGGCACTTCGATAGGTGTAGATACCTTCGGAGAATCGGCCCCTGTGAGGGATATTTGGCCTGAGTTTGGATTTACAGTTAATAATGTTGCAGCCAAAGCTAGGAAAACTCTTAAGAAAAACAAAAAAAATAATAAGTAGTTATAAAAAAGATAAAACCATTTATGGGAGGGCATCATGTCTAAGAATATTAAAGAACTAACCAAGCTGGGACAATCAATTTGGTATGATTACATCAGACGTTCTTTTTTAACCAAGGGTGAACTGAGAGCCTTAATTGACGAAGGTCTTAGAGGTGAGACCTCAAACCCTTCTATATTGGAAAAAGCTATTGCCGGCAGCTCCGATTATGATGCGGACTTAATAGAATTAGTAGAACAGGATAAATCTGTTGATGAAATATATGAGGCATTAGCATTAAAAGATATTTCTATGGCTGCAGATAATTTTAGACCCCTCTATGAAGAAACAAACGGTGGAGATGGGTTTATTAGTCTTGAGGTGAGTCCAACTTTAGCTAACAAAACAAAACAGACGATTAGAGATGCTAAAAGATATTTTGTTGCACTCGGAAGACCAAATGTAATGATAAAGATCCCTGCCACTAAAGCTGGAATACCTGCAATCACAGAGGTAATTGCATCAGGTATCAATGTGAACGTTACTCTTATGTTTAGTCTAGAACAATATAAAGCTGTTGCTGAAGCATACATTAAAGGTCTTGAGATACTAGCAGAGAATGGTCCAACAGTATTCAAGGGGCATACAGTTGATAAAGTGGCTTCAGTTGCTTCGTTCTTTGTAAGCAGAGTAGACACTGCTGTAGATGCAGAGTTGGAGAAAAGAGGCAACAAGGCTCTTCAAGGCAAAATTGCTATTGCTAACTCTAAAATTACATATGAAGAATATAGAAATGTATTTAAGGGACCAAGGTGGAATAAACTTAAAAAATTGGGTGCTAGACCTCAAAGAGTTTTATGGGCAAGCACTAGTACAAAAAACCCAGCCTATCCTGACACATTATATGTAGACGAACTTATAGGACCAAATACAGTTAATACTGTTCCTCCAGCTACATATAAAAATTTCAAAGACCACGGAACTCCTAAAACCACTCTTACTAAGGGTCTGAAACAAGCACATGCCGATCTGGCTAAACTGAAAAGAACTGGAATTAAACTAGACGATATAACTGATTTTCTACTTAAAGATGGTGTTAAGAAGTTTGCTGCTTCCTTTGAGACTTTAATGCAGAGTATCGCTGATAAGAAGGAGCAGATTTCTCATGGAAAAAAGCCATATACGGCTAGTTTGGGTAAGCACCAGGCTGCCGTTGATAAAGCGCTTGAGGACCTTATTGAGAATAACATAATTGAGAAGATATGGAATTTTGATTATNNGACTTGGCTGGCTTCACATACCTGAGGTTATGGCTGACGCTTTAGCAGGCATAAATGTTGTAGTCAACCAGGTAAGAAAAGAAGGTTATAAAGACTTACTACTTTTAGGTATGGGTGGATCAAGCCTCGCAGTTGAAGTAATAAAGGAAACTTACGGTACTAAGAAAGGTTATCTGAATGTACATGTTCTAGACAGTACAGACCCAGGAATGGTTCTTGAATATCGAAGAAACCTAAATATGAAGAAAACTCTCTTTGTTGTTTCCACCAAATCAGGTGGTACAGCAGAGACCCTTTCATATATGAAATATTTCTACAATGAAGTGCTTGACGAGGTTGGTAAAAAGGATGTTGGAAAGCACTTTATTGCAATTACAGATCCAGGAAGCAATCTTGAAAACATAGCCCAAGATCTTAAATTCAGAACAACATTCTTAAATGATCCAAATATTGGCGGGCGTTACTCTGCTCTATCATTTGTCGGAATCCCTCCGGCAGCTTTTCAGGGAGTAGACGTTCCTCTTTTACTAGAGCGAGCTATCAAGATGCTCCACAACAACGAGAGTTGTAATGAAGGAGATCACTCTGGCGCCTGGTTGGGAGCAATAATGGGAGAGCTAACTTTAGCCGGACACGACAAAGTTACTTTGATCACATCCCCACCTATTCAGGGATTTGGAGCTTGGGCCGAGCAGTTAATTGCAGAGAGCACAGGTAAGAGTGGAAAAGGAATATTACCTGTTGACCGTGAGCCTATTGGGCCTCCTGAGAATTACGCCAATGACAGGCTATTTGTCTATCTGCGTCTTGCTGATGACAGTACCTATGACAGAAAAGTGAAAGCACTCGAAGAGCATGGCCAGCCAGTAGTAAGAATAAACCTACAAGACATATACGATCTTGGCGGCGAGTTCTTTAGATGGGAGTTTGCAATAGCAATAGCAGGAAGAATAATTGGAATTCATCCGTTTAACCAACCAAACGTTGAGGCTGCAAAGGTGCTAGCTCGTAAGATGATTGCACAGTACCAGGAAAAAGGAAAACTTCCTTATGTAAGGCCGACTGCAACAGACAAAGGTATAACAATCTATTCTGGCTTCAAAACAAAGAGCTTAGAACATGCACTCAAGAAGTTTTTATCATTCGCTAAGAAAGGTAAGAATGGTGGTAAGGGTAGAAGCTATGTAACCCTTCAGGCATATGTTAAACCTGATGATGCGACGTATGAGGCTATGCAGAAATTCCGCAAAAAAGTGCAGGCTAAGTATCGCTTGGCTACAACATCAGGATTTGGACCTCGATTCCTTCACTCAACGGGGCAGCTCCATAAGGGTGATGCAGGCAATGGGCTCTTTATACAGTTTACATCTGAGATGCCAGAAGATGCTCCAATTCCAGATGGAGCCGGCAAGAAAGCTTCTTCGATGAGTTTTGGAGTGTTGAAAAATGCTCAAGCCCTCGGTGACAGAAGAGCTCTTCTAAATAACAAGAGAAATGTGATAACATTCCACTTGGGAGAAGATGTTGTAAAAGACATTAATAAATTGACAAGAAGCTTGTAGAAACACACAATTGATAAAAGCAATAATTTTCGATCTTGACGGCACGCTTGTGCAGACAGAAGTTTTAAAGGCTGAGTCCTATGCTAAGGCCGCAGTTGAACTAGATCCTACTTTATCACAACAAGATGTGGTTGAAGGATTTAAAGAATTTGTGGGTCTTTCACGAAAAGAAGTTGCCAAGGGGTTATTAAATAAGTTTAATCTTGGTGATGCAGCATCTAAAAGAATGGATGAGTTTGATGTTGCCAAACCGTGGCAGGCTTTTGTCGATATAAGGATGGATGCTTATTTTAAAATGATATCTGACCCTAAAATACTCAAAGAGCATCTATGTCCTTATAATTTAGCCCTTCTTAAGTGGTCTAGAGATGAAGGTTATACAACAGCTCTAGGTACTATGTCTCATAGAAGAGAGGCATACCGTGTACTTGATGTACTTGATATTCGATCAGAGTTTGATGTAATTTCTACTATACAGGACGTTGAACACGGAAAACCTGACCCGGAGATATATAACCTAATGTTAGAAGAACTTAGAATCTCAAGCAATGAAGGACTAGCAGTGGAGGATTCATCATCTGGAATTAGAGCTGCTCTAGCTGCTCGAGTTAGCTGTATAGCAGTTCCTTCAGATTTTACTAGAGTTGGAGTTCACAAGCTCCCACAAAATGATCACCTACTTGTTGTAGATAATCTTGCTGAATTACTTGAGACGACCAAGAATTTTATCTCTGAGATTAACTCGGATAAGGAGGCTGCAAATTGACCTCGAACAACGGAGTTAGCTTACAGGACCGTCTTAAAAAAGAAGCTGGGGTGAGTGCAGTGGACTTTGTGGAGTCCGGAATGACTTTGGGATTAGGTACTGGCAGTACTACCAAATTTGCTCTAGAGGAGATAGGCAAGAGATTAAAAGAGGGAAGATTAAAAGATATAGTTGGAATATGCAGTTCTATTCAGACTGAAAATCGAGCAAAAGATTTAGGGATTCCAATTATAACTTTTAATGACAAGCAGGAGCTTGATCTTACAATCGATGGAGCTGATGAGGTTGATCCCCAGCTAAATTTAATAAAAGGTGGAGGCGGAGCGCTTCTGAGAGAAAAAGTGCTGGCCCAATCAAGCAAGCGCAACATTATGATAGTTGATGAGAGTAAACTTTCTCCGATGTTGGGCACTCACTTTGCAGTACCAATAGAAGTAATTCCATTTGCCTGGAAACCTGTTTCAGTATTCCTTAAATCCCTAGGCGCTGAGCCAGTACTTCGACTTAAAGATGACGGGAATCCGTATACAACAGACCAAGACAACTTTATTTTGGATTCAAAATTTGGTCCTATCCCAAATTTAGATGAACTGGCACAAAAATTAGGTCAAAAAGCAGGCATCGCAGAGTTTGGATTATTTCTTGGAACTGCAACTGAGGTGATAGTCGCAACTTCAAACGGAATAAGATATCAAAAAAGAAACGATTAATAATAGCTGAGCGTATATATATGATAAAAATAGAACCTTCAATATTATCTGCAGATTTTACTAAACTGGGAGAGGCCGTTGTGGATGCCAAGAATGCTGGTGTCGAGGGAGTACAGATTGATGTAATGGATGGACGTTTTGTTCCCAATATTACTTTTGGCCAAGGTGTTGTATCTGCAATTCGAGAGATTACTGACTTGTTTTTGGACGTACATTTAATGATCGTTGAGCCCGAGAAATACATAGAAGATTTTGTTAAAGCAGGGGCTGATCAAATCATAGTTCATCAGGAAACCTGTCCACATTTGCATAGAACACTTCAATCAATAAGAGAGCATGGAATAAAATCTGGAGTTACATTAAACCCTGCAACACCCCCCGTTATGATACAAGATGTGCTTGAGCTTTCAGATTTTGTCCAAGTAATGGGAGTTAACCCAGGCTTTGGAGGGCAGAAGTTTATTCACAGCCAACTAGAAAAGATAAGGACTCTAAAATCGATGTTAGATGAACGTGGGCTTGATGTGCCAGTGGGGATTGACGGTGGAGTAGATACTGCTACGGCTCCGTTAATTGTTGAAGCGGGTGCAACAGTCTTGATTGCTGGATCAAGTGTTTATAATGATAAAGCATCTGTTAAAGAAAATGTTGAAGCTCTATTAAAGAGCATGCAGTAAGACAAAAATGGTGATATGATAAGTTTTGGGGATTTAAATTTCAAAATACAAATAATAATTTAAGGAGGGCAGAATGAAAATTGGAATGATTGGTCTTGGAAAGATGGGAGGGAATATGACGGAGCGTCTGCTTCGCAGAAAGCATCAAGTTGTTGTTTACAACCTTACTCAAAGTCCTATTGATGAAGCGGCCAAAAAGGGTGCTATACCTGCAAAATCAGTTGCAGATTTAGTTAGGAAATTACCTAAGCCAAAGGTTGTATGGCTCATGGTTCCTGCAGGTAAACCGGTGGATCAAAACATAAAGGAACTCAAAAAGTATTTAAAGAAGGGCGACGTAATAATTGATGGTGGAAACTCTGAATGGCAGGATTCCCAAAAAAGAGCTAAATCACTTAAATCAAGCGGTATTAACTTTATAGACTGCGGAGTGAGTGGCGGAGTTTGGGGACTCAAAGAAGGCTACTGCCTAATGTATGGCGGAGATAAAGATAAATGTAAATATGTTGAGCCTATCTTCAGGTCTCTTGCTCCGAAAAACGGCTACCTGTACTGTGGACCCGAGGGTTCTGGCCACTATGTGAAGATGGTTCACAATGGTATCGAGTATGGAATGCTGCAAGCTTATGCTGAAGGATATGCAGTACTACAAAGCTCAGAGTTCGATCTTGATTTACGTAAGATCAGTAAAGTCTGGCAGTATGGCAGTGTCATCCGTTCCTGGNNCTACTCTTGATGACCTCGACCCATATGTATGGGACAGTGGTGAGGGACGTTGGACTGTTGAGGCTGCAATGCGACAGAATGTTCCAGCTCCTATTATTACCGCATCTCTACTTGCAAGAATAGCTTCAAGGGATACTGATTCATTCTCTATGAAAACTATTGCTGCACTTAGGAATCAGTTTGGCGGCCACGCGGTTAAAAAGAAAGCTGACGATTAATCAGTAATAGCGTTTGAAAACAATAATCTAGTGAGGTGTGTTTAAATGGCACAAGAGAACAATTGCGTAATTGTTATATTTGGGGCATCAGGAGATCTGACTAAACGAAAGCTCATGCCTGCGATCTATGCCCTCTATCGTCAGAATCTGCTCCCAAAGAACTTTGCAATTCTGGGTACTAGTAGATCACCTTATTCAGATGAGGCTTTTAGGAAAAAAATCATTGCTGATATTAAGACCTATGCCAAACTTAAAAGAGCTGATCAAAAACAACTAGTACCGTTCTCAAAACATCTCTACTATCAGGCTCTTGATGCCACCGATGTAAGTCATTATGTAAGCTTGAAAGATAAGCTAAGTACAATCGATAAAAAACTTAAGATTGGTGGAAACTATATTTACTATCTTTCAACCTCACCAAGCCTATATACCTCAATTGCTAAGAATCTGGGAAAAACTGGTTTACAGGTTGAAGGTAAGAACTCCTCTTGGAAGCGCATTATTGTAGAGAAGCCATTTGGAAGAGACTTCAAATCTGCAAAAGCTTTAAACCGAGATTTGCAAAGCATTTTTGATGAGGATCAGATATACAGAATCGATCATTATCTAGGTAAAGAAACTGTTCAAGATATATTTGCACTAAGATTTGCAAATGGGATATTCGAGCCTCTATGGAATAGAAATTATGTCAGCCACGTTGAGATAACAGCAGCCGAATCCATAGGTGTTGAAGAGCGAGGCGGATACTATGATCATTACGGCGCGATGAGAGATATGGTACAGAATCACTTGCTTCAGGTGCTGGGTACAATAGCAATAGAGCCCCCTTCATTTTTCAATGCAAATGATGTTAGAAATGAAACAGTAAAGATATTTGAGTCCCTTCGTCCGATTAAGACAAGCGAAGTAAAGAAATTTGCAGTCCAAGGTCAGTACGTTGCATCAAAGATAAAAGGTAAAGAAGTACTTGGCTATAGACAAGAAAAGGATGTAGCACCTGATTCTCGTACTGCTACTTTTGTTGCCCTCAAGTTATTTATAGACAATTGGCGCTGGGGAGATGTACCGTTTTATATCCGCACAGGGAAATACCTGCCCACTCGTGTTACAGAAGTTGTAGTTCATTTTAAAAAGACCCCACATCATTTATTTACAAAATCTGAACTCTGTGAGGCTATGCCTAACCAACTGATTATTAGAATTCAGCCTGATGAGGGCATATTGCTTAAACTGGGAATGAAAAAACCTGGAGCTGGATTTGATATTAAAGAAGTTAACATGGATTTTCACTATTCTAGTCTTGCCGATGCATATATTCCAGAGGCCTATGAACGTCTAATACTAGATTGCATCCTGGGTGACGCAACACATTACGCAAGAGCTGATGCTGTGGAGGCATGTTGGAAGTTTGTAGATCCAATACTAAAGGCTTGGGAGCGCAACGATAAAATTAAGATGTATGGATACCCAGCTGGCACTTGGGGACCGCCAGAGGCATCAAACCTCTTTGACGATCCTAGCCAAGATTGGCGCTACCCATGTAAGAATCTAGCCAATGACGGAGAATACTGCGAACTATAATATGGAGAAGAAATATTATCTTTTTGAGGATAGCTCTCAATTAGCTGCCCAATTGGCAGTAGATTTTAAAAATGCAGTGGATGAAAAGGCAGCTTCTGGAGAGTCAATAACAGTAGCTCTCTCGGGAGGGCATACTCCAAAAGCTTTTTTTGAGATACTTGCTGAGACTCCATATAAGGAAGGCATTCCATGGGACAGAGTCCTTTTCTTCTGGGGAGACGAGCGCTGTGTTCCCCCAGACAATGACGAAAGTAATTATAAAATGACCAATCTCGCTTTGCTATCACATATAAACATTCCTGAAAGCAATGTTTATAGAGTGCTAGGAGAAAATCCGCCAACTGAAGAGGCGCTGAGATATACAAAAGTACTCCAAGACAATATAGCTTCAAGTGGAAATGGATTTCCCCAGTTTGACTGGATCTTCTTAGGTATGGGAGATGATGGCCATACCGCCTCACTTTTCCCAGGAGCAGTGAACCTGCAAGAAANNAACCTGCAAGAAAAAGAAAAAGTCTGTGTCGTTGCCGAGCATCCAACGACTGGTCAGAAAAGAGTCAGTATCACTTTCCCGGTTATCAATAATGCAAAAAGAGTGTCATTCCTTGTTGCAGGAGAGGCAAAAGAGCCTGTATTTAGAGAAATTTTAGAGAGAGGTTCTACAGAGCAATTACCATATCCGGCCTCAATGGTTGATCCAGAAAACGGCATTTTGGAGTGGTATCTAGATAAGGCAGCTGCTCCAGAACTATAAATTCCATCTATTTAAGCCATATATATCTTGCTATAAATAAGATTGCAAAAAGATAAAGCAGCCAATGAATTCTTTTTGCTTTACCGCTAATTACTTTAAGCAGCACATATGATATGACTCCAAAAGAGATCCCTTCAGTGATACTAAAAGCAAGCGGCATCATAAGTAGTGTTAAGAACGCCGGGATAGATTCTGTATAGTCTTCCCAGTCTATATTCACAATGTTTTTAAACATCATGCATCCAACTATAATCAAAGCGGGGGCAATAACTGGATAGAGTGTTAATCCACCTATTTCATGTCCTGCTCCGATTAACTGAACTATTGGATTTATAAAAATTGCAGCGATGAATAGAATTGCCACTATTATACTAGTTAGCCCTGTTTTACCTCCAGCAGAGATTCCAGTAGTGCTTTCTATATAGGCAGTAACAGTAGATGTTCCAAGGAGTGCTCCAGCACTTGTAGAGACAGCATCAGATAGTAGTGCTTGTCTTGCTTTTGGGAGCTTGCCATTTTCCATAAGCCCAACGGGCTGACTTACACCTATTAATGTTCCCACTGTGTCGAATATATCTAAAAAGAGAAAGACAAAAATAATTGTGACAAGCTCGGGATTAATGAATACGTTTGGTATTTCAAGTTGAAATAGTGTAGGAGCAAGGGATGGGGGAGCTGCAAATACTCCTTTAAACTCTATTAAACCAATTACAAGACCGGCTGCCGCAGTTACTAAGAACCCTACAAGTATTGCACCTCGAATTTTGAGTGCAAATAGAATTGCCATTATCAAAAGCCCAAATATAGATAATAGAACCGGGGTTGATGTTAAATCACCTAGCGTGACATAAGTGACCGGATGGCTTACTACCATCCCCGACCACTCTAGTCCTACAAGAGCTATCAAGAGACCAATCCCAACGGGGATGCTGTTCTTAAGACAATCAGGGAGTATGTTCATGATTGCCTCTCTTAAACCTACTGTAGAGAGCAATATGAAAACTACACCTGCAATAAACACAGCCCCAAGAGTCTCCTGCCAACTGTAACCAAGAGTTAGAACCACTATGTATGAAAAGTAAAAATTCTGACCCATCCCTGGAGCAAGCGCTATAGGGTAGTTAGCAAGAAAGGCCATCAATACGCATCCAACAGCTGCAGATACGCAGGTAGCGACCATAACAGCTCCTGGATCCATTCCTGCTGCTCCTAGCACAGCAGGTTGAACAAAAATAATGTACGACATGGTCATAAAGGTTGTAATCCCTGCCATTACTTCTGTTCTTGTGTCTGTATTGTGTTCTTTTAGGTTGAATAGGTGCTCAAACATTGTTCTAAACCTGCAAATTTTTACGATCACTAATATATTTTAAAATCTTAGAACAATCTATACTAAAGTGTGTTTTCATAGTAACTTTGTAATCACACTAATTAATAATATGAGCATGATATGCCTGAATATTTGGATCTATTAATACTATTTGGGGTAGGAATTTTAGCTGGAGTTATAAATATAATGGCAGGGGGAGGCTCCAGTCTAACTTTGCCAGCTCTTATCTTTTTGGGGCTGGACAGTTCTACAGCCAACGGTACAAACAGGGTTGGAATACTTATTCAGTGTATTTTTGCCACTTTATCCTTCCGCAGAGAGAAAGTATCTGCAATAAATCTTAGTCTAAGATTAGCTGCTCTCACTATTCCAGGAGCTGTACTGGGAGCTCTTCTTGCTGTTAGAATCACCGATAGATGGTTTGAGATTATTCTTGGCATAGTGATGATTGGAGTAATCATATCAATGCTCGTGCCGCAAAGTAAGAACCTGGTTACAACTGATGATGGTCAACGAAGCTGGCTCATATACCCTATTATGTTCGCCATAGGATTTTACGGAGGCTTTATTCAGGTAGGTGTAGGTTTTCTAATTATGGCAGGGCTTTATCACATAATGAAGATGAATCTTGTTTTTGTAAATATGCATAAGACTGTTGTTACGCTTATATTCACAATCCCAGCGCTTATCATATTTATGTGGACAGACAATGTAGATTGGCTACTTGGATTAGCTCTTGCGACAGGAAATGGCCTTGGGGGCTGGTGGGCAGCACGTATTTCTGTTAGAGGCGGTGAGAGGGTGATCCGCTACGTTATGATTGTTGCAATCTTTGTTATAGCACTGAAATTGTTTGGCGTATTCTAATCCTAAAGTCTAATCCCCATCAAAAATTATAGTACCAAATCCGGTTCCGCTTGTACCGCCGAATGTAAATCCGTCTACTGGGGGAGTAGCAAGAAAAGTTGATGAATAGTCGATCTGAATAGGGCCTGTAGCATTTAAGAACTGTCCTGTACCACCAGTGAAAACACCAATCTGCGTAGTAGTGGCAATGTTTGTTAGGGGATCAAAACAGCTAAAGCCGCTGTTCCAGGTACCAAATATTAACTCACCATTAGAAAAGCGCTTTACAAAATGTCCTTGTACCAGGTCAAATTCATCTTCCCCTAGATCACAGTTTGCATTTTCAAGAGCTATCTCAAACTCGTTTAAGCTTTGAATTGAAACACTTCCAAATGTGCTTGTGCCCAAAAACTGACCAGTATTTGCTGGTCTGCCATCACCATTTGTATCAGTACTATCTGGTCCTGTTTCAAAGCTTCCAGAGTATGTTTCTGTGAACTCTATCTCGTTACTCTGAGCATTGCTGTCATTATCACACGAGATAGCTAAACCTAGAACAGCTGATGCACAGATTAGTAATGCAACTACCCTAAAAAAAGATATACTCGCTAATTTTCCTTTATTCATTTTAATCCCTCCCAGGAATTTATTAGTAATACTTAACCTACATCATCTTGGTAAGTTTCTTTTATCATTACAAAAACAATCAGTGAAATAATTGCTGATGCTATTAGATAAAAACTTGGAGAAAGCTTATCACCAGTGATATCGATAAGGTATGTAGCTACAAATGGTGCGGTACCTCCAAAAACTGCAAACCCTATGTTGTAGCCTATTGATACTGCGCTCATACGCACCTTTGCAGGGAAAAGCTCAATCATCATTGCTCCAAATGGTCCAAAGACCATTGATAGACCGATCGCAAAGACTATTTGTGCGAGAAGATCATGAGATGCAATACCATGTGTAAACTCAATAAATAGCGGGTATGCAAAAATAGCGATAATTAAACAGCCTCCTATTAGTAGAGGCTTTCTTCCAACCTTGTCAGATAAATATCCCATTAATGGAGTAATTATCATCAGCACAATCATGCTTATAGTATTGATTTCAAGAGCTGTAGAAAGATCTAAGTGAGTCTCAGTAGATAAGAACGTTGTGAGATAAACAAAGATCATATAGAAGTTCACTGATCCAACACAAGTTGCTGCAATGACAGTAATAATTTCTTTCCAGTGATAGTGAAAGGCATCTTTAATAGGTGTTTTGGATAACTCCCCTGCTTCTTTCATCTTCTTAAAAGTTGGTGATTCATCTATACCGGCTCTTAGGAATAGTCCAACTATTCCTATTATCAGACCAAGTAGAAATGGAATCCTCCAACCAAAGCTATGTACTTGAGTGTCTGTAAAGACATCAGTGACGATTGATGCAATAGCCGAGCCTAAAAGTATTCCTCCAAGCAGGCTAAATACTGTCCAGCTGCTGTAAAAACCTCTTCTTCCTGGTGGGTATGGAGCATGCTCTACAACATATGAGATAGATCCAGTGAACTCTCCTCCAACTGATATACCTTGAATAAGTCTAATTACAGTAAGTAGGATAGGAGCCCATATTCCTACAGATTCATAGGTCGGCAATACCCCAATCAATGTTGTGGGTATAGCCATCATGAGTACAGATATCTCTAGAGCTTTTTTCCTGCCGAGTTTATCTCCTAGAATTCCAAATAGAACCGATCCAATTGGGCGCATAAGGAATCCGACAGCGAAAATTCCAAAAGTTGCAAGTAATCCACTTAGTTGGTCATCAGAGGGAAAAAAAAGTTTTGCTATAATTGGTGCAAAGAAACCATAAAGTGCAAAGTCATACCACTCAAGAACATTTCCTACACATCCGGCTACTACATTCTTTATCCTATATTCAGAGACAGCTGCTTTCGGCATCATGACCCTCCATAAACTTGTAATATCTGTATATCATTAATTGTGCGTATGTGTCAACTTTATAACAGAGCTTATTTTTTTATATAAATTGGTGTAGATTATCATGAGCGCGGAATGAAATTACCAGAACTAGTAGAGACCATTTTACAAAAAGAAAAGAAGCATCCCTATGTAATTGCTTTTGAAGGAATGATAGGGAGTGGGAAGAGCTATGAGGCTAGCAAGCTTATGGAACAGCTTGGTAGTAAAGCTCTTCAAATCTCAACCGATTTGTTCGTTACAGTTCCCAGGTCTGAGTGGAGCAATAGAATCGAGGTACATAATATTGATCTTTCTAATTGGTACGACCTTCAAAAAATTAAACGCGCATTGGAATCAATAAAAAGAAAAGAGAGTTTTACTGTAGACGGTCTCTACAATCTTTCAAATGGGCAGTTTGACGATGAACTGGATGTTGATGCTACGGACTGCGATTATTTGATTTTAGAGGGACTCTTTTCATGCCATGAAGACTTAGATGGCTTGATAGATCTTCGAATATTTCTGGATGTACCTGAGCAGCTGGCTTTGAGTAGGGCACATGACCGAGATGAAACTGTGAGACACTTAGATCATGATAGTTGGCTTCAAAAAAAAGATATATTTTATAACCACTACCTACCCTTTATGGAGTCACATAAAAACAGAGCACATATAATCTTGGATCCGGATTAGTCTAAGCCTTAAAATCTGGTTCTTCTCTTCCAAGATAGACTGATAGTGCTCCACCCTCTACAAATATTGTCTGACCAGTTATATATTGAGACTCATCTGATGCAAACATAACAGCAGGTGGAACTATATCGTCAGGTCTACCTCTTCTGCCTTCTGGAATTCCTTTTGTCATATACTCATCATACTCAGGATTTTCTGATGAAGACATTGGAGTTGCAATAGAACCGGGGGCAATGCAGTTAACAGTTATTCCATATGGTGCCATATCAACAGCCATAACTTTTGTGATTATCATCACACCTGCTTTAGCTGCATGATAGGCTATCGAAATCGGATGAAAGTCCATAACTCCTGCCACCGATCCGATGTTAATAATTCGGCCATTAGATTTCTGCTCTATAATATGTTTGCAGAAATGCTGAGATAAAAAGAAAAGCCCTTTTAAACTGATATCCAGCTGTTTATCCCAGCTGTCATGGGTGACCTCCAGTACTTCCTCACGCCTTGCATAAGCCGCATCGTTAACAAGTATGTCTACTCTGCCAAATTCATCGATTGCTCTGTGAATCAGCGTAGGGTGAGCATCCACGTCTCCTACATCTAGAGTATGATATATAGCCTCTCCACCCATCTCTTCTATTTCTTTTTGGACCTCAATGCATTTTTCTTCAGTAAGTGCAGCAATAACTACTTTCGCCCCTTCCTTTACAAATCCGAGAGTTATAGCACGTCCAATTCCAGATGAACCGCCTGTTATTATTGCAACTTTATCTTTTAGTCTCATTTATATTGTCTCCTAACCCAATAAATTTCTTAACAATCGATTGATTATGATTTAAACTTAACCGCGTTTGGTAATCTGATTGATACATCATACAAAATTACAATATAGAATACAATCAGATTCTTTATTGTTAGGAGCTTATAATGCGTGTAATTGTGGCAAAACCAAGAGGGTTTTGTGCAGGTGTAGATAGGGCGATAGAGATGGTAGAGAAAGCTCTTGAGACATATGGGCCTCCAATATATGTCCGTCATGCCATAGTGCACAACAAGCGAGTAGTGGAATCCCTAATTGAAAAAGGTGTTAAGTTTGTAGAGCAGCTTGATGAAATAGAGGATGAGGGGGCTAAAGTTATTTTCAGTGCACACGGAGTCAGTCCTGCCGTATGGAACGAGGCAATAGATAAAAACTTAGAAGTAGTTGATGCGGTGTGCCCACTTGTAACAAAAGTCCATAACGAGGTTGAGCACTATGCCAATCTTGGATACACAATAATATTAATTGGTCATAGAAACCACGTAGAGGTAATAGGCACAAGCGGTCATGCTCCTGAAAAAGTAATCGTTGTTGAATCAGTTGAAGAGGCTGAGCAGCTATCTGTTCCAGACCCAGATAAATTAGCATATGTTACCCAAACTACCTTGAGTGTGGATGATACAAGGGATATTCTCTCTGCTCTTAAAAAGCGGTTCCCCAATATTATTAGCCCTTCAAAGCTTGATATCTGCTATGCTACTCAAAACCGTCAAGATGCTGTAAAAGCGCTTTCTAAAGAAGCGGATATGATTTTTATAATGGGATCACCTGAGAGTTCTAACTCCAATCGATTAGTAGAAGTTGCGAAGGCAAGCGGGGTCGAGAGAGCTTATCTTATCGAAGGTGCAAGTGACCTAGATGGACACTCTTTCACAGATGATACTGTAGTGGGCCTAAGCTCTGGTGCTTCTACACCTGAGACAGTGGTGCTAGAGGTCATTGCTAGACTGAAAGATCTAGGAGCTGATAGCATTGAAGAGCTTGATGGGAAAGAGGAGCACACAAGGTTCCCATTTCCAGAAACAATAGAATTCACTTCTGCTACTAGTTCATAGGAAAGTAAATCTATAGGTTTATAACTTCTGTAAGCTCACCTGTCTTAGTGTTGTATAAGTACCCAGAAATTTTTATATCATCGGACACAAGTGGATGGTTTCTTATATGAGCTACATCATCTTTAATGCTTTCAATCCTGTCAGAAATAGAAAGCCAGTTTATGTATTCACCCTCGCAAGAATTCATTTTTTCTTTTAACAGTTTTCCCATGTCAACTTGAGTGAATGTTTCCAATCCGCATTCTGAGTGGTGGATTACTAACCAATGATTAGTACCTAAGTGCGTTGCAGATATAATGAGTGAGCGTATTGCATCATCGCTTGCTCTAGCACCCGCATTTCTTATAATATGTGCATCACCCAATTCTAATCCGAGAAACTTAAGTGGTTCAAGTCTGCAGTCCATACACGTAAGCACTGCTATTTGTTTCTTGGGGGCGGCAGCCAATTCCGACTTCTCTCCGAACTCGCTCGTATACTTAATATTCGCTTCTTTAATCTTATCTATATTCTCTGACATTAAAGTTCACTCCTGTTGGTGAAATAATATACAGGATTTATTTGATNNTGCTCTCTAAGTTCAGGGAATTTACTAGTATAGTTAGCAAGTATTTCTAGAGCCGAAAGTTGTGTGAAATCTTCTTTTACTATTGCAACCACACATCCACTGTAACCTCCACCGTTGATAGCGGCCCCATATACTCCCTCAAAGTTGCAAGTTAACTCAAAGAGCAATTTAGAATGTGTGCTTTCACTCTCGTAATTTTGCAGCGTGCTTCTTGAGGATTCGTTCATCAAACGACCGACCTCATTCCAGTTTCCATTATCCCAAGCTTTAATGCCCTGTTCTACTCTTGCGACCTCAGAGAAATAATGTGCTGCCCAGGGCTGTAGCTCTTTTGGGAGTCTTTTCTGTTGTACAAAGTAAACATCTTGTGGAATATCTGATAGCATTTTGGGTGATTTTAATCCACCCATGAGTCCAAGGATTGCGGCAGTTTTCTTGCATGCTTCAACTCTGGAGTTGAAACCTGATGTTGTTAACTCTCGAGTTAGACCGGTGTATAAAATTATGATTTTCATTTTCTCATTCACATTTGGTTTAGGGTGTTGAGAGACTGTTTTAGATAAAGTATCGATATATAACATGCAATTTTTTTTGCCATACACGATTGATGATTGATCAAGTATTCCATTTTGCAGCTTTAGATATTCATTTTCAACTTTCGAGTCGAGTTCAACTAGTTGTTCCCTAGATGTATAACAATTGTTTAGATAGGAAAGTGCTCTTAGATAAGCAAGCGCAACTGATGCGGAGGAGCTCAACCCACTTGCAGGAAGTGAACCAGATATAACTCCAGTGAACCCATGCCGAATTGAGTATTGTTCTTGAATCACCTTAGCTGCTCCCATGGCATACCTTCCCCAATCGTCTCGTCTGGGAGTTTTGATATTGTCTAAACTAAATTCCACAACTCCTGGGTAATTAGTACTATACAAACGAATCCTTTCCTCATTATTTGGAATAAAAGCTAAGAGTGATCCTGCATTTACTGTCATTCCTAACACAGGGCCTCCCTGATGGTCTACATGAGCTCCCAGAGGTGACATTCTGTAAGGAGAACAGATAATATTCAATTCTGAATCTGCAAACTTCTCACGTTTGCGTAAATATTCTATAACATCTGATACCCGATCTTCTATAGTTGGAAAGTCCATGTTATATGCCTGCTCAACTTGTCAATGCGGAGAAGTGACGTATTTCATTTTGCAGGTTATATAGGTTGAAGTAAATTCCTTTTTTCTCAAGTAGTGATGAATGTGTACCTGATTCTGATATCTCGCCTTTGTGTATAACTAAAATTCTGTCAGCTTCTCTAACGTTCGATAGTCTGTGAGCAATTATTATTGTTGTGGTTTCACCGCTGTTATTTCTGATGGTTTCCTGGATTCGTTTTTCAATGTTTGCGTCTATATTCGAAGTCGCTTCATCCAAAATCATAAACTTAGCTTTTTTTGACAATGCTTGGCTGATAGAGACGAGCTGCTTCTCTCCAGAGGATATAGAGTTCCTATCACTCCCAGCAAGGCGTCCGATATTTCGTATAGAAGGCATGTTGCCTCCTCCATCATCACTACCATCGGATACATTTTTTCCGAATAAAAACAGGTCTTGAAACACAGCTGATATATTTTCCCTTATGAAATTAGGGCTGTAATTTTTTATGTTGACCCCATCCAACAAGATTTCTCCCCTCTGAGGTTCATAGAATTTGAGTATGAGATTAACTATAGTAGTTTTTCCAGAGCCTGTAAGTCCGACAAGGGCTACCGTTTCACCGGGATTTAGTTTAAAAGAGACATCCTTCAATACCCAATTCTTATCATCATATGAAAACCAAACATTCTTAAATTCCAACTCTCCTTTAATCTCTCTCTCTCTTTCTCCAAGATTCACCTCAGGTATTTCATTTGCCAGCTCGTATAAATTCTCAGCTGCGGCCGCTGCTGATTGAAAAATATTATATTTCTCAGCTAGCTCCATTATAGGCCTGAATAAGAGTCTCACATAGTATAGATAGGCTATCAAAGCTCCTAAAGTTAAGTCCAGACTAAGCACATTCAACCCACCGTACCAAAGAATAAATGCAACAGTGAACACACTTGTGAATTCAATAAAAGGTCTAAACGTTGCATAGACCCAGAGCTGATCCATGTTGGCTTTAAAGTTCTCACTATTAACCCCTTTGAACTTCTCATAGTTTTGAATTTCTCTATTGTACAACTTGATTAAGATTATTCCCCTGACACTCTCTTGAACAAAAGCATTTAGTTTTGAAATGGATCTTCTAACGTCTCTATATACACTTTTCAGCTTCATTCTGAAAAGACTCGCAAATATCAGCATTAGCATGGTCAATATGAATACAAAAAGGGTTAGCTTCTTATTCATATGGAACATCACAACAAAAACTCCAATAACTACAAGGATGTCTTTGANNTACACACTTTTCAGCTTCATTCTAAATAGGCTTGCAAAGACGAGCATTAGCATGGTTAGTATGAATACAAAGAGGGTTAGCTTCTTATTCATGTGGAACATAACAACAAAAACTCCCACAACAACGAGTATGTCTTTGAAAAACTGCACCATCACGGATGTATACATTTCATTTATTGCGTTTATATCATTTGTTACTCTTGTGGTGAGTCTTCCAACTGGGTTTTTGTCAAAAAATGACTGGGGCAGATTCATTATATGAGAAAATACATTCACTCTCATTCTGTGCATTATTTTATGACCAGAATAATTTAGAAGGTATGTAAAGAGCGAGCTGAATATGAATATTCCAAGCAGACAAAGAAACAATATTCCTGCAAACTGGACTACATGTCTTATCTCATCACTACGCAGAACCATGAGTTCTGCCTTGCTGAGCTGACTAAGTGATGAGTAACTTATGTAGTCGTAATCACCTATTTGTTTAAAGATATCAGCATTATTTTCAACAATAGCATTGACCTTATTGTAATCTTGCTCAGATAAATTGTTTTGGTTTATTGCTAGATATCTTTCTTCAGAAACAAGTCCAAGTTTTTCGAGATTGTGTCTATCTTTATTGTCAATCTCTGACATATCAATTAGATATGAGCCGTCTTCTAGCGAAAGCACCAAAGAGGGGTATTCATCTTTAACATTAAGGAGTAAAGTTTTCTCAGTCTCATTTTCAGGAACCTGAGCTATTCTCCAGGATGGGTAGATATATCTATCTACAGCAAGTTTAGCGATATAGGGCACAGTTAGCTCAAGTGCTGCTGTGATAAGCATAAATACAAGCGCCAAGAACATAAATGTTCTATAGGGGCTTGTGTATCCATATAGCCATTTTATGATCTTTAAATCATAAGTTTTTTTGTTTTTCTCGGCTTCTTCGTTATCCATTAATGCCAATGTGCTAATTCTCCTGCAAGACCAAAATGAAGCTATTTTCTATTAAGTATAATCTAAGAAAATTGTATAGATTTTTAGTTTTAGATAATATTTAAGTTTATTTGCTAGCTGTAAAAAATCAAAAATAATATCTGCACAACTTAAAAGGAGACTATTAATGATAAAACACATAGTAATGTGGAGACTTAAAGACAATGCTGCAGGCGCCACAAAAGAAGAAAATGCACTTAAATTAAAGGACCGACTTGAAGCATTAGTGGATGTAATAGATACTCTTCAGGTAGCCGAGGTAGGAATTAATTTTAACCCATCTGATGCTGCTTTTGACGTTATTTTATATTCAGAGTTTGATGATCAAGCAGGGCTCGATGCTTATCAAAATCATCCTGAACATTTAAAGATTGTAGATTTTGTTGGAGAAATTAGAACCGACAGAGCAGTAGTCGATTACGAAATTTAAATTAGGCGCTCTTTGCCTGTCCGCCTCGTCCACGTCCGTATTTGGGCCTCGAAGTGGAAAATGGGGTTAAATCAAGCTCGGATGTGTCTCCTTGTTGAAACATAAAGCCACCCAAAGAACCTATCATTGCTGCGTTGTCAGTGCAATATTTTGGAGAAGGTATATATACTGATATGCCTTCTTTTTCTAGTACTTCTTTCGACAACTCTCTAAGCCTCGAATTGCACGCGACTCCCCCGGCTATAACTACCGAGTCAACTTTGTGCTCCTTGGCAGCAATAAGGGTTTTATCAACTAAAGTCTCAACAATAGCTTCTTGATAGCTAGCACATATATCTTGCATCTCTTGTTGATTGGGATCAGGATGTTTTCTAAGGTAATAAACCACCGAGGTTTTTAAACCACTGAAGCTGAAATCCAGAGTAGAAGAACTCTTAAAAGGTCTTGGGAAGGGAATAGAGTCCCTATTTCCTTCTTTTGAGAGTTTATCAATTTCAATTCCACCTGGATATGGTAGACCTAAGATTTTAGCTCCTTTATCAAACGCCTCACCGGCTGCATCGTCTCTTGTTTTCCCGAGCATTTCAAACTTAGTATAGCTTTTTACAAGATATAGGCTTGTATGACCACCGGAAACCACCAGCCCTACAAATGGAAAGGAGACTTCATTTTCCAAATGGATTGCTGACATATGAGCTTGAAGGTGGTTAACCCCTATAAGCGGCACACCAAGAGCAAACGCTACAGCTTTAGCAGTCGAAAGTCCAACCATTAAGGCTCCTATCAGACCTGGACCATTTGTTACTGCCACAGCATCTATATCTTCTTTTGATATTTCAGATTCGCTAATTGCTTTATCGATTACTGGCATGATAAGCTCAACATGCATACGGGAGGCTATTTCAGGCACAACACCTCCATATTCCTTATGAATATCCATTTGAGATGCGACAATGTTAGAGCGGACTATTTTCCCATCCACAATAATTGCAGCTGATGTCTCATCACAAGATGACTCTATTGCTAGCAAAGTGACTGACATAACATCTATTTTACTAGACTCCCTAGCATTCACAACTTTTGCAACTAAAAGATGAGATTGCGCTTTTCTCTCAATACTTTTATACTATGAAGTGTTAGGGTTTAAATTAAAACCTTACTGGGGTTAGCAAGCCAAACTCTAAGGGAGCTTATTTAATGGCAACAAAGGCAAAAGTTGAAAAAATACCTGATAAAAGCGTAATAACTAGAGACCCTTTCCCTGAATCTAAAAAAATATATGTTAAGGGAAATCTCCACGATATTAAGGTTCCCATGAGGGAGATCTCGTTGGAGGATCCAAACCCTTCTTTTTCTAATAATGGGGAATCTCCTCAAAACCTTTCAGTAACTGTTTATGATACAAGTGGTCCTTATACTGATCCGGATATAAACATTGACGTTAATAAAGGACTTGAGCCCCTTAGGATGAAATGGATTCAGGATAGAGAAGATGTTGTTGAGCTTGAGAACTTCTCGTCTGAATTCGCAAAAAAGAGTGAAGCCGATTCTAAAATCAAAGGAATAAGATTTAAACATATAAGGAAGCCGCTCCGGGCTAAATCCGGTTTAAACGTAACCCAAATGCTCTATGCCCGTAAAGGCATTATTACTCCTGAGATGGAATTCATCGCAATCAGAGAGAATCAACGAATAGATGAACTAAAAGAACAGCTTGGGGAGTTGGCTAAATATCATAAAGGCGAGGATTTTGGCGCCAATATTCCTGACACTGCGATCACACCTGAGTTTGTAATGAAAGAAGTCGCTGAAGGAAGGGCAATAATCCCAAGTAATATTAATCATCCCGAGAGTGAGCCTATGATTATTGGGCGAAACTTCTTGGTAAAAATTAATGCTAATATCGGAAACTCAGCTGTCACCTCAAGCATTGAAGAAGAAGTAGAAAAGGCTGTTTGGGCGTGCAGATGGGGCGCAGACACGATTATGGATTTATCTACAGGGAAAAACATTCATGAAACCAGAGAATGGATTATAAGAAACTCACCTGTTCCAATAGGTACGGTTCCAATTTATCAAGCACTTGAAAAGGTAGACGGTAGCCCAGAGGATCTCACATGGGAAATTTTCAGAGACACATTGATTGAGCAAGCTGAACAAGGGGTTGACTACTTCACTATTCATGCCGGTGTACTTCTTAGATATATCCCGCTCACAGCCAACAGAGTAACGGGTATTGTTTCTCGTGGTGGATCGATTATGGCTAAATGGTGCCTCGCTCATCATGAAGAGAGTTTTCTTTATACCAATTTTGAAGAGATGTGTGAGATAATGAAAGAGTATGACGTTGCCTTCTCGCTGGGTGATGGTCTTAGACCAGGCTCGATTGCAGATGCTAATGATGAAGCGCAGTTTGCTGAGCTAAAGACAATCGGAGAGCTTATGCAAATAGCATGGAAACATGATGTGCAAGTTATGATTGAGGGTCCAGGACATGTACCAATGCACATGATCAAGGAGAATATGGACAAGCAGCTTGAGTACTGCAATGAAGCTCCATTTTATACACTCGGACCACTAACAACAGATATCGCTCCTGGTTATGATCATATTACCTCAGGCATAGGAGCAGCAATGATAGGCTGGTACGGCACAGCAATGCTCTGCTACGTAACGCCTAAGGAGCATCTTGGACTTCCTAATAAAACCGATGTAAAAGAAGGCGTTATAACATACAAAATTGCTGCCCACGCAGCCGATCTAGCTAAAGGACATCCTACGGCACAAATAAGAGATAATGCACTTAGCAAAGCTAGGTTTGAGTTTAGGTGGAATGATCAGTTCAATCTGTCTCTTGATCCAGACACAGCAAAAGAGTTTCATGATGAAACACTTCCTGCCGAAGGAGCCAAAGTAGCACACTTTTGTTCCATGTGCGGACCTAAATTCTGCTCTATGAAAATAACTCAGGATGTTCGGGATTATGCTCGCGAGCATGGTCTCACTGATGAGGATGCTTTAGATCAAGGAATGGAGAATAAATCCAAAGAGTTTTCAGAGTCTGGTGGGAAGATTTACGTTGAAGTTGAAAAAACCCAGTAGTCTTATAACTTTGTAAATCCAAAACATTACTTTATTTAAACAAAACTTTCTCGGAGAAAATTATGAGTGACAAAACTTTTACTGCATACGTTGTTGACCAAGTAGATAAAGGAGTGTTCGAAAGAAATATTAAAGAGCGGACAATAGATGACCTGCCAGAAGGTGAAGTTGTAGTAAGAGTTCATTATTCCTCACTCAACTACAAAGATGCACTTTCTGCTACAGGCAATCCCGGAGTAACTAGAAACTTCCCGCACTCACCCGGTGTTGACGCATCAGGAACAGTTGAAGAAAGTAGAGATAATAGGTTTGCACCAGGTCAGGAAGTAATAGTTCATGGTTATGACTTAGGTTGTAATACATCAGGCGGCTTTAGTGAGTACATAAGAGTTCCTGCTGATTGGGTAGTTCCTTTGCCTAAGGGGCTATCTCTCAGAGAAGCTATGATTTTTGGCACAGCCGGATACACAGCAGCGTATTCAGTTCTGAAGCTAGAACAGTTAGGAGTGACTCCCGAGAAAGGAGAGGTACTTGTTACTGGAGCTACAGGAGGGGTTGGAAGTGTGGCTGTAGCAATACTAGCAAAGTGCGGCTTTCAAGTAGTGGCTTCAACAGGTAAGACAGACCAAACCCAATTTTTATTAGATCTTGGAGCCAAAGAAGTTATGAGCAGAGAAGAATCTGCTGATGATTCAGGAAGGCCGCTTCTAAGAGGCAGATGGGCAGGAGTAGTTGATACTGTGGGCGGTGAGATTCTTGCAACCGCTATCAAAACTACAAATCCTCGAGGTGTTGTCACTTGTTGTGGTAATGTTGCCTCAGCCGAATTACCAATTAATGTATATCCTTTTATATTAAGAGGGGTATCACTTGTGGGTATTGATTCTCAAGACTCACCCATGGAACAAAGACAACATATATGGAAAAGAATGGCGACTGATTGGAAGATAGACAGCCTCGAAGATCTTACAAAAGAGATAACCATGGATGAACTAGATAGTAATATAGAGCTCATATTACAAGGCGGCCAGATGGGTAGAGTACTTGTTAATTTGACCTAAAGAGTTTGCCTAACATTTGGGCTTAGTGTGCTTAATTATTAGGCTTCATAAGCTCTTCTATTCACTAAATATTAAATATATTTGTAATATTGCTGCATTATTTGTAGTCACATTATTATTGAAACCCCCCTTAATTATTAATTTTATATGAATTTCCATTCATCAAATCTTAATTCTTAATACAAATGGCATCACTATTGCAATTTAATTGTATTACACACAGAGAGGAGGTATGGAGATATGTATAAATTAGCCCTAAGAGGGATTTTTCTATCCCTTTTATCCATTATAGTATTTATTCCAGAAATAGCATTTGCACAAGATGTACTAGACACAGGTGACACTACATGGATCATGGTATCCAGTGCGCTTGTATTGTTTATGATGATTCCTGGACTAGCGCTTTTCTATGGTGGTCTTGTCGGAAGAAAGAATGTGCTTTCAGTACTCATGCAGTGTTTTATGATTACTGCGGTTGTAACAGTAATTTGGACTATAGTTGGTTACAGTCTTGCTTTTGATACAACAGGTATGGTAGCAGGGGAGTGGAACATTCACGCTTTTGTGGGAGGATTAAATAAATCTTTCTTAAGTGGTATAACTCCTGACACTCTATCAGGAACTATCCCAGAGCTCGTGTTCTTTGTTTTCCAGCTAACATTTGCAGTTATTACACCAGGACTTTTTATTGGTGCATTTGCAGAACGTATGAAATTCTCTGCAGTTGTATGGTTTGTAATACTTTGGGTAATTCTTGTTTACTTCCCAATAGCTCATATGGTTTGGGGAGGAGAGGGATCATTCCTTGGCGATATGGGAGTGTTTGATTTCGCAGGCGGAATTGTAGTTCATATAACAGCTGGTATGGCAGCTCTTGTTGCAGCTTTTCTTGTTGGCGTACGAAGAGGCTATCCATTACCAACTCCGCCACATAATATGACAATGACTCTTACCGGTACTGCAATGCTCTGGGTAGGCTGGTTTGGATTTAATGGTGGTAGTGCCCTCGCGGCTGACGGTACAGCTGCTATGGCTATAGTAGTTACACAAATATCACCATCCGTAGCTGCTCTTACTTGGATCGCGATTGAGTGGATTAAAAATGGTAAGCCAAGCGCTCTAGGTTTTGCCACAGGCGCCATTGCTGGTCTTGCAGCAATAACACCTGCCTCAGGAACAGTAGGTCCAATGGGTGCGATTGCGATAGGTTTTACATCTGCGGTCCTTGCATATGTAGCAGCAACATGGCTTAAATATCAATTTAAATATGATGATGCACTTGATGTTGTAGGTGTGCACGGTGTAGGAGGTCTAGTAGGAATAATAATGCTTTCATTCTTTGCTTCAACCGCATTGGGTGGAACGGTAGTTGACCTGGACATCCCTAACCAGCTTAAAGTGCAGGCCTTTGCAGCATTATTCGCAATTGTTTACACAGGTATCATTTCTTTTGTGATTTTGAAATTCCTAGACGTATTTATTGGACTCAGAGTTACTGAAGAAGATGAGGTTCAAGGACTCGACTACTCTGATCATGGTGAGTCCGGTTACGATTTATAATTAAAGCAAATCAGACCGATATTATCTTCTCAAGGCTGGGTGGCTTAATATGCTTCCCAGCCTGAGATTCTTCAAAATTTGAAAAATAGTATTTTGATCTTATGATTGAATACAATGATTCAAGTCACACCTGAAATATCAATTGATGAGAATGAAGTTGAGCTAGACTTTATAAGGTCCTCTGGCCCTGGGGGTCAAAACGTAAATAAAGTGTCAACCTCAGTTCAGCTTAGATTCAATATTGCCACCTCTCCAAATCTCCCCACAAGGGTTCGCGAACGATTAATTAGATTGGCGGGGGCCAAAGTTACTTCTGACAAAGTTCTTATTATCCAGGCTTCAAACTATAGATCACAAGAGAAAAACCGCCAGGATGCAATCTCTCGTTTAGTTAAATTAATAGAGGAGGCTTCCAAAGAGCCTAAGGAAAGACGTAAAACTAAACCAACATTTGAATCAAAACGCAGGCGTCTTGAATCAAAAAAGCGAAAAGGGTTAATAAAAAAGATGCGACGTGCTCCTAACTTATCTGATGATTAACTGCGTTTGATCGAAGAAGATAGACTGGTAGTATTACTGCGCAATAAATATCATGGCTACAGATAATAATCAACAAACTTGTAAATGTGGCTACACGAGAGACCATGCCTGGATAGTGCCCAAGCCTAGTTATTCTTTTTGGGGATGGATTTTGGTAGGCACAGGAATTAGTCATCCCCCAATCGAAGTTAGATTTGAGTGTGACAAATGCGGTAAAGTGTTTGAACGAATCACTGACCCAGTTCTCTTAAAAACCCATTCCTATAAATAATACTTCAACTTTTCCTAATTATTCGTATATANNAATATTTTTATTATAGCTCTACTTTTTTTGTCCTCCTGCAATACGAAATGTATATCTGTATCTGATCAAGAGCTTGCAAAGATTGGGCAGCTCATCTTCATTAATGAGGGTGCTGGTAAAGTAGATAATCTTACTACTTGGAACCAGGGAGAGGAATTCGCTTCTTTAGGTATAGGACATTTTCTCTGGTATCCCAAAGATAAGGAATACAAATTCAAAGAAACCTTTCCAGAAGTCTATGAATTAATAATAGCAAATGGCGGTGTTCCACCTTTATGGATGGAAGAGTTGCCAACGTTTGATCTTCCATGGAATTCAAGACAGGAATTCTACAGCCAGTTCAATAGCCCAAAGATGCTGTCCCTTCGAGATTTCTTGCTTGAAACTATTCCCCAGCAATCGCTGTTTATGGCAAATCGTCTAGAAAATAGTCTACCTATGATTCTAGAAGCAGCACCACCAGCAAAACGTGAACACATCAAAGCTCAGTTTTATCGTGTTGCCAATTCTCCCATGGGTATTTATGTGCTAATAGACTATGTGAACTTTAAAGGGGAAGGCACTCTTAAGTCTGAGCGCTATAATGGACAGGGTTGGGGGCTTCTTCAAGTTCTAGAAGGCATGAATGGCACAGAACAAGGAATGCCTGCGCTCCAGGAATTTGCGGCAGGTGCTGAGAGAGTTTTACTAAGAAGAGTTAAGAATTCTCCTGCTCAGAGAGGTGAGCAAAGATGGATTCCTGGATGGAAAAACAGGATTAAAACATACACCTCACAAGATATTATTTCATACTATCAAACCATACAAAATACTCAAGAAACTAGTGATTCCCAACTGACTAAAGTATTCGAAGACATGTACAGAAATTTGGTATGTGGGCAGAGTTGAACTAATATAATCTCTGATGGAATTCTCTTGGGTTACATACATACTTAGTCTTTTAGCAGCTGGCATTGCTTCAGGTTTCATAGCTGGACTCTTTGGAGTTGGCGGCGGCATTATCCGTATACCGATTTTTTTGTTTCTTTTCCCAATATTTGGAATACACTCAGATGTTTTAATGCATGTAGCTGCGGGCACTTCTCTTATGCTAGCTATTCCTTCTTCTATTATGGCATCATATGCTCAGCATAAGGCAGGTAATCTGGATTTGAATTTTCTAAAGACATGGGTACCTGCACTAGTTGTAGGAGTAGTGATTGGTATATTCGTAATGCGATATGTCTCAAGCCGATTTCTAGAGCAAGTATTTGCTATAGTAATACTTCTTATCTCTATACAAATGTTTTTTACCGGTAGTGAGTTCAAAATCACTAAAGAGTTTCCAGGTCTTATTGTAAAATCTTTATCTGCACTATTCATAGGCACTCTTTCAACAATAATGGGTCTTACCGGAGGCACTTTCACTACACCTGTTCTTACAGCCTATGGATATTCCATACACAGATCCATTGCAGTGGCAACTGCTGGAGGATTCTTTATTAGTATTTTTGGCACTGGGGGTTCAATTATAAATGGTCTTGGAATTCACGGCAGACCTGAATTCTCACTAGGTTATGTAGATTTAACAGCAGTGCTGGTTATGATAGTCCCGATAATCATTATGGCTCCTCAAGGGGTCAGGCTTGCAAATCATCTTAGCAAAGAGAGGCTCAGAAAGATCTTCTCGATTTTCTTATTTATAGTGGCTTTAGATATGATAAGGGGTCTATATTTCTAATTATAAAATGAGAACTTTAGCACTTGATGTAGGAACAAAAACAATAGGTGTTGCTGTAAGTGATGAGCTTGGCATTACGGCAAATGGTATTACTACAATCCAAAGAAATAATATTAAAAGCGATCTGAGTGAACTTGGTTCCATAGTAGAAGAATACAAACCTGGGGAGATAGTTATAGGAATACCTTATCTAGAGGACGGAAGTGTCAATGAAAGAGGAGAACAAATATTGAAGTTCTCTGACAAGGTTGCCGAGTCTTTCTCTTTGCCAGTTATACACTGGGATGAGAGTTTCTCCACAGTTCATGCTGAAGAGAAGTTGATAGAAGCTAATATGAGTAGAAAAAAAAGGAAAAAGGTCATAGATAAGATAGCTGCTGTTTTTATTCTACAGGAATATCTCGAGTCAAACAGGTAATTGAGAGGAGACAGATAATAATGCCCTATGCGAATGTGAACGGAATAAACTTATATTATGAAGTCTATGGTGAAGGGCAACCTGTTGTTCTGATAGAAGGACTCGGAAGCCAGCTTCAAAGCTGGGCAACGCAGGTTCCAATATACTCTAAACATTTTAAAGTTATAGTTTTCGATAATAGGGGAGCAGGTAAATCAGATAAGCCTGAGTTTGGGTATTCAATTCAAGATATGGCTCAAGATACTGCCTTGTTGATGGATGAGCTAGGAATAGAGCGCGCGCATATTGTGGGGAAATCTATGGGTGGAATGATAGCTCAGTGGTTAGCTATAAATCACCCTGATAAAGTTCAGAAACTTGTTATGGGCTGCTCATCAGCATCTCGAGATGAAGTAGGAAATGAAATACTACGTATGGGGAGGGAGATTGCGACCAATTTAGGCCCAAAAGCAGTTTGGCTAATGTCTCTCTACCTTGGATACACCCGTGAGTATATAGAGAAGAATTTAGGGACAATTAAAGAAGCGATGGAAACTGTCCCCGATGACCCACAGGCACTTATGGGCTATTTGGGGCAAAGTCTAGCTGTTGAAGGACATAATACTGTTTCCAAATTAGGAGAAATAATGTCCCCAACACTTGTTATGCTCGGTGAGACTGATTTAATTGCATCTCCAAAACGATCCAGTGAGCTAGCAGAGCTAATTCCAAATTCTAAGTTAAAAATATTTTCTAAAGTTGGACATGGTTTCTGGAGGGAGAAGCAAAAGGAAGTAGATGAACTCGTTCTGGAATTTCTTCTAAGAGACTGAACTTAATTAAGGTTTCTTTTATCGACTATTTCTTTTCTTTTCTGTGATGTAATTGATATCATCTCTAGTCTGGAATTAAGATCATTAATAATAATCTGAGCTCTTTTTTGTACGTCGATCTCTTCAAGAAGTTTCTGCTTATCAAAGACATTAGGGAAAATTAAGCTTGCAAGTGCATCAGTTAAGGTCTCTAGTGGAAGCTTGGTATTTACATTAATTCTATGGGATTTTTGCTTTTCATCTAAGTATAGATTCCAGGTTTGGATAAGCTCATCTATTTCAGATCTCATGCTTTCACTACTAGAATCCTGGATATTTTCGAGAATACTCACTCTGGCAAGTCTATAAGGCAAGTCCTTTACTATTTCAACAATCTTTGCTCTTTGTAGGCCATAGAGAAAGATATTTATTTTGTCATCATCGAGAGTTTCCGAGCTTACAATTCTCCCCATTCCGATAACATCATACACTTCTGGATTTCCATAATAATCACTTTCCCAACCTGGTTTTAGTAGTGCCATTCCTATAATTTTCTCACTTTCTAATGATGTGTTTACCATTTCCCTATATCTAGGCTCGAAAATATGCAGTGGTAGTAGGGTATTAGGGAAAAATACTACAGAAGATAGAGGAAAAAGCGGGACCAGTCCTGAAAAGTTATTTAAGTTTGCAACGTCTTTAAGATCTAGTTTTGGTATTTCCATAAGTAAATTCCACTTCTTAGTAATAATTAGTATAGCATAAGGATTTTAGGGTAGATCTGTAAAATTTTTCTTTCTGAATCCTTTTTATATGGTTTGTTCTCTAAGTTAGTAAACAACTAACTCTTTCAAGGGGGTTAAAATGAGTAAAACAGTAGTTTTAAATGATGAAAACTTTGAAAATGAGGTCCTTCAGTCTGAGACTCCAGTGCTTGTAGACTTTTGGGCAGAGTGGTGCGGACCATGTAGAGCGCTTGCCCCTGTTATTGAAGAGATAGCAGAAAATTACGATGGGCAAGTGAAAGTAGGAAAGTTAAATGTTGATGAAAACCCTGGAGCTCCTGAGGCTTATGAGATAAGGAGCATACCTACACTCATAGTATTCAAAGAAGGAGTTGCCATAGACAGAGTAGTAGGTGCGCTTCCCAAAAACCAGATCACAGAATTGATTGATTCAGCTCTTGAGCTTAAGAAAGCTGGCTAAGATCTGGTTCTAGACTAAAAATAAATCTACTAGGGGAAATCTTGGTTCATGCTGAGATTTCCTTTTTTTTATTATTTTTTAATTGCTTTTACATATTTATCCTTCGTTTGAACCGTACTACCCATTCGGTTAGAATTTCACCATGGCAAAAACTAGAATAACCAAGGTTTACACCAAAACCGGAGATGAGGGTCTTACTTCACTAGTTAGCGGAGAAAGGGTTAGTAAAGCTTCTCCAAGGGTAGATTCATACGGAGATGTGGATGAATTAAACGCCGTTCTAGGTGTAATACGCTCCCAAGGCGTAGACGACGAGATAGGCAGTTTGTTAATCAAAATACAAAATGATCTTTTTATAATGGGCGCGGATTTAGCTAGCCCTCCCGAGATAGAAGTACCCAGAGTAAGTGATGAGAGTATCACTATTTTAGAGCAAGCTATAGACACTTTTTTAGAGGAGCTTGAGCCTCTTAAAGAATTTATTCTCCCTAGTGGTGATGAGGCCGGATCATCGCTGCATTTAGCAAGAACAGTGTGCAGAAGAGCCGAGAGAAGAGTTGTAGAATTGGTGCAGTCAGAAGAGGTTGGAGGGAATGCCCTTATTTACTTAAACCGCTTGTCTGACTTGCTTTTTGTCATGGCTAGACTTCAAAATAAAAGAAGTGGATTTGAAGAAACATTTGTAGATTTTAAAAAATAAGTATAGAGAGCACAAAAAATAGATATAGAAATAGTAAATCCCAAGATAGATGAATACTTAGATAGTCTTGTCTCAAATGAGGACAGCCTTGTTACTGAAATGGAAGAGCTTGCTTCTAAGGAGAACATACCAATTGTTGGACCTCAGGTTGGTAGGTTTCTATATCAGTTGGCAATAACAATTAAAGCTAAGAGGGTTTTTGAGCTAGGGTCTGCTTTTGGCTACTCAGCCTATTGGTTTGCAAAAGCTGTGGGAACTGAAGGTGAAGTACATTTTACTGATTTATCAAAAGACAACATTGCTCTTGCTAACAATTTTATTGATAGAATGGGATATCAAGACACAATCAAAGTTCATATAGGTGATGGATCTTTGCTATTAGATGAAATATCAGGTGAGTTTGACATCATCTTCAACGATATAGAGAAAGAAGATTATCCTATGGTAATCGATAAAGCTTATAGAAAGCTCAGAAAAGGTGGGCTTTTTATCACAGATAATGTTTTATGGCATGGCAGAGTAGTCTCAGATGATAAATCTCCTGCCACAGAAGGCGTGAGAAAATTTACTGATCTTGTTCTTTCTCATAAAGGATTTAATACAACGATCTTACCAATTAGAGATGGACTGTCCATTAGTGTAAAATTATAATTCTTATTGGTGTGCAAATGAGTAAACCAGATAACTTAGCAATAGATATTAGTGGATCAAACAAAGATATTAAACGGAGACTTATACGTAAAGAGAATGAGTTAAGGGAACTCCATACTAAAAAGGCCAAGCGTGATAGAGCTTTGTCTGGAAGCATGCTTGCTAAAAGAAGATCCGAAATTATAGATAAGTTAATCAAACAGGCAATCGTTCAGCAAGGCTATACAGATCTAAAGAATGTTTCGGTTCTTGCAATCGGAGGATATGGCCGAAATGAGCTATGTCCTTATTCTGATATAGATTTGATGTTTCTATACAAGCCGCGTAATAAAGCATATGCAAAAGAGGTTACTGAGAAGCTTTTATATTTACTATGGGATCTTAACTTAAATATTGGACACTCTGTTAGAACAATAGATGAGTGCTTAGAGCTCTGCGTGGATGAGGATGAGGATAGTTCGATATTAACATCCGTTCTAGACGGTAGGCTAATATTTGGTGATAAGGATCTTTATGAAGACTTTGACAAGAAACTTTTTCATGAATTGCTACCTTCTTATTCCACAAAATATATTCAGAAAAAAATTGA
>JABAHS010012340.1_pt1 | contig 37817 bp, 33 predicted proteins | sample 7062111 | NCBI WGS metagenome assembly JABAHS01 (sample SAMN14534600, study PRJNA622989) | marine sediment metagenome | biome: marine biome [ENVO:00000428]; feature: marine pelagic biome [ENVO:01000023]; material: deep marine sediment [ENVO:00002113]; isolation source: pool of 4 deep marine... | reverse complement strand
TTTATAACTCTTACTTTTTAAGTTTGCTAATACTTCTTTTGTTTCCGGAAAGATCGCCCATGCGTCACTTCTAAACACTTCAAATAGTTCATCAAAGTGAGCATCGAACCCATCAAACATACCAACTTCGTTGTATACATTCTCAACAATATCCCGCCAGTAATATTTCTCGAGAACTTTTCTTTCATTCTCTGATACGGAGTCGAAAGCAAGAGGAGGGGCAGTAGTGAAAGCTTTTGAGAATGCTTTTCTAAGAGCCATTGGATCTGGATCAGCACCATGTTTCTTAGCCACAGATGCATAGGTGTTTCCTAAGCCCTTCTCAATATAGAACAAGGTGTCGGCAGCATCAAAGAATATTGTATTTATATTTCTGTCGCTCATGATTATATCCTCTTTGTAGATAGAGAAGCATTAATATAGAATTACTAAGAGGAGTATATTATATGAGTGAGTGCACAGAGACAAGGGTTGTAGCAGTTTTAGATGATATGTTTTTTTCTTCCAAGATTAAAGAAGCTGCTAATCAAACTGCTGTTAACCTTACAATATTCAAAAATAGTAATGGTTTAATAGAATCATTAACCAGTGAAGCTGCCAGATTAATTATAGTTGATCTAAACTCTAAGAAATTTAACCCTTTGTCCTTGATAAAAGACATTAAATCTAATCCTGATTTGCGAGATATCCCTACAATTGGATATTTGCCCCACATAGAGGAGGAACTAAAGGTAAAGGCACTAGAAGACGGGTACGATCTTGTGATGCCACGCTCAAGATTTTCAAGAGAGTTAGTTCAAATTCTGCAAAAGTAATTTAGCCTACAGCCTGTTTATTTGTTGATGAGTCATATCCCAAATTAGGTCTAAGCCATTTTTCTGCTTCTGATACTGCTATGCCTTTACGCTTTGCATATTCTTCAATCTGGTCTTTTCCTATCTGCCCAACATGAAAGTACTTGGACTCTGGGTGGCCAAAATAAAGCCCAGCTACAGAGCTAGGGGGATATATAGCATAATTTTCAGTAAGAGTAACACCTATCTTGTTATCTACATCCAAAAGCTTCCATAGGGTTTCTTTTTCTGTATGGTCTGGACAAGCAGGATAACCCGGAGCGGGTCTTATCCCTCTGTACTTCTCCTTTATTAAATCCTCAGGAGATAAGTTCTCTTCTTTTCCAAAGCCCCAAATGTCTCTTGCCCTCTTGTGCATCATCTCAGCCAGGGCCTCAGCGATACGGTCTCCAAGGGCTTGCACCATTATGGCAGAGTAATCATCGTGTTTTTCTTTGAAAGTTTCAGCAAATTCTTCCACTTCTTCACCCGCTGTTACAACAAACCCTCCGATATAATCTCTCTTGCCCGACTCTCTAGGAGCAACAAAGTCGGACAAGCCGATGTAAGTTTCATTATCACCCTTATCTTTCTGTTGTCGGAGTGTATGAAACTTTGAAATTACTTTTTTCCCGTCATCAGAATAAACCTCGATATCATCGCCATCGCTATTAGCTGGCCAGAATGATAAGACAGCTCTTGGTCTAAAGCGTTTTTCCTTAACGATTTGATCTAACAAAGCGTTAGCATCATCAAAAATAGATTTTGCTTGCTGGCCATATTCTTTGTGCTCTAAGATTTTAGGATATACACCCTTAAGTTCCCATACCCAAAATAGTGGCGACCAATCTATATAAGGGATTATCTCTTCGACTGGAACTTCGATTATTTGTGTGTCTAGTTCTTCTGGTACCTCAATCTCCAATTCATCCCAGTTCGTTTTTAGTCCCTTAGACCTAGCATCTTCAATCGTCAAGTAATTTGTCTTCTGTTGTGTAGAGCAGTGAAGTTTACGAAGCTCTTCATGTTTTGCTTGAAGCTCGTTTGCTACTTTTTCATATTTCTCAGGGTTGAGTAAATCGTTGCAAACGTTTACAACAAGTGAGGCGTCCTGGACATGACTTACAACACCACTGTATTCGGGAGCAATCTTAATAGCAGTATGCGCCTTGCTGGTTGTAGCACCACCTATTAATAGAGGCGTATTGAAACCCTGTCTCTCCATCTCTGAGGCATTATAGATCATTTCATCAAGAGACGGTGTAATAAGACCACTAAGCCCTATAATATTGGCGTCTAGATCCTTTGCCGTTTTTAAAATATTATCGCATGCAACCATTACGCCAAGGTCTATAACTTCATAATTATTACAACCAAGTACAACAGATACAATATTTTTGCCAATATCGTGTACATCACCTTTAACAGTCGCAATTACAAACTTGCCCCTAACCTGGTCTGACCCAGACTTTGCTTTTTCAGCTTCCATAAACGGCTCAAGGTAAGCTACAGCTCTTTTCATAACGCGTGCACTTTTTACAACCTGTGGCAAAAACATTTTTCCCTCACCGAAAAGCTCACCAACTATTTTCATACCGTTCATTAGCGGCTCTTCAATTACCTCAAGGGGTTTATCATATTTTTGTCTTGCCTCTTCAGTATCTTCATCTATGTAGTCAACTATACCCTTTACAAGAGCATGTGAGAGTCTTTCTTCAACACTACCTTCTCGCCATTTCTCAGTATCTTTCTCTTTTGTTTTTTCGGTGCCTTTAACTTGTTCTGCATAATCAATAAGAGTTTCTGTGGCATCAGGATTTCTATTTAAAAGCACATCTTCAACGTTGTCGAGTAATTCTTTGTCTATATTTTCATAAACCTCGAGCATCCCAGCATTTACAATTGCCATATCCAGACCAGCTTTGATAGCATGGTATAGAAAAGCGCTGTGCATAGCTTCTCTTACTATGTTATTGCCTCGGAAGGAGAACGATATGTTGCTTATTCCACCGCTGGTTTTAGCTCCAGGGCATACTTTTTTGATTTCCCTTACAGCTTCTATAAAGTCTACGGCGTAGTTGTTATGTTCTTCAATTCCAGTTGCGACAGTGAGTACATTTGGATCGAAAATAATATCATTTGGGTCCATACCTACTTTTTCTGTGAGAAGTTTATAGGCTCTAAGACATATACGGACCTTATCTTCCTTAGTAGCGGCCTGTCCTTCTTCATCAAATGCCATCACGACCGCCGCAGCTCCATAGCGTTTAACAATCTCCGCTTGCTCAAGGAATTTTTCTTTGCCCTCTTTTAAACTTATTGAGTTCACGACCCCTTTTCCTTGAATACATTTAAGGCCTTCCTCAATAACAGTGAATTTGGAGCTGTCTATCATTATGGGAACGCGGGCAATATCTGGCTCAGATGCGATTAGGTTTAGAAATCTCCTCATACATGCCTCACCATCTAGTAATGCTTCGTCAAAGTTTATATCTATTATATTTGCGCCGTTTTCTACTTGCTGTTTTGCAACACTTAGTGCAGAGTCAAAATCGTCTTCTTTGATAAGTCTTGCAAACCTTGGTGAACCAGTAACATTAGTACGCTCTCCTACCATAATGAAAGGAGACTCCTCACCAATATTTAGCGCTTCAAGCCCGCTTAGTCTGGTTGCTTCAGATATAGTAGGAATAGTTCTTACAGGTAATTTATTGACCTTATTTACAAGCGCAGCTATATGATCGGGGGTAGTACCACAGCATCCTCCGACTATATTTATGAATCCACTCTCAGCAAATTCTTCTAAAAATCCAGACGTGTCATCCGGAGTTTCGTCATAACCAGTTTCGCTAAGTGGATTAGGCAGCCCCGCATTTGGGTAACAGCTGATATAGCAGTCAGCAATTTTAGATAGTTCTTCTATGTAAGGTCTCATTTCCTGAGCCCCTAGTGCACAATTGATACCAACACTAAGTGGCTGTGAGTGTCTGATAGAGTTCCAAAAGGCTTCAATTGTTTGTCCTGATAACGTGCGACCAGAGGCATCTGTAATGGTGACAGAGAGCATTAGCGGCAAATCCTCGGGATGTTCATCCAAGAAGTTTTTAATTCCGTAGATAGCTGCTTTTAAATTTAGAGTGTCGAAAGTTGTTTCAGCAAGTATTATATCTATCCCACCCTCTACTAGTGCTTTTACTTGCTCGTAATAAGTTTCAACTAGTTCATCAAATGTAACGCCTCTGTAAGCAGGATCGTTTACATCTGGGGAAATAGATGCAGTTTTATTTGCAGGACCAAGAGCTCCTGCAACAAAACAATTACGCTCTGGATTATTGGCCATAAACTCATCTGCAGCTCTTCTTGCAACTTCTGCCGCTGCTTTGTTGAGCTCCGGGATTATATGTTCAAGTTCGTAGTCTGATTGAGAGAGTCTGTTTGCGTTGAAAGTATTTGTTTCAATAATATCTGCACCAGCTTCTAAATAATTTTTGTGAATCTCAGTAATAATCTCCGGTCTTGTAAGACAAAGCAGGTCATTGTTGCCCTTTAAGTCTATATCGTGATCACTAAACAGCTCACCGCGAAAGTCGTCTTCTTCCAGTTTATAGCGTTGGATCATAGTACCCATAGCGCCATCTAGAAAGAGAATCCTCTCTTTGAGCAGACCATTTAATACATCATATGATTTTGAGGCAGATTTTGTCATTGTTTTATTTTACCAGACTAGGTTTTCTAATTTTAAATTTGCTTTGTTATTTAGATCTAAGCTGTCCAGTTATTTCTTAACTTACGTAGTTCAATGAAAATAGATTCTGGGTCTGTTTTGAGATTGGGATTTCTTTTTTTAAGTTCATGAATAATCGCATCCTCATCGAAGCGCATAAAAGGGTTGTATTTTTTTTCTTCACCCAACCTAGTAGGTGGTGTTTCTATATCCCGAGATTGCGCTTCCTCTATTTCTTCTAATTTATTTTTGGCAGCTTGGTTGTTAGGATCAAGATCAAGAGCAAATTTGAGATTTGTCTCGCCATAATCATGTCCAATGAACATCCTATATTCATCGGGTAGTTCTCTAATTCTAGCTAAACTTTTATATAGATCCTCGACTACTCCCCTATGTGCGGTATTGCCGCATCCTGCTAAAAATACAGTGTCGCCAACAAAGATATTGTTTCCAACTATCAGACTAATGTGCTCAGGGCAATGACCTGGAGTATGGATTACCTGAATTTCTACCTCTCCAAACTTAATTATGTCTCCTTCGTCAATAGTCTCGTATCTTGTGCCAATCAATTCTAGTCCTAAAGGATGGACAAGGGCTTTAGATATTAGAGAAAGACTTACTTTAAGTATAGGGTCATTTCCGCTTATATGATCTGGATGGCAATGGGTGTTAATCACGTACCTAACCATAAGCCCATTATCTCTAATAAAATTTAGAAGTATGATCGGGTCGATCGGATCAATTACTGCGCATTCTTTTGTTTTGTTGCACCAGATTATGTAGTTATAGTTGCTGTCGCTGTCTTCGATTTTTATTCTTGCTATTGAAAATCCGTCTTCTATATAAATATTCATATATTTCTCCTATGTGCTATTTGTAAAATAAAGATAGTTAGTATGCCATAAAATATTAAAATTATTCACTCTTTGCAGGTAAAATATATACCTATGTTAAATAATCAAGGAAATTCATCGTATATGATCAAAATCGCAAAAGGTTTTATTATTTTGCCTTTATTATTAGTCTTTGTATTAGTTGGTTGCAATAAAGAGCCTGAATATATTCCAGGACAAGGTATTCAGGGTATTCGTGAGCCGATCTTTAGGATTCTTTTATCTCCTGTGGCTTATGATGGTGCTATTGTGGTAATAGAAGGTGTCGTTCGCGATTATTCTGAGCAAAAAACAACGAATTTGGAAAATTCTGACGATATTGAGACTAATTTCAAACTATATGATACTAGAGGGAATCACATAAATATTACTATGCCCGGCAGTTGGATGATAGTTGATAATGATTACCTAATTGTGGGTGGTATTTATAGGCAGAATATAAATTTAATTGAAGCCGAACAGTTTGAAAAAGTAGAATTTAAAGAAATAGAAGAAAAAGATAAAGAGAAAGAAATAGAGAAGAGAGATGATTGGTAAACCCCTTAAAATAGAACAATAATTCTTTGACAAGGTAATGGATTAAAGGTATTTTCTAGAGCTTATTTAATACTTTAAAGAGGAATTTATGAGTTTTGTAAAAGGACTAAAATGTAAAGAATGTGGTGAAGAGTACCCTAAAGAGGCGCTACACGTATGTGATATGTGCTTCGGGCCGCTTGAGGCTGCATATAATTATGATGAAATTAAGGGTGCGATATCACGTGAGATTATAGAATCCAGAGACTATAATATCTGGCGTTATAAAGAATTATTGCCTGTGGATCAGGAGCCTACAGTGGGACTTAAAGTTGGGCATACGCCTTTAATAAAGGCAGATAACCTGGCTAAAGCCCTTGGTGTAAGCGAAATATATGTAAAGAATGACGGAGTATGTTTCCCTACTCTTTCTTTTAAGGACCGTGTGGTTTCTGTGGCTTTATCTAAAGCTAAAGAGTTCGGCTATGATACTGCTTCTTGTGCTTCTACTGGAAACTTGGCAAATGCTGTTGCTGCGCTTACTAAAGCGGGAAATATGAACAACTATATTTTTATCCCATATAACTTGGAGCAGGCAAAGATAGTCGGCACTACAGTTTATGGCGCAAATCTAGTCGGAATTAAAGGGACTTATGATGATGTTAACAGACTTTGCAGCGAGATTGCCGGCAAGTTTCCCTGGGCGTTTGTGAATATAAATATGCGTCCTTATTATGCAGAAGGGTCTAAATCGCTTGCATTTGAAGTTATGGAACAGCTAGGTTGGCGTGCGCCAAAGCATATGGTTGTACCAATGGCCAGCGGGTCGCTTTTGACAAAAGTATGGAAAGCAATAAAAGAATTTGAAATGATGGGCTTGGTTGAAGAGAATGGTACTAAAATTTACGGTGCACAAGCTAAAGGTTGCTCGCCAATTACCACAGCGCTTAAGAATAAGTGGGAGATATTTAAACCTGTCAAACCTGATACGATAGCCAAATCTCTTGCTATTGGTACTCCTGCAGATGGCTTTTATGCTATGAGAGTAATGAATGAGAGTGGTGGATGGGGAGAAGATGTAACTGATCAAGAAGTAATTGATGGAATTAAGCTGCTTGCTGAAACAGAGGGTATTTTTACAGAGACTGCTGGAGGTGTAACCATCGGAGTTGCCAAGAAGCTTATTGATCAAGGAGTACTTCCGAAGGATGAATCAATCGTCGTTGCTATAACTGGAAATGGTCTTAAAACCCAAGAAGCCATCACTGAAGATGTATCCCAGCCCCATATTATTGATGCTAATCTTGAGGAATTTGAAGAACTTTATGATAAATTAAACAACGAAAATCAAGGAGGGTCAGAAGATGCCATCAGTGCGCATACCAACACCGCTTAGAAAATTAACAGCAGATCAAGATGAGGTAAATATTAGTGCCGCTAATATTGAGTCTTTGATTGATGAACTTGAAAATCAGTACCCAGGACTTAAAGCAAGGCTTTGTGATGAGTCTGGTGAAGTCAGAAGATTCATAAACCTTTATGTGAATAATGAAGATATTCGATTTTTAAATGGGAAAGAAACTGCGCTTAATGATGATGATGTAGTTTCTATTATTCCTGCGATTGCTGGCGGTTGTTAATCTGCAGTTTATTTAAAAAGTTGGTTTAGTTTATCAAAAAACTTTTTTGATAGTGGATCATTCTCTTCTTCGCAGGCTTCTGCAAACTCCTGCAACTTTTGTTTTTGATTCTTATTTAATTTTACTGGGATCTCAACTTTAGTCTCTATGAATAGGTCCCCTACACCTCTTCCATCTAGTCTGGGAACACCCTTTCCTTTTAGTCTGAATGTTTGACCTGATTGTGTGCCGGCAGGAATTTTAATGGTGCTCTTTCCTTTTGGTGTGGGAATTTCTATTTCAGCACCAAGTGCTGCTTTAACAAAACTAATAGGAACATCACAATATAGATCTTCGTTATGTCTTTTAAAAAGCGGATGTTCTTCAATATGTACTTCTATATAAAGATCTCCTTCAGGGCCTCCGTTTAGGCCAATTTCACCCTCACCTCTTATTCTTAATCTAGATTCTTCTGTAATGCCTGCGGGGATTTTCACTTTAACATCATGCTCGGTCTTAATAAGTTTCTCACCCCTGCAGTTTGAGCAGTTTTTGGTAATTCTTTTGCCTGATCCGCCACAAGCTGGGCAAGCTCTTTTTATTGCTAAGAAGCCCTGAGAGAATCTAAGTTCGCCTCTTCCTCCACAGTCTGTGCACATAGCCTCGCCACCGGGCGCAGCACCACTTCCTTCACAATCAGGGCATATAGAATGTTTTGGAATTTTAAGCTCTTTCTCTGTTCCCCCTATTGCTTCTTCAAATGTTATTTCGAGGCCATACCTTAAGTCGCTACCTCTTTGTGCCCGTGCTCTGCCTGCATTGAAAACTTCTTCAAATAGGTTTCCAAATATATCATTAAAACCTGCATCAAAATCTTGATCCGAAAATAGGCCTTCAGAGGATATATGTCCAAAGCTATCATACCTAGCTCTTTTATCAGGATCACTAAGTACTTGGTATGCTTCGTTTATTACTTTGAATCTCTCTTCTGCCTCTGTATTATCTGGGTTTCTATCTGGATGGTATTCAAACGCAAGCCTTTTGTATGATCTCTTTATATCTTCATGATCAGCAGTTCTTTCTATCTCTAGAACTTCGTAGTAATCAATAGATTGCATGTCTAATTTCCAAGATAAATATAAGTTTTCTAGCTAGAATTCTTTGCTACAACCACTAATGCAGGTCTTAGTAGACGGTCTTTTAATGTATATCCGGGAAGCATTTCCATCAGAACTAGACCTGGACCAACTTCGTCTGATTCTACATGTTCAATTGCTTGATGTACGATTGGGTCAAATTCACTACCTTTAGAGGCATCTATAGGTTGAACTCCAAATTTTTCTAATGTGTTGAGAAATTGCTTTTGAACTAATTTTACACCATCAATTAATGGTTTTGCTTCGTTGCTTTCCTCAATGTGGTCAAGAGCTCGTTGCAGATTATCTAGAATATTAAGCATTTCTTTTATAAGCTCTTCATTACCATAGGCTATACTGTCCGCCCTCTCTTTCGTCATTCTTTTTTTATAGTTTTCAAAATCTGCAGCCAGTCTCAGATATTGTTGATTAAGTTCTTCAAACTCATTAGCTTCATTATGATCCTCTTGTTCTAATTCTTCGGAATCAGCTATAACTTGTTCTTCATTCGTCTCTTCTTTGTTATCTATTTGGTCTTCTGTGCTCATTATTACCTCCAAAATCTATAAAAATAACACCTATACTATTAAAAAAGTGATATTTATCTTGAATTGATCCACACAAAATATAATAATTAAGTCTGGATTGTCAACGAGGAGTAAATTAAATTAAAAGATATTTCAAGCTGATATACTATGAGCAATTCCTTCTAAAACCCCTCCATCGCTCACAATTAGGTTTTGGGATGAGAATCTGTCTAGAGTTTGAAGAAGAATTATTGAGCCTGTAACTATTATATCCTCTCTACCTTTTTCAAGTCCCAGTATGTCACTTCTTTCTGCTATGGGTATTTGAAGTAGCTTTTCAAGGATAGAACTTACACTATTTCTTGATAGAATATGATTATTTACTAGATCAGGTTTATACTCTTTTAGCCCCAGATCTATTGCTGCAAGGGTTGTGGGGGTTCCTGCAGTGCCAATTACAGTGTAATGACTATCATTTATTTCAAATTCAATCAACTCTTTTTTTAAGATATTTCCAATGTTTTCAGTTAGTTGCATTATCTCTGTTTTGCTCTCAATCTCGTTTATAAAAAATTGTTCTGTAAGATGTACTACACCCAAGTCTATACTCGTTTTATTTGTTATTTTCCCTTTTTGTATGTGAACATATTCTGTGCTACCTCCGCCTATATCGAAGATTACGTATTCGTCTGTATCAACTTCAATAGAATTTAATACCCCAAGAACGGTAAGTTCCGCTTCTTCATCTCCCGATACAACTTCTACTTCAATACCAGCTTCTTTTTTTGCGCGCTCAACAAATTCCAGGCCATTTTTGGATTCTCTTACCACACTTGTTGCAATAGCCCTTGTTCTCCTAACTTGATATTCATTTATAGTTTCAGAGAAATTATTTAAAGTAGATATGGTCCTAGTGATAGCTAGAGGAGTAATTTGTCTGCTATTTTGTGAGAATCCTTCTCCAAGGCGTGTTATTACTCGATCAATGTATAGGTTTTTTAACGTACCATCTGATAGTACTTCACAAATTAGAAGTCTTACAGTATTTGTACCTATATCAATAGATGCAGTACGCAAAATGGATCCTTTTAGAAATAATATAAGGATGTTACGCTACACACTTCATGTAAATTCTATATAGCTCTAGTCTTCGGCTTTTTTACCTGCATTGGCTTGTTCAATTATTTTTTGCGCTTCCTGATGAGTAACTTCTTCATAGTGGGAGAAGTCCATTGCGAATGAGCCTCTACCACTTGTAATCGATCTCAATTCAGGTGCATATGTCAATATTTCGGACATAGGTATTAATGCATTGATTATATGAGTACCAGCCAGTGAATCAACTCCAGATACCTTTCCTCGTCTAGAATTTACGTCTCCTATTACATCTCCCATGCATTCATCAGGAATTGATATTTCCATTTTCATTATAGGTTCAAGTAATTGAGGCCTTGCTTCTTGAGTTGCCTGTTTAAAAGCCATTGAACCTGCAATCTGAAATGCCATATCAGATGAGTCCACCGAGTGATACTTACCGTCGAACAAAGTAGCTCTGACATCAACCACCGGATATCCAGCAAGATTGCCGCTTTTCATCGAATCTACTATCCCTTTTTCTACTGATGGAATAAAGTTCTTGGGTATTGCACCACCAACAATTTTATTTACAAACTCAAAGTGCTGTCCGCGGGGAAGTGGTTCAATCTCAATCGAAACCACCCCATACTGTCCTTTACCGCCAGTTTGCTTAACATATTTTGCCTCTGTTGTGGCCTTGCCCGTTATAGTTTCTTTATACGGAACTTGTGGTGTGTGAAGCTCAACATTTACACCATAAGTATCTCTTAATTTATTTACTACCACTTCTACATGAGACTGGCCGGTTCCTGATAGAAGGAACTCATTTGTTTCCTTATCCATGCGATACTGAATTGTAGGATCTTCCTCTTGTACTTTTGCTAGTGAAGGGTTTAATTTATCCTCGTCACTACGAGACTTTGGCTCTATAGCAAAGGATAGTACTGCAGCAGGTAGTTCTGCTGGCGGAATAATTACAGCCTTTAATTCTTCACACAGCGTATCTCCAGTGTGGGCCTCTTTTAATTTATTTACTGCAACAATGTCACCACACTCTGCTGTGTCTACCGGATATTCTTTCTTGCCTATCAACCTATGCAAGTGACCTAACTTTTCTTTGGTTCCCTTAGTAGAGTTATATACGGTAGAATCTGATTTGATAGATCCTGAGAAAACCCTGAAAATACTTATTTTCCCGGCATAAGGATCAGATATGGTCTTGAACACATAGGCCGCTGCTGGGCCTTTTTCATCTGGTGTTATTTGTGTAGCCTCACCATCTCCATTTGTGGCCTCAATTGCGTGTCTTTCAATTGGTGAGGGTAGATATCTGCAAACACCCACAACAAGTGCTTTAATGCCTAATAAACTGCTGGCAGAACCAGCAAAAACAGGATAAATTTTTGCATCTAATATGCCTTGATGTAGCATTTTGATCATCAAATCTTCGTCGATTTCTTGTCCGTCTAAGTATTTCACGAGTAATTCGTCATCGAGTTCAGCTACTGCCTCAACAATCTTCTCTCTTGCAGCTTTTGCTTCCTCGACCAAATCTTCTGGGATAGGCATTCCTTCGGTGCTACCATCAGCATTATATGTGTAAGCTTTCATCTTAACAAAATCTATTACAGCATTGTAATTACCCTCTTCGCCAATTGGCAGAGTAAAAGGGATTGCTTTAATTCCAAGTTCATTTGAAATACTGTTCAATGTGTCTTCAAGAGAGGTATTATCCGAGTCTAGTTTGTTAACAAAAATTAATCTTGGAACATCACCCGCCATGTCCCAGTATTTTCTTACCTGTACCGGGGTTTCTCCCTGTATGGCTTCGACAACTAGAACTGCGCCATCTACTGTTTTGATAGCACTTTCAGTTTCATATAAGAAATTTAGAAATCCTGGGGTGTCTACAACGTTTATAAAGTGGTTTTTGGTTTCAAAAAAAGCTACGTGTGAATTGATGGACATGTTGCGGTTTTGTTCTTCCGACTCATAGTCCAGGGTTGAGGAACCGTCATCAACTTTTCCTAGCTTATCTGTGGCTCCATGCATAAAAAGCATTGCCTCTGCAAGTGAAGTCTTTCCGGCACCGTGGGGAGCAATGAGAGCGATATTTCTGATTCTATCCCTAGTGTACTCTGCCATAGCAGGTCACCTCCGTATTCTTAGATTGTCTCAAGTGCTTGATGTTAGCCCCAAATATATTCTATCAGTTACTCCTTTAAGTTGAATTCAATAAAATAATGCTGAGACTAATTTGTTTTATATTTTCTTCTAAATCTTTCGACTCTACCTTTTGCTTCGGCCGCTCTTTCCTTTCCAGTGTAGAAAGTATGACAGTTAGCGCATACCTCAACTGTAAAGTCTTCAAATCTTGTTGATCTAGTTTTATATGAAGTGCCACATGAACAACTTACAGTCACTTCTTTATATTCAGGATGAATGCCTTCTTTCATTTTCTTGCCTCCAAAATACTTCCATAGTTGTTATCTTGTTTAAATTAACCCCAATAATTTCTATAAAATTAACATTTTTTTTATAACAAGCAATAGTTTTAGTTTTGTTTTGGTACAAAATAATAAGGCGACACGAGGCCGCCTTATTGTCTAGATTATTTTGAATGCCTAATTTAAAGCTCTTATTTTTCTGTGAATTCAGCGTCTATTACATCATCGCCCTCTTTTTTATCCTGTTCACCATCATCAGAACCTGATTCATCGCTAGGTCCTGTTGGTTGTTCCGCAGACGCATCTCCTTGAGCTTCTGCACTTTCTGCTTGCTGCTTATACATAAGTTCAGCAAGTTTATGTGAGGCTTCAGTTATCTTCACTGTTGCCTGCTCAATTGCTTGTGCATCTTCACCTTTAACAGCCTCTCTTCCAGCTTCTAAGGCTTCTTCAAGTTCTTTCTTCTCTTCATCAGATAGCTTGTCTCCAAATTCTTTAAAACTCTTATCAGTTCTATAGATAAGCTCATCAAGTTTGTTTCTGCTTTCAACTAACTCGTGACGTTTCTTGTCATCTTCAGCCTTGTCTTCAGCGTCTTTTACCATAGATTCAATTTCTTCTTTGCTAAGTCCGCTTGAGGCCTCAACTCTAACTTTCTGCTCTTTCTGGGTCGCCATGTCTTTTGCCGAGACATGAAAAATGCCGTCTGCATCCATATCAAATGTAACTTCTACTTGAGGTATTCCTCTTGCAGAAGGTGGAATTCCATCAAGTATAAATCTAGCAAGTGTTCTATTATCGCCAGCCATCTGACGTTCACCCTGGAGAACATGGATTTCAACTGATGTCTGGTTATCTTCAGCAGTTGTGAATACCTGGCTTTTCTTCGTAGGAATTGTGGTATTTCTCTCTATGATCGTTGTCATTACTCCACCTAGAGTTTCAATTCCAAGTGATAAAGGTGTAACATCGAGAAGCAGAACGTCTCTTACTTCTCCACCAAGAACAGCGCCTTGTATTGCAGCACCCATACCAACAACTTCATCAGGATTAATACCTTTATGAGGTTCTTTACCAAAGAAGTCAGTTACTGTTTTCTGGACCATAGGGATTCTTGTGGATCCTCCAACAAGGATAACCTCGTTAATATCTCCAGCCTTCAGCCCTGCGTCTTTAAGAGCCTGTTTGCATGGTTCTAAAGTACCTTTGATTCTATCTTCAACTAACTGCTCAAATTTGGAGCGAGTTAATTTCATAACCAAGTGCTTAGGACCTGAGGCATCTGCTGTAATAAACGGCAGATTAACTTCGGTCTCAAGTGTATTCGATAGTTCAATTTTAGCTTTCTCAGCCTCTTGTCTTAGCCTTTGCAGTGCCATTTTGTCATTACTTAAATCGATACCTGATTCTTTTTTGAACTCATCGATGATGTATTTCATTACCATTCTATCAAAGTCATCACCACCAAGGTGTGTGTCACCATTTGTGGATTTTACTTCAATAACATTGTCACCGACCTCTAGGATTGATATATCGAATGTACCACCACCTAGGTCATAAACGGCAATCATGCCTTCTGACTTTTTATCAAATCCATACGATAGAGCTGCAGCAGTAGGCTCGTTGATTATTCTTTTAACTTCGAGTCCTGCGATTTTTCCCGCGTCTTTTGTGGCCTGTCTTTGAGAATCATTAAAATACGCTGGCACAGTAATTACAGCCTCTGTTATCTCGCCACCTACATAATCCTCTGCAGCTTTTTTCAGTTTCATTAATACATGAGATGAAATCTCTGGAGGTGAATATTCTTTTCCATTAACTTCTATCCATGCATCATCATTCTTTGATTTAACTACTTTATAAGGCAAATGAGATGCTTCTTCTTTGAATTCATCATAGCGCATTCCCATGAGCCTTTTTACTGAGAATATAGTATTCTCAGGGTTTACAACCCCTTGTCTTTTCGCTGGTCCTCCAACTAGAATTTCGCCTTCTTTAGAGAAAGCGACTACAGATGGAGTAACTCTTGCTCCTTCTTCATTAATAATGACCTTTGGCTCACCACCCTCAACGATAGCGACCACTGAGTTGGTGGTTCCAAGGTCAATTCCAATTATTTTTCCAGTGCTAGCCATTTTATTAGCCTCCTAAACTTTTGTTTTCTATATTTTTGTGGGTTGATATCTATATGAGTACTGTTTTAATTCTCACCAGCGATAACAGTTTCAACCGCACCTTTTAGTTTCTTAAGAGCATGAACTTCTATCTGTCTTACTCTCTCTTTTGAGATACCTAGTTCTTCTCCAAGTTCTCTTAGTTTATCGGGGGGGCTTTTTAGATACCTGCTCTCGATAACCTTCTGCTCCCTTGAAGTTAATTTTTCAAAACCTTCTTTGATACCTTCATTTGCCAACTGATTAGTTTCAATTGATTCAAGAACTTCTTGCTGAGTAGCCCTTGAATCTGACAGAGTGTCTAAGTATGTGACTGTTCCGTCTTCAGTGGAGGTGGAATCAAGAGAATAGTCTCTTGAGGCCATTCTGAACTCCATATCAATAACATCTTTATCTTTTACACTAAAGAGTTCTGCCACTTTACTTACTTCTTGTTCTGTCATTTCACTATTTTCGATATTCAACTCTTTTTTAGCTCTTCCAATCTTATGGAAAAGTTTTCTCTGTGCCTGGGTTGTTCCAATCTTTACCTGGCTCCAGAATTTCATTATATGGTTTTGGATACTAGCCCTAATCCACCATACGGCATATGAAATAAGTCTGTATCCTTTGTATGGGTCAAACTTCTTTACAGCTTTCATAAGACCCATTGTTCCTTCCTGAACTAGATCAGGCAAAGGAAAACCGTATGACAAATACTCTCTTGCTATCTTTACAACAAACCTCAGGTTTGATACAACAAGGGTATTAGCTGATTCTAAATCCTTATTTTCATAATATTCAACCGCAAGCTTATATTCCTCTTCTTTGCTTAGAACAGGATATTTTTCAATTTCCTTTAGAAATATGCCTAACGGCTCTCTTACTGCTATTGCATTCATATTAATTTGTGCCTCCTTATGTCAAAGTAATCATCATCGAAGGAATGTCAAGGGGTTAAAATAGGGATAATATCAATAATAAATATAATAATATTAGTAAGTTACAGCTATGCTATATGATTTCTAAATATATATTCCTATAATTGTATTAAAGGGATTTATTTTGCAGCTTCAACTGCTTTTGCTGCAGCATCTCTCATATCAGATCCTGTTATGATATTGAGTCCTGATTCTGAGAGCAGTTTGCGCCCGAGCTCTACATTTGTTCCCTCGAGCCTAACAATCAGTGGAACTTTAATTCCTACCTCTTTCGCAGCGGTAATTACACCTTCTGCAATGGTATCGCATTTCATAATTCCACCAAATATGTTTATGAATATTGCTTTCACGTTTGGGTCGCTTAAGATCATCTTTAACGCTTGAAGTACCTGTTCTGTTGTAGCTCCTCCTCCTACATCAAGGAAGTTCGCAGGCTCAGCACCATGGTGCTTAATGATATCCATAGTAGACATAGCTAGCCCAGCACCATTAACAAGACATCCTATGTTGCCATCTAATTTTACATAGCTAATACCCCATTTCTTTGCTTCAAGCTCGGTTGGGTCTTCTTCTGCAGGGTCGTGCATTTTTTCTATATCTGGGTGTCTGAATAAAGCGTTGTCATCAAAATTCATCTTCGCATCAAGTGCATATACATCACCGTCATTCGTTAGAATTAATGGGTTGATTTCAGCAAGGGAACAATCGTTTTCGGTAAAAGCATTATACAAGCCAATAATGAACTTCACTGCTTTATTTACGGTTTTTCCTTTTAAACCAAGGAAATATGCAATCTTTCTACATTGATAAGGAAGTAATCCAACAGTTGGGTCAACATATTCTTTTAGTATTTTCTCAGGATTAGTGCGTGCTACCTCTTCAATTTCCATACCGCCTTCTTGGCTTGCCATAATAACCACTTTCTCGGTGGCTCTATCTATAACCATTCCAAGGTAGAGCTCGGTAGCAATATCAGAAGCTTCTTCTACGAGCACTTTGCTTACAAGTTTTCCCTCTGGCCCTGTCTGGTGTGTAACCAAGTTCATACCGAGTATCTCAGATGCTAGACGCTTTACTTCTTTAAGACCATTTGCAAGTTTAACTCCACCGCCTTTTCCTCTACCGCCAGCATGTATTTGTGCTTTAACTACAAATTTATCTGCGCTAAGGTCCTTTGCTATTTGTTCAGCTTCGTCTTCGTGCTGTGCAACTTTACCTGCGGGAACTGCAACACCGTATTTCGAAAGTAATTCTTTAGCCTGATACTCGTGAATATTCAACTGAATCTTCTCCTATTGTGTTTTAATTTCCTCTAACTTTATTCATTATCCACTGAAGGGGATCAAAGTATGTGTCTGCAACCCTTTCTTTAAGTGGAATAATAGCATTATCAGTAATATGAATTTCCTCAGGGCAAACCTCAGTACAACATTTTGTAATATTGCAGTATCCTACGCCTGCAGCCTCTCTAAGCATCTCTTTTCTGTCGTCTATGTCGAGTGGATGCATCTCAAGCTCAGCTATCTTAATCATCATACGCGGTCCGTAGAATTCATTTTTCTTGCCATGGTTTCTGAGTATATGACATACGTTCTGGCAAAGATAACACTCAATGCACTTACGGAACTCCTGGCTACGCTCTACATCAACCTGCTGCATTTTCCAATCAGTGTCCTCTGCATATTTAAATGGAGGTATTTTCTTTCTTACCTCATAGTTCCATGATACATCGGTTACGAGGTCTTTCATTATTGGGAATGTTTTAAGAGGATGTACCCTGATAGGTTTATCGAGCGGAAGAGAATCTAATCTGGTCTTACAAGTAAGCTTAGGCATACCGTTTATCTCTGCGCTACAAGATCCACATTTGGCTGCCTTACAGTTCCATCTTACTGCTAGATCCCCGTCATAGTTAGCTTGGACAAAATGTAGGGCATCTAGTACGACCATTCCCTCTTCTACAGGAACCTCATATTCTACTTCCTGCCCACCTTCAGCATCACCGCGGTATATTCTGAGTTTAGCTACAGACATTATTTATATCCTCCCTCGACGATCTTCTTGAGTTCTTCTGGCATTTGTGGAAGAGGTGATGTGCCTAATTTCATATCACCGTTTTCTTTAGAAATAGTAGAATTTACTGTTCCCCATACTTCGTCATTGTATTCTGGGAAATCTACACGGCTATGGGCCCCTCTACTCTCCTCTCTTTGATGAGCGCATCTGGCTATTGCTTCAGATACGATAAGCATAGATTCAAGATCCTTACAGAGGTGCCAGCCAGGGTTATACATTCTAGAGCCTTCTATTTTAAGCTGAGACGCTCTTTCTTTGAGAACCTGAATTTCTTCTATGCCTTCATGAAGCTTTTCTTTGGTTCTAAATACTCCAACGAATTCTCCCATTGCATCCTGAAGTCCTTGATGCACTGTATAAGGATTCTCTCCTTCAGAGTTCTCAAATGGAGCTAACATTTCTTTAACAGCACTATTAATGCTGCCGTCATCTATTTTGAGTTCGTTGTCTTTAATATTGTTTGCATAGTTTGCAGCTCCCTCACCTGCCCTTTTACCAAATACTAGCAAGTCAGACAAAGAGTTTCCTCCAAGTCTGTTAGCACCATGCATTCCTCCTGCAACCTCTCCGCATGCAAATAGACCATTTACTGTGCTTTGAGCTGTTTCTGCATCAACCCTAACTCCACCCATTACATAGTGTGTGGTAGGGAATACTTCCATTGGTTCTTTCGTTATATCTATTTCTGCAAATTCTTTGAACTGATGGTACATGCTTGGGAGTTTTTTCTTAACGTACTCTGCTCCCCTATGGGATATATTCAAGAAAGCTCCACCATGCGGTGATCCACGTCCTTCCTGAACCTCAGTATAAATAGACCTTGCCACAACGTCTCTTGTGGATAGCTCCATTCTCTCAGGATCATATTTTTCCATAAAACGCTCGCCTTCACGGTTTGTAAGTATTCCGCCCTCACCTCTTACTGCTTCTGTTACGAGAATACCTTTCACGCTAGGTGGCCAAACCATACCAGTTGGGTGGAACTGAACGAATTCCATATCAATCAGATCAGCACCCGCTTCGTATGCAAGAGCATGTCCATCTCCTGTGTATTCCCAGGAGTTTGAAGTAACTTTATATGATTTTCCAATACCACCAGTAGCTAATATGATTGCTTTTGCTTGGAAAAGCACAAAGCGACCGCTTTCTCTCCAGTAGCCAAACGCTCCAGCTACGCGGTCTCCATCTTTAATCAAGTGTGTAATAGTGCATTCCATATATACGTCTATTCCAGTGTGAATGCCTTTATCCTGAAGTGTGCGGATCATTTCAAGACCTGTGCGGTCTCCAACATGAGCAAGTCTCTTCCATGTATGTCCGCCAAAAGCTCTTTGGTTAATGTCTCCTTCTTTTGTTCTATCAAAAAGAGCTCCCCAATGCTCAAGCTCTCTAACACGGTCTGGAGCTTCCTGAGCATGAAGCTGTGCCATGCGCCAATTGTTGAGAAGTTTCCCACCGTGAATTGTGTCGTGGAAGTGTGTTTTCCAATCGTCTTTAGAATCCACATTAGCAAGTGATGCTGCTATTCCACCTTCTGCCATAACCGTATGAGCTTTACCTAGGAGAGATTTACATACAAGTCCTACGGATGCTCCTTGCGCAGAAGCTTCAATCGCAGCTCTTAGTCCTGCTCCTCCAGCTCCAATAACAATTACATCATGTACATGTGTTTCAAATTTTTCCATTATATTATCCTCAAGTCCATAATGACACCTTTTGCTAGTAAAAATATGTATAGGTCAGCTAGTGCAACGCTGAATAGGCTTAACCATGCCCACATGGCATGATTTTCGTTCCAACGGCTAACTGTTTCCCAAAGCCTGAAACGAGTTGGGCATTTAGAGAACACATCTAGTCTGCCGCCTATTAAATGTCTAAATGAATGGCAAGAAAGTGAATACATGCTAAGTAAAAAGACATTTACAAAGAGGACAATAGTTCCAACTCCAATGCCGAAACCGTCTTCAAACCAAAGAGCGTGAAATGCATCTACCCAAAGGAAAAAGAGTATTACACCAGCCGCATAGAAGAAGTAACGATGAATATTCTGAATTATAAATGGAAACTTAGTTTCACCATCATAATTGCCGTCTTTAGCCTTAGGTTTTACTGCACAAGCTGCAGGTGCTAAAAAGAAGGATCTGTAATATGCTTTTCTATAGTAGTAGCAAGTAGCCCTAAACCCAAGCGGTGCCCAGAGTATCAACAATGCTGGAGATAGTGGCCACCATGATGCAAGGATATACGGTGAATAGAAAGGTGACAGGTAGGGTTGCACTAAGAAATCAACACCAGCAAAAGCTCTCCATGTTGAATAAACTCCAAATGTAGCAAGCACTATAGCAGTAACAAGCGGTAGTACCCACCATGTATCATTCCTAAGTGTAATTGAGTTTTCAGCAGAACCGTTTGCCATTGTAAATCCTCCCTTTACCTTAACCAATTATATAATATGTTTGTTTTTTTTATCATAACTTGGCAACTTTAATTTAACTGATATTTAAAGAATGCCCATTCCCTCTATCTCCTCGCAAAGTTCTTTTACATGACTTGCAGAGACATGAAGTTCTTTTGTTTCTGAATCACTTAAATCAATCTGGAAAATCTCTTCTACTCCTGAAGTTCCAAGCTTTACTGGAAGACCCACGAATGTGTCTTCTACACCATATTCTCCCTGGGCCAATACACAGCACGGAAGGATTTTCTTTTTGTCTTTTAGAATTGCCTCAACCATTTCAACTGCTGAAATTGCTGGAGCATAGAAAGCGCTTCCTGTTTTAAGAAGCTTTACAATTTCTCCGCCTCCTCCTCGTGTTCTCTGGATAATCTCTTCCAATCTGTCATGAGGTATAAGCTCTGTTACAGGAACACCCGCAACAGTTGTGAATCTTCCAAGCGGAACCATATCATCTCCGTGTCCACCTAGCACAAAAGCATTGATATTTTCAACAGAAACGTTCAATTCCATTCCAATGAATGCTCTGAATCTTGCAGAGTCAAGAACACCTGCCATTCCCATTACCCTTTTTCGTGGGAAACCGCTGATTTTGTGAGCAACATAAACCATTGCATCAAGTGGGTTGGTTACCAATATTAAAATTGCGTTAGGTGAGTGTTTTGCAACGTTTTCTGTAACTTGTTTTACAACTTTTGTATTTGTAGAAATGAGATCGTCTCTGCTCATACCTGGTTTACGTGGGATTCCAGAGGTGATAACCACAATGTCTGATCCTGCAGTTTCTTCATAGGTATTAGTCCCCGTGATATTTGCATCATAACCGTATACAGGGTTCATCTCCATCATATCTAGTGCTTTACCCTGAGGCATGCCTTCTACAATGTCTACAAGCACGATGTCTCCGAGCTCCATTTGAGCTAACATTAATGCTGTTGATGCGCCTACATTTCCGGCGCCAATTACTGAAATTTTTGGTCTAGCCATCTAACTACTCCTTTATATTTTCTTTGTTAATACAGAGGGACCAATTCCCATCCATAATCTTAATTTCTTAAACTTTATCCATATTTTCTGCTATAGCTTCTCCAAACTCTGAGCATTTAAGCAGTTTTGCATCATCAAGCTGACGCTCTAGATCATATGTAACAGTTTTATCCAAAATTGTTTTTTCCATTGCCTTTACAATTAAGTCTCCTGCTTCATCCCACCCTAGGTATTGAAGCATCATTACTCCTGAAAGTATAACTGAGCTTGGGTTTACTTTGTCCTGACCTGCGTACTTGGGTGCGGTTCCGTGGGTTGCTTCAAATAGAGCCATATAGTCTCCGATGTTTCCACCAGGAGCCATGCCTAAACCTCCTACCTGTGCAGCGCATGCATCAGATAAGTAGTCACCATTCAGGTTAGGTGTAGCAATTACTTGATAATCTTTTGTCCTGGTCAAAATCTGCTGAAGCATGTTGTCAGCAATTCGGTCTTTAATTATTACTTTTCCATTAGGATTTTTGCCATCGTATTTATCCCAAAGGTCGTCCTCAGTTATTGTTGTATCGCTAAACTCTTCTTTAGATAGATCATATCCCCAATCTCTAAAAGCTCCCTCAGTGTATTTCATAATATTCCCTTTATGAACGAGGGTAACACTTTCAAGTCCTTTATCAATTGCGTGTTTGATAGCTTTTTTTACCAGTCTTTTGGTTCCAAGAGGACTAATAGGCTTAATTCCTATTCCAGAGTGCTCTCTTATATTTACACCATATTTTTCTACTAAGTATTTTCTGATTTCATAAGCTTCTTTGGTCCCACTCTGCCATTCGATTCCAGAATATACGTCTTCAGTGTTTTCTCTAAAGATAATCATATCCATTGCCTCAGGCTCTTTTACGGGAGATGGTGTGCCCTTTATGTACCTAACTGGTCTCACACAGGCATAGAGATCTAGTATCTGTCTAAGCGCAACGTTAAGGCTACGGATACCACCCCCAACAGGAGTAGTTAGAGGACCTTTGATAGCTACTGTATATTCTTTTATTTCCTCGATGGTCTTATCTGGTAGCCATTCTCCTGTTTCTTCAAATGCTTTCTCTCCTGTAAGCACTTCATGCCATACAATCTTCTTCTCGCCTTTATATGCCTTCTCTACTGCGGCATCAAAAACTATCTGTGACGCATGCCAAATATCAGGCCCAATACCGTCACCTTCTATGTATGGAATGATTGGATCGTTTGGTATAATAAGGCGGTCATTCTCTTTATCTATCTGGATCTTACTTCCCTGTGATGACATTATTAAACTCCTCTACAATTTTCTCTAATTTTTGGTGTGAAAATATAAACAAAATAAATCAAAATTCAAATAATTGTGGCAATCTCTACAAAAAAATTCTAACTCTGCATCATTTGCCTTAATACTGTCTGAAGGATGCCACCGTTTTTGTAGTAATCTACTTCTACAGGGCTATCAAGACGACATGTTGCATTAAATGTAAAATCTTGACCTTCTGGAGGCAATACTCGAACCAAAATGTCCTTTCCTGGAGCAAGTCCGTCTTCAATTCCTTCTATATCAAATTTTTCATATCCGGTTATTCCAAGTGATTGAGCGCTGTCACCTTCTTTAAACTGAAGTGGAAGAACTCCCATGCCAACAAGGTTGCTTCTGTGAATCCTCTCAAAGCTCTCTGCAATTACGGCTTTAACACCTAATAGCATTGTTCCTTTTGCTGCCCAATCTCGGGAGCTACCTGTTCCATATTCTTTCCCACCAATTACGATCAGTGGAACTCCCTCTTGCTGATATCTTATTGATGCATCATATATAGCTAATTCTTCATCGGTTGGAACATGTTTAGTTACACCACCCTCAGATCCTTCAACCATTAGGTTTCTGATACGAATATTTGCAAATGATCCTCTAACCATAACTTCGTGGTTTCCTCGTCTGGATCCAAAGCTGTTGAACTCTCTTTGCTCAACTCCCTTTGATACCAAGTATTTTCCTGCAGGGCCTTCTTTAGGAATGGAACCTGCGGGAGAGATATGGTCTGTTGTAATTGAATGTCCAAGTACAGCAAGAGCATGAGCTTCTTTAATATCACCTGTTTCAGGTAAATCGAGTGAAAAATCGTCAAAGAAATTTGGCTCTCTGATATAGGTTGACTCATCAGTCCATTCATACAAGTTGCCCTCGGGTGTATCAAGCGACTTCCATGTATCATCGCCTTCAAACACTTGAGAGTATTGAGCTTTAAATATTTCTGGATTTAAAACACTGCTTACTGTCTGTTTTATTTCATCCTGTGTTGGCCAAATGTCCTGTAAAAATACTTCTTGTCCATCGGAGCCCGTTCCAATAGGCTCGTTATATATATCAATATCAACTGTCCCAGCAAGAGCAAATGCAACTACAAGTGGTGGGGATGCCAGATAAGCAAATTTTACATATGGATGAACCCTACCCTCAAAATTTCTGTTTCCACTTAGCACTGCAGATACAGTTAAGTCGTTTTCTTTTATTGCTTCTTCAATAGGCTCTGCAAGAGGTCCACTGTTTCCTATGCAAGTTGTACATCCATAGCCCACTAGGTCAAAGCCAAGCTGGTCTAAGTCATCACTGAGCCCAGCTGCATCTAAGTAGTCAGTAACTACTCTTGATCCAGGTGCTAAACTTGTTTTAACCGTAGGATCAACCGATAAACCTTTTTCTACAGCTTTTTTAGCTACAAGTCCAGATGCTACCATTACAGATGGGTTTGAAGTGTTTGTGCAACTTGTTATAGCTGCAATAGTTACTGAACCATTACCTAGTTCAGAAGAGTCACCGTTTATCTGTACGTCGACTCTTTTATCAAGATCAGCACCGTTTCCGGTCTTTTCTTTAAGCGAATTTTCAAATGATTGTTTTAGTTCTTTTAATGAAACTCTATCTTGTGGACGGCTAGGTCCAGCCATTGATGGCTCTACTGTAGAAATATCAAGCTCAAGAGTGTCAGTGTATACTGGGTCCGGTGTCTCATCTGTTCTAAAAATGCCTTGTTCTTTAGTATATGCTTCTACGAGCTCCACAACGTCTTCTCTTCCTGTTGCTCTGAGATAGTTTAGTGTTTCAGCGTCCACAGGGAAAAATCCCATAGTTGCACCATACTCAGGTGCCATATTAGCTATTGTTGCTTTATCAGAAAGTGCAAGCTGGCTTAACCCAGGACCGTAGAATTCTACGAACTTGCCCACAACACCTTTTTTTCTAAGCATTTCAGTAACGGTTAATACTAGATCAGTTGCTGTTACACCTTGAGCAAGCTCACCGTGTAGTTTAAACCCGATTACATCTGGAATTAACATATATAGGGGCTGACCAAGCATACTAGCCTCGGCCTCAATACCACCAACTCCCCAACCTAATACACTAAGTCCGTTTATCATTGTAGTATGGGAGTCTGTTCCAACAAGAGTATCAGGGAAGCCTACTTTCTCTCCACCAACTTCTTTTGTAGAAACAACGCTAGCAAGACACTCAAGATTTACCTGGTGTACAATACCGGTTCCTGGAGGAACTACTCTAAAGTTATTAAAAGCTTTCTGAGCCCATCTTAAAAATGCATATCTCTCACCATTTCGTTCATATTCACGCTCTACGTTCATAGTGAAAGCTTTTTCTGTACCAAAGTAATCAACCTGTACTGAATGATCTATAACAAGATCAACAGGAACTATAGGGTTTATTTTTTCAGCATCTCCACCAAGCTTATTTACAACAGATCTCATAGCGGCCAGATCAACAACGCATGGTACACCTGTGAAATCTTGAAGAATAACCCTGGCTGGGTTATAAGGTATTTCTTGATTTTTGTTATCTACTGGGCTCCAATTGGCAAGAGCTTTTACATGAGTATCATTTACAACTGAACCGTCATAGTTTCTTACTACATTCTCTAATAGTATTCTAATAGATACCGGAAGCTTAGATAAGTCGCCACCAAAGCTTTCTTGAATGGTTTTTAATGAATAGTATTTCACATCTCCTTGGGATGTATTAAGCGTAGAAATTGCATTCAATTTATTATTAATTTCACTCATACCAATCTCCTTAAAAATAATTTCCAGATTAAACGGAAGGAACCGAGAATCCAGGTTATTCTACAGTTAAATCAGAACAAATCAAGAATTAAGAGCTCAACTTAGATTATAGAGGAACTGCTAGATTAATAAAATAATGCGTATTAGCTAACTTTTCTAAAAATGAGTGTTCCGTTTGTGCCACCAAAGCCGAACGAATTGCTGAGTACTGTTGTTATATTAGAGTCTCTAGCTTCATTTGGAACATAGTCCAAGTCACAATCTGGATCTGGAGTTGTGTAGTTAATAGTTGGGGGAAGCACACCATTATAAATTGCAAGTATGCTGAGTGCAGCCTCTAGTCCTCCAGCAGCACCTAAGAGATGACCGGTCATGGATTTTGTAGAACTTACAGGGGTTTTATATGCTTTATCTTCTCCAAGTATTTGCTTAATAGCATTAGTTTCATTTGCGTCGTTAAGTTGAGTTGAAGTTCCGTGAGCGTTTACGTAATCAATTTCCTCAGGGTTTATTTTAGCATCTGATATGGCATCCTGCATACACCTGACTGGACCATCAAGGGAAGGAGCCGTAATATGACTCGCATCACTACTCATTCCAAGTCCTATTAACTCAGCATATATTCTAGCTCCTCGTTTCTTTGCGAATTCCATTTCCTCAAGAATTAACATCCCAGAGCCTTCTGAAATAATAAAACCATCTCTATCCTTATCAAAAGGCCTGGATGCTCCCTGGGGGTCATCATTATTTGTAGAAAGCGCACGCATTGAGTTGAAACCACCATAGCTAAGTGGATTTATAGGTGCTTCAGTACCTCCTGCTATCATAACATCCGCTTCACCTCTTCTTATTGCCATCATTGCATAGGCAATTGAGTGGGCGCTAGCAGCACATGCAGTTGTCGTTGCACAATTTGGTCCTTTTGCATTAAAAGTGATAGAAACATGACCTGCAGCAAGGTTTGTTATGATATTAGGTATAACAAAAGGTCCAAGCCTGCCAGGTCCTCTCTCCTCTAGAGTAATGACAGCTTCTCTGAAGGTGTCCATGCCGCCTATGCCAGTACCAATTAAAGTTCCAGCCCTAGGGGATATATCGTCCGTTATCTCTAATCCTGCATCATCTAGGGCAATCTTAGTGCTGCAAACAGCATACTGGATAAATCTATCAGTTCTACGTGCCTCTTTGGGATTCATATACTCTTCAGGGTTAAAATTTAATATTTCACCACCAATCTTGGTTTTATGATCAGTGGTGTCAAACCTCTCTATAGTTCTTATCCCTGACTTGCCATTACAAATGGCATCCCAAGTTTCATGATTCCCAACACCTAGGGGAGTTATTAGACCTATTCCAGTTACAGCTATCCGTCGACTCATTACTTTTTGCGCTCCACAATAAAGTTAATAGCATCCTGTACGGTGATGATTGATTCTGCATCTTCATCAGAGATCTCTAAGCCGAATTCATCTTCCATAGACATAATAAGTTCTACGAGGTCAAGCGAATCAGCCCCTAGGTCTTCGATAAATGAAGATTCTGGAGTGATCTCATCTTCTGATTTTCCAAGCTGGCTTGCAACCATCTCCTTAACTTTAGCCAGAATTTCTTGTTCTTGTGCCATAATAAAAAACCTCCTTTAATTTTTATGTATAAATTCCACCATTAATTCTAAATACCTCACCTGTGATATATGAGGCATCATCAGAAGCCAGAAATGAAACGGCCCCTGCAACATCATCTGTTGTGCCGAATCTATTCATTGGGATTCTAGATATGTAATCCTGTTTCAATTCTTCGGTTAATTCATCAGTAATGTCAGTTTGTATAAAACCTGGACTGACAGCGTTGACAGTGATACCACGTGGTGCCATTTCTCTTGCACATGCTTTAGTAAATCCAATAATACCAGCCTTGGAAGCAGCATAATTTGTTTGACCAGCATTTCCCATTTCCCCAACTACAGATGTGAGATTTATTATGCGGCCCTCACGCTGTTTAAGCATATTTCGAGTTACAGCTTTAGTACAGTTAAAAATTCCTTTTAGATTTATTGAAATTACATTGTCCCAATCTTCTTCTTTCATTCTCATTAATAAAGTGTCTTGGGTAATACCTGCATTATTAATCAGTATATGAAGACCTTCGTGGTTTTCAATAATTTTATCAACTGCCTCATGTACAGCATCAAAATCAGAGACATCGAATTTGGATGTTTCTGCAACCCCACCAGATTCTTCAATTTCTTTTTTTGTTTGATTGGCGGCGGCATCATTCTGTGTATAGTTTATAACTACAGTTGCACCATCTGATGCAAGCCTCTTGGCTATGGCTTTTCCTATTCCTCTGGAACCACCAGTTATTAGTGCAATTTTACCCTTGAGATTATGCATTTTTTATAGACTCCAGTTGTGATATCTTCTCAAAATTACTTACTGACACATCTGATAGTGTTCTTTTTATTAGACCAGCTAGTACATTTTTAGGCCCTATCTCAATATACTTGTCACATCCCTCATTTTTTAAGACCTGAACGGACTCAAACCATCTAACAGGGCTAGTGACCTGATTAATGAGCAATTCTTTGACCATGCTAGAATCATTTGTAACTGATGCTGTGCAATTTGCAACTAAACTTGCATTCATCTCTGATATGTCTATTTGATCAAGTACTTCTGATAAATTATCTGCAGCAGGTTGCATTAGTGCACAATGGAAAGGTGCACTAACATCTAATGGCACTATTCTTTTTGCACCTTCTGATTTTGCAATTTCGGCAGCTTCTTCTAACGCCTCTTTATTGCCAGAGATAACAATCTGCCCAGGAGCGTTCATATTAGCAGGGCTTGCAATCATACCGTTTATAGACACTTGGTTGCAAATCTCCTCAACTTTTTCCTTTTCTAAACCGAGAACAGCGGCCATTGCTCCTATCCCTAAAGGAACTGCTTCCTGCATAAACTCACCACGCTTTCTAACAGTATGCACCGCATCCGCTAAACCAAGAGCTCCATTTGCTACAAGAGCTGTATATTCACCTAGGCTGTGTCCCGCAACAAAATCTGGTTTGAGACTAGTCTCGTTTTGTAAGACTCTCATGCAGGCTATGCTAGTAGTTAGTAGAGCTGGTTGGGCATTTGTTGTTAGGGAAAGTTCGCTTTGCTCTCCATTAAAACAAAGTTCAGATAAATCAAATCCCAATACATCATTTGCTTCTTGAAAAGTCTCTTTTGCAACTGGAAACTCATCATAAAGCTCTTTTCCCATACCTATATATTGGGAGCCTTGTCCGGGGAATACGAAAGCAATCATATATTTTTATCCTTGAAGAATGTCTTAATATACTATGATTCTATATCTACTTCTAGACTTTCTTTTATGAATGTCCTTCCTTTGTAGAAGCCACAACTTGGACATGCTCTATGTGGTGGTTGATACTCTCCACAGTTTGGACATGTAGACATGCCTGGTTTTACCAATTTATAATGGGTTCTTCTCTTTCTGGATCTGGATCTGGAATGTTTTCTTTTGGGAAGTGCCATTTTTTTTAATCTCCCTTATTGTTTTCAAATTTTAAGATCTTTTAGAATTGCAAATCTTGGATCAATCTGATCCTTATCACAACTACAACTCTCGTTATTTAAATTCGCACCACATGTTGTGCATAAGCCTTTGCATTCTTCACTACAAACTACTTTTTGGGGTAAAGAAATTGCTATTTGCTCCCTTAAGTAGTTGCTTATATCTATTTCATCTCCTTGATATGTTTCGTGTTCTAGGTCTTGATCTTCTTCTTTGATTTTGTCACTGGGCGATAGAACAAGACTTACTAAAGGCTTAAGTTCTATTTTAACAGGTTCTACGCATCTTGAACATGGAGACTGTATAGAAAGAGTAATATTTCCTATAACAGATATTTCTTTTAGGACTCTTGTTACTTGTAAATCGATGCTGATTTTTGATAGAGGTTTATATTCATCACCTTCAGACCAAAGCTCAGGCAGATTTACAAGCCATTCAGGCTCCTCTAGTGCTTCAATGCGTACCCCGTGCTCCGTAATATCTGATGCGCGCAGTACTGTTGCGTCTGTCGATATCATCTGACTTTCAAAGAAAAATTATTGGCTTTTAATAATAATACAAGATTATCCATTTGCAAGTAGTATGAATATTTATACTAAATGGCAAGATACGAAGTGCTCACTACCTACGTCTCGTAAGTCAGGCTCTACTGTCTTACATTTATCTACTGCTATAGGGCATCTTGGGTGAAAGCTACATCCTGCGGGAGGATTTATAGGGCTTGGAACGTCACCTTTTAAAATAGTTGGCTCTCTTTTTTTGCTTGGGTCTGCAATTGGGACTGAAGATATTAATATTTGAGTATATGGGTGAAGAGGGTTTTTATATAACTCTTTACTCGGAGATATTTCTACAATTTTACCAAGGTACATTACTGCTACTTTATCACTAATGTGCCGAACTACTCTTAGATCGTGAGATATGAATAAATAGGTGAGCTTAAATTTTTCCTGAAGTTCAATAAATAGGTTTATAATTTGAGCCTGAACCGATACATCTAGAGCTGAAATAGGTTCATCACATACTATAAACTTGGGTTTGAGTGCAAGTGCCCTTGCAATTGCTATTCTTTGACGTTGCCCTCCACTGAATTCGTGAGGGTATCTTGATAGAGCATCTTCTCTTAGTCCAACAGTGATCATGAGTTCTTTGATTAAATCTTTCCTTTCCTGACCTGAGGCAATATTGTGGATAGTAAGGCCTTCGGAAACGATGGCATCGACCTTCATTCTTGGATTCAATGAGCCGTATGGGTCCTGGAAAACTATCTGCATCTCTCTTCGGTATGGCCTCATTGCAGATGGAGATAGATGGGTTATATCATTATTCTCAAATAGTATCTCTCCGTTGGATGGTTCTAAAAGCTTTATTATAGTTTTTCCAAGAGTGGTTTTACCACATCCGCTCTCCCCTACTAGTCCTATTGTTTGTCCTTCAGGAATAGATAGATCTATTCCATCAACCGCTCTCACGTAGTTTGTAACTCTTGAGAGCAGCCCTGATTTAATAGGGAAATATTTCTTCAATTTCTCGATTTTTATCAACTCTTTAATTTCAGCCATATTAGCTCTCTAATTTTACTTCGTTTGCTCTCCAACATGCAGCTCTATGCCCATTCTCAAATTCTTCAATTAAGGGTTCCTCAGCTTTACAATTATCTATAACTAACGGACACCTATCCTGGAATCTACAGCCTGAAGGAAAATTATCCGGGCTTGGTACGATACCAGGAATTGCATTTAGCATCTCTTTGTTTTCATGAAGATCGGGTACGGAATTTAGAAGCCCAACTGTATAGGGATGATGTGGATTCCTGAATAAGTCTTCGGTTAATCCGTGCTCTACAACTTTTCCTGCATACATCACATATACTTCATCAGCTACTTCTGCAATAATGCCAAGATCATGTGTGATTAAAAGCACTGCCATTCCCAATCTGACTCTTAAATCATCTATAAGCTCCAGAATTCCAGCTTGGATTGTTACATCAAGCGCCGTTGTAGGTTCATCTGCAATCAATACCTCAGGATCACACGCAAGTGCCATGGCTATCATTACTCTTTGAGACATGCCTCCGCTTAGCTCATGGGGATAGTTTTTAATTCTTCTCTCAGGTGCAGGTATACCGACGAGTGCAAGTAGTTCTATAACCCTTTTTTTCTCTTCGGTTTTAGATAAATTGAGATGCGTCCTAAGAACCTCTCCTATTTGATCACCAACTGTAAAAACTGGGTTGAGTGAGCTTATAGGTTCTTGGAAAATCATAGATATTCTATTGCCTCTTATTGAGCGCATATCACGGTCTGAATATTCGAGAATATTTGCTCCATCAAAAATAATTTCTCCAGAATCTATTTTCCCAGGCGGTTCAGGTATCAGTCTCATTGCTGAAAGCGCAGTTACTGTTTTACCACAACCACTTTCTCCTACTACGCCTATAATTTTTCCTTTAGGAACATTTATAGATACTCCCCCCACAACCTCTACTCTTTTTTTGTCTGAGGCAAAGGAGATTCTTAAGCCCTTTATTTCTAATGCGTAGTTCATACTCTCTTATTCACCACCCATAAATTTCGGGTCTATTGCGTTTCTGAACCCTTCTCCTAAGAGATTAAATGCTGTAACTGTTACAAATATAGCCGCACCGGGAAATAGGACAAGCCACCAGGCAAAATCAACGTATCGCTGAGATTGAGAGAGTATGTCGCCCCAGCTTGGTTCAGGCGGCGGCACTCCAAAACCAAGGAAGCTAAGCCCTGATTCAACCAATATTGCACCAGCTATCCCAAAAGATATATCTACTAATACTGGAGCAAGTGAGTTTGGAAGCATATGCTTCATCATCACGCGCCAATCGTTTCCACCAAGAGCAACTGCCGCATCTACATAATCAAACTTCCTGAGCTGCAGGAACTGTCCTCTAATCAATCGAGCTATCCCCGTCCAGCTCGTAGCACCAATTACTATCATTATGTTATAAATGCTTGGATCCCTGAATGCTAGAATTGTTAAAATTAGAAAAAATACTGGGAAAGTCATCATAACTTCAAAAAGTCTTGAGACTATAAAGTCTATTGTTCCACCGTAAAATCCAGCTATTGCCCCAAGTAGAATTCCAATAACCGCAGCTATACCAACTGCAACAAAACCTATTGAGAGTGAAATCCTGGCGCCATGTATCATTCGGCTCAGCACATCTCTTCCCCTGTCATCTGTGCCAAATAAATGCTCCTTAGATGGAGGAGTTAGTACGGATAGCAAATTGTTTTCTGTCGGGCTATATCTTACAGGAGGGAATACCGCAAAGTCGCTACCCTCCAATTTTTTATCGAGCTGCTTAAAGTCAGTTCCAAAAAACTCGCTATATCTAAACAGTACTGGAAAGTAATATTCGTTTTGATATTTTAAAATTATTGGTTTATTCCCAGCTAAAAAGTCCTGAAATACCGCAATTCCAAAAAGTAAAATAACTACAGTAAGAGCAGCCATTGCAAGCTTATCTTTCTTCAGTTTCTTCCACACACTGCCCCAGTATCCGACGCTCTTTGTTTCCATCACTTTTTAGCCTCGAAACTGATTCTGGGATCGACTAATACATAAACAAGGTCGGCAATCAATATTCCAATAAGTGTGAGTATTGCTGAGATAGTGGCTATGGCCATTATTACCGGATAATCACGCGACAGTACTGCTTCAAAACCCAGCTGACCAATACCTGGAATTGAGAATATGCTCTCTATAATAACGCTTCCTCCTATCATTGCCGGTAGTATTCCTGCAAGAATTGTAATGATAGGAATTAATGCATTTCTTAAGGCATGTTTAAGAAGCACTATGTGTTTTGGAAGACCTTTTGCTCTTGCTGTTCTAACAAAGTCTTCTCTTAGAACTTCCATGAGGCTTCCTTTCTGAAATCTAGAGAGGTAAGCAAGGCCTCCATATGTAAGACAAAATACAGGAAGTGTAATGTGCCAGAGGAAATTNNCCAGAGGAAATTGATTGCTTTATTAAAGAAAGGATAGTTTTCTGCCCCAGGAGACAAAATGCCATATACTGGGAACAGATCCCAGTAATCCCCTCCCCCAAGGAAGAAAATTAGTATCATTGCCATCCAGAAGCTAGGAATTGAATATAAGATAAATAGAAAGAATGTGCTTAATCGTTCGGAGAATCTTCCATGAGATACTGCTGAGTACACGCCTATAGGGATAGCAATTAAATATATTAGTAAGATCGATATTAAATTGAGAGTAAGTGTAATAGGGATTCGTTCAGCTATTTTATTAATTACTGGCCGGTGGTCTTTATAAGATCTGCCAAAATCGAGAGTAGCAATCTGTTTCACCCAAATCCAATAACGCTCATAAATTGGTTTATCAAGACCGTATAGTTTTTTGGTATCTTCGACTATTTGCTGAGTTATAGCCTCGGCTTGGATTCCTTGGTCTAGCTGGAGTTTTCTTTCTACCGGGTTTCCAGGGGCGAGTTGAATTATAAAAAATGTAATGAGAGTTATTCCAAAGAGTGTTGGAATAAGTAAAAGCAATCTTTTAAATATGTAATCTCTCATAGTTCAGCTTGGTCAAAAGTATATTTGCAGCTTGTATTAAGAGTAAGTTTATACCTAAATAGTTGCAATTATAGAAATGAACTGGCTAGTATGAGACTAATATATTGTCAGGTTTATTCGCTGTAGACCTGAAGAGGTAATGGTACGTGCCATTCCAATAGATCAATTCCTAAAGGGTAAACAACTACATTTTCAAACCTCTTATTGACTGCTACAGTAGATTTTCTGCAGTATAAAAATGTATAAGGCTGCTCTTTATGAACTATCTCTGCAAATTCTCTATATAGTTCTTTTCTTTTCTCTCGGTCAAACTCTGTTCTGGCTTGTTCAATTAGCTCATCAGCTCGTTCATTTTTGAATCCTACAAAATTAGATCCGCTTTCAGCTTGTGTAGAGCTCCATATCTGATAAGGGTCGGATTCCACTCCCATAGACCATGCGAGAGTGACTGCGTCAAAATTTCTTTCCATGAGACGGGATGTGAACACTGCCCATTCGGTTTTTCTTATATCCATTTGTATGCCCATTTTGTCGAGCTCTTCTTTTAGAATTGTAGCTATCTTTTCTCCAGTGTCTGATCCTCCAGGTATTAGGAATTCAAAAGCAAATTTAACTCCATCTTTATCTCTAATTCCATCACCGTTATGATCTATCCATCCAGCTTGATCCAGGAGTTCTTCGGCTTTTTTAGGATCGTAAGGGTACGGTTGTATGGATTTGTCATACTCTGGGCTGTTGATATAGAACGGGTTTGTTACGATTGCACCGAGGTCATAAAGAATTGTCTTAAGTATAAGTTCTCTATCCACTAAATGGGTAAGCGCAGTTCTAACCGTTTTGTCTGCAAAGAATGGACGTTTCGAGTTCCATCCTATGTAACTGTAGTTGGGGGTGAAATAGCTGAGCTTATCATAATTTTCTTTGAATGCAGGGCTATTAGTTTGTCTTTCCCATTGAATTGGTGTAAGTCCTGAAACATCGAGTTCTTCACGTTTTAATACCTGAAAAGCCACAGTGTTATCGGTAATAATTTTAAATACTACTTTATCAAGCTTAGGCTTCTCACCCCAATAGTCTTGATTCTTTACTAAGACAATATCTCTTCCTGTCGTCCAACGGACGAATTTATATGGCCCTGTTCCAATTGGGTGCCTTCCGGCCGGATTTGTATTAAAATCCCCTTTGTCGAATATATGTTTTGGAACAATTGGCATCCCGCCGCAAAACTCGAGTGCAAGAAAATATGGTCTTGCATAAGTAAACTCAACAGTTAAGTCATCAATTGCTTTTACATCTCTTATTTCTTGGAAGTACGCTCTAAGTTGTGGGGCATCTACTTTAGGATCCATTATGGACTTATATGAAAAGACTATGTCTTCTGACGTAAAAGGCTCTCCATCATGCCACTTAATACCTTCACGTATTTTGAATGTGTATTTTAGTTTGTCTTCTGATACTTCCCATGATTCAGCAAGCAAGGGCTCAAGCTCTAATGTTTCATTATTTCTCTCAATTAAAGTCTCATATATCTTGCTGTTATTAACTGTTCCTTCGTATGCATCTGTTGCAGTAACAGGGTTCAATGTTGCTGGTTCTGCATTTAAATGATAAATAAGCCAATCTCCATCTACTGGTTCTGTGTTTGAGGCTGATTCGCTTGATTGCTTATTATCTTGATCTTTTTGAGATTGATTATTGCCCGAATTACAGGCAACAAGAGTTAAAATAATAGAGATATTCAGTATCGATACTAGAAGTAGTCTGATCAATTTATTCTCCTTAGTTTTGATAAGCTTTATTTGTTTTCTTCTCCACTACTTGGGCTGCTTCCAGAATTATCTGGTGTATTTTTAACCATGTTAGGAAGAGCCTTTTCAAAAAATGGTTTTAATAGATCAAGCGGTAGCGGGAACACAATTGTTGAGCTTTGATTTCCAGACATTTCTGTTAGGGTTTGCAAAAATCTAAGCTGAAGCGACATAGGGCTTTGACCTAATATTTCAGATGCTTCCGTGAGTTTTTGTGCAGCCTGGAACTCTCCCTCTGCGCTAATGATCTTAGCTCTTCTTTCTCTTTCCGCCTCTGCCTGACGCGCCATGATTTGTTTCATGTCCTCTGGTAAATCCACATACTTAAGTTCAACTAGTGTGACTTTTATACCCCAAGCATCAGTCTGCTTATCTAGTACATCTTGCAATTTAAGATTGAGTTTTTCTCTCTCAGCTAAAAGCTCATCAAGCTCTACTTGACCAAGTACACTCCTTAGAGTGGTTTGTGCTAGTTGAGATGTTGCATAGAGAAAGTTCTCTACCTGTATAACTGCCTTAATCGGATCAACAACACGGAAATATACAACCGCATTAACTTTTACCGAAACGTTATCTCGTGTAATAACATCTTGGGGTGGAACATCCATAGTGATAAGTCTTAGACTTATCTTAGTCATCTTATCTACCATCGGGATAATCCATTTAAAGCCTGGACCTTTTAAGTCGACAATTCTTCCAAGTCTAAATACGACACCCCTTTCATACTCGTTCAAAATTTTTATTCCTGATAATATGAAAAGGGCAATTATTCCTATAAATATGAATACAGGTGAAAACATTTTGATGCCTCCTGTTATTTTATATAGCTTATATTTTTTCTACCTTTAGTTTGAAGCCTTTTTGAGATTCTACAACTTTTATTTTTGCACCACTTTCAATTGGCTGATCACTTATGGCATCCCAGTACTCTCCCATTATATAAACTTTTCCACTTGTGCCAATATCTGAAGCTGCTTCCCCTTCTTGTCCTACAATTCCTTCCATGCCCATTTGAGGTTTTAATCTCTGAGCTTTAACTAAATAAAAAAGAACAAAGGCAAAAAATAGAAGAATCGCAGCAGATGATGCAATAACTACCCCATACCCTACTCTAACGTCAGAGTCAGGTGTATCAAAGAGAAGTAGCGCCCCAAGTGCAAAGCTTATAACTCCCCCAGTTGTCAAAAGGCCGTAGCTCGACACATAGACCTCAGTTATAAAAAGCCCAAGAGCTAGAGCTAGCAATACTACACCAGCATAGTTAAAAGGAAGAATCTGAAAAGACACAAAGCCCAACATCAAACATACAACTCCTGCAACTCCCGGAAAAATAAGTCCTGGGTTATAGAATTCTAGAAGTAATCCTAGAGAGCCCAATGAGAGAAGCAAAAATGCAATATCAGGAGTGCTAAGGATATCAACAAGTTTTTGTTTTGGGCTCATACCTACCCGTTCAATTTTAGCTCCTTCGGTTTCAAGAGTTAGCTCGCCTGCAGGCACATTTACTTTCATTCCGTTAATCTTAGTCTGAAGATCGCTCAGGCTTGGCGATACTATGTCTATTACTTTCAATTTAAGGGCTTCTGTCGCAGTTATTGAATCACTCTCCCTAACTGCATCTATTGCCCACTCTACATTACGTCCTCTATGCTCAGCAATGCTTTCTATAAAAGATGATGCATAGTTCTCGATCTTCTCGTTCATTATGTCTTGATTGGATTTATCTTTTTTATCCTCGGATTTATCCCCTTTAAGTTCTTTTGTTGGGTCTTTATCTTTTTTGTCTTGTTGATTTCCACCTGGGCTGAGAGATACTGGGTGGGCAGCACCTATACTAGTGCCAGGCGCCATAGCTGCTACATTAGCAGCCATAGTGATAAAAACTCCTGCTGATGTAGCAGATGCACCGCTAGGGGATACATAAACAACTATTGGAATAGGTGAGTTAAGTAAAAGCTTCACAATTTCTTTGGTTGAAGATAACAGACCCCCAGGTGTATCTAGAAGTATAAACAAAGCATGCGCAGATTTTGCCTCAGCTTGCTCAAGGCCTGATCTAATATAATCTAGAGTTGCTGGATTAATTGTTCCGTTGATTTCAATTAATATAATTTCTTGTGGAGTATTTCTATTTTCTTCTGTTTCTGATGTGTTTTGGTTATTAGTATCCGCATAGCCAACATAAAAGCTTACTAAAGAGAGAATAATTAAGATCAATGAAAAAGCTCTGTACATTATTTTTACCCCAAAAGAAGTGTAGCTTTCCCTCTTACAATCTGCAAGCACATTATAGCAATGTTCTTAATTTTAATTAGGTGTACGATCTTGTAATTCTTTGTCCTCTGATTATAATTTTTCCCATGTCAACCAAGTCAACTAAA
>JABAHS010085806.1_pt2 | contig 38008 bp, 34 predicted proteins | sample 7062111 | NCBI WGS metagenome assembly JABAHS01 (sample SAMN14534600, study PRJNA622989) | marine sediment metagenome | biome: marine biome [ENVO:00000428]; feature: marine pelagic biome [ENVO:01000023]; material: deep marine sediment [ENVO:00002113]; isolation source: pool of 4 deep marine... | reverse complement strand
ATGCGGCGCAGGACCGCCAGGAGCCCGGGGGCGGTGACTCCCGCGATGGGCCGGGCCCCGAGCTGGGGGAAGACGTGCCGGCGCAAACGGGCCTCGACCTTCTCGCGGTGGTCGCTCGCCCAGGCTTGAATCCAGAGGAATCCCAGAACTCCAAGATCCGCGCTATGGCGCAGGGTTACGAGGGAGGGACGGAACGCTGTGGAGTAGCCGGGAAGGCTTTTGGAGGCTGAGGCCGGAATCGAACCGACGTCCACGGCTTTGCAGGCCGCTGCATGACCACTCTGCCACTCAGCCACGAGGTTCTACGGGAGTCGCCCCGCTCCGACGGCCGCGGGGCAACGTGGAGAGGGCCGCCGGTCGCAGAGGGGAATTTGGAGCGGGACACGAGACTCGAACTCGCGACCCCAACCTTGGCAAGGTTGTGCTCTACCAACTGAGCTAGTCCCGCCCGATAACGGGGTTATTCTATTTTCACCCCCGAAGCTGTCAAGCAGTCGCCCCCTACCCGCCCTGGCGCGCGCCCGGCAGCACCAACGGCCACGCCGCCCGCAAGTAGACGAACATCGACCACAGGGTGAGCGCGGCGGCGACGTAGAGCAGGGTGAAGCCGAGGGCGTAAGTGGGAAGCCACCCGATGGGCTCGTGGTAGAGCATCAGCACCAGCGCGATCATCTGCAGGGTGGTCTTCACCTTGGCCACGGTGACCACCGCGACCTTGGCCCGCTGCCCCAGCTCGGCCATCCACTCGCGCAGCGCCGAGATCACGATCTCGCGCCCGATGATGATCGCGGCCGGCACCGCCAGCCAGGGTTGCGGATCGGCCTGCACCAGCAGGATCAGCACGACCGCGACCATCAGCTTGTCCGCCACCGGGTCCAGGAAGGCGCCGAACGCCGAGCTCTGCCCGAGCCGCCGCGCCAGATAACCATCGAGCCAGTCGGTGATGGCCGCGAACGCGAAGATGGCCGCACACCCGACGTTCGTCCACGAATACGGCAAATAGAACACCAAAACGAAAACGGGGATGAGTACTATCCGAACCAGCGTGAGGCTATTGGGGATGTTCATGCGCCCTCACGAAAACTCTCGTAGATGGTCCGTGCCAGCTCGCGGCTGATCCCCTGAACTTGCGCCAGGTCCTCGACTCCCGCCCGAGCAACACCCTGCAGGCCACCGAACTCCCTCAGCAAACGCTGGCGCCGCTTGGCTCCGATGCCTGGAATGCGCTCGAGCGGGGATGTCCCGCGCGAGCGCGTACGACGCGTGCGATGTCCGGTCACCGCGAATCGATGCGCTTCGTCGCGCACCTGCTGAACCAGGTGCAGGGCGGGTGAATCGGGGGGCAACACCAACGGCCTCTCGGCACCGGGGAGAAACAGCGATTCGAGACCCGGCTTGCGCGCTGGCCCCTTGGCCACGCCCACGACGCAGATCCCGGTGACCTGTAGCTCGTGCAACACCTCCGTCGCCTGTGCGAGCTGTCCCTTGCCTCCGTCGATCAGCAGCACGTCCGGGAGCTTGCCCTCTTCCTTCTTGACCCGAGTGTAGCGCCGTTGGAGGGCCTGGCGCATCGCGCCGTAGTCGTCGCCCGGCTGCACGTCGCGGATGTTGAATCGCCGATAGTCGGACTTGAGCGGACCCTCGGGTCCGAAGACGACGCACGAGGCCACCGGCGCCTCGCCGTGCGTGTGGCTCACGTCGAAGCACTCGATGCGCCCGGGCGACTCGTCCAGCTCGAGCACGTCCTGCACTGCATCGAAACGCTGGCGCAGGCTGGTGCGGTCTGCGAGTCGCTGCGCGAGCGCCAGGTCGGCGTTGGCTCGCGCCATGTCCAGCCAGCGCGCGCGCTCGCCCCGCACCTGATGGACGATGCTCACTTTACGTTCAGCTCGCTCGCTCAAGACTTTCTCGAGAAGGGTGACCTCGGCCAACCGCTCGCTCACCAGAATCTCGGCCGGAACGGGCCGATCGCTCGACGCTGTCAAGTAATACTGGGGCAGAAAAGCGGCCAGGATATCAGATTCGTCGGCGTCGGCGATCTGCCGCGGAACGATGGTCTTTTGCCCCAGGTTCTGCCCGTCGCGGATGAAGAACACCTGCACCACACCCATCCCCTCGCGGCTGCGCACGGCCACCACGTCGATGTCGCCGCGCGCGCCGCTCACGTACTGGCGCTCCTGCACGCGCCGCAGGCTCGCGATCTGATCCCGATAGCGCGCCCCCAGCTCGAAGTCCAGCGCCCGCGAGGCCGACTCCATGCGCGAGACGAGCTCCGCAATGACCTCCTCGCTCTTACCCTCGAGAAACATGATGGCGTGGCGCACGTCCTCCGCGTAGCGTGGCGCTTCCACGTACCCCACGCAGGGCGCGGTGCAGCGCTTGATCTGGTACTGCAGGCAGGGGCGCGAGCGATTGTTGAAGAACGAGTCGTCGCACTGCCGGATCTGAAAGAGCTTTTGCAGCTGGCTCAGAGTCTCCCGCGTGGCGCCCGCGCTGGCATAAGGGCCGAAGTAGCGGCCTCTCTCGCGGCGCGGCCCGCGATGAAAGGCGAGGCGCGGAAAGTACTGCTCGGTGGACACGTAGATGTAGGGATAGCTCTTGTCGTCGCGCAGCAGAATATTGTAGCGGGGACGGAACTCCTTGATGAGGTTGTTCTCGAGCAATAGCGCCTCGGTCTCGGTGTGCGTCACCGTCACCTCCGCCGAGCGCGTGTGTGAGAGGAGCGCGCGGGTCTTGCCGTCGAGGTGACCGCGCCCGCGGAAATAGCTGGCGACCCGCCTCTTGAGGTTGCGCGCCTTGCCGACGTACAGCACCTGGCCCCGCTCGTCGAGCAGGCGGTAAACGCCCGGCTTGCCCGGGAGGGACTGGAGAAAGCGTTCGATATCGAATTCGGGATGGGCGACATCCATGGCGTCGGTAGCCTCGAACCTGTTCTCGCCGGGTGCAATAGCGGCTGGGCGGGAGCGGGATTGAAGGGAGCCCGGTTGCGCCGCGGGCCGCTGGGGAGACGCCCGTCAATTATACAGGGCAGCCCGCGACCGGCGCCGCACCGGGGGCTCGCAGGGCGCCACGCACATCACAGGGCGTCGGGCTCGATGAGTCCGTTTCGCAGAGCGAGAATGGTCAGCTCCACGTTGGTGGTCACCTCGAGCTTGCTCAGGATCCGGGACCGGTAGGTGCTCACGGTCTTGGGGCTGAGGCAGAGCTTCTCGGCAATCTCGCGGTTGGCGCGCCCCTGGCTGATCATCACCATGATCTCGAGCTCGCGCGGTGTGAGCGTATGGGTGGGCGTCCCCTGGGTGTCGAATTGATTGAGCACCATGCGCTGCGCGACGTCCGCGCTCACGTAGCGCTGCCCGCTGCGTGCCAGCCGGATGGCGTGAACGATCTCGCCGACGTCGCAGCCCTTCGTCAGGTAAGCGACGACTCCGGCCTCGAGCATGCGGGCCGGAAAGGGACCGCCCACGTGGACGCTGACGACGACGATCTTGAAGTCGGGGTCGATACGAAGGAGCCTGCGCGTGGTCTCGAGCCCGCTCATGCCGGGCATATTGACGTCCATGAGGATGACGTCGGGCCTCGAAACCTGTGCCAAGGCCAAGGCCTCCTTGCCGCTGCCCGCCTCCGCCACGACCTCGGCGGTCCCCGTCTCTTCGAGCAGACGCCGGATGCCGGCGCGCACGATATCATGGTCGTCAACCAACAGTACCCGCTCCATCCTTCCCCCCTCCCCGGCTTCCGGCCGGACGCTCTGCTCCCTGCTCCACCCCCGTGTGCCCCTCTGCATACCGCGAGTCCCCCTGCCGAGCCGAGATCCGCAACACATGGCGTTCGCGTTCTGCTCACACATTAACCAGTCTAGCCTGCATTTTTCCCGCGTCCACGGAGGGACCCAGATTGGACGCACCGCGCGCTCAGCGGAACAACGCGACGAGGGCGTAGAAGAACAGCACCGCCAGGAGGGCCCCCGCGGGCAGGGTGACGATCCACGACATGAAAATGGTGCGTACGACGCGCAGATTGATGGCCGCGATGCCGCGGGCGAGACCCACGCCGAGCACGGCACCCACCAGCGTGTGGGTGGTGGAGATGGGCAGCCCGGTCCCCGAGGCCAGCACCACGGTGGTCGCCGCGGCGAGCGTCGCCGCGAACCCGCGGCTCGGCGTGAGCTCGGTAATACGCGTTCCCACGGTGGCGATGACCCGGTGCCCATATACGAGCAGCCCGAGCACGATACCCCCGCCGCCGAGCAGGAGAAACCAGACGGACAGGCGCGACTCCTGCCCCACGTGACCGCCGCTCTGAACGACGCTCGCGACCGCCGCCACGGGGCCGATGGCGTTGGCCACGTCGTTGGAACCGTGGGCGAAGGCCATGGCGCACGCGGTGACCATCATCAGAATGGCGAAGACGCGTTCGACGTTCGCAAAGTGGAAGTCGCGATCCGCCGTCGGGTCGCGGCGAATGCGTCCGATGACCGACGCACCGCCGGCCATGACCGCGAGACCGAATCCGGCCGCGGCCAGGTAGCTGTCCCCAACGGACACCGGCAGCCCCACATGTTTGAGTCCCTTCAGCAGGGTCACCAGCGCGATGATGAAGCCGACGAGGAAGATATAGATCGGCACGTAACGCTTGGCGCTGACGAAGGGATCCTCGGCGTCGAAGATGAGCTTCTGCACGCTTCGAAACAGGACGTAGGCGATGGCTCCGGCCAGCACGGGCGAGACCACCCAGCTCATCACGATGGAGCCGACCTGCCCCCACTGGACCGCCGCCACACCGATCCCCACGGCGGCGAAGCCGACGATGGCGCCCACGATGGAATGCGTGGTGGACACGGGCCAACCGAAATGGGTGGCCACGAGTAGCCACACGCCCGCGGCCAGCAGGGAGGCCAGCATGCCGAAAACGAGTATCTCGGGCGCATCGGTCAGCAGCCCGACGTCGACGATGCCCTTGCGTACCGTGGAAGTGACTTCCCCGCCCGCCAGAACGGCGCCCGCGAACTCGAACACGGTCGCCACGACGACGGCTTGCTTGATGGTGAGCGCGCGCGAACCGACCGAGGTGCCCATGGCGTTGGCCACGTCGTTCGCGCCGACGCCCCAGGCCATGAACAAGCCGAAAGCCACCGCCATCGCGACGTACGCCGCCGCGTGCTCCATGCTCTACCCTACCCCGTCTTCGTTTTTGGCTTGTTATCTCGCGAGCATCAGCTGCAGTCGGCTGCCGACTCGCTGCGCGCGATCCCCCAGATCCCCTATCCAGTCGATGATCCGGTACAGGAAGATGGCGTCGATGGGCGGCAGGTCCTTTTCGATCTCGAACAGAGCCGCCCGCACCTGTACCTGGATCCGGTCGGTGTCCTTCTCGATCTTGTCGAGCTCTTTGATCATGTTCTGGACCAGCTCCACCTCCCCCCCGCCAAAGCCCGTCTCCACCAGCTCGTCGAGCTCGTTCACCGTCTTCTCCGCCTGTTTACAGGCGTCCACGCTGCGCTCGACGAACGCGAGCAGCTGCGGCCCCAGCTTCTCGGGAAAGCTCATCTTCCGACCCCGGATGAGGCCCGCGATGTCCTTGGCGCGGTTGGCCACATTGTCCTGCATGGTCAGAACCTCGAGAACGTCGCGCCGGTCCACCGGCAGAAACAACCCCCGCGGGAGGTGCAGGCGCAGGTCGTGCTTGAGGTCGTCGGCTTGGTTCTCGAGCTCCGAGATGCGCTCCTGCATCGCATTCACCTGCCCGCGATCACCGGCGATGACCGCCTCGAACAGGGGCACGAGCTGAGAGACGCACTCACGCACCTTGCCCATGTGCTGTTGCAGCGGGCGCACGGGGGAGGCGCCGAACAAGCTGAAGAAGGGATTGCGCGGACTCACGATATCGGCTCTCCGTCGCAGACACCCGCCTACATTGCAGAGGACGGAGGCGAAGTGCAACCACCCCCCGCTTGCCCGACGCCCACTCTTGCATCAAAGGGGCTCATCTGAAACACTGGATGCATCCCTCCCGTGACACCGGAGCCGCCGCTCGCGCGCAGCGCCAAGCCTCCGGTGAGGCTCTGTTTCTTCACCAAGAACGATCAAAGAGGTGCAACCGTGCGCATCATCATCAACGGACAGCAGGCATTCGGACGCAAGGTTCTCGAGACGTTACTCGAGCGCGGCAACGACGAGGTGGTGGGCGTCTACTGCGCGCCCGACAAGGAGGGCGGCAAGATCGACCCGCTCAAGGAAGCGGCGCTGGAGCGCGACATCCCCGTGTTCCAACCCAAGTCCTTCCGCAAGCCCGAAGTGTGGGAGCAGATGAAGTCCCTCGAGCCGGAGCTCGGGGTGATGGCCTACGTCACCCTGATCGTGCCCGAGCCCGCGCTGAACGTACCCACCCACGGCACGATCCAGTACCACCCTTCCCTGCTGCCGCGGCACCGCGGTCCGAGCTCCATCAACTGGCCGATCATCTGGGGCGAGACCAAGACCGGGCTCACCATCTTCTGGCCCGACGAGGGGCTCGATACCGGCCCGATCCTGCTCCAGAAGGAGGTCGAGATCCGGGACGAGGACACGCTGGGGAGCATCTACTTCGACCACCTCTTCCCCATGGGAGTGGAGGCGATGCTGGAGGCGGTGGACCTCGTGCGCGACGGCAAGGCGCCCAAGGTCCCCCAGGACGACTCCCAGGCCACCTACGAGGGCTGGTGCCGTCACGAGGACGTGGAGATCGATTGGAGCAAGCCGCTGCAAGACGTCTGGAACCTGGTGCGGGGCGCCAACCCGCAGCCCGGCGCCTGGACGCGACGTGACGGCCAGACCCTCATGATCTACGACGCCCGCAAGCAGCCCGGGGACACGAAGGGTAAGCCCGGCGAGGTGATCTCCGTCTCCGGCAAGGGCTTCACCGTGGCCGCAGGAGACGGCGAGCTACTGGTGCAGCGCGTGCGACCCGAGCGCGGCAAGAAGATTCCGGCGGCGGAGTTCACCACCGAAGTCAAGCTCGAGCCGGGCGCGCGCCTCGGCTGAACAGCCGCGTAGGGTGGGCGCAGGATGGGCTGAGCGCAGCGAAGCCCATCGGCCGGGGTCCGAAAGACTACCGTGGTCTTGTCGGCCAGTCTTGGCACAGGTCGGCGCGGGCTCGTTCGGATAGCGGCCGCAAGCTGGCAAGCGGTTTGCCCGGCATCGGATGGCGGCGTCGCAGCTCGAGCACGCCCACCAACGGGAGGGGGAAAATGAGCGTATTGGCTGCACGCGTGAACGGGTGGACCCGCGCGCTGGGGGCCGCGGGCCTGACGGCGTTCGGCGGGCTCGGCACCGCAGCCGCCCAGCAGCCCACCGGGAATCCCTTTCTCGAGAACCGCTTCCATCTCGCCATCGGCGGGTTCTTCCCCACCATCGACTCCGACATCCGCCTCGAAGGAAGCGAGGTGGCCAAGATAAACGCCGAAGATACCCTCGGGCTCGACGACTCTACCGAGACCTTCTGGGCGACGGCGCGCTGGCGCTTCGCCCGCCGGCACGCCGTCGAGTTCGAGTGGGTCCAGCTCGACCGCGATGCCAAGCAGACCGCCGACGAGCGTTTCACCGCGACCTTCTGAGGCTACGTAATGATGCCAAAGCAGCGTGCTCGCCCCGTTGGCGGGAGGTAGGACCGTTGGCGGAGCTAGTCATTCCCCTCGCCGCTTCTACGCTCCGGCGCCAGACAGGCCCATTTCGTATGCTCGCAGAGGACGGACTGCACATCTGGTAGAGGACAGAGGTATTTGGGTCAATGGCCACGCGAGCCATCGGTTTGCTGATGCTCGTATTGCTGGGACTCTCGGCCTGCGCCCGCTTCGACCCTCGGCCCATCGACGAGGTGGCGTTGCTGGAGCGGGCCAAAAGCCGGCGCGAAGGCGCCCTCGAGGTGACCGCGGCCGTGCCCACCATCGCCGAAGCCCGGGCGCTCTACGGGGTGAACCTCGCGGCCAAGCAGCTCCAGCCGGTGTGGCTGGAGATCCGCAACGAGACACCACAGCCCCAGTGGTTGCTGATGTCCGGCCTGGACCCCGAGTACTACACGCCGGCGGAGGCGGCCTACGCCTTCCGCTCTGCGGTCGCGGCGAGCAAGACCGTGGCCATCGAGCAGCACTTTCAGGCACTGGAGTTCCGCAATCCGGTCGGCCCCGGTGAGACCGTCTCGGGCTTTGTCCTGGTGAACCTGGATGAAGGGGTGAAGGCCCTGGACATCGACCTGCTGAGCCGCGAGTCGTTCCAGGCCTTCACCTTCATCGTCCCGGACCCGGCGTTTCGCGCCGACAGCGCATTTGTCGATTTCCACGCGCTCTACCGTGCCGACGAGATCGTCGATTATCAGTCGGAAACGGAGCTGCGCGCGGCGCTCGAGGCGCTGCCGTGCTGCACCACCAACAAGAAAGGCACGGCTCAGGGCGATCCGTTGAATCTCGTGCTCATCGGCGATGCCGATGACCTGTTCCCCGCGTTCGTGCGCCGGGGTTGGCATCCGACCGAGCAGACCTGGTCCGGCGCGGTGTGGCGTACCATCAAGTCCTTTCTCGCCGGCACCCGCTACCGCTACTCGCCGGTGAGCCCGCTGTACGCCTACGGCCGCCCGCAGGATCTGGCCGGGCAGAAGGCACGGGCGACCATCCACGAGCGCAATCATCTGCGGTTGTGGCTGAGCCCCATGCGCTTTCGCGGCAAGGACATCTGGGTCGGTCAGATCAGCCGCGACATCGGCGTACGCTTTACCACCAAGTCGCCGACGATCTCGACGCACAAGATCGACCCGGACGTGGATGAGGCCCGGGATTATCTCATCCAGGACCTCGCCTACTCCCAGGCGCTGGCCAAGCTCGGGTATGTCAGCGGGGTCGGCGCCGCGAGCCGCTCTGCGCGGCGCCATAATCTCACCGGCGATCCTTACTACACCGATGGTCTGCGTGCCGTCATGGTGTTCGAGGCGCGGCCGAGAGCGCTGAACGACCTGGATTTCTTCGACGACTGGGAAGTGCCGGCGGTGCTCGAGCAGTTTGGCCCGCGTGCGGTAGATGAGGACTGAAGCCATGAGCCGACGCTCGACGAGCCTGAGGCGCCGACCACCATCAGGCTATCGCGCTGCCGGTTACCCGGCTCGCAGCCGTCCTTGCGCATGGCTCGGGGCTGTGTCGATTCTCGTCCTTGCTCTTCAGGCCTGCAGCACCTTTCAGCCGAGCGCCGAGGTCGAGGATCTGGATCTGCGGGCGCGCGCGCACACCGAAACGCGGAATGACATCCGTGTCTCGGCAACGGTGCTCGGCCGGGAGGAAGCCAGAGCCCTGTTCGGCGTCGATCTCGCCGCCAAGGGGGTGCAGCCGGTGTGGATCGAGGTGGAGAACAACAGCCAGCGCCCGCTGTGGTTCATGTCCGCCGGACTCGATCCGGAATATTTCTCACCCCTGGAAGTCGCTTATGCCTATCACGCCAAGTTCGCCGGCGAGAGAAACGCGGCGCTCGACGAGCACTTCGACGCCTTGAGCTTTCGCAATCCCATTCTTCCGGGCGCCAATGTCTCGGGATTCGTGCACACGAACCTGAACGTGGGGACCAAGGTGGTCGATATCGATCTGGTGGCGCGCGATCGGCTGGAGAACTTCACCTTTCTCGTGGAGGTGCCGGGGACCCGTGTGCATCTGCCCGACTTCGCACACTTGTACCGGGACGATGAAGTCAGCCACTACGAGGATGAGCAGACTCTGCGCACGGCGCTGGAGCGGCTGCCGTGCTGTGCGCTCGATGCCCGGGGTCGGCAAATGGAGCCGCTCAACCTGGTGCTCATCGGCGAGTTCGAGGACTGGGTGGCGGCCTTCATTCAGCGGGGCTATCGCTACGCACCCGCTGCGCCGCGCTTCGTGTTCGGCCGCGTCCAGGACCTCTCGGGCGAGAAGATGGCCCAGTGGGTCGCCGCGCAGGGGCATCGGACGCGGATGTGGCGCGCGCCGTTGACTTTCAGGCGCCAGCCCGTCTGGGTCGGCCAGACCAGCCAGCGCCTGGGCGGTCGTTTCGCCGCAGGCGACCAGAGCGCAAACGCTGAAGCTGCGGTTGATCCGGACGTGGACGCGGCCCGGAACGCCCTAATCCAGGACCTGTTCTACTCCCAGGGACTGGCCAAGCTCGGCTTTGTCGAGGGTAGCGGCATCGGGGCTGGTACCAGGCGGCCGTCGTCCGAGCAACGGGAAGCCGGCTACCGAACCGACGGCCTGCGCGCCGTCATGCTGTTCCAGAACGATCCCGTATCTCTCGGGGAAATGCAGTTCTTCGACTGGGTGCGGCTGACGGACCGCACGCTGGAGGCGGCTCAAGGTGCCGAGCGCGGAGAGTGATCGCCCCGTTGACTCCAAATTCCAAAGGCGTGCATCGCAGCCGTGCACGCAGGGTCGAAAAGGAGACCAAGGAAGCTCGTACGGTACCGTTTTCCAGGTCAGCTCGCGATGCGATAACCTGGGGCGTTCACGAGCCGCGGGCGCTCTTCTCCAGGCTCTCGAGGCGATCGACCAGCAGCCCGTGGTGTATGCGCAGCGCAAACAGTTTCGCCCCGTAGGGGACATGCGTGCCCCAGACTTCAATAATTAAGCGTAGGCCGAATCCATTGCCTGTCTACGCGCGGAACGCGTTACGACGTCGAGCGCCTGGTGTCCAAGTCACCGTGCACCCAAGTGAAGCCATCCATTTGGATGAGGAGTATTTGCCTCGTTCAACATATTGTGTAATTGTGTATCGAGAATACCCACACGCTGTCGCGGCTTTCGCCGACGGCCCCTTTCGATGTGCATCAATTTGCATGAGGTTTGGTTCAAGAGCGCCCAGGCATCTCCTGCGGAGGACGAATATGCGTCGGCCGGGAGGCCCAGAGAGGAGGCTCCCCAACGGAGGAGGAATCGCGATGCTATCCCGATACAGATTTCCGTGGCCGCTAATTCACGCGGTGTTGACCGTTACGCTCGCTGCCATTCCGTTATCGGCATCGGCAGATATGCTGACCCCGGGTTCTTTGATACAGATATCTAATCTAAGCCCCTTCCCTTCCGACTGCGGCACTGCGCCCGGAAATGTAGATCCGGGCACGGTCTTCCTGGACAGTGAAGTGGAGCCCTGGGTCGACGTCAATCCCCTCGACCCCGACAACATCGTCGCCTTCTGGCAGCAGGACCGGTGGTCCAACGGCGGTGCGCGAGGCAACGTGGCCGGAGTCAGTCTGAATGGCGGGATGTCCTGGCAGATCGTTCCCGTGCCGGGGCTCACCGATTGCACGGGCGGGGATTTCCAACGTGCCTCCGACCCGTGGGTTTCCTTCGGGACGGACGGAACCTTGCATCAGGTGAGTCTGGTATTCGATATCGATACGCCCCCGAGGGCACCGGGCGGCTTCGGACCGAACGGCTTGGCCGTCAGCAAGTCCGAGGACGGGGGTCTGACCTGGAGCGAGCCCGTTCTGGTGAGCTTCGACGACAACCCGCGCATACTCAACGACAAGGAGTCCATCACGGCGGATCCGGACGGCGTCCACGTCTACGTGGTCTGGGACCGGCTCCAAATCAGCGCGGGCGACGCGATCAACCCGGAAAACGTGGTGGGTGTGGGTTTCAAGAGCCCCTTCTATCTGGCCCGTTCCAGCGATGGAGGCAACACCTGGGAGCCGCGGCGCAAGATCTACGACCCGGGCGCAAACAACCAGACCATCGGCCACCAGCTCCTCGTGCTGCCCGATGACACGCTGGTCGATCTGTTCAACGAGATCCTGAACTTCCGAAACGACGACGGCGGGCCACAGTTCGACTTCAACCTGTCTCTGCTCCGCTCCCCCGACAAGGGGAAGACGTGGCTGCCCAGAGGCCGGGCCCTCCGCGTTGCCAAGCTGCTGCCGCGGACGCTCTTCACACCACCGCCCCTGTTCATCGGCGTCTACCACCCGGACGACATGAGCATCCCGCTTCGCACCGCCGACGTCCTCCCCGAAGTCGCAGTCGATCGCCTGACTGGAAACCTCTATGCGGTTTGGCAGGATTCTCGCTTCAGCGCCGGGGGGGATTTCAGCGATCCGAGCCTGTTGATCGACGAGATCGCTTTCTCGCAATCGACCGACGGGGGGTTCACGTGGAGCGAGCCCATCAAGGTCAATCAGACCCCTGAAGTCGGGCTGCCGCTGGGGAACCGCCAGGCCTTCGTCCCGTCGGTGCGGGTCTCGGACGACGGTACCGTCGCAGTCACCTACTATGACTTCCGCAACAACGACCCAGGCGATCCGCTCCAGGAGGCAACCACGGACCACTTTGTGGTGCACTGCAACCTGAACTGCAGCGCCCCCGCCAGTTGGCACGACGAAATCCCGGTCACGGACGCCTCGTTCGACTTCTCGCAGGCACCAAACGCCGGCGGCCTCTTCCTCGGTGACTATGTGGGGCTGACGTCGGAGAGCACGGACTTTCTGTCAGTGTTCGGTCAGGCTTTCTCTGGGGATCCAGCGAGTGTGTTCTTCCGTAGAGTAAGTGGTGACGGCCCGTAAACAAGCCGATCCCGTGGCGCACCCCGCTAGAATCACCCCGGCGATTTTGTCGAACCCGATATCCGGCGGAGGGTCAGGGATTCGAACCCACGAGGCGTTACCGCCTGCCGGTTTTCAAGACCGGTGCCTTCGACCGCTCGGCCACCCCTCCAGCGCTGGAGGATAACCAAAAGGTCAGTGGGCACAAACCCTGGCTGCCTGCGGCTTGTCCCGGGGTCCCCGCGGGGGCCCGGGAAAGCCGTTCGGTCGACCCCTCCCCGGGGTTCCGCCCGGGTCTCGAAGGCTTGAACCCGGGCCTCCCGCCCCCATATCTGGCTGCATGCAGGGCGCGCTTGCAGTATGATCCGTCTCATACGGTCCAAGGGTCAGGCCGGGCAATGACGCCCGGCGTACCAGGTAGGAGGTAGCCTCAGCATGGCCAACGAATACGCGATTTCACGACCGCGCGAAGCGGTAGTCTCCACCAACAAGCTCATCCGCAACACCTATACGCTGCTCGCCATGACGCTGCTGTTCTGCGCGGCGACGGCGGGTGTGTCCATGGCACTGTCGTTGCCCCATCCAGGGCTGATCATCACCCTGGTCGGGTACTTCGGGCTGCTGTTTCTCACGACCAAGTTCCGCGACAGCGCCTGGGGGCTGCTGTTCATCTTCGCCCTGACCGGCTTCATGGGCCTCACCCTCGGCCCCATCATCAGCGCCTATCTGCAAATGTTCTCCAACGGAGCCGAGCTGGTGATGCTGGCCTTCGGCGGCACCGGGGTCATTTTCCTGGGGCTCTCGGGCTACGCCCTGACCAGCCGCAAGGACTTCAGCTTCATGGGCGGGTTCCTGATGGTGGGTATCCTGGTCGCGTTCCTGGCCGGGCTGGGGGCGGCGATCTTCAGCGTACCCGCGCTCTCGCTCGCGGTGTCGGCCATGTTCGTGCTGCTGATGTCGGGTCTGATTCTTTATCAGACCAGCCAGATCGTGCACGGTGGTGAGACCAACTACATCATGGCCACCATCACGCTGTTCGTGAGCATCTACAACCTCTTCCTCAGCCTGCTGCATCTGCTGGGTGCATTCGGCGGGGAGGAATAGCGAGCCAAAGGACGCCCCTCGTGTCACGGAGGACAAAGGACAACTGAGGGGGAGTAGGAGGAGAAGCGCCAGAGGCGCAGAACCCCGGGCACCGTCCCGGGGTTCTTTTTTTGGGATTTCCGGGAAACAGAGCCGACGAGGATCGTCCGAGATGGGTCCCGGGGTATGTGCCGCGCAGTCGCAAGTCCCGACAGGGCGGGGCCGGGAATCGGTCCGAGGGTCATGAGGACCACGCACGCTGCAACGAAGCCACGCAGTCGTCGAGCGGGTGCGGCGCGGCCCCGCCTGTGTTCGAGGTTACCGGGGTGTTTCGGGGCTTGCGACGGAGAGGTGCGTGCCCCGGGACCCAGCCTAGCACGACGAGACCTCTCCCCTCCCGGAAATCCGCGAAGAACTTTTTTCTCTAGATGACCGTCTCGCCGCCCATGTAAGGGTGCAGCACCTCCGGGATGTGGATGTGGCCCTCCGCGTCCTGGTGGTTCTCCATGATGGCGATGAGCGCCCTGCCGATGGCGACGCCCGATCCGTTCAGCGTGTGCAGCAGCTCCGGCTTGCCGGTTTCGGGGTTGCGCCAGCGCGCCTGCATGCGCCGGGCCTGGAAGTCCTCGCAGTTGCTGCACGAGGAGATCTCGCGGTAGCGCTCCTGCCCCGGCAGCCACACCTCGATGTCGTAGGTCTTGGCGGCGGCGAAGCCCATGTCGCCGGTGCACAGGGTGACCACGCGATACGGCAAGCCCAGCCGCTGCAGCACCACCTCGGCATGTCCGGTCAGCTCCTCCAGCGCCTGATAGGAATCCTGCGGGCGCACCAGATGCACCAGCTCCACCTTCTCGAACTGATGCTGGCGCAGCATGCCGCGGGTGTCCTTGCCGTACGAGCCCGCCTCGCTGCGAAAGCAGGGCGTGTGACACACGAGCTTGCAGGGCAGATCGGCCGCCTCCAGGATGCGCTCGCGGCCCACGTTCGTCACGGGGACCTCGGCGGTGGGGATCAGGTAGAAGTCCTGCTCGGCGACGTGGAAGAGATCCTCGGCGAACTTGGGCAGCTGCCCCGTGCCCACGAGCACCGGCGGCTTCACCAGGTACGGCACGTAGATCTCCCGGTAGCCGTGCTCGCGCACGTGCACGTCGATCATGAACTGGATGAGCGTCCGGTGCAGACGCGCGAGCGGACCGAACAGCGTGACGAAGCGGCTGCCCGCGAGGCGCGCCGCCAGCTCGAAGTCCATCACACCGAGGCGCTCTCCGAGATCCACGTGATCCCGCGCCTCGAAGTCGAAGCGCGGCGGCTCTCCCCAGCGCCGGACCTCGACGTTGTCCGCCTCGCTGCGCCCCTCGGGGACCGACTCGTGGGGCACGTTGGGGATGCCGAGCAGGACATCGTCGAGCTGCGCCTGCACCCGCTCGAGACGCTCCTCGCTCTCCTTGAGCGCATCCCCGATGCGGGCGACCTCCGCACGCAGCGGCGCGATATCCTCGCCGGCCGCCTTCGCCTGTCCGATGGCTCTGGAGCGTGCGTTGCGCTGGGCCTGCAGCTCCTGAGTGCGCACCTGGGTGTCGCGCCGCTCGCTCTCGAGCTCGCGCACCCGCGCGACGTCGAGCTGAAAGCCGCGCTTGGCCAGAAGCTCGGCGGTCTCGTCGAGCTGCTTGCGAATCCGGTTCGGGTCCAGCATTGCGATGTCCTAGCGGTGCTTCTTGCTGCGTCCGCGCAGGTGCGCGAGCTTCTCCGCGATGCGGCTCTCGAGCCCGCGATCGACGGGTGCGTAGTAGCGGCGCTCACCCATCTCCTCGGGTAAGTAGCGCTCGCCGGCGGCGTAGGCGTCGGGCTCGTCGTGCGCGTAGCGATACCCGCGACCGTGACCCAGGCGGCGCATGAGACCCGTGGGCGCGTTGCGCAGGTGCAGCGGCACCTCGAGAGAGCCGTACTCGCGCACGTCCGTCATCGCCGCATCGAAGGCCTTGTACACGGCATTGCTCTTGGGGGCGCAGGCGAGGTAGACGACGCACTGCCCGAGCGCCAGCTCACCCTCCGGGCTGCCCAAGCGCTCGTACGCGTCCCAGGCGTCGAGCGCGAGTCCGAGCGCCCGCGGATCCGCGTTGCCGATGTCCTCGCTGGCCATGCGCACCAGCCGCCGGGCCACGTAGCCGGGATGCGCGCCGCCGTCCAGCATGCGCGTCAGCCAGTACAACGCCGCATCCGGATCGGTGCCGCGCACCGACTTGTGCAAAGCGGATATCTGGTCGTAGAAGACGTCGCCCCCCTTGTCGAAGCGCCGCATGCCCGCACCCAGCACCTCCACGAGCAGTGTGCGGTCGATGGTTCTGTTCGCTTCAGCCTCCTCCGCCAGGTCTCCCAGGATCTCGAGCACGTTGAGCGCGCGGCGCGCGTCCCCGTCGGCGGCGTGCGCCAGCTCGTCGCGCAGCTCCGGCGCCATCTCCAGCTCGAGGGCACCGAGACCTCGTTCGCTGTCGCTGAGCGCGCGGTCGATGACCGTGCGGATGTCGGCGGGCTGCAACGCCTTGAGCACGTACACCCGCGTGCGCGAGAGCAGCGCGCCGTTCAGCTCGAACGAGGGATTCTCCGTGGTGGCTCCGATGAACGTCAGCGTGCCGTCCTCGACGAAGGGCAGGAACGCGTCCTGCTGTGCCTTGTTGAAGCGGTGCGCCTCGTCGATGAACAGCACCGTCCCCGTGCCGTGCTCGGCGCGCCAGGCGCGTGCCTTGTCGACCGACGCGCGGATGTCCTTGACGCCGGCGAGCACCGCCGAGAGGCTCAGGAACTGGGCGCCGCAGTGATACGCGATCAGTCGCGCCAGGGTGGTCTTGCCGCTGCCCGGCGGGCCCCAGAACACCATGGAGTGAATGGCGCCGGCCTCCAACGCCTGGCGCAACGGCTTGTCCGGGCCCAGCAGGTGCGTCTGGCCGACGAGCTCGCCCAGGGTGGCCGGGCGCATGCGCTCGGCCAGAGGCCGGAAATCGCTGACGGCGTTCATGAGCGACGTCACCGTGACGCGGCGTGAATCATCAACCGCAGACTCTTACCGCAGAGGACGCAGAGGTGAGCACGAAAGGGGACAGATCTATTTTTCATGAAGGCCTGCCGGTGGTGGTTTGGTTTCGCGGACGAAAAATGGATCTGTCCCCTGTCATTGGGCTTCGACATCGCCGACGACGTCGACCCCTTCCGGCGGCTCGAAGCGAAAGAGATCCGGGTCGAGGTCGGGATTCCGGACCACGTTGCGAAACTCCAGCACGGTGGTCTGTCCGAAGCTGTCCAGCAGCTCCATGCGGCGCAATCTTTGCTCGTCGAAGCCGAGCCGCACGCGGGTGAAGGACACGTCCTCCGTGCGGGGTCGCAGTCCCGCCCACAGGAGTCCGCCCTCCTCGCCCAGATCCTCCACCGCGAAGCTCTCCTCGATGGGACGGCCCGAGCTCAGCAGCGAGGCGGGCGTCGACCCCACCGCCTCGCTCAGGTCGCGCACCGTCACCTGATCCAGGTCCACGTCGTAGATCCAGACCCTGCGTCCGTCCGCGACGATGAGCTGGCGATACGGCTCAGTGTAGTCCCAGCGGAAGCGGTCCGGGCGCTGCAGATACATCACCCCGGCGGACTCCTCCAAGGACCGGGAGGTCTCATCGTAGAGCGTCTGCTGGAAGTCGGCCCGCAGCGACCGGACCTCGGCGAGGAACGCGTCCAGGCGCTCGCTCGCGGTGTCCGCGAAGGCGGCGCCCGCCGGCGCCAGGGCGCACAACAGTCCCAGGAGAATGCGGCGCATGGACGGCGTCACGACTCCGGCGGCGCGGGGACGAGGACCTCGCGGCTGCCGTTGGACTGCAATGGCCCGACGATGCCCGCCTCCTCCATGTGCTCGATCATGCGCGCGGCTCGGTTGTACCCGATCTTCAACCGCCGCTGCACGCCCGAAATGGAGGCGCGGCGCGACTGCACCACGATGTGCACCGCCTGATCGTAGAGCGGATCCGCCTCGGTGTCGGCGGCGATGGCACCCGGATCCCAGTCGGTACCGGTGGGGATGCCCGTCGCGGTGCCGGACTGCAAACCTTCAAGCACCTGGTGGTCGTAGACCGGGTCGCCCGCGCGCTTGAGGTGATTCACCACCTTGTGCACCTCGTGGTCCGCGACGAACGCGCCGTGCACCCGCGTGGGCGTGGGCATTCCGGGCGAGAGGAAGAGCATGTCGCCGTGCCCCAGGAGCTGCTCGGCACCCATCTGGTCGAGGATGGTGCGCGAGTCGACGCGCGAGGAGACCTGAAAGGCGATGCGGGTCGGAATGTTGGCCTTGATGAGGCCCGTGATCACGTCCACCGAGGGACGCTGCGTGGCCATGATGAGGTGGATGCCGGAGGCGCGCGCCTTCTGGGCCAGGCGGGCGATCAGCTCCTCCACCTTCTTGCCGACCACCATCATGAGATCGGCCAGCTCATCGATGATCACGACGACCAAAGGCAGCGGCTCCAGCGTCGGCGGCTCCTCCTCGCTCTCCGGATCGGGCGCGTGCAAGGGATCGCGGATGGGGCGCCCGCGCTCTATCGCGTCGCGCACCTTGCGGTTGTAGCCGCCGATGTGGCGCACGCCCAGCGACGACATGAGCTGGTATCGACGCTCCATCTCCGCGACGCACCAGGAGAGCGCGTGCGCCGCCTCCTTCATGTCGGTGACCACCGGCGCCAGCAGGTGCGGGATGCCCTCGTAGACGGAGAGCTCGAGCATCTTGGGATCGATCATGATCAGGCGCACGTCCTCGGGCCGCGACTTGTAGAGCAGGCTCAGCACCATGGCGTTGAGGGCCACCGACTTGCCCGAGCCGGTCGTGCCGGCCACCAGCAGGTGCGGCATGCGCGTGAGGTCCACCACCACCGGGTGCCCGCCGATGTCCTTGCCCAGGGCGAGCGAGAGGGGCGAGGCGCTCTCATCGTACTCGGCGGATTTGAGCATCTCGCTCAGCGACACGAGCTCGCGCTCCTCGTTGGGGATCTCGAGCCCGATCACCGACTTCCCCGGAATGACCTCCACGATGCGCACGCTCACCGTGGAGAGCGAGCGCGCCAGATCCTTCGCCAGATTGCTGATGCGGCTCACCTTCACGCCCGGGGCGGGCTGCAGCTCGAAGCGCGTGATGACGGGCCCCGGGTGCACCGCCACCACCTCGGCCTCGATACCGAAGTCACGCAGCTTGAGCTCCACCTGACGCGAGAGCGCCTCCAGCGCGGAGGTCGACAGGGAGTGGTGCTGGGGCCTGGGCGCGTCGAGCAGCGACAGCGGCGGGATGGCGGTGGCCGTCGCCGGGGGATCGAAGAGCGGCACCTGCCGCTCCTTCTCCGCGCGTAAGCTCGGCTCCAGGTTGGAGAGGGTCGGCTCGATGCGTGGGCGCTTGTGCTTGCGCTTGCGCTCCGTCGCCACGTGCCCCTCGCGCTCGCGCCGCCCCGCGCGGCTGCGCCGATATTCGCGCACGGCCAGCACACCCATGCGCACGCGGCTCAGCAGCCACAGCGTGTGACGACCGGTGGCGTCCATGAGCTGCAGCCACGAGACGTTGGTGCACAATGTCACCCCGGTCAGGAACAGCGCCAGCAGGAACAGCGTGGCGCCGAGGGAGCTGAACACCTCCACCAGATTCCCGCCGATCACGTTGCCCAGAATGCCGCCCGCATCCAGCGGCATGCTGCGCGCGCTCTCGAAGTGCAGCGTAGCGAGGGCGCTGCCGGCGCCCAGGGTGAGCAGGAAGCCGCTGGTGCGTCCCAGCCAATGCAAGGGGTTGAACGAGCCGCGCCCGCCGCGAAACAGCAGCCAGCCCCAGTAGGCGACCACCACCGGAAACAGGTACGCCAGATAGCCGAAGAGATAGAGCCCGGCGTCGGCGATCCAGGCGCCGGCCACGCCGCCGCGATTGACCGCCTCGTGCACGTGTCCGCTGTGCGACCAGCCCGGGTCGTTGGGATGATAGGTGGCCAGGGACAGGGTAAGGTACGCCGCCACCGCGACCAGCACGATGAGCGCACCCTCGCGGGCGGCGCGGTTCAGATGCACCCGCCAGGTGCCGGTATCCTCTGCTTGTCGCATTCGCTGCATCAAATTCTTAAACTTTTTTAGAAGGAAGAAACCTTAACAGTATAATTATTAACGATAAATGGATGGGGATCCACCTTCTCATCGCCAGCCGCACGGGCGGGCCGCACGCACGTATAATAACGCGCCTGCGGCAGCGAAACGCTCGGGTTGCAAAGGCACCGGCCCGCCCCATCTGTGTAATGTAGGCAGCAGGAAGCAGCGGCGTCCCGCGGGTGACGCGATTCGGGGAATCAGCGCAGACACATGGCTGACAGCAAGCACCAAAGACTGCTCATCCTGGGTTCCGGGCCGGCGGGGTACACGGCGGCCGTGTACGCGGCCCGCGCCAATCTCCGCCCGGTGCTGGTCACCGGCCTCGAGATGGGCGGCCAGATGACCACCACCACGGACGTCGACAACTGGCCCGGGGATGCCGAAGGCGTGCAAGGCCCCGAGCTCATGGAGCGCATGCGCCGCCACGCCGAACGCTTCGGGACCGAGATCATCTTCGACCACGTGCACACGGCGGAGCTGGGGGTGCGCCCCTTGCGGCTGAGCGGCGACTCCGGCGTCTACACCTGCGATGCGCTCATCATCGCCACCGGCGCCTCGGCCAGGTATCTCGGGCTGCCCTCGGAGGAGCGCTTCAAGGGCCGCGGCGTCTCCGCGTGCGCCACCTGCGACGGATTCTTCTACAAGGGCGAGCCCGTGGCCGTGGTCGGGGGCGGCAACACGGCGGTGGAGGAAGCCCTCTATCTCTCCAACATCGCCTCGCACGTCACCCTGGTGCATCGCCGCGAGCGCCTGCGCGCCGAGGCGATGCTGGCCGACAAGCTCTTCGAGAAAGCGGAACAGGGCAGCGTCGACATCCAGTGGGACCACGTGGTCGACGAGGTGCTCGGGGACGACGCCGGTGTGACGGGCCTGCGCATCGAGCAAGTGAAGACCCACGCCGCCAAGGATCTGGACGTCAAGGGCGTGTTCATCGCCATCGGCCACACCCCGAACACCGCGCTCTTCGAGGGTCAGCTCGAGATGAATGGCGGCTACATCGTCGTGCGCAGCGGGCTCGACGGCAACGCCACCGCCACCAGCGTGGCGGGCGTGTTCGCCGCGGGCGACGTGGCCGACCACGTGTACCGCCAGGCGGTCACCTCGGCGGGCACCGGCTGCATGGCGGCCCTGGACGCCGAGACATATCTGGAGAAGCTGGGCCGATAGGCGGACATGTCCCCACCGCGATTCGAGCTGCGCACCGTGGACAGCCTGGAGGCGGTCCCGAGCGCCGAATGGAACCGCTTGGCCGGCACTGCCAATCCTTTCCTACGCCACGAGTTTCTGACCGCGCTGGAGCGTAACCGGTGCGTGGGCCCGGGCACGGGCTGGACCCCGCGCCACCTGCTGGCGTTGTACGCGGGACGTCTGGTGGGTGCGGTGCCGCTGTATCGCAAGAGCCACTCCTTCGGAGAGTTCGTGTTCGACTGGGCGTGGGCGGAGGCCTACGAGCGCGCGGGCCTCGCCTACTATCCCAAGCTGGTGGCCGCGGTGCCGTTGACGCCGGTGACCGGGCCACGCCTGCTCAGCGAGCCGGGGCGGTCCGCCGACGCCGTCACCGAAGGGCTCGCGGCGGGCGCCCTCGCCCGCGCGCGCGAGCAGCCGGTGTCCAGTCTGCACTGCCTGTTCGCCCCCGGCGGGGAGACGGGGCTGCTCGAGGCGCGGGGTTTGCTGCGGCGTGCGGGGTGCCAGTTCCACTGGCCCAATCCGGGGTATCGCGATTTCGAGGATTTCCTCGACGCCCTCAGCTCGAAACGCCGCAAGCAGATCCGCCGCGAACGCCGGGAAGCAGCCGGCGCCGGGATCGAGGTGGACGTGCTGCGGGGGAACGAGGTGTCCGAGCACCAGTGGCAGGTCTATCACCGTTTCTATCGTTCCACATTCGACCGCAAGTGGGGATTTCCCAGCCTGACGGAGGCGTTCTTCCGCGAGATCGGCCGTACCATGCCCGAGGCGGTGCTACTGGTTCTGGCCCGCCGCGGGGACCGGTACGTGGCGGGCGCGCTGTTCCTGCGCGGCACCGACGCTCTGTACGGCCGTCACTGGGGGTGCAGCGAGCACCACCGCGCCCTTCACTTCGAGCTCTGCTACTATCGGGGCATCGATTACTGCATCCGCGAGGGGCTGCGACGCTTCGAAGCGGGTGCCCAGGGGGAGCACAAGATCTGGCGGGGGTTCCTGCCCGTGCACACGTGGTCCGCTCACTGGATCCGACACGATCTGTTCCGCGAAGCCATCGCGGACTTCCTGGCCCGCGAGCGGCGCGCGGTGGACCGCTACATCGAGGAGCTGAGAGAGCATTCGCCGTACCGGCAGACGACCTCCACGGGCGATCCCGTATCGCGCACCGACGAGGCGCCGACGCCGGTCGGCTGACGTCGCCATGACGCTGTCACCCGTCTGGATCCTCGAGCACTCGCCGCCCGACGCCTTTCCGGACGTGGAGTACGCCCTGCGCCGGCCCAACGGCCTGCTCGCCGTGGGCGGCGATCTCGAGCCCGAGCGCCTGCTCTGCGCCTACCGGCGCGGGATTTTTCCCTGGTTCGGCGAAGGGCAGCCCATCCTGTGGTGGTGCCCCGATCCGCGCGCGGTGCTGTTCCCGGAGCGGCTTCGGATGGCGCGCAGCCTGCGCAAACGGCTGCGCAACGCGAGCTTTCAGGTCACCTGGAATAAGGCGTTCACCGACGTCGTGCGCGCCTGCGCCGCGCCGCGCGAGGCGCAGGACGGGACGTGGATCACGCGGGAGATGCTCGAAGCCTACGTGCGGCTGCACGCGCTCGGGCATGCGCGCTCGGTGGAGATCTGGTCCGAGGGCCGGCTCGCGGGGGGACTCTACGGCGTCGCGCTGGGACGCGTGTTCTTCGGCGAGTCGATGTTCACGCGCGTGCGCGACGCCTCCAAGGTCGCTCTCGTGCACCTGTGCCGGCAGGGCTACGAGCTCATCGACTGCCAGGTACCGAGCGAGCACCTCTACGCTCTCGGAGCGGTGAACATCGCGAGGCAGGAATTCGTGTCGCTGCTGAACCGCTGGTGCGAGCTCCCCGCTCCGGAAGACCCCGCCACAGCGAGCGAGGCGCACGAATGAGAAAGCAGCACGCCAACAATCAACTCGCGTTCTACATCACGCCGCCGCACGCGTGCGGTTATCTACCGGAGCGCTCGGCATCCACGCTGTTCGCCGATCCCACCCATCCCATGGACGGGCGCCTCTACACCATCCTCTCCCAGAACGGCTTTCGACGCAGCGGCGGGCACGTGTACCGGCCGCACTGCGTGAGTTGCCGCGCGTGCGTGCCGGTGCGCATTCCCGTGGCGGAGTTTCGGCCCCGGCGCCGCCAGCGCCGCACCTGGCGTGCGAACTGCGATCTGCGGGTGACGCGGCGCGCGGTCGCCTTCGACTCCGAGCACTTCGAGCTGTATCGGCGCTACCTCGACGCCCGCCACCGCGGGGGCGGCATGGACAATCCGAAACCCAGGGACTACGTGGAGTTCCTGAGCAGCCCCTGGGGCGAGACCGTGGCCTACGAGTTCCGAGCCGCGGAAACGTTGGTGGCGGTCGCCGTGGCCGACGTACTGGTCAACGGCCTCTCCGCGATCTACACATTCTTCGACCCCGACTGCCGCAAGCGCGCTCTGGGCGTATACGCGATTCTGTGGGAGATAGCGGAGGCAAGCCGTCTCGGCCTGGACTGGCTGTACCTGGGCTACTGGATACAAGATTCGCCGAAGATGCAATATAAGCGCGAGTATCAGCCTCAGGAACACTTGCGCGACGGGCGCTGGATACGCGATGGCGCCCCGCCCGCGGGATCAAAGGCGGATCCGATTCGGCGAACGCGCGAATGAGTTATAGTTAGCCCGCTCGTCGCCGGGCGACGCTTGCAATGCTACGGGGAGGTAGCGAGGGGATTTGGCCAAAGAAGACCACATCGAGATGGAGGGGACGGTCGTGGAGACCCTTCCCAACACCATGTTCCGCGTCGAGTTGGACAACGGGCATGTGGTGACGGCGCACATCTCAGGGAAGATGCGCAAACACTATATCCGCATTCTCACGGGCGATCGGGTAACCGTGCAGCTCACGCCCTACGATCTCAGCAAAGGGCGCATCGTCTACAGGGTCCGCTGATAGGTTCCGATCTGGTACCCCCGATGGCGCTGGGGGTGGATTTCGACCAGGGTCAGGCGGGCGTTCTCGTAGCCTTCATAGCAGTAACAGGCTCCCGTGTCGATGTAGTAAACGTTGTCGAGAACCACGGCCTCCACGGTGGGCGTATGCCCGCAGTAGACGCGGTCCACCCGCCCCTTGACGGGAGCGTCGTGCCCCCCGGCGATGCGATTCCTCGACCACAGCGCGTAGAAGCAGGCATCCGCATCGCCGTGCTCGAGCAGCCCGGTGAACTCGTCCCACGTCAGCGCCAGGGGCACATCGGCGTGCACGATCCCTACGGGCCCGCTGTCGGTCTCCACTTCCATGGCGAGGGGCAGATGGCGCAGGCGCTCCCGAAACGCGTGCTGCTCCTCCGGGCTGAGCTCCAGCCACCACTCGCCGCCGTTGAACTGGATCCAGATCTCCAGCAGCTCCGGGTCATCGGAATCGATGACGAACTGCTCGTGATTCCCGCGACAGGCGTGGAACCAGGGCTTGTCCAGCCACCCCAGCGCCTCCCGCGACCGATGGCCGCGGTCCACGAGGTCGCCCACGGAGAACAACCGGTCCCGAGTCTCGTCGAAGCTCACGGCGTCGAGCAGCGTGCCGAGGGCGTCGAACATGCCGTGGATGTCCCCCACCACGAAGTCGCGCCCGTTCGCATTCTTGTCATACCTCACCACGGCCGTCACGCCCGTGAGATCCGGTATGGGCATCCCTTCTCGAAAGTCGCTGAGCTTGAGCCCCGCCATGATCTCGCTCGAACCCTGGTGTGTTGGCGTCTTCAGCGGCCCGCGGCCACACCGCTTCACCACGGGATTTTAACCCGCCGCCGGGATTCGCCTCGTTTTAGCGGCTTCACGTGCCAAAACCGTAGCCGCGCCGCCGCCCTGCGGGCTCACCCGCCGCCCGCAAGGCGCCGTTCGATGTCTGCAAGCAGCCCTTCGACTCCGAGCTCCACCAGATCGAGGACCCGCTCGAAGCCCAGCGCGCCCCCGTAGTAGGGGTCGGGAATTTCCTTCTCGCCGATCCCGGCGGCGAAATCCAGCAAAAGATGCACCTTGTGCACCACCGCGGGCGGACAGGCCGCTTGCAGTATCTCGTAGTTGGCGCGGTCCATCGCCAGGACGTAGTCGAAGATCTCGAAATCACCGGGCACCACCCGGCGCGCGCGCTGCGCGCCGATGGCCACGCCCCTGCCGAGCAACGCGGCCACCGCCCGGGGATCCGGGGGCTTGCCGACGTGGAAATCGTGCGTGCCGGCCGAGTCCACGACGAGCCACTCCGACCAGCCCCGTTCCCGGACCCGGTGCTCCATGATCCCCTGTGCCATGGGCGAGCGGCAGATGTTGCCCATGCACACGAACAGCGTCTTCACGATGAGGAGATTCGCCATTGCAATCTACCTGCGACGCTGGGTCCCGGGGCACGCGCCTCTCCGCCGCAAGCCTCGCAAGGTTCCAGCAACCTCGAACCCACGCGGGGCTTGCGACTGCGCGGCACATGCCCCGGGACGCATCTTGCACGACACGAGCGCCGCAGGGTGCGCCGCTGAGCCGAAGGCGAGGCCCACCACGAAATCCGCACGATCCTCATCGTCCTGCTGGTGGGCTTCGCTGCGCTCAGCCCGCCCTACGTCATCAACCGGCGCACCGTTTCGAGATCCTGCGGCGTGTCGACGCCGGGACCCGGCCGCTCCGCAGCCTCCGCCACGTGGACGCGGGCACCGTGATAGAGCGCGCGCAACTGCTCGAGATCCTCGTCCCGTTCCAGGGGGCTCACGGCCTGCGCCACATACTCGCCGAGGTAGGCGGCGCGATACGCATAGATGCCGATGTGACGGTAGTGCGCGGCCCGCGCCGGCAGGCCGTGAGGCCCGTTCGCGAGGGCCGGGACGAACCGTTGCCGGTGCCAGGGGATCGGCGCGCGGCTGAAGTACAGCGCGAAGCCCGAGCGATCGAATACCACCTTCACCACAGCCGGATCGAAGAGCGCCGACGCCTCGGTGATCGGCTCGCACAGGGTCGCCATCCGCGCCCCGGGCCGCTCCGTCAGATTGGCTGCCACCTGGTGCACCAGCGCCGGGGGCAGCATCGGCTCGTCGCCCTGCACGTTCACGACCACCTGCTCGGTGGGCAACGCCATGCGAGCCACCACCTCCGCGATACGCTCGGTGCCCGAGCGGTGATGCGCCGCGGTCATCTCCACACGCGCACCGAAGGCCCGCGCCACGTCGTACACCCGCTCGTCGTCCGTGGCGATGACGACGGTCTGCGCCCCGCTCGCGAGCGCCCGCTCATACACGTGCTCGATCATGGGTTTGCCCGCAATGGGCAGCAGCGGCTTTCCGGGCAGACGGGTCGAAGCGTAGCGCGCAGGAATGACGACAGTGAAGCTCACGCCCGTGGCTCGCGTATCACTTGCGCTTGAGCCTCTCCGCTTCCTCCAGGGAGATGTGCCGCGCCTCCTCCTCCAACATTACGGGGATGTCGTCGCGGATGGGATACGCCAGGCGGCAAGCGCGACATACGAGCTCGGACTCTTTCCTCCGGTATACGAGCGGTCCCTTGCAGACCGGGCAGACGAGAATGTCGAGCAGCTTCTTGTCCATGGACGCTCCGGTGCAGCGGCACCCTGTTGATTCGAAACCTGTCGGCCGTTTTTCCCGAACTTTTTCGAAGAGTCGAAATTCAGGGGCTGTCGTCCTCCGTCACGCGCGTGGAGAACGTGAGATGGACCAGGCCGAGCTGGCGGGCAGCATCCATCACCGTGACCACGGCCTGGTGGGGACTGCGCCCATCGGCACTGATCACGATGGGCGGGTCGTCACGCCCGCCCGCGGCCCTGCTCAGGGCCTGCTTGACGCTGCTGAGCTGGGTGTTGATGAGCTCTGTGCCGTTCACGTAGTAGCGACCGCTCGCGTCGATAGCCACCTCGATGGCCTCGGGCTCTTGCTGAGCGGGCTCGGTCGTCGCCTCGGGCAGCTCGATGGCGAGCTCGGAGCTGCGCTCGAAGGTAGTCGAGACCATGAAGAAGATCAGTAACAAGAACACCACGTCGATGAGCGGTGTCAGATTGATATCGGGTTCCCGCTCCCGTCTGGGGCGCAGATTCATCGGGCGGCCTCACCGGCGGGGTGAGGGTACCCGGAGCGGCCGGACACGACCTCGAACTCGCGCCCGCGCTCCCCGTGCAGCACCTCGACCATCTTGAGAGCTTCCTGCTCCATGGTGACCACGAGCTCGTCCACGCGACCGCGGAAGAAGCGATAAAAAAGGAGGCTCGGGATGGCGGTGCACAACCCGGCCGCAGTGGTGATCAAGGCCTCGGAGATGCCGCCCGCGAGCACCTCCGGGTCCCCCACCCCCTGGGTCGTGATCACGGCGAACACCTTGATCATCCCGATGACCGTTCCCAGGAGCCCGAGCAGCGGAGTGATGGAGGCAATGGTGCCGAGGCTGTTGAGGTAGCGCTCCAGCTCGTGGACGACGTGCCGCCCCACCTCCTCGATGCTCTCCTTCATCACCTCGCGATTCTCATCCCTGTTGACGAGCCCGGCGGCGAGAATGCGACCGAGGGGGGAGCCCGCCCGGAGCTCGCGGATGCGTCCCTCGGTGACGTGCCCGGCGCGCACCCACTGCCACATCTCAACCACGAGGTTGCGCGGCGCGATACGCTTTCTCTGGAGCGTCCAGAAGCGCTCCAAGATGATGGCCATGGCGACGATGGAGCAGAGCAGGATGGGCACCATGAGCCAGCCACCAGCCTTGACGAACTCCAGCACGGGCGTCAACCTCCGCAAAATCTCGGATAAACCAACTTAATGTAACAAAGCCGCCGATCGCCGCAAATAGCACGCGCCCCTTGTCATCGCCCCACCTGTTCCTCGATCTCTCCGCCCACGGCCTGGGGCACCTGGCCCAGGCCGCGCCGGTGGTCAACGCCCTGCATCGGCGCGTGCCCGATCTCCGCCTGACCGTGCGCGGCGGGCTTCCGCGGGCAGCGGTTGAGGCCCGAATTGGCGCAGACGTGGCCTGGCGCTACGATGCGTCCAACGACGTCGGCCTGTGCATGGCCTCCGCCATCGACGTGCGGCCCGCGCAGACCCTCGAGGCGTACCGGCAATTCCATCGGGAGTGGTCCGGACAGGTCGACGCGGACGCGGCGTTGCTCGACGCCTCCGGCGTGACCCTGCTCCTGAGCGCCGTGCCCTATCGCAGCCTGGCCGCCGCGCATCGTCTCGGCCTCCCCGCCGTCGCCCTCTCCTCTCTCAACTGGGCTGCACTGTTTCGGCACTACTGCGGTCACTTGGCGGAGACCGATGGCGTGCACCAACAAATGCTGAGCGCGTACCACGCCGCGGAGGTGTTCCTGCGCCTGACCCCGGCGCCACCCATGCCCGAGCTCGGCAACGTGCGTGACATCGGCCCCGTCGCAGCGCTCGGGCGCAACCGCCGCGCCGAGATCCAACGCCGCCTGCAGGTCCCGCGCCGGCAGCGGCTCGCACTCATTGCGCTGGGCGGCATCGACACGCGCCTCGCGGTGGAGCGCTGGCCCCGGCTTCCTGATGTCACCTGGCTGGCACCCGCTGCCTGGCGCTTCGAACGCGAGGACTTCCGGGGTATTCCCGAAGCGGGCTTCTCGTACGTGGATCTCGTCGCATCCTGCGACGCCGTCATCGCCAAGCCGGGGTACGGGACCTTCGTCGAAGCCGCCTGCCACGGCGTTCCCGTGGTCTACGTGGCTCGCGACGACTGGCCGGAAACCCCCTATCTCGCGTCATGGCTGCGCGCGCACGTGCCCGCCGTCGCCGTCGAGCGCGAGCGCTTCTGGCGGGGAGCGCTCGCCGAAGCGCTGGAAGCCGTTCTGGCAGAGCCGCCCCGTACTCCGGCAAAGCCCACCGGTGTCGAAGAGGCCGCGGCCTATCTGCATGACCGTGTTCTCGGTCGTTGAGGCGCTAGAAAAGTGGCGGCAGACACGACTTTCTTGAATCGGAGGGGAAAAGTCATGTCTGACACTACTTATTGGCGCTACGGCAAAAAGTCGTGTCTGACACCACTTAACGGGAGGGGTCGTGGTGCCAGAATCGCCGCACCCGAGGCCGGTACGGGCGGGGTGCCCGCATGCCGTCGGGCGCCACGACCAGCGTCAGCGCCCCGTGGCGCGCGGTGGGGTAGATGGCCACGCCGTGCTCGCGGTAGCGCGCGGCGACCGCCGGATCGGGAAAGCGGAAGCGGTTGCGGTAGCCCACGGCGAGCAACCCGTAGCGGGGACGCACGGCTCTCAGAAACGCCTCGCCGGACGAGGTCCCGCTGCCGTGGTGCGGGATGACGAGGGCGTCGCTGGCGAGCCCGCTGCCGAGGTTCCGCACAAGGGCCGCTTCCGCCGCGCGTTCGACGTCGCCCGGCAGGAGCACGGATCCGCCGGGGGCCGATGCCCGCAGCACGCAGGAGTCGTCGTTGTCGCCTCTCGCGTAGCCGGCCGGCGGATGCAGCACCCGGAAGTCCACACCGTCCCACTGCCAGCGCAGCCCCATGCGGCAGGGCACGGTGGGCGTAGCGCCCGCGATGTCCGGGGGCAGACGGTTGGCGACGATCTCGCGCACCGACACCTCCCGCAGCAGCGTACGCGCGCCGCCCACGTGGTCGGTGTCTTCGTGACTGAGCACGACACGGTCGACGGCGTGGATGCCGCGGTGGCGCAAGAAAGGCACCAGCACGGCTTCGCCTGCATCGAACCAGGCACTGTAGCGCGGGCCGGTGTCGTAAACGAGCACGTGTTCACGCGTGCGAATCACCGCCGCGAGCCCTTGTCCGACGTCGAGCAGCGTGACCTGCATCTCGCCCACCGCCAGGCGCGGCGGCGTGCTGAAAACGAGCGGCAGCAACCACACGCCACCCAGCCAGCGCGCCGGAGTGCCGCGCGGGAGCAGGAGCCAGAAGGCGCCCACCCCTGCCGCGACCAGAGTCCACCAAGGCGGTGCGGCCGGGGCGCGAAGTACGATGTCGAGGTTCGACAGCCACTCGAGCAGGGGCCACAGGAAGCCGATCCCCTCCGCACCCCACGCGAGCAACGTGCCCCCCGGCCCAGGGGCGGCGAGGGACACGGCGGCGCCGGCCAGGATGACCGGCACGACCACCAGGCCGACCCAAGGAACCGCGACCAGATTGGCGACGGGCGCCAAGACGGCATGCTCCCCGAAGAACAACAGGGTCAGTGGAAGCAGACCAAGGGCCACGACCCACTGCACGCGGCCCCAGCGCCACCACAGACCGCGCATGCGCATGCCCCCGCTCATCCCGAACAGAATCGCGCCCACTGCGCCGAAGGACAACCAGAAACCTGGAGCCAGCACGGCGAACGGGTCCAAGACCAACACCACGAGCAGCGCCCAGGCCAGCGAGACCGTGGGGCGCACCCGACGCTGCAGCAGCAGCGCCACCATGACCACCGTCACCATGACCAGCGCCCGCTGGGTGGGGACCGAGAATCCTGCGAGGGCCGCGTACGCCAGTGCGGCCAGCAGACCTGCGAGGGCGCCGACGCGCGGTGCAGCCATCAGGAGCACGCTGCGCCCCCCCAAAGACCACGCCAGCCGCCCGAGCCAAAAGGCGATGCCGGATATCAGCCCGATGTGCAGCCCCGAGATGGCCATCAGGTGACCGGTGCCGGTGGCCCGAAAGATCGACCACTGCCGCTCCGAGATGCCGTCCCGCGCACCGATGGCCAGCGCCTTGACCAGCCCCGCCTGCGGGTGAGCGGCGAGCGCGCTCTCGATGTGCTCGGCCAGACGGTGACGTACCCGCCCGACAAGGTAGCCGGACGCGTGGCCCAGGCGACGGTGCGTGGCGCGCGTGCGCACGTACCCGGTGGCGCGGATTCGCGCTTGAAAGAGCCAGCGCTCGTAGTCGAAGCCTCCCGGGTTCATGAACCCGTGGGGACGTTTGAGGCGCACGGTGAGCACCCAGCGCTCGCCCGGGCGCAGCGCCGGGGCGTCGTCGTACCAGCTCACACGCACGAGCCCGGGCGTACGCCACGCGCCCTGCGGGCGCAGCACGCGCTGCGGCGTGAAAAGGAAACGGGTTCGCACGGGATCGCTGACCGGCAGGGAGCTGATCGTACCTTCGATGAGTACGTCTTTTCCCTCAAGCTGTGCCGGGAGATCGCCGTTGAGAATGAGGCCGGCACGCAGCACGCCCCACAGGAAACCGCTGGCCGCGAGCGCCGCCCATCGCCAGCGCGGTTGGAGCGCAGCGATCGCGAGCGTCAGAGGAAGCAGCTCGAGAACGAAGGGGTCGGGCAATGCGGAGAGCTGGCACAGCGCAAGCACGCCGCACGCGAAAGCGATCGTCCCTGAACGCACGCTCCCTCCCTACAGACGGAGCTTCGCTGCCCGCTCTCGGTGGCGCCCGCGCGGAGCCGGGCGTGACACGGCCGTGTGCCGGCTCCGGCGCCGGGGCTTACGAGCGGATTCCCTGCAGCCTTAATATAGATGCAACGCGTCGCACGAAAAAATGATAGCAGTTCCAGCGAGGGCCGGTGGCGGAAATGCGCTGCCGCGCGAGCCGTGGCTTCCAGCCCGCACCGCAGTTAACGAACCTCGAGTGCACGCGCTTGTAGAGATGTGGGCACGAACCTCTTTGGGCAGTATGCGATCCATTTCCGCCGCACGGTGACATGCCGCGAAAACGCCTGAGACGTGTACTCGCCCGCGCTCGGGACGTCCGCTCCGAGAGAAGTCTGCGCGTCTTCGGGCGTTTGCTCCACGACGCGAATCTCTGGCACCTCAACCGGTACTCGGTGGCGTGGGCGGTGTCCGTGGGGCTGTTCGTCGCCTTCGTGCCGGTGCCTTTCCAGATGGTTCTGGCGGCGGCCGCCGCCATCGTCATCGGCTGCAACCTGCCCATCGCGGTGGTGATGGTCTGGTTCAGCAACCCCATCACCATGCCGCCGCTCTTCTTCGCCGCGTACAAGCTCGGCGCCTGGCTGCTGGATGAGACGCCGCGCAGGGTCCGCTTCGAGATGTCCTTCGAATGGTTGATGACCAAGCTTGACGACATCTGGCAGCCGCTGCTGCTGGGTTGTCTCATCATGGGGTTGGCCGCGGCGCTCGCCGGCCACGCGGCGGTGCGAGTCATATGGCGTATTCACGTGCGTCAGTCCTGGCACGCACGTCGTCGGCGCCGCGGGCCCAACGCCGCTTCTACAGGGTCGACGGATCGACGTCCGCCAGAGCCCCGTCGAGCAGGCGCAACACCCGGTCCATACGCCGCGCCAGCTCCGGATCGTGGGTCGCCACCACCAAGCTCGTCCGAAACTCCCGGTTGAGCTCCAGCATCAGCTCGTAGACCTGCTCGGCGGTGCGGCGGTCCAGATTGCCGGTCGGCTCGTCCGCCAGCACGCACTGGGGTGTAGTGACCAGCGCGCGGGCGATGGCGGCGCGCTGGCGCTCGCCGCCTGAGAGCTCGGCGGGCTTGTGGGCGAGCCGCGCTCCCAGCCCCACCTTCTCGAGGATCCCGCGCGCGCGGGCGCTGGCCTCGGCGACGCCGGAGCCCCCGATCACCAGCGGCAGGCTCACGTTCTCCAGCGCGGTGAACTCGGGCAACAGGTGATGGAACTGATATACGAAGCCGAGCGCACGATTGCGAAGCGCGCCGCGCTCGGCCTCGCGCAGCGCCGACATCTCGCGCCCCGCCACCCACACCTGCCCGCGCGTGGGCGTATCGAGCCCGCCCAGCAGGTGCAGCAGCGTGCTCTTCCCCGAGCCCGACGCGCCGATGACGGCGAGCCGCTCGCCAAGGCGAACCGACAGATCCACACGGCGCAGGACTTGCACGTGCAAGCCGCCTTCCTGGAACGTGCGCACCAGGGCCCCGCACGCCACGGCGGCCCTTTCACTCATAGCGCAGCGCCTCCGCCGGTTGCACCCGCGACGCCCGCCAAGCCGGATACAGGGTCGCGACCACGCTGAGCAGGAAGGCGACCGCGCCGATGGCGGTGACATCGGCCCAGCGCATATCCGAGGGCACTTCGCTGATGTAGTAGACCTCCGGAGACAGAAACTTGGTGTCGAACAATGCCTCGATCTGCGGGACGAGCGTCTCCACATGGGTCGCGAGGCCGATGCCCCCCAGCACGCCGAACAGCGTGCCGAACAGGCCGATGACGGTGCCCTGCACGATGAAGATCCCCATCACGCTGCGCGGGCTCGCGCCCAGGGTACGCAGTATGGCGATGTCGGCCTGCTTGTCCGTGACCACCATGATCAGGGCGGAGACGATGTTGAACGCCGCCACCGCCACGATGAGCGTGAGGATGACGAACATCACCGTTTTCTCGGTTTTCAGCGCGCGAAAGAAATTGGCGTGATGCTGGGTCCAGTCCCGCACCCAGAACGGCTCGCCCAGATCCCGCGCGAGCTCCCGGCTGATGCGCGGCGCATCGAACACGTCATCCACTTTGATGCGTAGACCGCTCACGTCAGCGCCCATACGAAACAGCCGCGCCGCGTCCTCGAGGTGAATGAGCGCGAGCCCGGAGTCGTACTGCGCGTGCCCCGCCTGGAAGATGCCCACCAGGGTGAAGCGCCGCAGCCGGGGAAGAATGCCGGCGGGCGTCACGTTCACCTCGGGCGCCACCATGGTCACCTTGTCGCCCACGCCGGCACGCAGGGCGCGTGCGATCTCCGCGCCCAGGACGATGCCGTACTCACCGCTCTTCAGCTCGTCCAGCGTCCCCTCGACCATGTAGCGTCCGAACTCGGCGACCCGCTCCTCCGCCTGCGGCAGCACGCCTCGGATGAGCGCGCCGTGCACGTAGCTGCTGCGCGTGAGCATCGCCTCGCCCTGGATGTAGGGTGCGGCGCCTTGCACGTGGTCGTGGCGCTCCGCGGCGCGCGCCACCGCCGACCAGTTTTCGAGGGTGCCCGTATAGCCGGTGATCGTGGCGTGCGAGGCCAGCGCGAGGATGCGCTCGCGCAGCTCGCGTTCGAAGCCGTTCATGACCGAGAGCACCGTGATGAGCGCGGTCACGCCGAGGGCGATGCCCAGCATCGAGGTCAAGCTGATGAAGGAGATGAAGTGGTTGCGCCGCTTCGCGCGCGTGTAACGAAGCCCGATGTAGACTTCCAGAGGCTTGAACATGGGGGCGGATTATACGTGGAACGAAGTCATCGCGGTTCCTCGCGGATTTCCGGCAAGCCACGCCGACACGCGCCGTCGGACATGGGGCCCGGGGTATGCACCGTGCCGTCGCAAGCCCCGCCCGGCGGGGCCGGGAACCGTAGCCAGCGCAATAGGAGCCGGCCGACACGCAATCGAAGCCCGCGCGAGCGTCGAGCCGGCAAGGCGCGGCCCCGCATGCGCTCGAAGCCGCGGTGTGATTGCGGGGCTTGCGACGGAGAGGTGCATGCCCCGGGACCCAGCGTCGTGCATCAAAACCACCGAGCTCCCGGAAATCCGCGAAGAAGTGGTGTCAGAGATGACTTTTTCCCTCTGCGGCAAAAACTCATCTCTCACAATCTCTGACACCATTTAACGCTTGCGCGGCGGACCCACCACCCGATCGCGCAGGTACACGGGCAGAGCCGCCTCGGGTGGAACGCCGCCCCCGCTCGCCAGAAGATCGGCGCCGAGCACGGCCACGTCCAGCGCGTGGGGGCAGCGCCGCGGCTCCTCCCCGACCAGGGGCTCGCCCACCACGCGCCGCAACACCTCGCCGTGGCGCTCCCACCCGGTTCCGGCCGCGAACCAACCCCTCGCATCCCGCGGCAAGGGGGCCTGCTCGGGCGCGCACACGCACTCCTCGTTCACGGGCAACATCAAGCCCGCCGGCCCCCGCGCGAAGGTTCCCCAGTAAACCTCCCCCATGCGTGCGTCCAGCGCGGCCAGAACCCGCTCTGCGCCACGCTCTCGGAGCACTCCCTGGGCGAGCGCGCGCAGCGACGACACGGGCACAACGGGCAGTTCGGCACCGAAGGCGAGCCCCTGGGCGACCCCCGCTGCGATGCGCACGCCGGTGAAGGCGCCGGGGCCCCGGCCGAACGCGATTCCGTCCAGCTCCTCGAGCGCGTAGCCCGATGTCTCCAGAAGCTGTGCCACCATGGCCAGGATCAGCTCGGCGTGGCGACGGGGCGCCATCTCCCACGCCGTCCACTGTCCCTGCTCGGCGAGCAGCGCGCAGGAGCACGCCTCGGTGGCGGTCTCAATGGCGAGCAGGTTCAATGTCGACGTCCACGCCGGCGAAGAAGCGCCGTACGTCGGGCAGCCTTCGCGTGCGCCGCATGGGCGGCAGGCTGTCCAGGAACACCCGGCCGTAGCTGCGCGTGAAAACCCGTGGATCGCACAGCACCAGCACCCCGCGGTCGCGGGCATCGCGGATCAAGCGGCCCGCGCCCTGCTTCAGGGCAATCACCGCTTGCGGGAGCTGATAGCGGCGAAACGGGTCCAGACCGTGCTCGCGCATGGCCGCGAAACGCGCCCGCAGAATGGGATCGTCGGGCGCAGCGAAGGGCAGCTTGTCGATGATCACGCAGGAGAGCGCCTCGCCCCGCACGTCCACCCCCTCCCAGAAGCTGCCGGTCCCGAGGAGCACCGCGTGCGGCGTGGATCGGAATCGCCGCAGCAGCTCGGCGCGGGTCGCCCCGCCCTGGACCAGCAGCGGATAGCGCACGCGCCGGCGTAGCACTGCCGCGCACGCCTCCAGGGCGCGGTGGCTGGTGAACAGGATGAACGCCCGTCCGCGGCTCGCCTCGAGCACCGCACCCGCTACTTGGCACACGGCCGCGTCATACTCGGGCCGGTTCGGGTCGGGCATGCCTTCGGGCACGTAGCACAGCGTCTGGCGCGCGAAGTCGAAGGGGCTGGGCCAGAGTCGCTCGTGGCGACGCCTGAGCCCGATGCGCTCGGCAAAATGATCGAAACGCCCGTCCACGGCCAGGGTGGCAGAGGTGAAGATCCAGGCGCACTTGTGCGCGTTGAGGCGGGCGGCGAAAAGCTCCCCTACCTCCAGCGGACTGGCGTGCCAGGTGAAGGAGCGTGCGTGGAGCTCGATCCAGCGCACGTGGTCCCGGTCTTGCCGCTTCGCCACCAGCTCCAGACGCGCCGCCAGATCCCGGCATCGCCGGTGGCAGGCCTGGAGGTCGGGTCCGCGCTCGGCCGCCCCCGCCAGGCCCTCTTCGAGCTGGGCGAGCGTTCCCTGCAATGCTTCGAGCGTCTCCCGCACGCGCCGCTGCTCCCCCACCTGGGCCCAGCTCACGCGTCCGGGACGGGGGCCGAGGGCGAGGCGCATCTCGCGCGCGGCCCCATCCAGCCGCCGCGCCGCGTCGCAGAGAGCGGGCAGATCTCCGGCTTCACGCCGCTCTGCGCTTAGCGCGTCCCGCGCCAGCTCGCTCAGCTGGTTGCTGCCGAACGAACGCCCGAAGAAGCGGACCGCCAGATCGGGGAGCTGGTGCGCCTCGTCGAGGATCACGGCGTCGGCGCTCGGCAGGAGCTCCCCGAAGCCCTCTTCGCGCAGCGCCATATCCGCCAGAAACAGGTGGTGGTTGACCACCACCAGGTCCGCGGCGATGGCGCCCCGGCGTGCGCGTAACACGTGGCACTCCGCGTACTCGGGACACTCCTGGCCGAGGCAGTTGTCCACGGTAGAGGTGGCGAGACGCCACACCGGCGCGTCCTCGGGAATCTCGGCCACCTCGGCGATGTCACCGCTTCGCGTGCCACCGGCCCACGCCCGAATGTGGTTGAGGTCGTGCAGCGTCTCCGGGGGGAAGCGACCGTCGGCGATGTGGATCCCGAGTCGATGCTGGCAAAGATAGTTGCCCCGGCCCTTGAGCAGCGCCCTTCGTACCGGGACGCCCAACGCCTCCTGCACCAGCGGCAGGTCGCGATGGTAGAGCTGTTCCTGCAGGTTGCGCGTCCCCGTGGAGATGATCACCTTGCGCCCGGAGAGCACGGCGGGCGTCAGGTAGGCGAAGGTCTTGCCGGTTCCGGTCCCCGCCTCGCAGATGAGGGTCTCGTAGCCGTTGATGGTACGCGCGATCTCCGCCGCGATGTCCTGTTGCTGGGGCCGCGGGTGAAAGCCCGCCAGCACCCGCCGGAAGGGGCCATCCGCCGCCAGCGCCCCGTCCGCCGTCAACATCCCGCCACCGTCGTCACCGGCCAAACGTCGCCACGCCCCGGGCCGCTACGTGGTTGCTGGGGCCGGGCGAAGGAATCGACAACGGTCAGCGCGGTTGCGCCGTTGCGCATGAGAGGAGTCCGGAGTCGGGTGCATCCGTGCCAAGACGCTGGGATTGTATCAGACCTGCGGCTGGTGTCGGTGCAGGAGCGATTGCCGAGCGTGCTTGTCCCCGAGTGGAGGGAACTCCCGACTCAGGCGAGCAGGCGGTGCGTGTGAGCCAGCAGGCGCGGTCGCGGCGGCCGGCGTGCGGTCAGTTGCAGGGCAAGCTGGATGAAGTCGACGATCTCCGCGCACGCGTTAACGGTCCCACGGGCAACCGGTCCTTCACTCGCGGGCTCCTCGAGCAACGTCGAGCGTGTGAAGTGGCGCACCCAGAAGGGCGCGCGCCCGTTAAACAAGTAGGCCACGAAGTAACGCTCCAGAGAGGCGGTGGCGGCGCGCTCATGAAACCAGGCGCGATAGGCCGCGGAGAACACCTCGAACTCGCTCATGCCCAAGCGCTCGGCGGTGAGAAGAATGGCCTTCGTATCTTCGGATCGGTACATCCGCGTAGGGGCTCCACCACGCCCGAGAGAGCGCCGATTCGGCGCTCTCGGGGCGGGAGTCGGTCCCGGGGTCCAAGAGCTATCGGTGATGTTGCCGATCCCTTTAGTCTGCTTTCTCACCGGCACATGCGAGACAAAAGGGGACGGATCTATTTTTCTCCCCGCGATGTGCCCACTGACGGCGTTCCATGAAAAATAGATCCGTCCCCTTTTGTCTCACCCGCACGACAGGCGGCGGCGAAGCTGTCGCAGCGTCCGGGCGGATAAAACCATGTCCGGAAGCAGGATCACGGTGCGCCGCCCGCCACGACCCACGCGGAAGCGGAGAATAACGAGCAGCGGGTGTGCGTGGCTGTCCGGGCCCAGCGTCGCGTACAGCACGTTTCCCGAG
>JABAHS010029247.1_pt2 | contig 38010 bp, 31 predicted proteins | sample 7062111 | NCBI WGS metagenome assembly JABAHS01 (sample SAMN14534600, study PRJNA622989) | marine sediment metagenome | biome: marine biome [ENVO:00000428]; feature: marine pelagic biome [ENVO:01000023]; material: deep marine sediment [ENVO:00002113]; isolation source: pool of 4 deep marine... | reverse complement strand
TCCATATTTCGCCCGGCTTCGTCGCGAGGCACCCGTTCACTTCCTCGCGGACAGCGTGAACGGCCCGTTCTGGTCGGTGACCACCCACGACCTCATCAAGCAGGTGGACACCAACCACCGCGTGTTCTCGTCGGAGGCCGGTGGGATCTCCATCGTAGACGGCCCGCCAGCCGGCATGGAGGAGGACGAGACGGCCCGCCTCCAGAACTTCATCTCCATGGACCCGCCGCAGCACGACGACCAGCGCAACACGGTTCAGCCCGCGGTGGCCCCGCGCAACCTGAAGAACCTCGAGCCGCTGATCCGAGAGCGGGTCATCGACATCCTGGAGAACCTGCCCGTGGGCGAGCCCTTCAACTGGGTCGACCGGGTCTCCATCGAGCTAACCGCGAGAATGCTCGCAACCCTGTTCGACTTTCCCTACGAGAACCGGCGCAAGCTCGTCTACTGGTCCGACATCACCACGGCCATTCCCCAGGTCACCGGTGACGACAGCATCGACCTGACGAAGCGGCGCGAAGAGCTCATGGAGTGCGCCCAGGCCTTCTACCAGCTCTGGGGCGAACGCGCGCAGCAACCGCCGAAGTTCGATCTGATCTCCATGCTCGCCCACGGAGACGCCACCAAGAACATGAACCAGAATCCGGAGCTGTTCCTGGGCAACATCCTGCTGCTCATCGTCGGCGGCAACGACACCACGCGGAACAGCATCAGCGGAGGCGTCATGGCGCTGAACCAGTTTCCCGACGAGTTCGGAAAGCTGCGCGAGAACCCAGCGGTCATTCCCAACATGGTGGCCGAGATGATCCGCTGGCAGACGCCCGTGATTCACATGCGACGCACGGCGCTTAGAGACTTCGAGCTGGGCGGCCAGACCATTCGCGAAGGCGACAAGGTGGTGATGTGGTACCTGTCTGGCAATCGCGACGAGCGCGTGTTTCCCGAAGCCGACCGTCTCATCGTCGACCGGCCGAATGCGCGCAGTCACGTGGCCTTCGGCTACGGTATCCATCGTTGCATGGGCAACCGCCTGGCAGAGCTGCAGCTGCGCGTGCTGTGGGAAGAGATTCTTCCCCGCTTCGACCGGGTGGAGCTTGCCGGCGACGTCGTCCGCCTGCCCAACAATTTCATCCGTGGCATACAGGAGGTGCCCGTGATCCTTCATCCCAAAGGGGCCCGGTAATGAGCACCGGCAAACTCGACGCCATCGTGGTTGGAGCCGGCTTTGCCGGTCTTTACATGCTCCACCGGCTGCGGAGTCTGGGCCTTGAAACCCGCGTCTTCGAAGCGGGCAGCGACATCGGCGGCACCTGGTTCTGGAACCGCTACCCGGGGGCGCGCTGCGACATCGAGAGCATGGAGTACTCCTACCAGTTCTCCGAGGAGCTGCAGCAGGAGTGGGAGTGGACGGAGCGCTACGCCACCCAGCCGGAGATCCTCAGCTACATCGACCATGTTGCCGAACGATTCGATCTGCGCAGGGACATCCAGTTGAACACCCGCGTGGAGAGCGCCCGTTTCCACGAGGACACCAGCCGCTGGACGGTCACGACCAGCGATGGCGGCGAGCACGACGCAAAGTACCTGGTGATGGCCACGGGTTGCCTCTCCTCGACAAACATGCCCGACTTCGAGGGCCTCGACGATTTCGAGGGCGACTGGTACCACACGGGCCAATGGCCCCACGAGGGCGTGGACTTCAGCGGCAAGCGGGTGGCCGTGATCGGCACGGGGTCGTCGGCCATCCAGAGCATCCCTCTGATCGCCGAGCAGGCCGAGCACCTGACCGTCTTCCAGCGGTCTCCAAACTATTCCATCCCCGCTCACAACCAGCCCCTGGACCCGGACAAGGTGGCCGAGATCAAAGCCCACTACCCCGAGTTCCGGGAGGCGAATCGGCAGACGGCCTTCCATGCGAATTTCGGCTACAACGAGGCCAACGCGCTGGACGTGTCTGCCGAGGAGCGCCAGCACGAGTACGAGGCGCGGTGGGAACACGGCGGCCTGCCATTTCTCGCCGCTTTTGCCGATCTGGTGTTCGACGCTGACGCGAACGAGACCGCCGCCGAGTTCATCAGGGCCAAGATCTGCGAAACCGTCGACGATGAGGAGACCGCCGAGTTGCTCTGCCCCACGAGCGTGGTGGGCTGCAAGCGGTTGTGCGTGGACACCGACTACTACGCCACCTTCAATCGCGACAACGTGAAGCTGGTGAGCGTCCGGGACAACCCCATCGAGGCAATCACGCCGACCGGGCTTCGGACGGCGAGCGAGGAGTACGAGTTCGATGCCATCGTCTTCGCCACCGGCTTCGACGCCATGACGGGGACGCTGATGAAGATCGACATTCGCGGCGTCGACGGTCGGCCCCTGCAGGATGCCTGGGCTGAAGGTCCCAAGACCTATCTGGGCCTGGCCATCGCCGGTTTCCCGAACCTTTTCACCGTCACCGGCCCCGGAAGCCCCTCCGTGCTGACGAACATGCTGCCTTCCATCGAGCACCACGTGGACTGGATCGCCGACTGCGTTGCCTACGTGGAGCAGAAAGGCCTGTCCCGCATCGACGCCACGCCCGAGGCCCAGGCGGCGTGGGTTGAGCATGTCAACGAGGTCGGGGATTCGAGCCTGTATCCGCGCTGCAACTCGTGGTACCTAGGGGCGAACATTCCCGGCAAGCCACGCGTCTTCATGCCCTATCTCGGCTTTCCGCCCTACGCCGAAAAATGCCGGGAGGTGGCCGAGCGCGGCTACGACGGGTTCGCTCTCAGCGCGTAACCGTCCCCGGCCGCTTTAGGACGGGTCCGGATCCAGCGCGTCGTACCCGTAGAGCCAGTCCATGACGCGTCCCGAGGCGCGGCCGACGGCTAAGTTGCGAAACAGCGCGGGCAGGCCGCTCAAGTGGAAGATCCGCGCGTTGCGCCGAGAACCCGCCTGAACCCGGGCGGTTCGGGCGCGACGCAAACCTTCGTAACGCCTGAGCCCTTGGGCGACCACGTCGCATTCTGCCAGGCACCGCGCCAGGACCGCGCCGTCCTCGATTGCCATGGCCGCTCCCTGGGCCATGAACGGCAGCGTCGGGTGACAGGCATCACCGAGCAGCGTCACCGGCCCTAGGCCCCAGACCGGCATGGGCGGGCGATCGAACAACGCCCACTTGAAGCAGGCGTTCGGATCCAGGTTGTCGATCAGCAGCCGCACCGTTTCGTGCCATCCAGCGAAGTCCGCCCTCAGCTCACCCAGGTCACCACGTTCCGACCAGGATTCGACCTCCCACCCATCCTTCTCGACCACGCAGACACAGTTGATCAGCTCGCCGCCGCGCACGTAGTAGTGAACGAAATGCTTGCGCGGGCCCCACCAGACGCTGGCGGCAGGCCGCACGAGATCCTGCGGGACCGCGCTCGTCGGCACCAGACCGCGCCAGGCGACGTTACCGGTAAAGGTTGGTGCCTCGGCGCCGAACAGAGACTCGCGAACCGTGGAGTGAATGCCGTCCGCGCCAACCAGCAGGTCACCGCGATGACGCGCACCGCCAGCCTCGACGTGGACGCCGGCGTCGCCGGGTTCGATCCGCTCGACCCGCGAGCTCGTGAGCAGCTCGATGCCCGGTTGCGCCCGCACCGCCCGTTCCAGGACACGCAGCAGATCGGCGCGATGGACGTGATAGTAGGGATAAACGAACTTTTCCCGGAACGCATCGTCAATGGGGCTGGAAACCAGCAGCCGCCCGCTGCGCCAATCGCGCATCTCCACGGCCTGCGGCAGGAAGCCGACGGGCTCGAGCGCTTTTTCGAGCCCCAGATGGTGCAGGACCCGAGAGGCGTTGGGTGAAAGCTGAATTCCCGCGCCCACCTCACCAAGCCCGCCTGCCTGCTCGAACACGCTGACGGTGAGCCCGCGCCGGGCAAGGCTGAGCGCGGCGCTAAGGCCCCCGATGCCCGCGCCGGCGATGAGCGCGTGGGTCATCGACAGCATCTCATGATCGCCGAAGCTCCAGAGCACGCCGCCGCGCCCGCCGACGGGGCATGGTGGTCGCCCGGCAGCCTCAAGCCACTGCCAGCGCCCCGCGTTGCTCGCCGACCCGTTGCAGCTCCGGCATCACCTCGTCGGCAAACAGGCGCATGTTCCGGTTCGCCTCGGCGTAGTCCATCCCTCCGTAAGCGAAGTGCGTCATCACGCCCTTAGCGCCAATGGTCTCGTGTATGAACTCGATCTTCTCGATGACCTGCTGGGGCGTACCGAAAGGCATGAGCCGGACGAAGTCCCGGGCCGCACCGTCGTCCGACCGCGACCCGATGTGCTCGTGGATCTTCTCGTAGAACTCGTAGCCCTTCGTGCCTTCCAGGTGGCCGACGCGGAGCTCGTAGTGATCCATGACGGAGTGATAGTACCGGCCGATGTACTTGTAAGCCATCTCCTCGGCCCGGTCGGCGCTCTCGTCCACAAAGAAAAAGCCGCCGCACATAGGATCCGGCGGGGCCGACTGCGCGCCGTGGGTCTCTGCCCAGACCTGATGATAGACCTCGAAATCCGTCCTCACCGACTCCCAGGGTTTCTGCGGGATGACAAGAAGGCCAACACCCAGCTGCGCCATCACCGGCATGGAGTCTGGCGATACCGCCGCGGCGAACGTCCGCCCCCGGAAGGTCTTGAACGGCGCCGGCCGGATGTCCCGGCGAGGCTGCTGAAAATGCTTGCCGTCGAGCTCCACGAAGCCGCGCTCGAGGCCCTCGAGAATCATGGTAGCCGACTCCACGAAGCGCTCGCGGGACTCATCCATGGGCACCCGAAAACCGTCGAACTCCACCCGGCCGAGACCGCGGCCAATGCCTAGGATCATGCGCCCGCCGGAAAGCGCGTCGAGCATGGCGATCTCTTCGGCTAAGCGAACCGGGTCATGCCACGGCAACACGATCACCATGGAGCCGAGCCGTACCCGCTCGGTGCAGGCGGCCATGTAGCTCAAAAACTGAGTGACGTCCGGAACCATGGTGTAGTCGGTGAAGTGATGCTCCACCGACCATACCGAGTCGAACCCCATAGGCTCCGCGGCCCGGGCCATTGCCAGCTCCTGGGCGTATACCTGATGGTCGGGTACGGGTTTACCCAGGTTCTGAAACACCGGTGCGAATCCGACATGCATGACGGTCCTCCGTGCGACGATCCCATTTAACACCACTCGGCAAATCCATGCGATCCCGTTCCCTGCCGGCGGCGGGACAGGCATCATTGCGTTAAGAGCGGAGGAATGCCGGCATGTACCCGGGCAGCTGGGCAGAAATCAAGGGAGAGAGCGTGGCCGTGGTCGCTGCCCGCAGCGGGGAAACGCTCACCTGGGGGGATCTGAACCGGCAATCGAACCAGACCGCACATGCGCTGCGCCGCGCCGGGCTCGCCGCCGGCGATCACATCGCCCTGATCATGGAGAACCATCTGCAGTTCTTCGAGATCGCCTGGGCCGCGTTGCGTTCGGGTCTGTACATCACCTGCGTCAATCGCTACCTGACCGCCGAGGAAGCGGCCTACATCGTCAAGGACTCCTCGGCCAAGGCCGTCATCGTCTCCGCCGACATCGGTCTGGGAAGCGAGCTTCTGCCGCTGATCGACACCTGCCCCGTGCGCCTGATGGCACGAGGGGCAGAGCCGGGCTGGGCATCCTACGAGGAAACCGTGCAGGCATGCCCCGTCACCCCGGTCGCCGACGAGACCGTTGGGGATTCCATGCTCTACAGCTCGGGCACGACCGGCAGGCCCAAAGGCATCAAGCGCCCCCTGGCCGGTCGGACACCGGCCGAAGGCATTCCTGGAGTGGAGCAGATGGGAGCCTACGGCTTCGACGAGGAGACGGTTTACCTTTCGCCCGCGCCGCTCTACCACGCCGCGCCTTTCGCGTTCTGCATGCGCACGTTGAGCCTGGGCGGTAAGGTGATCATGATGGAGCGCTTCGATCCCGTTGAAGCGCTGGGCTGGATAGAGCGATACCAGGTGACCCACAGCCAGTGGGTCCCGACCATGTTCGTCCGGATGCTGAACCTAGATGACGAGGCGCGAACGGGGTTCGACCTCACGAGCCACCGTTGCGCCATTCACGCCGCAGCACCCTGCCCCGTTCCCATAAAGCAGCAGATGATGCAATGGTGGGGGCCGATCATCTGGGAGTACTACGCGGGGACCGAGCGCAACGGCTCGACCCTGATCGACCCCCACGACTGGCTGGCACATCCCGGCTCCGTGGGACAGGCGCGCAGCGGCGTCATCCACATCTGCGACGACGACGGCCGGGAACTCGGCCCCGGCGAGGAAGGCCTGATCTACTTCGAGCAACCAAAGCGTCCGTTCGAGTACCACAACGCGCCCGAGAAGACGGCGAAGGCCACCCACCCTGAGCACGGGAACTGGACCGCGCTCGGCGACGTCGGCTACCTCGACGAGGATGGCTACCTCTACCTGACGGACCGCAAGGCGTTTCTCATCATCTCCGGCGGTGTGAACATCTACCCGCGCGAGATCGAGGACGTGCTCATCGTTCACCCCAAAGTGGCTGACGTGGCCGTGTTTGGCGTGCCCAACGAAGAGTTCGGCGAGGAGGTCAAGGCCATCGTGCAGCCAGCGCCCAGCGCCACGCCGGACGACGCGCTCGCCGCGGAGCTAGTCGGCCATGCGCGGGATCATCTCGCCCGGTTCAAGGTGCCCCGCTCCATCGACTTCATCGACGAGATGCCTCGATTGCCCACTGGCAAGCTCTATAAGCAGCCGCTGCGGGCACGTTACTGGCCCGAGAGGAAAACAACATGACCGGATCCCCCAGCCTCTTACCCGAACTGCCGGCCACCGCCGGCATCTCCCGAAGCGCTCCGCGGGAGGGCGTGGATGTCACGATGACGGCCCCCACGTCCAGCCAGCCGGCCATCGCCTCGCCGCGGTGGTCGGTGGCGGGCTGGACCATCCAGTTCGTGCGGCTGTCGGCCGGGCACGTCCTCGCCGTTCCTCAGGATCAGGGGGACGTTTTCGTCAAGGTGGTCGCCGGCGCGCTCTCCGATCGCGGCGCGTTCGCCAGTCCGCGCGAGGTCCGCGACACCCTGATGCTGAGCGACCAGATCACCGCGGGGCCTGAGGGGGCGTTGATCGCTGTGATGACCCGGGGCGACACCGCAGCGGAACGGATCGAAGCCATGTCGGAGCTGACCATACGCGGGCCCATGGACGACGCTTTCAACTGGCAGCGATTCGACGAGAAGTTCGGCGAGGTCACGGACGCCTTCGACGGCGTCGAGGCGTACATGTCGCCGGGATTTCACCTGCTGCAGGAAGACGGCGAGGAGGTCTGCTACGTCAACCTGTGGACGTCGGGCAAAGGCGTCGACCTCACCACGCACAATCACGCCAACGCGCCATCGCCCGAAGCGCCCGCCTTCGCGGAGACCCACTGGGTGTTCTACAACGGTTCCGGCCGCGGAGGCATGTACGGCTGCGACGAGCCCGGCGCGCCGCGCACCCGTTACCCCATGCAGACCGGTCAGGAGCACGGCCCGTTTTTCGCGGTGGACGAACGGGGCGCACCACGGCTGCGCGACAACGGCGCGGTGGAGTACCCCTGGCACGGCTGGGAGTCCGGAGAGGACGACCGGGCCGAGCAGGCCTTCGACTTCGTCGCCGCCTTCGAGACAAACCCGGCGCACGTCAGGATCTGATCCGTGGAACGTACTGCGCTCGGCAGGACGGGTCTGCAGGTCAGCGTGGCCGGGCTGGGCTGCGGCGGCTACAGCCGTCTTGGTCAGGCCTACGGCAGAAGCGCCGCGCAGAGCGAGGCGCTGGTCGCCGCCGCGCTGGACATGGGTGTCAACTTTATCGACACCGCACCCGCCTACCGCACCGAAGGCATCGTGGGAAGCGCGCTGCGAGGCAGGCGAGAGTCTGCCGTGGTCTCGACCAAGGTTCTCATTCACCATCGCACGGGCGGCTCGGCACAGAATTCGCGTTTCATCACGGGCGATGAGCTCAGAGCACGGCTCGACAGGAGTCTCGAGACGCTTGGCGTGGAGTACCTCGACGTGTACAGCCTTCACGGCATCGTCGAGTCCGAGCTCGACTACGTGAATGCAGAGCTCGTCCCCGAGCTCGAGAAGCTGAAAGCCGCGGGGAAACTTCGCAGCCTCGGCATCACCGAGCATTTCCACGCCGACACCCGCCACGCGATGCTGATTCAGGCAATGCAATCCGGCGTCTGGGACGTCGTCATGGTGGGCTTCAATCTGCTCAACCCCTGCGCCCGGCAATCCGTGCTGGCCCAGGCCCGGGCAATGAACGTCGGCGTGCTCAACATGCATGCCGTACGGACGTCGCTGAGCAATCCGGACCGGCTCAAGGAGGCGCTAGAGACCGCGGCCGAAGCGGGGCAGCTCGGCCAGTCGCCTTCCGCCGCCGCGGATGCCCTCGCCCGGCTCGTCAACGAGGCTGGAGCCGCCTCGCTAACCGAACTCGCCTACCGATTCTGTCGCCACGAGCCTGGGGTGGACGTGGTGCTGACGGGAACCGGCAGGCTCGAGCATCTGCAGGCCAACCTCGCCGCCATCGATGGCGATCCCCTGCCCGTCTCCGTGAGCGCCGGTCTGGAGCGTCTGTTCGGATCGGTGGATTGCCTGTCGGGCGAGTGAGCGGAATCCCGCCAGCCGATGCGCCCACTCAATCCCCCAGCGGCAGCTCCGCTACCAGCGTATCCGGGACCTCGATGAGCTTGGCTCGCAGGTACTCGCCCAGCGACTTTGCCTGCTTGTCGATCCGGTGGTTCGAAGCGGCCCCGGTGCCAAGCACGCCGCGTATATAGAAATTCATGGCCCGCAGGTTCGGCAGGTCGTAGCGCTCGATCTCGTACCCGGCCATATCCGGGAGCAGCTCCTTGAGCCGATCGACGGTCAGGTACCGGTACAGGAAGCCGTACGCGGCATCCGTTCGGGCCCAAACCCCACAGTTCGCGTTGCCCCCCTTGTCACCCGAACGGGTTCCGAACAGGCGCCCGAAAGGTATGGTCGCCATGGTCCCCTCTGGCGCCGGGGCCAGGTCCACGGGAACCTCCTGGTAGTAGATCTCTTCCAGGCCCAGGCGCTGTGTGGGCAGCACGTCGGTGGTCGTCCCCCCCATGTGAACGCGCTCGGTGACGTGTTGGCTGTCGATGAGGGCGGGCCAGTGGATGGTCACCGGCGACCCGTTGAAGCCCGCAGCTCCCCGACCGGTATTGCCAGGGATAGCGGCAAGCGCAAGCTCGGTGACCTTTGCCTGCAGCAAGCGCCCGAGCTTTGCCGGATCGCTTGTGGTCACCGTGATCCTGAGCGCAGCATGGGCTTCTTCGTTCGTAGCCGGGTCTTCCTTGTCGCTGCGGATCAGCTGAACGTCGACATCGTCGAACTGCTCGCGACCGCCAAGGTTGTGAAACACCTGGTCCAGGTAAATCTCCGCCTTCTTCTCGATGTCCAGCCCCGTCAGCAGAACCTCCATGCTCTGCTTGCACGGGCCCAGCGTGTTGAAACAGACCTTGTGAGTCGGCGGCGGGCTGCTGCCCCGGCACCCGGTGACGCGGACGCGATCCTCGCCCGCCTGCTCGATGCTCATCGTGTCGAAGTGGGCCACAACGTCAGGATTGTAGTAGGCGGGCGTGGAGATCTCGTAGAGCAACTGCGCCGTCACCGTGCCCACCGAGACCAGGCCGCCCGAGCCGGGGTGTTTCGTGATCGTGAAGCTGCCGTCGGCCTCGATCTCCGCGATCGGGTAGCCGACGTTGCGGAAGCTGGTCACCTCCTCGAAGAACGAGTAATTACCGCCGCAGCACTGAGCACCGCACTCGATGATATGACCGGCGGCCAGCGCTCCGGCGAGAGCGTCGTAGTCGTCGCGCGCCCACCCGAATTTCCACGCCGCCGGACCGATCACCACCGCCGCGTCCGTGACCCGGGGGCAGATGACGATGTCGGCGCCCATATCCAGCGCTTCTTTGATGCCCCAGCCGCCAAAATAGACGTTGGCCGTCAGCGCCCGCTCCTCGCTATCGGCGAGATCCATACCCGTATCGAGGTTCGTGAACGCCTCGCCCTCGGCCTGGAGCCGCTTCAGGTCCGGGAGCAGATCGTCACCGTCGATGTACGCGACTTTGGCTTCGAGCCCCAGCTCTGCGCAGATCTTCTCGACCTCCGCAGCCATGCTTCTCGGGTTCAGACCGCCCGCATTGCTGACGATCTTGATGCCGCGCTCCATGCAGATGCCCGCGACGTCGCGAACCTGCTTGAGAAACGTGCCGACATAGCCCATGTCCTCGCCCCGGGTCTGGATCTGCGCGTAGAGAATCGACATGGTCAGCTCGGCGAGGTAGTCGCCGGTGAGCACGTCGATGGGCCCGCCCTCCACCATCTCGCGCGCCGCGTCGAGGCGGTCGCCGTAGAAGCCGCTGCAGTTGCCGATACGTATCACGTCACTCATCTTCGGCATCTCCCACGACCCAGGCGGGTTTGCGCTTCTCGCGAAAGGCCGCCATGCCCTCGGCCGCCTCGTCAGACCGAAACATGCGCGTGCTCCATTCCGCCGCTTCGCGGAATCCGTCCTCGATGGACAGCTCAGGTACGCGTCGAACCAGCTTCTTGCACTCGACCACCGCGTTGGGGCCGCCGAGGTTGATCATGTCGATCTCTTCCTGCACCGCCTCGACCAGCTCGTTCGCCGGAACGGCACGGTGCGCAAAGCCGATCTCGACCGCCCGCCGACCGCTGAACCGCTCTCCGGTCAGGATCAGTTTCATCCCGTGGTGCACGCCGAGCTTGGGCAGGCAGACCACGGAGATGACCGCCGGGATGACGCCGATGCGAACCTCGCTGAAGCTGAATTGAACGTCTTCAGCGGTGATCACGATGTCGGCCGCGCCAATGAGACCGAGCCCACCGGCAAACGCCGCGCCGTTCACGGCGGCGATGACGGGCTTGGAGCTGTCGAGAATGGCCGTGAGAACCTCAGCGTAGGGCACCGCGCGGCCCCCATCGATCGCCTGGCCCGGCGGCTCCTTCAGGTCGGCCCCGGCGCAGAAGGCGGGACCGGTTCCCGTGATGACAATCGAACGCACGGCGGCGGCGTCGTTGGCCGCCATGAGATGATCGTACAGCTCGTTCACCAGCGGGGCCGAGAGCGCGTTGCGGTTTGCCGGCCGGTTCAGGGTGATCCAGGCGGCCCCCTTGCGCGTTTCGTAAAGTGTAGCTTCGGTGCTCGCCACCGGTTCAGCCCTCCCGTTCCGTCAGGGTGACGAGCAGCTGCCCGTTCTCGACCTGATCGTCCGCAGTTACGTGAACCTGCGCCACGACCCCGTCCCGCGGCGCCGTGATGCGGTGTTCCATCTTCATCGCCTCCAGGATCAGCAGGAGCTGCCCTTTGACCACCTCGCTCCCTTCGGCCACCTGAGTCTCCAGGACGCGTCCGGGCATCGGCGCAAGCAGGCCGGAGCCTTCGTCACCGGCGCCCGCGACCGGGTAACGAGGCAGCTCCAGCAACTCCACGCTTCCCGAGCTGCCGTGAACCATCCAGCTATCGCCGTGGCGGCCGACGATGAACCTCAATCGCTGGCCGTCGATCTCCAGATCCGATTCTCCGTCGCCGATGCTGTGAACGCGAACCAGCTTCTCGGCGTCATCGGCAAGGAACCGGAACAAGCCGTCACGGCGGGCCCGATAGCCTAACCGCACTTCCTCTGCCCCCGCTGAGTAGCTCGCCGCCTCCGTGGGCATGGTGGAGTTCCGCCAGCCGGTGGGGATGGTTCGCATCACCCGGGCACTGGCTCTGCGCACGTTCTGTCCTTCGATGGCAGCGGCAATGGCCGCGTTGACCAGCTCGTCACGACCCACGCTTCTCACCGTCGCCGGCCGAACGCGCTCGATGAAATCGGTGGTGGTGTCGGCGGCGAGAAACTCAGGAGCGCGCAGGGTCGCCACCAGGAAGTCGCGGTTGGTGGTGAGCCCCTGAATACGCGTCGTCTCGAGCACTCTGGCCAACCGCGTCGCCGCCTCGCGGCGGGTCGGCGCGTGCACGATGACCTTCGCGATCATGGGATCGAACTCGGTGCTGATGACGGAGCCGGACTCCACCCCGGAGTCGAAGCGGGCGCTGCCCGCCCGGGACGGCGCCCAGGCGACGACCGTGCCCGGCGACGGTAGAAAGTCGTTTGCAGGGTCTTCCGCGTAAAGGCGCGCTTCGATGGCGTGACCCGAGATGCTCAGCGCGTCCTGGGTAAAGGACAGACGTTCGCCCTCGGCGACGCGAATCTGCTCCCGCACCAGATCCCACCCGATCACGGCCTCCGTGACCGGGTGCTCCACCTGAAGCCGGGCGTTGACCTCCAGAAAGAAGAACTCCTCGCCACTCAGCAGAAACTCCACCGTGCCAGCGGACGAGTAGCCGAGCTTCTCGGCCGCCGCGACCGCGGCTGCGCCCATGCGCGCGCGCAATTCCGGGGTCACCGCCGGCGAGGGGGCTTCCTCGATGATTTTCTGGTGGCGCCGCTGGATCGAGCATTCGCGTTCGAAGCAGTGCAGGACGTTGCCGTGACCGTCCCCGAGGATCTGCACTTCGACGTGACGCGAGCTCTCCAGCCACTTCTCGAAGAAGACCGTGTCGTCGCCGAAGGATGACGCGGCCTCCCGCTTCGCGCCGAGCACCGCGTCCGCCAGCTGATCCTCTTGCTCGACGACCCGCATGCCTCGGCCTCCGCCGCCCGCCGAAGCCTTCACCAGCACCGGATAGCCAACCTCCGCAGCAGCGCCCGCCAGATCGGTTGCCTCGGTGATCTCCACGGCGGGCAGCGTGGGCACGCCGGCGTCTACCATGAGCCGCTTTGCGGAGAGCTTGTCCCCCATGAGCCCGATCACGCGGGGGGCCGGCCCGATCCACCGCAGGCCCTCGTCCACCACGGCCTGGGCGAAACGCTCGTTCTCCGAGAGAAATCCGTAGCCGGGGTGCACGGCGTCGGCACCGCTCCGCCGGCAGGCATCGATGACTTTCTCCACGTCGAGATAGGTCTCGGCGCTGGAACGGCCCCCGAGGGCGATGGCCGTATCCGCCTCGCGCACGAAAGGCGCATCCGCGTCCCCATCGGCGTACACGGCAACGGTGCCGATCCCCAGCTCGTGTGCCGTGCGGATGATGCGCCGGGCTATCTCGCCGCGATTGGCGATCAGGATCCGCGAGATCGGCTTGCTCACATCCGCCACGTTCCGAACTCCTTGGTTCCTTCCACGCGATTGTTGTAGCAGGCGGACAGCGCCATGGCGACCACCGTGCGCGTGTCCCGGGGATCGATCATGCCGTCATCAGAGACTCGCGAGGTCGCGTAGAGCCCCTTGGAGCGCTCTTCGGCCCAGTGCTCGGCGACGGCCGCTCGCTCGCATCGGCCTCCTCGTCGAACTCGATGCCGCGCCGCTCGGCGGCGGCCCGGCCGACGATGCTCATCACGCCGGCCATCTGCTTGGGGCCCATCACGGCGATCTTGGCGGTGGGCCAGATGAAGGTGAAACGGGGCCCGAACGCGCGCCCGCTCATGCCGTAGTTGCCCGCCCCGTAGGAGGCGCCGACGATCACGGTGATGTGCGGGACCGTGGAGTTGGCGACGGCATTGATCATCTTCGAGCCGTTCTTGGTGATGCCGCCCTGCTCGAAGTCCGTGCCCACGATGAAGCCGGTGATGTTCTGGAGGAACAGCAGCGGCACGTCGATCTGGTTGCAGAGCTGAATGAACTGGGCAGCCTTCTCCGAAGACTCCGAGAAAAGCGCCCCGTTGTTGCCCAGGATCCCGACCGGGTAGCCATGAATGCTCGCCCACCCGCAGACCAGGGTGGGCCCGTACAGCGGCTTGAACTCCTCGAAGTAGGACCCGTCGACGATGCGCGCGATGACTTCGCGCATGTCGAAGGGCGAGCGCAGGTCCTTGGACACCATCCCCAGCAGATCTTCAGGATCGTGAACGGGCTCGGCGAAGTCGGCTTTTGGTTCCGGGCCGAGCTTGCGCCAGTTGAGGTGCTTGACCACTTCCCGGCACATGCGGATGCCATCCAGCTCGTCCAGGGCGAGGTAATCGCCGAGTCCGGATATCTGGGTATGCATGTCCGCGCCGCCGAGGCTCTCCTCGTCCGCGTCCTCGCCGGTGGCCATCTTCACCAGGGGCGGCCCGCCGAGAAAAACCCGGGACTGGTTCTTGATGAAGATGTTGTAGTCGCTCATTCCCGGCTGGTAGGCGCCCCCGGCAGTAGACGCGCCGAAGACCACCGATATGGTGGGAATGCGCATCTTGGATAGCTCGGTGATCTCGTAGAACAGCCGTCCAGACTCGGCGAAGTGGTCCACCTCCCGGCGGATCGCAGCCTCTGGGTCCTCCCCCGTCTCCCCGCGCAGGTCTGCCCCGGCGGACTCCACGAACTGCACGTAGGGCATACGGTTGATCCGGGCGATCTCTAGCCCGCGCATGAGCTTCTTTGAGTTGAAGGGGTTGAAGGCGCCCGCGCGCACGGAAGGATCGTGGCCGAGAATGACGCACTCCACGCCCTCGATGACGCCGATGCCCACCACGAAGCCGGACCCGACGGCGTAGGCGGAGCGCCAGGCAGCCAGCGGGCTGATCTCCAGGAAGGGCGAGTCCCGATCCAGGACCCAGGAGATGCGCTCGCGGATCGGCATCTTTCCCCGCGAGGCCAGCCGAGCAGCTGCTTCCGGACCGCCCCCTTCGGCGGCTTCGTCGAGCAGAGCCTGGATTTCTGTGAGCACCTCCTGCATGTCGGCCATGTTGCGCACGAACGCATCCGCCCTGGTGTCAAGGCTAGATTCCAGTACCGGCATCCCTTCCCCCCGATTCTCCGAAGCCACTTTATGCCAGAACTTCCCCCCAGAACAAAACGTGGCGGAAGCGGCTCTGCGTTGTGCTAGATTGAGCCGCGCGCTGGGGAAGCAACCATGTCCACGAAACGGGAACTCGCGGAGTTCGAGCAGGAGGTAGACGGCTGGTTTGCCGAGAACAAGCCGGCGGATCCCGGCTTTCTGCTACCCGAGACCTTCATGGAGGTCGGCACCGATCAGCAGTTCGAGTTTCTTCGTGACTGGCAGCGCAGGGTTTTTGAGGCCGGCTACGTGGGCATGGCCTGGCCGAGGGCCTACGGCGGCGGGGGCCTTCCTCAGGTCTACCAGGACATCGCCACGCGGGCGATGGCGCGCCACCGGGTGCCGTTCCTGCCAAACACCATCGGTCTCAACTGGGCCGGGCCGCTCATCCTCCACATGGGAACCGAGGAGGACAAGCAGCGCTACATCAAAGGCATCCTCAGCGCAGACGACATCTGGTGCCAGGGATTCTCAGAGCCCGACCACGGCTCGGATCTGGGCAATGCCCAATGTCGAGCCGAGCGGGAGGGCGACGAGTACGTCATCAACGGATCCAAGATCTGGACCAGCCTCGGCTCCTATGCCAAGTACATGATCCTGCTCGCCCGCACCGCCACCGGGGGCCCGAACAAGTACGCAGGCTTGAGCTTTTTCCTGTGCCCGATGGATGCGCCCGGCATCGAGCCGCGACCCATCCAGAAGCTCACCGGGGAGTACGGTTTCTGCCAGACCTTCTTCGACGACGCGCGGATTCCCGCGACCTGTCTGATGGGACAGGAGGGCGAGGGTTGGCGGATTGCCATGATCACGCTCACCTTCGAGCGGGGTGCGACCGGGGGTCAGGCCGGCGGCCTGTCCGCCATGGACCTCAACGTCAACGACGTGGCCGAGCTCGCCCGACGCGCGCGGCGTGACGGCAGCCCGGCCCTGGCCGACCCGCTCATTCAGGACGAGCTCGTGCAGCTGATGATCGAGTCCCGGGGCAACGCCCTGATGTCGGACCGGACGAGCATCCCCGCGCTCGCCTCGGACTGGCCGGATGCGGTCGCCATGTCGGGCAAGCTGCGCGCCACGGAGCTCAAACGCCGCATGTGCCGCTTCGCCGTGGCGATGCAGGGCGGCAACGGCGCCCGTTACGTGAGCGCGGACGCGATGGACGGCGGCCTGTGGCAACGCTCCTACCTCAACGCGTTCTCGGGCACCATCGGCGGGGGCACCTCGGAGATCCAGCACAACATCCTCGGGGAGCGGGTTCTCGGCCTGCCCAAGGATTGAGCAGGGTCGTGGCGTCCATCGAATTTTCCGACGAGCAGTCGTTGCTGCTGGAAACCGCGGCTTCGTTCTGTCGTGACCGATCCTCGATAGAGCGCGTGCGTGCCAGCCTAGATTCCGAGGACGGCTTCGACGCCTCCGTCTGGCAGGAGATGGTGGAGCTCGGCTGGCTGGGCATCGCCGCCCCGCCGGAGCAGGGTGGTTCGGGGCTCGGTCTCGCCGGCGTCGTTCCGGTGGTGGAGAGCATGGGCCGCCATCTCATGGCGTCGCCCTACGTCGCGACCGTGCTGGCCATCGAGACGCTGCTGGGCTCCGCGAGCGATGCGCAGGTGGCGCAGTGGCTGCCGGCGATTCTGGCCGGGGCGCCGGCAACCGTGGCGCTGACGNNTCGATTCGCTTCAGCGGCACCAAGAGCTTCGTAATGGACGCTGCGGTCGCCGAGCTGATCATCACATCCATCGACCTCGACGGAGAAACCCGGCTGGTGGCTCTTCGCCGCGATCAGCTGCCCGATGGGGCGCTCAATCGCGAGACGGTCATCGACGAGACGCGCCGGAGCTACTCGCTAAACCTCGACGGCATCGAAGCCGCGGAATCACAAATCCTGCCCGGCAGCGATTTCCGTCGGATCGAGCAGGCAGCCCTGCTGCTGGTCTGCGCAGAGATCGCGGGCGGGCTTTGCGGCGTGCTGCACACCATCGTCGACTACCTCACCACGCGCCGCCAGTTCGACCGCGTGATCGGCAGCTACCAGGCGCTCAAGCACCCCACCGTCGAGATCCTGCTGGCGTCCGAGCGCAGCAAATCGCACCTCTACCATGCCGCCACCGCCATCGGTCGGGGTGGCCGGGAGGCAGAGGTCGCGTTGCGGATGGCCAAGGCACAGGGCAGCGAAGCGTTCGCGTGGGCCGGTGACCGGGCAGTGCAGTTTCACGGGGGTTTCGGCTTCACCTACGAGTGCGATGCGCAGCTGTTTCTGCGCCGGGCGTTGTGGTGTCAGTACCAGCTCGGCGACGAGCGCTATCACCGGCGCAAGCTTGCCCCGCTGCTGCTTGCCGAGAAGAGCCTGGAGCCATGAACTCATGAAAGCGATAACCTCAATCACCGGCATCGATCTCAATGACGTGGGAGCCCTGATCCAAGACTTGGAGGCGCGGGGATTCACTGGCGTTTCCACCCAAGAGAACCGGTTCAACCCCTTTCTGCCCCTAGCGGTGGCGGCAACGCGGTCGACGACCCTCGAGCTGCGAACCAGCGTCGCCATTGCCTTTGCGCGCAGCCCCATGGTCTCGGCCAATCTCGGTTGGGATCTGCAGGCGGCCTCCCGCGGGCGCTTCACGCTAGGCCTCGGCAGCCAGGTGAAAGGCCACAACGTTCGCCGGTTCAGCGTTCCTTGGAGCCCGCCCGCGCCAAGGCTGCGCGAGTACGTCCGCGCGCTTCGGGCGATCTGGGACTGCTGGCAGAACGGGACGCCCCTCGACTTCGCAGGCGAGCACTACCAGTTCAACCTGATGACGCCGAACTTCACCCCACCGCCACTGCCCACGCCTCCGCCCAGGGTGCAGCTGGCCGGCGTCGGGCCCGCCTCCATCAAAGTCGCCGCCGAGGAGTGCGACGGGGTCATGCTCCACGGGTTCTGCACTCGCCGCTACGTGGAGGAGGCGGTGATGCCGCGCCTGGAGAAAGGCCTGACCGCCGCGGGGCGCGCGCGGGAGGACTTCGAGATCTCCGGCGGCGGTTTCGTTGCCACGGGTGGCGACGATGCAGCGGTTGCCGAGATGTTCGAGTGGGTTAGGACGCGCGTGGGTTTCTACGGGTCCACGCCCTCCTACTGGCCTGTGTTCGAGGCGCACGCGCTCGAGGATCTCGGCCACAAGCTGAACGCCATGTCCAAGCGCGGCCAGTGGGATGCCATGGCCGGGGAAATCTCGGACGACGTGGTCCGGCTGTTCGCCGCGGTGGGCCGTTTCGACGAGATCGCCGGCGCCATCGAGGAACGCTTCGGCGGCGCCGTGGACGTTGTGGCCCTGCCCGCCTCAGCCCCGCCCGAGCTGCTCGAGGACATTGCTCGAATCGGTCACTGACTCCCCAAGAGGATTCACCGGGCGGGTCTCAGGACTCGCCCTTGCGCTCGAGGTGCACGGCGTTCTCCAGGACCCTGTCGGCCAGGCGCGCGAAGGGCAGAGACTGCAGCCAGACCCGTCCGTGTCCCTCAAGGGTCGCAAGGAACAGCCCTTCGCCCCCGAACATCATGGATTTCAGGCCGCCGGCAAGCTGGATGTCGTAGTCGATCTCGTGCGCCATCGCGCGGCTCCCCTGGTTGTTGGACACCCGCCCGGCGCCCGCAGACCGCCTGAGGGCGTGACCCGTCGAGTTGAAAAATCACCGTCAGCACGATAATTATTGCCCTGGGAGGGGATGGCTGGCAAAGCACCGGCCGCCAAGAAGGGACATGACGTCGTGAAAAAAGAGGTCTTCGATCGGTTCTTGACCGACGGAACGCTCACCGTCGTCGACGCCGACGGCTCGAGACGGCAGTTCGGCTCCGGAACTCCGTCCGCCACCATGCGGATCAACCGGTCCGGAACGCTCCCGAGGATTCTGCGGAACCCCGAGCTCATTCTGGGAGAGACCTACCTGGCAGGGGAATGGGACGTCACCGAAGGATCCCTGCACGATCTGCTCACCATTCTTCGAACGAATCTGGAACATCGAGCCGGTCGGCACCCGCTTGCCCGCGCGCTCGCGCTCATGCTCGTGCCCTGGAATCACCTGGCCGCCAGCCACCGCAACGTCCGCCACCACTACGATCTGGACGAGACGCTGTTTCGGGCGTGCCTAGACGCCAACATGCACTACTCCTGCGCGTACTACCGCGAGGCGACCATGAGCCTGGAGGAAGCACAGCAGGCCAAGTGCGACCACATCGCGGCCAAGCTGTGCCTGCGGCCAGGCCTGCGCGTTCTCGACGTCGGCTGCGGTTGGGGTGGTCTTGCCATGGAGCTCGCCGAACGGCACGACGTGACGGTAAAGGGAATCACCCTCTCGCCCGAGCAGTTGCGCGTCGCCCGAAGCACGGCCCGTGAGCGGGGCTTGGACGATCGGGTGCGCTTCGAGATTCAGGATTATCGGCAGGTGGATGAGCGGTTCGACAGGGTCGTCTCGGTTGGCATGTTCGAGCACGTCGGGCGCCGACACTACGGCGAGTTCTTCGCCAAGGTCCAAAACCTGCTCGCAGACGACGGCGTGGCGTTGCTGCACACTATCGGCGCTTCCGGTTCGCCGAGCGCCGTGAACCCTTGGATCGCTCGCTACATTTTCCCCGGCGGCTACATCCCGTCCCTCTCCGACGTGGCCCCGGCCGTCGAGCGGGCCGGCCTGGTCACCGCCGACGTCGAGATCCTGCGCCATCACTACGCGCTGACGCTGGCGGAGTGGAATCGCCGATTCCAGCAACGACGCGCCGAGTTCGCCGAGAGCAAGGGTGAAGCGTTCTGCCGGATGTGGGAGTTTTATCTACTCGCCAGCCAGACCGCGTTCGAAGTATCGGACCTGGTCGTCCATCACTGGCAGCTGGCCAAGCGCAACTTGAGCGTGCCGATCACCCGTGATTATCTTTACGCCTCGCAGCCGCACGTGGAGATGCCCGCGGCGAGCGCGTCTGAGCGCATCTCCCTGAAACACAATCAGGGCTGATCGGCCAGGCAGGCGACGGCACCGAGCAGGCCCGGGAACTCATCCTCGATGATGTAAAGCGGCAGCCGCGCTGCGTAGTCGGTCAGCACGCCGCGCTCCTCGAAGCGCCGGCGCAGGGGGCTGGAATCCGCAAAGTCGACGAGCTGCGGCACGATGCCTCCGCCGATGTACACACCGCCTTCAGCACACACGGTCAGCGCGAGGTTGCCCGCCGCCGCGCCGAGAAAGCCGAAGAACAACTCCAGCACCTGATGACAGATCGGATCCTCCACCGCCAGGCCCTGCCTGCTGATCTCCTCAGGCGCCAGCTCTTCTTCCGGCACGCCCCAGATCGCGCAGAGTGCCGCGTACAGGTTCACCAGGCCGGGGCCCGAAAGCACGCTCTCCCAGCTGACGTGAGCAAGCCTGGCGGCAAGGACCTGAAGCACCTCCTGCTCCAGGGGAGAGCCGGGCGCGAGATCCGCGTGCCCGCCCTCGGACGGGAGCACCAGGGGCGGTCGCCCGGGCATGGGCACCAGCACCCCCATGCCGAGCCCGCTTCCGGGCCCAATCAGCGCCCGCACGCCGTCCCGAGGCTCGCCCGGCCCGATCCGGTGCAGGTGGCCCAGGAACGGAATGCCACGGGCCATGGCATAGAAATCGTTGACCACCCGGACCGGGCAGCCGAGCTCCGCACCCAGCGCGTCGCCGGAGACGGTAAGCGATTCGTTGGTCATGCTGCCCTGGTTGCCGTGAACGGGACCAGCCATGGCAACGCAACACCCCGCAAGAGATGGGTCGTCGAAAGCTGAACGCACGGCTTCCGCCAATCCGGCCACGTCGTTCAGCGAAGCCGTCGAGGCAACCATGACCCGGGACTCAAGCCTTGCTCCGTCGGACAATGCCAGGCGGGCATTGGTGCCGCCAATGTCCGCGACCAGGTACGCTCGCTCCGCCATCAGCGAGGTAAGACCTTTAGATCCTGCAGGGCCGCGAGCTGATTGCGAAACATCTGCTCCGTGTCGATGCAGTCGTGGAAGCCGAGCTGGCGGATCTTGATGGTGCTCAGAAGCGTGCTGCGAGCACCGCCGCCATAGCCGAACACCGCGTCGGCAAACTGCCAGGAATCGCCTATAAGATCGGCCATGGTCATGGGCCTTAGCCGGTGCTGCGCGGCCACCTCATCCCAGACGTCCGACAGCTCGGGCATGCTGGTCGCAAGCCGGACGGGCTCCGGGTCACCAACCGGCATGTCGAAGATCTCGCCGATGACGGGCCACAGCGAAAGCCAGTCGAGCACGTCGCCGTTGGTGACGTTAAGCGTCTGGTTGCCACAGCCGGGCTCACGCCCGGCCCAGACGATGGCGCGTGCCAGGAGGTCGGCGTCCGTGGCCTCGGTGACGAACCCGTCCCCACCCGGGAAGCAGAGGGGCTTTCCGAGCTGGCGCATCACGGCGGCGTACACGCCGATGGCGGCGACCATGTTCATGGGGCTTCCAAGGGCAACGCCACAAACGATCTGCGGTCGCAGAATGCTGAACGACCAGGCCGAGCCCGCCTGGCGGCCGCGCACCAGATCCTCCTGCTCCCAGTAGAAGTTTTCTCCAGGGTGCCGCGGGGCCGACTCCTTGCCTGGTAGCGCCATGGGAGCGAGATGAGCACCGTACGCTTTGGTTCCCTGCAGCAGCGTGAGGTGATCCCGGGGCTCCACGAACTGCATCAGGTTGGCGAGCATCCGGGTGTTGGTTTCGATCTGAACCGGGTCGCGCCAGCCCGATATGAGGTCCGGCATTTCCTGAAGCGCCGCGTAGACGACGTGAGTGACGCCTTCCATCTCCGTGCCGCTCAACGCCGTGCGGCAGGCATCGCGGTCCGTCAGGTCGCAGGGAATCCAGCGCGCCCGAGTGGGAAAGTCAGGCCGGCGGCGCGAAAGCCCTATGACCTCCACACGACCCTCCGCCTCGAGCGCCGATAGCACGGCCCGACCAACAAGCCCCCGGGCACCCACGACCAGATATTTGCGATCCTGCATGCGGCCATTGTCCGCGTGCCTCCCATCGGGTTCAATTGCCAGGCCACCGACCCGGCCCGTTATAATCCCGCTCCCCGCCAGCCAGGATCGATTCATGACCGTCAGCGCCGGACTCGGCATCGCCAATTTTCCGTTCCAGGACGGGCCAGACTTCTGGCGCTGGGTAGATCTGTGTGACGCCGGAGGGGTCGATTCCATCTGGCAGAGCGACCGGATCATCAGTCGCGACCCTCAACTGGAATGCATCAGCGTCATGGCCGCGCTGGCCGGCGGTAGCCGCCGGCTGAAATTCGGCATGAACGTGGCCAGCATGGCGCTGCGCGACCCGGTGGTCACCGCCAAGGCCTGCGCCACCATCGACGTGCTCAGTAACGGGCGGCTCCTTCCCGCGTTCGGCGTGGGGAGCGCGCTGTCCCGAGATTTCACCGCCACCGGCACGCCCACACGCGGTCGCGGAAAGCGCACCGCCGAGGGTCTGGAGATCATGGCCCGGCTGTGGTCCGAGGAGAGGGTCTCTTTCGACGGGGAGTTCTACCAGCTCGACGACGCCAGCATCTCACCACGGCCCGTTCAGCAGCCGCTGCCGCTGTGGGTCGGGGGTTCCGCCAGCCAGGCCATCGACCGAACCGCCCGTTGGGGCACCGGCTGGCAGGCCGGTATCGAATCCGCAGAGGAGGTGGCGCCCGTCATCGCCGCCATCAAGGCAAAGGCAGCGGAGCTCGGCCGGTCAATCGACGAGGATCACTTCGGCGCGGGGTTCGGTTTCCGTTTCGGCTCGCCGGACGAGCCGATCTGCACGCGGTATCTGGATCTGCTCCGCAAACGTCTGGGCCGCGAACCGAAGGGTTTCCTGGCCGTCGGTGGGGTCCCCGAGATCATGGGGCTGCTCGACGAGTTCCGGGCGGCCGGCGTCCACAAGTTCATCCTGCGTCCAGTGGCTACCGACGGCGAGGATTTCATTGATCAGACAAAGCGGTTCATCGAGCTGCTGCTGCCTGAGGTTGCCGCGCTAAACTGAATCGTCCGGTCCCCGTCGTCGCCCCCCTGCCGGGCTAGCTCCCGGAGTGGTGGGCTAACGTCCGGCAGACAGCACCGATTTCTATCACCTGCGCATAAATGACTTCGAGTACGCGGAATCACGGAGTAGATAACCGCGAAGAACATCCCGACAATGGGTGCGTTGGGGAGAAATCTAGAATTGAAGTTAAGGCAGACTCTGGGCCTGTGAACGCGCTTTAGCGCAGCTCAGTCACTCCGCCGCTAGGTGGTCTCCCCGTAAACCAATCGGGAGATCAACAATGAAGAAGATTCTTGGTGCGATGATCATTGGCCTGTGCGCCTCCTCAGGGGCCTATGCCCAGGACCAGCAGGTATTGCAGGTATTCGCGTGCAACTTTAATGACGGCAAGAACCTCGATAATCTGGCTGCTTGGATCGAGGACTTTCGTGAGTTCGCTACTTCCGGGGAGAACCAGGATCCGGGTGCGGGTTCGTTTGCTTGGTTGCCGTTCCGCGGAGCCGCGCCTTACGACTACATTCTGGGATTCATCAGCTCCAGCCTGAACGACATGGCCACCGGCGTCCAAGGGTACTACGCGTCCCCGCAGGGCCAGGCGCTGGAAGCCCAGGCAAACGAGACCGCCGACTGCATTTCCGGCATCGTCATGAGCGAGCAGCTTCGCAACGGCGTCATCGGCAATACCGGCGACGACCAGCTGGACGCGGTGGTTGAACTGTTCTCCTGCACCCTGAACAGGGGATCGGATCTCGATGATGTGCGCAGCGCCTCTGACTTCCTCAACAAGCAGATCGACGCCATCGGCTCCGCCGCGCTAAGCCAGTACGAGTCATATATGTGGACCCCATATAGAGGCGGAACCGGGAACTGGGACTTCCTATGGGTCGGCAACCATTCCAACCTCTCGACCTGGGCCCAGGCAGACACCGACTACTATGGGTCCAAGGAGGGCCAGGCAGCCGAGGAGCGGTTCCAGAAGATCAGCACCTGCACCAACTCGATGTGGGGCGGCTACTGGATCGTCCCGCCAGCAGAAGGTCCCACCGCCGAGTGACCTTCAACCATGCCGGCCCCGGGCTTGCACCGGGGTCGGCATGACCTCGCGTCAGCAGAAGCTTCGAGCCTCGACGGCACATCGCTTGATTGAGCACGATTCACCTATGGTGGCGGTTCACCGCGCCGCCAACGTAAACTGATCCAGTCCCGACGATTGGGAACCCCGTTGACCCAGCCGCGGCTCAGCAAAGCCACTCTGTTCTGCTACGGCGTCGCCGACCTGCCGGTGATGCTGGCCATCATGCCCATGTCCATCTGGCTGTCCCGGTTCTATACCGGCGACATGGGACTAAGTCTCTCGGCGGTGGCCAACATCATGCTGCTGGCCCGGCTGTTCGACGTGATCACGGACCCGCTGGTCGGGCACTTAAGCGACCATACCCGTACCCGCTGGGGCCGCCGCAAGCCGTGGATGCTGGCCTCTCTGCCGCTGCTCATGATCGGCCTGTACAAGGTGTTCCTGCCGCCGGACGGCATCGGCATCTGGTATCTGTTCTCATGGATGATGGTCATGTGGCTCGGCTGGACCATGCTGATGATTCCCTACTACGCCTGGGCCGCCGAGTTGTCGGACGACTACGACGAGCGCACGCGGATCACCGGCTGGCGCGCCGTGATGGGCAGCGTCGGCGGCATCGGCGCGCAGCTTATCCCCTTCGTCGCGCTGATCCTGTTCGGCTTTGGCGGCACCGCCAACGTGATGACCATGCTCGGCATCGCGGCGCTCATCCTCATGCCCATCTGCGTTGGGGCCACGCTGCTTCGCGTGCCCGAGTTTCCGGAGATGCGGGCTCCTTCGGTGCCGATCATGACCGGCCTGCGGATCATGTGGCGCAACGGCCCGTTCCGGCGCCTGCTGCTCGCCTTCGTCCTGTCCTCCACCGGGCTCGCCATCGTCATGCCTCTGTACATCTTTTTCGTCGAGTTCATCGTCGAAGAGCCACCGGCCAACGTGCCCTACATGATCATCATCAGCTCGGTGGCCGGATTCCTGGGCATTCCCTTCTGGGTCTGGCTGTCGCGTCACGTGGGCAAGCACAAGGCGTGGATCGGCGGCTTTCTGGTAGTCGCGGCGATGAGCCCCATGTACCTATTCCTCGGGCCCGGCGACTTCTGGCTGATGGTGCCCGGCATTGTCATCATCGGCATCGGCACCGGGTCTTTCAGCGCCCTGCCCAACTCCATGAAGGCCGATGTCATCGATCTGGACACGGCACGCAGCGGCAAGAACCGCGCCGCCTTCTTCTTTTCGGCCTGGTCGCTGGTGACCAAGCTGGCATCCAGCCTGGGTGGCTGGCTCGCCCTGCAGTCTCTGGCGCTGTTCGGCTTCGACGCCGCCAACGGCGCTCAGAACACGCCCGAAGCGCTCATGGGGCTCAGGCTCACCTTCGCCGTGCTGCCCGCCATCATCTTTGTGATCGCCGCCGCGGTGATCTGGCGCTATCCGATCACCAAGGAACGCCAGGCCCGGATCCGGGCAGCCATCGACCGACGCACGCTTCGACGCCGGGCGGCGCAACCCGGCTACGCGGAGTAACGCCGTGGCGCTCGCACGACGAGCCGCGCTGCTCGCATCCATGGTCTGGGCGACGCCGAGCGGCGCCGAGCCCGCGGGCTTCGCCGCGTGCGTAAGGAATCTGGAGTCCGTTGCGGTGGCGTCAGGCATCTCCGAGGCGACCGCTAGGCAGGTGCTCGGGGACGTGCGCCACCTCGACCGGGTGATCGAACTGGACCGCACGCAGCCGGAATTCGTTCGCACCTTCGGCGAGTACTACCGGATAAGGATGACCCCGTCGAGAGTGGCCGAAGGGCGCCGCCTGCTCTCAGAAAATGCCGTCCTTCTTCACCGGCTGCAGCGGGAATACGGAATTCCCGGTCAGTACCTGATCGCTCTGTGGGGCCTGGAGACAAACTTCGGCAGCTACTTCGGCAATATGCGGACCATGGACTCGCTCACCACGCTCGCCTGCGACGAGCGCCGCAGCGCGTTCTTCACCGCCCAGCTGATGGACGCCCTGCGCATCGTCGACGACGGCGACATGAAGCCCGAGGCCATGCTGGGCTCGTGGGCCGGCGCGATGGGTCACGTGCAGTTCATGCCCACGGTGTTCCGTCGCTATGCCGTGGATGACGACGGCGATGGCAGGCGCGATCTCTGGAACAGCCGTCGGGACGCGCTCGCTTCGGCGGCCAACTACCTGAGCCAGGCGGGCTGGCAGACGGGATTCCGCTGGGGACGCGAGGTCACCATCCCCGACGGGTTCGACTACGCAGGGGCCGCCCGCTCCGCGACGCGGCCGCTCGAGACCTGGGCGGCCGCCGGGATACGGGACGCCTTCGGCGCGCGCCTGGCGTCCGCCGACCTGCCGGCCACTTTGCGCCTGCCCTCCGGACATCGGGGGCCCGCGTTTCTGACCTACCCCAACTTCGAGGTCATCATGGAGTGGAACCGGTCTGAGAGCTACGCGCTCAGCGTCGGCAACCTGGCCGACCGCATCGCCGGCCGGTCGCCGCTCACCCGACCGCCACCCACCGACGAGCTGAAGCTGACGCCGGAGTCGGTGCGCCAGCTGCAGGCCGATCTGAACGCTCTGGGGTTCGATGCCGGCGAAGCCGACGGCGTGATCGGCCCGGCGACCCGCGCCGCGATCGGGCGGTTCCAGATCAGCCGGGGTCTGATCGCGGACGGGTATCCCGACCGTCGTCTGATCGAGGCGCTGCGTGCCGGCCGGGAAGCCGGCGCGCCCTGAACTTCAATGGGAAGGCCCGAAGGCGGGCCTCAGCCCTTGAGGCTCGAAAGGAACGCCACCGTGCGCTCCTGCGCGCCTTCCTCCACTGGCATGACCGCAGCGTTGAAATCCGTCACCCCCATGTCCTCCAGACGCTTGAGCTCGCCGCGCACCAGGTTTTCGTCACCGGCAATGGCGATGTCCGCAGGACCCGCGACCCCTTCTCGATCGAGCATGGCGCGGTAGCTGGGAAGCTGGCCGTAGATGGTGAGTTCCTGGGCGATCTTCTCGCGCGCTTCGTCGGGCTTGTTCGTGAGGATCACGGGGTAGCCGCCGACGATGCGCGGGGCAGGTCGCCCCGCCTCGTCCGCAGCGGCGCTGATCCGGGGGATGATGTGCTCGGCCATGGTCTTCGGCCCCACCATCCAGGTGTTGGTCCCGTCGGCCAGCTCACCGGCAATCTTGAGCATGGCCGGCCCGAGAGCGGCGACCACCACCGGCATGGTGATCTCCCCGGGAACGTCGATCCGCACCCCGGCAACCCGATACTGCTCGCCCTGAAAATTGCACGTCTCCCCCCGGACGAGCGGCATCAGCACGCTCAGATACTCGCGCATGTGCCGTGCGGGCCGGTCGTAGGAGAAGCCCAGCATGTTCTCGATCACGATCTTGTGGGAGAGACCGATCCCCAGGGTGAACCGGCTGTCGCTGGCAGCCGCGGTGGTCAGCGCCTGCTGGGCGATGGCCGTGGGGTGCCGGGGATAGGTGGGCGTGACCGCGGTGCCGAGCCCGATCCGGCTCGTCTCGCGGCCGACGATGGCCAGTGTGGAGATGGCATCGAAGGAGAAGATGTTCGCCATCCAGATGCTGTCCAGCCCCGCAGCTTCGGCGTTCTTCGCCATCGCGACGATGTCATCCAAGGTGGTGGTGCCGGTGGCACCCATCATCAGTCCAATCTTCATATCTGTCCCCACAGCATTGGTTGTCCGGTTCGCGAAATGCGCCACGATAAGCCAAACCCGGGCTGGCAACAAAGCCGCCGGAAGACAATTCCGGAGAAACGCGGCGGACGGCAACTGCGGCGTGCTCGAACTTGCCCGATGGCGGCTGGAGGTCTGGTCCCTGGCCGCCATGGCCACCGGCGCGGCCGCGCAGGTGTGGCGCCAGGAAGCCGGTTAGCGGCATAATCGCCCGCTTTTGACAGCATGCGGCCCCCGAGCTCGGGACCGCCGACACCGAACAACTAGCGGGAGAAAGACATGGCAGAGACCATAGCCATCCTCGGCGGCACCGGAGATCTCGGCACCGGGCTGGCCATCCGGTGGGCCAAGGCTGGCCACAAGATCATCATCGGCTCGCGGACGCTGGAGAAGGCGCAGAACGCGGTGGCCAACCTCCACAAGATCAGCCCGGAAACGCCGGCGGACGCCATGGTGAACGCCGATGCCGCCGCGTCGGGCGACATCGTCGTTCTCACCGTTCCCGCCGAGCACCAGCTGTCGACCCTGGAAGGTGTCAAGGATTCGCTTGCGGGCAAGATACTCATCGACGTGACGGTGCCCCTGGTGCCCCCGAAGGTCGGCACCGTGCAGCTTCCGCCCGAGGGCAGCGCCGGCAAGCGGGCACAGGACATGCTGGGTGAGGACGTCATGGTCGTCACCGCCTTCCAGAACATCGCCGCCCACCTGCTCCAGGAAGACGTGCACATCGAGTGCGACGTGCTGGTGGCGGGCAACAAGAAAGCCGCCCGGGACAAGGTGATCGAGCTGGTGGAGCAGGCCGGCATGAAGGGCTACCACGCGGGGCCCATCGAGAATTCCGCCGCGGCCGAAGCGCTCACGTCGATCCTGATTCAGATCAACAGGCGCCACGACATCTCCCACTCCGGGATCAAGATCGTCGGTCAGTCAGATCACTAGCCGACCGGCCATGGACAAGCCGGACGTCACCGCCGGGACGGCATCCCTAGCCTTTTCCGTACTGGGCATCCCGGGGGTGCCCATGGTGAGCCCGGGGGACGACCTGGCCGGCCTCATCATCAACGCCCTGGACGATGCCGACGTCATCCTGGAAGACGGCGACGTGGTCTGCGTGGCGCAGAAGATCGTCTCCAAGGCAGAAGGGCGACAGGTGCCCCTGGCAACGGTGACGCCGAGCGAGGAGGCCGAAGCGCTGGCCGCCGAGACGGACAAGGACCCGCGGCTCGTGGAGCTCGTCCTGCGTGAGTCGTCCGAGGTGATGCGCAAGAAGGAAGGCGTGCTCATCGTGCGCCATCGCCTGGGCCTGGTCGGCGCGAACGCCGGCATCGACCAGTCCAACATCGCCCACCACGACGACGAGCACGCGCTGCTTCTCCCGGAGGACCCGGACCGCTCGGCGGCCGAGCTGAAGTCCGCCATCGACCACGCCAGCGGCGCCAGGATCGCCGTGGTCATCACGGACAGTGCCAACCGCCCGTGGCGCCTGGGCACCGTCGGCATCGCCATCGGCTGCGCGGGCCTCACAGTGCTCGACGACCATCGCGGCGGGGTCGATCTGTACGACCGGGAGCTCAAGGTCACCCTGATCAACCGGGCCGATGCCATCGCCGGCGCGGCGACGCTTGCCATGGGCGAAACCACGGAGATGATTCCCCTGGCCTTGGTGCGAGGCTTTCCACCGGAGCAGTCGGCCGATGACGCAAGGATGATCTGCCGGCCCCTGGACGAGGACCTGTTTCGATAATGTCCCGGTATCTCGCCATCACGGGCGGCGTGGGCGGGGCGAAACTGGGGCTCGGTCTCGCGCACACGCTCAACCCCGATGAGCTCGTCTTCGCCGTGAACACCGGTGACGACTTCGAGCATCTGGGCCTGCACATCGCACCAGACGTCGACACCCTGACCTACACCCTGGCGGGGCTCAGCAACACCGAGACGGGCTGGGGCCGCGCCGACGAGACGTGGAATTTCATGGACGCCCTGGACGCCTTAGGCGGCGAGACCTGGTTCCGCCTCGGCGACCGGGACCTGGCGCTGCACGTCGCCAGAACCCAGCTGATGTCCGCCGGCGCGTCCCTATCAGAAGCCACCAGCCACATCTGCGAGGCCCTGGGCGTGGCGCACCGTGTGCTGCCCATGTCCGACGATCCCGTGCGCACCACCGTGCACACGGATCGCGGGCCTCTAACCTTCCAGCACTACTTCGTGCGCGAACGCTGCGAGCCGGCGGTGACGGGTTTCGACTTCGCCGGCATCGACGACGCGCAGCTCAACCCGGCCATCCGCGCGTGCCTGAACGACCTGCGCGGCATCATCCTCTGCCCTTCCAACCCGTTTGTCTCCGTGGACCCCATGCTCAACCTGCCCGGCGCACGCGCCGCCCTCAAAGAGACCGGCGTCCCCATCGTGGCGGTTTCTCCCATCGTCGGAGGGACCGCCATCAAGGGGCCAACCGCGAAGATGATGCGGGAGCTTGAGGTCCCCGCGACGGCGGCTCAGGTGGCCGAGCACTACGGCGATCTGCTCACCGGCTTCGTGCTCGACGAGCAGGACGAGGATCTGGACGGCACCCTGGGCACCCCGACTATCGTGGCCCAAACCGTCATGGTAACGTTGCAGGACCGTGTGGATCTGGGTCGCACGGTTGTGGATTTCATCGAAAAGCTCAGCTGATTCAGGCTGAGATCAAGCACGACGAAGAGGAACCTCCCCATGTGGGCCGTGGTGCCGCTGAAACAGCTCGAACAGGCCAAGGCGCGGCTGGCCAGCGTCCTGTCGGCGGACGAGCGCCGCGCACTCATGCTCGCCATGGCACGCGACGTGCTGACGGCGCTGGGCCGGTCCAAGCAGCTCAAGGGCATTCTCATCGTGTCCCGAACGCCCGAGGCCGACGCCCTGGCCCAGGCTTTCGGCACCGAGCGCTTCGCAGAAAGCCCGGGCGCGAATCTGTCCCAGGCACTCGTGCAGGCCAGCGAGCACCTCGCCACCCGGCTGGACGCCGGCGGCGTGATGATCGTGCCCGCCGACGTCCCGCTGATCACGCCGGCGGAGATAGACGCGATCCTCAAGCAGCACGATCAGGTCACCGTGATCCCAGACGATGAGAACGTGGGCACCAACTGCCTGGTCTGCTCACCGCCGAACCGCATCGGCTACGTCTTCGATGGTTCCAGCTTCAAGCCCCACGTCGACGCCGCCTTTCGGCAAGGCATCACCCCGACGATCATGCCGTCCGCCGGCTTCGCCCTGGACATCGATACGCCCGACGATCTGCGGACCCTGCTGGAGCGCGATCCGGCCTGCCAAACCGGCGTGTATCTTGTCAAATCAGGTATAGCCGAGCGGCTGAGCGATGCCGATAATGGCTCGCAGACCTCGAGATAGGACATGACCCTGACACCGCTCATCGAAGAGATCCGCGCCCTGGCAGACGCCGGCGAGCTTCCCAGCCAGGCCCAGGCCCTCGCGCTGGCCGACGAGCCGGATACCGCTGCCCTGGCAGCCATTGCCGCCGAGGTGCGCGACCGCGGCTTTCACAACGTGGTGACTTACTCCCGCAAGGTATTCATACCGCTCACCCATCTGTGTCGGGACGTCTGCCACTACTGCACGTTCGCCCAGGTTCCGCGGAAGCTCAAAGCGCCCTACATGACCGTGGACGAGGTCCTCGAGATCGCCCGCCACGGCGCCGCCATGGGTTGCAAGGAAGCCCTCTTCACGCTGGGCGAGAAGCCCGAGCTGCGCTACCGCGCGGCCCGGGCAGCGCTGGCCGAGCTGGGGTTCGAGACGACGCTCGACTATCTGGCCCACGTGGCGGAGATCGTGTATCGGGAGACCGGGCTGCTGCCGCACCTCAATCCCGGCACCATGACGCCACAGGAGCTCCACCGGCTTCGCACTCTATCGCCGTCCATGGGCATCATGCTCGAGTCCGCCGCCGAGCGGCTGTGCGAGAAAGGCATGCCCCACCACGGCTCGCCGGACAAGGTGCCGGCCGTGCGCCTGGAGACCCTCGAGCACGCCGGCGCCGCACGCATCCCGTTCACCACCGGCATTCTCATCGGCATCGGCGAGACCCGCCGCGAGCGCGTCGAATCGCTGCTGGCCATCCGCGCGGTGCACGAGCGGCACGGGCACGTGCAGGAGATCATCGTCCAGAATTTCCGGGCCAAGCCCGAGACCAAGATGGCCCGCGCGCCCGAGCCGGACCTCAACGAGCTGCTCTGGACCATCGCGGTGACCCGCATCCTGTTCGGCGCCTCCATGAGCGTGCAGGCGCCCCCGAACCTGAGCCCCGGCGTGCTGGCACAGATCGTGGCGGCGGGCATCAACGACTGGGGCGGGGTCTCCCCGCTGACGCCGGACTTCGTCAACCCCGAAGCGCCGTGGCCGCACCTGGACGACCTGACGAGAGAGACGGCGGCGGCCGGCAAGGACCTTTTCGAGCGCCTCACGGTTTATCCGGACTACATCCGCGATCTCGACACGTGGGTTGCGCCGGAGCTAAACGAGCGTGTGCTGGAGCTTTCCGACAGCGAGGGCTTTGCCCGCACCAGTGAGTGGTGCCCCGGTGCCGAGGTGGAGCCGCCGGCGTCGCTGCTCGAGGCGGTGACGCGGCCACCCGAGCGCGTCTCGGCAGATCTGGACCGTATTCTCCGCAAAACGGGCGATGGCCAGCGGCTGGAAGAATCCGAGGTGGTGCGTCTGTTCCAGGCCCGCGGCGAGGACTTCAACGCCGTCGTTCAGGCCGCGGACGCGCTGCGCCGTGAGATAAACGGCGACGTGGTGAGCTTCTGCGTCAACCGCAACATCAACTACACCAACATCTGCTACTTCAAGTGCCAGTTCTGCGCGTTCTCCAAAGGCAAGCTGTCGGAAAACCTTCGCGGTCGGCCTTACGATCTCTCCCACGAGGAGATCGCGCGCCGTACTCAGGAGGCGTGGTCCCGGGGCGCAACGGAAGTGTGCATGCAGGGCGGCATACACCCGGAGTACACGGGCGAGACCTACGTAGGCATCCTCGAGGCCGTCAAGGCCGCAGTCCCAGATATGCACATCCACGCGTTCTCCCCGCTGGAGGTCTGGCAGGGCGCAGCGACGCTGGGGCTGGACCTGGATGCGTACCTCGAACGCCTCAAGGCGGCCGGTCTGGGCACCCTGCCCGGAACGGCGGCGGAGATTCTCGACGACGAGATCCGTGAGATCATCTGCCCGGACAAGATCAACACCGCCCAGTGGCTCGAGGTGATGCGCGCCGCCCATCGCGTAGGATTCAGGACCACGGCAACCATCATGTACGGACACGTGGAGAGTGCCGTGAACTGGGCGCGGCACCTGCTGCGCATCCGCGATCTGCAGGCGGAAACCGGCGGTTTCACCGAGTTCGTGCCCCTTCCGTTCGTCCACATGGAAGCGCCCATGTACTTGAAGGGCAAGGCCCGCAAGGGTCCGACATTCCGCGAGGCGATCCTCATGCACGCCGTGGCGCGCCTGACCCTGCATCCGCTGATCCCGAACATTCAGGCGAGCTGGGTGAAAATGGGCCATGCCGGCGTGCAGGCCTGCCTGCAGTCCGGATGCAACGACCTGGGCGGCACGCTCATGAACGAGAGCATCAGTCGGGCGGCCGGAACCACCCACGGCCAGGAAACGTCACCGCAGCGCATGGCGGAGATGATCGAAGCCGTCGGGCGCATCCCGCGGCAGCGCACGACTCTTTACGAGGATGCCAGCGAGGAGCGCATCGCCGCCGGTCTCGCCGCGGGCGAGCTCACCGAGATCGTCAACACCCCGGCGCGGAAATACGAGCGCAAACGATCGGGGCCGCTTCTCCGCCCGGGTCTCATCGACGCGGTCGAGGTCTCCTCCTGACTCAAACGGATCCCATTGCGGACATCCGGACCCTGCAGCTGGCCGTGCCCTGGCCCGAGCCGCCCCTGTTCGCCCACGACGTACCGGAGCTCCAGGACTTTCTGATCGTGGAGGTCGAGACCCGCTCCGGGCTGGTGGGCATGGGGTATCTTCATCCGCTGGCCGGTGGCCTGAAGACCCTCGCCTGCTGCATCGACGAGATGCTCTCTCCGCTGCTGCTCGGCCAGGATGCCGAGGACGTGGAGGGGTTGTGGGAGCGCATGTGGAGCGCGACCTACATACAGGGACGCATGGGCATTACCGTGATGGCCATGTCCGCGCTCGACGTCGCCTTGTGGGATCTCGCCGGCAAGCGCGCCGAGGCACCGCTGTACGAGCTCTGGGGCGGCACGCGGCAGGATATCGATACCTACGGAAGCGGCTGCTATCGGGGCCTGGGGCAAGCGGGGATGATCGAGAAAGCCCTGCGCTTCGTGGCGGACGGATTCCCGGCCATCAAGATGCAGGTGGCCCACATGGCCACCCACGACCAGGATGTGGAGAACGTCGCCGCCATGCGCGAAGCGCTTGGAGCCGACGTCGACATCATGGTCGACGTCAATCAGGGCTGGTCGACGGCGGAAGCCATCGAGGTGGGATCGCGGCTCGACGAATCCGGCATCTACTGGCTGGAGGAGCCGGTGATCGCCCATGACTTTGCCGGCTACCGGCAGGTCGCCCGGGCTCTGAAGACCCGGGTGGTCGGCGGCGAGAACCACTTCACGCACCACGATCTTCAGCCCTTCTTCGATGATCCCTGCGTGCCCATCCTGCAGCCGGACGTGATGCGCGGCGGGCTGACGGAGCTCAGGCGGATCGCGGCCATGGCTGAGCCCCTAGGCATCACGCTGGCGCCGCACCTGTTTCCCGAGCTCATGACCCACCTGCTGGCAAGCATTCCCAATGGCAGCTGGCTCGAGTACATGGGTTGGCACGATGGCCTGTGGGCAGAGCCGGTGGTCCCGTCCGGCGGGCGCATGCGCCCGCCGGACGAGCCCGGTCACGGCCTGGCGTTCAAGCCCGACGTCCTCGCCGAGTACGGGCTACCGCCTAGGTAGCCTGAACCTCCAACTTCTGGCTCCGAGCGGCCACGACCAGAGGCAGAACGAGGCCGGCGAAGATCACCAGCGTCGCGAGCGCAAGCAGGCTAAGCGTAGCGCTCATGCCCCAAAGGTCGAAGGCGTAGCCCACCAGCGGCCCGGTCAGAACGAAAGCGCCCCGAAAGCCGAAGCTCGCCAGAGAGTTGGCCGTCGCCCGAAACTCGCCGGGAATGCGCCGATTGAGCGCATCCCGCAGGATCACCATCCCGAGCCCGCGGCTGATCCAGAACGTCAGCCCGGCCAGGACGCTGCCCGCGACCCCGAACAGGTCGAGGCACAGATAGCCAAGGGCGGGAGCCAGACCGATGAACACCAGCACGCCCGTGGTGCCAAGCCTCTCCTCGGCCCGGTGAGCCCACCGTCCGGCCAAGGCTGCCGCGAGGCTCAGAAAGCCCCACAGATAGCCGAAGTGGCTGAGCCCAAGACCCTGGGCCTCCCAGATCTTCTGGAGCAACCAGACGGCGTAGAACGTCGTCAGCGCCCAGATGCACAGCGCCAGGAAGGTCAACCGGAGCACCGCGCTGTGTGTCATCAGGTAACGGCAGATGCCCGCCATGTTCGCCAGGTGACCCGAGCGCTCCATGCGCTCGCCCGGGGGCTCCACCAACGCGAAAGCGAACGCCAGCGGCAGCCAGCCGATCAGCGCCTGAACGTAGACGGCCAGGTCCATTGACCACAGCAGCAGAACGCTGCAGATGACGCCAGCAAGGGCTTCCGAAAACGTCCGTATCGAGTAGAGCCGTCCGACCACCTGCCGCTGCTCACGCTCGCCGCGCCCGAGGGCTGCTTCCGTGTCGTAGAGCAGAGCGATGTCCGCGCCCGAGATCAGGCTGCTGCCGATGCCAAGCGATATCTCGAAAAGCGCGAGCGTCCAGAATCCGTCCGCGCCCACGAGCAGTGTGTGTCCCAGACCGCAGAACGCCGCACCGACGATGAGCGTTCGCTTGCGCCCGAACAGGTCAGCGACGTATCCGGACGGGACCTCCGCCAGGAGCACCACCAGGGCAAACAGCGCCTGCAGCGAGAACACCTCCTGCATGCTCAAGCCCTTGCTCTGAAAGAACGGCACCGCCACCGGCATGATCACCAGGAAGACCTGGAAGAACGCCAGCACCAGCGTCACCGTCGGGTTGCGGCGCAACCCCTGGTCGTCGATTTCCTTGTCATGGTCATGCATCGTCATCCCTCCGCTTCCTCGCCCGGGATCCGTCATGGACGCCCAAAAAGAAAAACCCCGAAGGCTTGTGGCTCTTCGGGGTTTTTCGGAATTCGCTGCTGCGTTTCCTAAAGCATCATCCGCTCGAGCCGTGCCCTCCTCGCGCAATACGCACCATGTGGTCCGCACACAGGATTTGCGCAGCCACCTGGCCACCGGTGAAGGTGGTCGCTGGTTTTCCCAAGTAAACGTTCATGCTTTCGAGCTTCTCTGGTCCGGCTTTCGCCAAGCAAACAGGGCGCGCATCTTGCGCCCGGGCATCGCCGGTGTCAACGGATATCAGGAACGAAGACGGATTTTGTGATGCCGTTCGGCCCGTCGAGCTAGGAATCGAAACGTCGCGTTTCAAGTCCCACCCTGGCAATACCTGCCGGCCGCTAGAATCGATCGACCAGGTTCTCGACGAGCGCAGCTCCGACCCATGCCAGCGGCGGGATGATCACGTAGGCGAAGACGCGGGTGGCCAGGCGAAGATCGACCGGCCAGTTGGAAAGCGCCCGCAAGCGATCGATGTGCGCGGTGACGGCTTCCAGCGCGGCTACGTCGTCATGGTCTACAGCTTCCAGCTTTGCCTGCAGCGCGGCCACGCGCTCGACCTTGCGGTCGCGGATGTTTCCACGGGCGCCCCATAGTGGCAGCACGAACAGCGCGATGGCCGCAGGCACGCCCACGATTATCCCGTAGTTGTAGTTGACGATCCGGAACTCTGCATCCAGGGATTGCAGCGGCATGAACGCCATCGCACCGGCAACCACCAGAATGTCCAGCGTGGCGATTCGGGCCAGGGGTCGCAGCCGATCGATGCGGTAAACGTCGACTTTCATCCGGGCACCGAGTTGCGAGAGCGCAACGCTGATCGGCAGGCGCCAGCTGAGGACGAACGCGATGGTGGCCCAGACGAAGCAGTTGGCAAGCACGAAGGTCACATCCATGGCATTGACCGTGCCGCTGTCGACGACCCTGCGGATTGTGTCGATATTCTGGTAGGCGCCGAACACGGCCCCGAGAAGCACGACGAACCAGCTGGCGGGACGTATTCCTGAAGCGCGTTGATGGACTCGCGCGACACTCGCCGGCTCGAGCAGATCAGCCATCTCCGCAAGCGAGTTCTCTGTCCTGAGCCGTTGGAGGGTCACCATGCACAGAAAGTACGGCGGGAGAATACTGAAAAGGGCAAGGGTGCCCATGAACCGAGCAGAGCTCATGCTCGCAAGAATTTCGCTGGTGTCGGCAAAGGGTGAGACCGCAATGAAGACGGTGAGCTCCAAGCCCATGAGAATGGCCGGCAGCACCAGCAGGTTCGTGCGCCTGGCAAACTGATAGGTTCGCTCCAGTGACATCGGCACCTCAGGCCTCTTTCTGCTGATCGGCAAAGATGGACTTGTAGCCACCTTGCCGAGACCAGTCCGGGGGCATGAGGCAGGGCCGCGGGTCAAACCGGGCCCAGCGGGCAGGCTCCCCCCTGATCAGCGCTTCGCTGTGCGCGGCCCCCGCCGTCAGCGTGGTGATAGGAAACGCGTCAGCTGCCGAGTAGGCGCACAGCAGCAGCGGCCGCGGCCGGTCGCTCATGTTGGGCGCTGATCCGTGGACGGATCGGCAGTTGTGAACCGTGACGCTTCCGGCCGGCCCCATGAGGTACTCGGCCGTATCCACGGCGGCCGCCGCAAGATCCTCCTCCCGAATGTTTCCCGTCCACCCCTCCGAAGCATCGTAAAGATCGTACAGCGGACCGGCATGACTGCCAGGCACCACGCCCATGGGCGCCATGGCCGCGTCGACGTCGCGCAGGTAAACCCCCAGCGTGAGCACGTCGTAGTTGGTATGGGGCCAGAACTGAATGTCCTGATGCCACTTCACCTCCTCGCCGCCGCCGCTCCATTTGAAATTGAGCTTGGAGTGATGAAACTTCACGTCAGGCCCGAGCAGGTCTTCCGCGACATCGGCAAACGGGCCGCGGCTGGCGAACTCCCAGTAGACCTCGTCCAGTTCCACCGGCGTGTTCAGGCGACGGATGCGAGGTCGGATCGCGCAGTGGTCGCTCTCGAGATCGAAGCGCCGATCGGAAACAGCCGACATATCCCGGCTCGCCTCGACGAAGGCATCGGTCACGGCGTTCAGGCGTTGCAGCCA
>JABAHS010005454.1_pt1 | contig 38067 bp, 40 predicted proteins | sample 7062111 | NCBI WGS metagenome assembly JABAHS01 (sample SAMN14534600, study PRJNA622989) | marine sediment metagenome | biome: marine biome [ENVO:00000428]; feature: marine pelagic biome [ENVO:01000023]; material: deep marine sediment [ENVO:00002113]; isolation source: pool of 4 deep marine... | reverse complement strand
GCGTCGTTCATGCCCTGGCTGGTAGGCACCGCGCTGGTGCATTCGCTGGCCGCCACCGAGAAGCGCGGCGCTTTCAAGGCCTGGACCGTGCTGCTGGCGGTGTTTACTTTCTCGCTGAGCCTGCTCGGCACCTTTCTCGTGCGCTCGGGCGTGCTCACGTCGGTGCACGCATTCGCCTCCGACCCCGAGCGCGGCCTTTTCATACTCGTGTTTCTCGGCATCGTCGTCGGCGGCTCGCTGCTGCTCTACGCCTGGCGTGCCCCGCAGCTGCGCAGCCCGGCCGGCTTCGAGCTGGTCTCGCGCGAAGCGGCGCTGCTGCTCAACAACGTGCTGCTCGTGGTCACCGCGGCGACAGTGCTGCTGGGAACGCTCTATCCCCTGTTTCTCGACGCGCTGGAGCTCGGGAAGATCTCGGTGGGACCGCCCTACTTCAACAGCGTGTTCGTCCCGCTCACCGTGCCGCTCGCAGTGGCGGTGGGGCTCGGCGCCCTCAGCCGCTGGAAGCGCGACCGCCTGGCGAGGCTCGGCGCGCGGCTGCGCGGAGCGCTGGTGTTCAGCGTCATCGCCGGGCTCGCGTTTCCGCTCGTCATGGACAGCTATCGGTGGGGGAGTGCTTTCGGCATGGTGCTCGCCTTCTGGGTCGTTTCCAGCACCATGGTGGCGCTCTATGATCGGGTCGGCGACGGCCCGCGGCGTTGGCGACGCCTCGTCAGCACACCGCGCGGCTTCTACGGCATGATCGTCGCGCACACCGGCATCGCCATGTTCATCGTCGGCGTGACGCTGGTCACGGGTTACGGGCAGGAGAAGGACGTGCGTCTGTCGCCGGGCCAGTCGTACCAACTCGGTGCCTACGACTTCCGCTTCGACGGCGTGAAAAAAATGATGGGTCCGAACTACCTCGCGGACGTGGGCGCCGTCGTCGTCAGCCGGGGTGGCGAGCGGGTGGCCGTGCTCTCGCCCGAGAAGCGCGTCTATCGCGTGCAGCGCAGCCCCATGACCGAGGCGGGCATCGACCCAGGCATGACCCGCGACATCTACGTCTCGCTGGGCGAGCCGTTGGGCGATGGCGGGGTATGGAGCGTGCGTCTGTACTACAAGCCGTTCATCCGCTGGATCTGGCTGGGCGCCGCCCTGATGGCTCTCGGCGGCCTTATTGGTGCGAGCGACAAGCGCTATCGCCTGGCGGTTGGGCGCACACGTGCCCGGCGCGGCGGGGCCGCGCTCGAGGCCACGGCTTGATGCTTCGCTACGCCGTCCCGCTGGCGGTGTTCGCCGTCGTGGTGGTGTTCCTGGCCGCCGGCCTGGATCGCGACCCACGCCACGTGCCTTCGCCATTCATCGACAAGCCGGCGCCGGCGTTCGCGCTGCCCCGGCTCGACGATCCGGCGCGCTCGATCGCTTCCGCCGACAAGGCCGGCAGCGTCTGGCTGCTGAACGTTTGGGCCTCGTGGTGCGTGGCCTGCCGTACCGAGCACCCGCTCTTGAACCGCCTCGCGCGTGTCGACGGCATCGACATCGTCGGACTCAACTACAAGGACGAATCCGTAGCCGCGCGCGATTGGTTGCAGCGCCTCGGCAACCCCTACTCGGTAACCGCCGTCGATGCCGACGGCAACGTCGGCATCGAGTGGGGCGTCTACGGCGTACCCGAGACCTTCGTCATCGACAAACGCGGCCTCGTTCGCTACAAGCACATCGGGCCTGTCACCGAGCAGACGATGCAGGAAGTGATCCTGCCGCTGGTCCGCAGGCTGAAGGACGAGCCGGCATGAGGGCGGTGGCGCTCTCACTGTTGCTGGCGTTGAGCGCCGGCGTCGGCGCGAAGGTGGAGGTGCTCGAGTTCGCGAGCGCCGAACAGGAGGCGCGCTACCGCTCGCTGATCGCGGAGTTGCGTTGCCTCGTGTGCCAGAATCAGAACCTGGCTGACTCCGACGCCGATCTCGCCCGCGACCTGCGCCAGAAGACGTACGAGATGATCCGCGCCGGCGCCAGCGATGCGGAGATCACCGCCTTCATGACCGAGCGCTATGGCGATTTCGTCCTGTACCGGCCACCCTTGCAGCTGACCACCGCCCTGCTCTGGCTCGGCCCCTTCCTGCTGCTCGGCATCGGCGTCGCGGTGCTGGTAGTGGTTGCGCGCCGGCGCCGCACGGCGATCGACGCCTCGGTGACGGAGGACGCGCGCCTGCAGGCACGGCGTCTTCTCGGCGGCGGCGACGGCGAGACAACTCCTTGATGACGTTCTGGCTCATCGCCGTCGTCATGACGGCCGCGGTGCTCGTGCTGCTGATGCCGGCGTTCTTCGGGCGTGTGCGGCGTCACGAGACCGATCGCGACGACCAGAACGTGCTCATCGCGAAACAGCGTCTGGCGGAGCTCGAGGCGGACGCCGCCCGCGGAATGTGGAGCGAGGACGAGCTCGCCCGCGAACGCGCCGCGCTCGAGGAGGCGCTTGCTCAGGATCTGGCGCCCGCGGAAACGCCACCGAGCGTGCGGTCCGCCGCCGAGAGCGCCTGGGCGGTGGCGCTGGCGGTGGCCATCCCGGTGGCGGCGAGCGGCCTGTATCTGTTTCTCGGCGAGCCCCGCGCCTTGCTGGCCCCACCGCCCGGCGCCCCCGCCGCGGCACATCCGCAAGCGGCGGGACAGGGGGATACGCCATCCGTCGAGACCATGATCGGCCGACTCGAGTCGCGCTTGCAGGTTCAACCCGATGACGCCGAAGGCTGGTTCATGCTCGCCCGCAGCTACATGATGCTCGAACGCTACTCCGACGCCGTGACCGCCTTCGAGCGCCTGCACGGCCTGGTGGGGGATGACGCCAACGTCCTCGTCCGCTACGCCGACGCGGTGGCGATGGCCAACGGCGGTCGTCTCGCCGGCCGCGCCACCGCTCTGCTGACCCGCGCCCTCGAGCTCGACCCCGACCAACCGCAGGGACTGTGGCTCGCCGGCATGGCCGCCGCGGAACGCAACGACCACCAGGGCGCACTCGAGTACTGGCGGCGCCTGGAGCCGCTGCTGAGCGAGCAACCCGAGTCGGCGGCGGAGCTGCGGACGCTGATGGCGCGCTCGCAGCAGCGCCTGGACGACAGCCCAGCGGCCCAGGACCCCGCCGAGGCCGGCGAGCGCGCCGCAGACGCGGCGACGGCGCTCGAGGTCGCCGTCGCGCTCGACGAGAATCTCGCTGCCCGGGTCTCGCCCGAGGACGCCGTTTTTATCTTCGCCCGTGCCGTGGACGGTCCGCCGGTGCCGCTTGCCGTGGTGCGCCGACGGGTGCGCGACCTGCCGCTGGTCGTCACGCTGGACGACTCCTCGGCGATGGCACCGGGCATGACCTTGTCGCGCTTTCCCACGGTGCGGGTCGGCGCCCGCATCTCACGATCCGGCAACGCCATGGCGCAGAGCGGTGACCTGCAGGGCGAGGCCGCGCCGGTGGCTCTGGCCGAGGTCGGCCGCGTCGAGGTGACGATCTCGGGTGTCGTTCCCTAGCGCCGGGGAGGCGGCGGCCTTTCAGAACAAGTTGCTCAGACGCTCGGGCCGGCGAATCGCAATGCGTCCGGCACGCACGGCAATCCAGCCGCGGCGCTTCAGCTTGCCGATCTCCCGCGACAGCGTCTCGGGCGTGAGCGACAGCATGCTGGCCATGTCGGTGCGGCGGCGCGGCAGGCCGAGAAGCGGTGCACGCGGCCGGTCGCGATCGTAGTGATCGAGCAGATAGGCCGCTATCTTCTGCTCGGCATTGAAGTAGACGCGCCTCTCCACCTGCTGCAGCAACCTGGCCTCACGCCGGCCGAGCTGCCGCAGCAGTCGCGACAACCGCGCCGGGCGGGCGTGCAGGAACTCGAGCAGGGGCGCGGCGCGGATGGTCAGCAGCTTGCACGGCTCCACCGCCACAGCTGCGTACGGGTAACCCTCTTCGGTGAGCATCGCCGTCTCGCCGAAGACGGCCACGGGCTCGACGAAGTCGACGACCTTCTCCGCGCGATTGCCGCTGTCGCGCAGCAGCTTGACGGCACCGTCGATGAGCACGAAGACGTGCTCGCAAGGTTGCCCCTGGGCGATCAACCTTGCGCGCGCCGGCGCCTCGATGCGCTCGCTGAACGATGCTACCTCGGCGAGCTCCCGCGGCGAGCTGGCGGCGAACAACTCCGTGCGCAGGAGCTGGTCAATGTCGGTCGCTGATGCGGCGGACATGGGCATGTCACCATGACTCGAGCCTGAAGCCTTCATACACCCCGCCGCCCCGGCCGGGCCTTGACATAGATCAAGGCCGCGCGGTTGACCCAAATCAACACGCCGGCGGCGGGTCTGGCGGCAATCTACGTGCGGTAGGATCTGCCCCCGGCGAGGACGACCGCCGTGGCGATCGGATACAGGCACTCGGCCGGGGCCGTCTGGGCTCGCACCGCAACACCCGCCACAGGAACGAACGTATCGTGAAAACACCCACGCCCGAGCAGTTGCGCAGCGAGGTACGGCGGCTCTACCTGTTCTCGTCGCTCGACGAGGCCCAGTTCGACGCCGTGGCGCATGAGATGCGCACTCAGGACCTCGACCTCGGAGAACAGCTGTTCCGCCAGGGCGAGCCGGCGCGCAGCTTCTATTTCGTGCGCCGCGGGTCACTGAAGCTCTACCGACTCTCCGCACGCGGCGACGAGAAAGTCATCGAGGTCGCCCGGCGTGGACACAGCTTTGCCGAGGCCGTCATGTTCATGGAGGAGGGCTATCCCGTGAACGCCGAGGCCATCGAACCGAGCCAGGTGATCGCCTTCCAGGCGGACTCGTTCCGCCGGCTGTTGCGCTCGTCGACGGATACGTGCTTTCGGCTCATGGCGACGATGAGCCGGCGCCTGCGGCGGCAGGTCGACGAGATCGACAATTTGACGCTGCAAAACGCGACCTGCCGGCTGGTGACCTACCTGCTGCATGAGTCGCCCTTGGAACCGCAGTCCCTCGCGGAGGTCCGCCTTGACGTGCCAAAGAATATTCTTGCCTCGCAACTGGCCGTGCAGCCGGAAACGTTTTCACGTATCCTCTCGCGGCTCGCCAGCCGGGGGTTCATCGAAGTTCACGGTCAGACCATCACCCTGCAGGATGTCGGAGGACTGCGGGAGCTGGTGCGGACGTCGGCTTGGTAGCGTCAGCAGTGTCCCCCGGCCTGAAGACAAGACAACGACGGAGACAACATGCCGAAACCCAAGATCGTCGTCACACGCCGCTGGCCTGAAGAGGTCGAGACGAAGCTTGTCGAGCACTTCGACGCAGAGTTCAATCACGATGACGCACCCTTGAGCGAGGCCGAGCTGCGAGATGCGTTCGCGCGCGCCGACGCGGTCATGCCTACCGTCACCGATGCGATCAATGCCGCCGTGCTGGGCGCTGAGCCCCTGCGCGCCCGTCTGATCGGCAACTTCGGCGTCGGTTTCAACCACGTGGATCTCGAAGCCGCGCGCGCACGCGGCTTGGTGGTGACCAATACCCCCGAGGTGCTCACGGATGCCACGGCAGATCTTGCTATGGCCCTGCTGCTGGCGGTCGCGCGCCGTGTCGGTGAAGGCGAGCGCCACGTCCGCGACGGCCGGTGGACGGGCTGGCGCCCCACCCACATGATGGGCACCCAGGTCAGCGGCAAGACGCTGGGGTTGATCGGGCTGGGGCGCATCGGACGCGCGGTGGCGCAGCGCGCCCACCACGGATTCGGCATGCGCGTATTGTTCTTCGACCCCTTCCCACCGCCGGCGAACGTCGTCGAGAGCCTCGGGGCGCAGCCGTGCGCCACGCTCGAGGACGTGCTGCGCGAGTCGGACTTCGTCTCGCTTCACTGTCCGGCGACCGCGGAAAACCGCCACCTCATGAACGCCGAACGGCTCGCCTGCATGCGATCCGGTGCTTTTCTCGTCAACACGGCGCGCGGCGACGTCGTCGACGAGAGCGCCCTGGTCGAAGCGCTCGCCTCGGGCCGCATCGCCGGGGCGGGCCTCGACGTGTTCGAACACGAGCCACGTGTCTCCGCGGGGCTGCTCGAGGCGGAGAACGTCGTCCTGCTGCCGCACCTGGGCAGCGCGACGGTGGAGACCCGCGTCGCCATGGGCCTGCGTGTGCTCGACAACGCGCTGGCGTTCTTCGAGGGACGTGAGCCGCGGGACCGCGTCGCCTGACACCCCGAGGTACGGCCTTGGATCAACCTGTAAACGGAGGAACCTGCTGATGCGAGCCACCACCGGTCGCGGTTTTCTGTTCGTCCCCGGGCCCACCAACATCCCCGATCGGGTCCAGCGCGCGATGGTGGTCGCCATGGAGGACCACCGCTCCTCGAAGTTTCCCGATCTCTCCACGAGCGTGTTGAGCGATCTCAAGAAGGTCTTCAAGACCGAGACGGGCCAGGTTTTCATCTTTCCGTCGTCGGGCACCGGCGCCTGGGAGGCGGCACTGACCAACACCCTGTCCCCCGGCGACAAGGTTCTTGCCTCGCGCTTCGGCCAGTTCAGCCATCTGTGGATCGACATGGCCCAGCGCCTCGGCTTCGACGTGCAGATCCTGGACGTCGAGTGGGGCGAGGGTGTGCCCGTCGAGCGCACCGAGGAGATCCTGCGCGCCGACACCCAGCATGAGATCAAGGGCATCCTCGCCTGTCACAACGAGACGGCCACGGGGGTGACCAGCGACATCGCGGCACTGCGCAAGGCGATGGACGATGCGGCTCACCCGGCCCTGCTCATGGTCGACGCGGTCAGCTCGCTCGCCAGCATCGACTTCCGCATGGACGAGTGGCGCGTCGACCTGGCCGTCAGCGGCTCGCAGAAGGGCCTGATGCTGCCCGCCGGACTCGGCATCCTCGGGGTCAGCCCGAAGGCCCTAGAGGCGACGCAGAGCGCGACCTCGCGTCGCTGCTATTTCGATCTTGCCGACATGATCGCCACCAACCCGGGCGGCTATTTTCCCTACACGCCGGCGCTGCCCATGCTCTACGGCCTGCGCGAGGCGCTCGACATCATCTTCGAGGAGGGCCTGGACGAGATCTTCGCGCGCCACCACTATCTCGCCGAGGGGGTGCGCGCCGCGGTCACCGAGGGCTGGCAGCTCGAGCTGTGCGCCAAGGAGCCGAAGTGGTACTCGGACACGGTGAGCGCCGTCATGGTGCCGGAGCACATCAACGGCGCGCACGTGATCGACGTCGCCTTCCGGCGCTACAACCTGGCGCTCGGGGCCGGGCTGTCGAAAGTCGCCGGCAAGCTCTTCCGCATCGGCCACCTCGGCGATCTCAACGAGCTCATGCTGATGGGCGCGATTGCGGGCGCGGAGATGGCGATGCTCGACGTCGGCATCGAGGTCGTCCCCGGCAGCGGCGTGGCGGCGGCGTCGAACTACTGGCGCAGCCACGACCCTGTCCCGAAGCGCCGGGTCAGCCGGGAGGAGCAGTTCTACGAGGCCCATTCCACCGGATCGGTGCAGGGCTGAGCCGAACACCGGCCGACCCCAGGCGAGCGCTCGAACGCGGGCGTGCGTGTGCGTGGCAACGCGCGCCCCGACACCGCGGGGGGCGCGTCAGTTCAGCCTGGATTGCTCACGAAGCGAAAGGCGCGCTCACGCTCGGTATGCCGCCCAAGCGCCGGTCGACCCGTGGCTGATCTCAGCGGGATACTCGGGCAAACTGCCAAAAAAAGACCTGTCATGAGTCCTAAGCTCCAACCGACGAGATGGTGCGGCGGTTATGAGCGTCTTATTTGATGGCGAAACTGAAGTTCCTCGCTAATGATCCGCGTGCTCGGCAAACCCAGTTCTTTGAACTGATGCGAGAGATTTTCGACCGACGGGCGAGTCCCGCACAGCATCACGGCGTAGTCGTCGAACCCAACGTCGTCCGCGATCTGTGCGGCGGTCAGCCGACCGCGCTCCCCGCTGGGCCAGACTATCAAGTCGATGTAGGAATCAGAAACCTCGCACAGCTCGTTTATCTCCTCAGCATAGACGGCTTCATCGGGCTTGCGCACGAGATAGTAGAACCAGATACGTCGGAAATCGGTGTTGTGCTGCTCGAACTTGAGCATGCTGAGAAATGGGGTTACGCCTATGCCAAAGGCGATCCACACCAGGCGTCTATAGCCCGTAAACTCCAGCAGTGAGAATCCGCCGAAAGGTCCGTACACATCAACGTCCTGGCGGGTTAGCGTTGAGACGCCGTGGCGATTACCCGCGCGCCTGTGTTGCCAGTACTCCGGGTGATCCACACCGAGAGACAGATATGACAGTCGCTTCGTGAAATCACCGACCTGCTGAATCGATATCTGGAGATCGCGCTCGACCGGCGAAGAGGCGATGCTGAACGGATGCAGCTCTCCTTCCATGCCCTCGAAGCTGGGCACTCTGACCAGCACGAAAGCACCCGGGAAAAACATCATGCGTCGATCTTTCGGAGTGAGGACCAGGTCAATGATGTTGTGGCCACGGGGCCGCACAGCGTTCACCACATAGCGGTAGAGCGGGCCGACTCGGCGGAACAGCAGCACGTTGTAGAGCCAGGCGCCGGCGCCGGCGAGCAACAAGATCACAAACCATGTGCGCAAAGGTTCGAAGTTGCGTATCGAGCCGGGCTCGATGCTCGCATGGAGGATCCCCGCAATGTAAAGGATGCCGATCAGACGGTGCAGCTTGAGCCATTTCTCATGACGAAGGCGGCTGTCATACGCCAACACCCCCAGAACAATCAGCAGATAGAACAAGACGATGTCCAGCGACCGCTGTCCGGGTGACGAGAATGGCAACAGAACAAATGCCACCGATATGCCGTTGATCGCAGCGTCAGCGGCCAGTAGCGCAACGTGCACCCCCAGCAAGACTATCGACATCAGCCCGAGTCGACGGTGCCAGCGAACGGCTTCTCCCAGACCGCCAAACAGGTTCTCTACGGCATTGGCGCGCACCACGACGACTATCGCCAAGACTGCCAGGCTGGACGCCCATAACATGACGATCTGTGAGGGGGCTCTAAACGGCCACAGGCTGGCATCGCCGAGCGTGTTTGCACGCGCGCCGAGCCACAGTAGGCTCGCTAGACCAAGAACCGCCAGAAGAATCAGGTGCTGATTGTGCGTCAGCGCTTTCTCGCGCCGTACGACGGCAGCTTCACTCCGAACGCGTTCCTTACTCAGATCCGAGCTATCAATGATCCCCCCCCCTGAGCGTTGCATGCTCGGCCAGAAACAGTCGGCTAATGGACCCCTTTGTTGCTCAACAACGCCGGGGTTTGCGCGAAGACCGCGTGTGGAGGTGTATTATAAGCCAAACCAAAAAGGGCCTGTACAGGCCCTTTTTGACAGGTGACGACGTGGGTGTGGATTTACACGTTAGATTGACCCACGGTGAACCTATATTTATTTCCTGTACTCGTCAACGCGGGTCCATCCCTAACTTTATCACGGCCGACACGCCGGAGTCCCTCATGACGGCAAAACGGCGCATCGATGGCCGCAGCACGGCCATCGAACGGGCTGATCGCTCCGTCTTGGCGGCCGGCAGGCGAGCAAGAACACAGCAATCCCTCCCGCAGCGCAGATCAGATTGCCCGACATCCCTATCCGGTGTCATACAGCGGTGTGAGGCGCGCAATCCTTGCCAGGATCTGCTCGAACAGCGCCCGCGGCACCGCCACCTCCGCCATCTGGAAGGTGACGTAGCGCGCATGGCGCACGATCCGCGCTCCGGTCTTGATCAGCTCTCGCAGTGTCATCAATGACCAGTGCTTGACCCGCCTCGGGAGCACGAACGGTCGGCTTCAAACGGGTTCCACGCGCACCTTGGTGACGGCCCGCTCGCTGGCCTCTTCGACGGTGAAGCGGTAACCGGACTCGACGATGGTCTCGCCCGGACGGGGTATGTGCCGCAGTCGCGTCGTCACCAGTCCGCCGAGCGTGTGAAACTCCTTGGACGGCAGGTTGATGCCGAGCACCTCGTTGGCCTCCCAGATGGGCAGGCGGGAATCCATGAGGTACGTCTCCTCATCGAGCATCTCGAAGATGCGCTTGCGCCGCGGGAGATACTCCTCGAAGTCGTAACCCACGTCGATTTCACCCACGACCTCCTCGTGAATGTCCTCGACGGTGATCATGCCCACCGCGGAGCCGAACTCGTCGACGACGATCGCCAGGTGATCTTCTCGGTTACGCAGCACGGGCAGCAGCTCGTCAATGGTCTGATGGGGGGAGACGTACAGGGCGGGGCGAATGAGCGCCGCCAGCGGCTTCTCGCGCAGCTCCCGCTCCATGAGGTCCCAGGTCGTCAGCGTGACGATTCCGATGATATTGCTCGTGTTGCCGCGGTAGACCGGCAGGCGGTTGTAGCCGTGCCGCCGGACCAGGGCGATGGCCCGCAGCATGCTGTGATTGACGTTGATGGCCGTGATCTCGGCGATCGGCGTCATGACCTCACCCACGGACGTCTCGGCGAAACGGATCACCTGGCGGATGCGCCCGCGGTCGAAGGCATCGACGTTCGAAGCGCGCTCGGCCAGATCCACCACCGCGCGGATCTGCTCACGTGTCATGAACACGTTCTGCTCACTGCGCCCGCCGCCGACGATGCGTGCCGCCGTGCGCGCCACGCGCGAAAACACAAAGATGATCGGATAGAAGAGAAACGCAAACGCTCTCAAGGGATAGATGGCGACGGGAGCAATGGCATCGGATTTCTGCTGATAGACGCTCTTGGGGACGATCTCGCCGAGAATGAGGAACAGCGGCGTGAATACCAGAAAAGCGACGAGGTCGCCGCGCTCGCCGAACAGGTAGACCATCGCCAGCGTGCCGAGCGTGGTCAGCGCGACGGTGGCAATGTTGGTGCCGACCAGCGTCGTGCCGAGCAGGACGTCCGGGGTGCGGAACGAATCCAGCACCGCCCGCGCCCCCTTGTGGCCCTGATTCGCCCTGGCGTGCAGCTTCACCTTGTCGGAATTGACCAGCGCGATCTCCGAGCCGGAGAAGAACCCCTTGAGCAACAGCAGGACCAGCATTGCGATCGCGATGAGGATGATTTCCATGGCGTCCCCCTCGTCAGCTCACCGCCGAGCGGCTGGGCAGTGACTCGTCCACAGAAGGCTCCGACACGGGCTCGATCGGCTCGTCGGTCTCGGACTCGACGGCCTCCGGCGCCGCCGTCTCGGGCTCTGTGTGCATGTCGGCTGCGGCGATCTCGGCCCCGGCGTCCGCCGCTGAATCCTCACGACGCTCGGCCTCTTCCTCTTCGGTCTTCTCCGGGCCGACGGCGGGAGCCACCTGCACGCGCGCGATGCGGTGGGCGTCCATCTCCAGCACGGTGATGGCGATGCCCTCCACGGTAACCTTGTCCCCTACCTGGGGAAGACGGTCGAGGTAGCGGAAGGCTACCCCGCCCACGGTCGTCATGCGCGGGTCCTCGATGCCGAAATTGGTCAGGTTATTGAAGTCATTGAGCTTCATGTCCCCCGGGACCTCGTAGGTGTTCTCGTCACGCTCGCGGTAGAGCTCCTCGCCTTCCGCCTTGCCCCCCACCTGGCCGAAGATGAAGCGCAGCACGTCACGCATGGTGATGAAACCCTCCATGCCACCGAACTCGTTGAGACAGGCGGCGGCGCGCGCGCTGTGGGCCTGGAAGAAATCGAACATCTCGTCCACCTTCTTGGTCAGCGGCACCACCACCGGCGGGTGCATGATGTCCNNTCGGCCCGCAGGAACTTGGTCTGCGTGCGAGGCGTCATGATCTCCACGATCTCGGTGTCGCCGGCATCCAGCAGGTTGTAGATCAACGCCCGCTCGGTGGCGTTCAGCTCGCCCTCGCTGGCGACCTCCTCGACCAGCGTCAGGAACTCGTCCTTGCGCAGCAGGTTCTCCGCGGCGGTCTCCTCGCCGACGATCAGCGTCGTGATGCGATCGGCGATCTGGCGGATCACGAGGCGCAGCGGCGTGACGAGCTTCACCCACAGGTTGAGTGGCGTCGCCACCACGCGGGTGCTGTAGCGCACGGGATTGGACACGGCGATGGTCTTGGGCGTGACCTCGCCGAAGAGCAGCAACAGCGGCACCATCACCAGCAGGTTGATCCACCCTGCCCGCTCGATGCCGTAGAGATGGATCAGGATGACGGTCATGTTGGCGGCGGCGGCGATGTTCACGAGCTCGTTGCCGCTCAAAATGGAGATGATCAGGCGCCGGGGCTGGTCCAGCAGCGCGTGGAGAATTTCCGACTTTGGGTTACGCTCGCGGCGGATCTGCTGCAGGTCGAGGCGGGATAGCGAAAAGAGCGCGGTCTCCGAGCTGGAGAAGAAGGCCGAGCCAGCTAGCAGCAACACCTGCAGCGCCAGGCGAGCCACCATTGCCGGCTCCGCCAACAGGGCGGTGTCAAAGGCAAAAAAATCCTTCAGCGCCTCCCATTGCAGAACGAGCTCGTGCAGCAGCTGATCCACCGTCTGTTTCCTTCACTGGTTTCCATGTCTCAGCGCTTCGCGACCCCGTCGCGGCGGACACACCACCACCGCTGCAGATCACCTTCGACCCTGCCCGGCCGGCGGGCCCCTGCTCATGAGAGAGTATAGTACGCGACAACCATACCCCTTTGTCGCCCGGGCTGGCGGAAACAGCCGGGCGCTTGACCTGGATCAAGTCCGGGGCCTGCCCGGCCCGCTGTGCTGGCCAGTTCCGGCGACGTCTGCGAACTCAGTGACTCGTCCCCGCCGAGCGGGTGATCTTGTTGTAGACGTTGTACTTGCCCGACGGCTTCTTCATCGGCAGGCGCTTCACCTCCTCGAGCGTCGCGGCGTCGTAGACGACGACGGCGCCGTCCATGTCCCAGACGCTGACCAGCGCGTAGCGGCCGTCGCGGGTGAACTCGACGTGGGCGGCGGTCTTGCCCGGCGCGGGCCGCAGGGTCTTCACGATCTCGAGGGTGCGCTTGTCGATCACGTGCAGGGCATCCCTGTGCGGGCCGAAGAAGACATCCACCCAGGCATAGGGCGTGTTCTCGTGGCTGCGCATGAAGAAGCCCGGGCCCAGCGTCTCGATGCGCTTGATCGTGGTCCAGGAGCGGGTGTCGATGACGCTGACCACGGCCTCGGCGAGATTGGGCGAGGCGAGCACGGTGCGGCCCTCGTGCTCCCAGGTGATCCCCGAGCCCAGGTGCGGCATGCCGGTGAGGTCGATGTCGGCGATCTTGCGCCCGACCAGCAGGTTGACGACCTGGCCGTTCTTGGCGTTGCGCGCCGCGCCGACGAGATGCTGGTAGGACTGATCGAAGAAGAAATCATCGAGGTAGTCGTCGAGGCGCATGCGCCGCACCGGAAAACCCCCCTCCTGCTCTGGCGGGCCTTCGTAGCGGTAGTCGTGAACGCGCCCGTAGTAGGGCGGGTCGTCGGCGTAGGAGATCTCCCACACCTCGGGGATGTCCTTCAGCGCCGCGATGAAGCTCTGCCGCGGCGGCGCGTCGTAGACGGCGCTCACCCGCGAGCTCTGGCCGTGATCGTCCTGCACCGCGAACACCCGCAGCGGGGTGAGGTCGGCGGCGTCGAACAGCACCAGCGTGTGCGGCAGGTAGTTGGCGGCCATGACGTAGCGCCCGTCGGCGGAGACGGCCACGTTGCGCATGTTGATACCGGCCCGCACCTCCACCAGCGTCTTCAGGTTGAACAGGTCGAACTTGCTGATCCAGCCGTCGCGCGAGCCGAAGTAGACGTAACGGCCGTCGGGGGAGTACTTGGGCCCGCCGTGCAGCGCGAAACGGGTGGGGAAGCGGTGGATGGGCTCGAAGCGGTCGCCGTCGAGCACGGTGGCGTGGTGGTCGCCGGTCTCGACGACGATGAAGAGGTTCAGCCGGTCGGCATCGAACACGGGCGTGTCGGAGAGCGCGGCGCCGCTCTCGTGCTGCTGCCGCGAGGCCCGGATCTGCTCCATCTCCCACACCGGCAAATAGCCGAGCGGCGAATAGATGTAGTCGGCCAGGCTCTGGATGGCATCCACCCCGAGACGCTCGCCGAAGGCAGGCATCTGTGTCGCCGCGCGGCCCTCGCCGATCACCGCCAGCGCCTCGCCCTTGCGCAGCCGCTTGAGGTTTTCCGGCAGCAGCGCCGGGCCCATGCCGCCGAGCCGGTCGACGCCGTGACAGGCAGCGCAGTGCTCCCGGTACAGAGCCGCCGCGCCGTCCTCGGCCACCGCGGGCGCCGCCGCGAGCCCCAGCAGCGCCAGCGCCGCGGCCGCCCAGTGCCTCCGCGGTGCGCGGCGCTCGTTCATGCCACGCGGGCGCCGGACGCGAGTCCGATCTCGTCGTCGTTGAGGTAGCAGCCCGGGTCGGCGGACCACGGATCGCCCGTCAGCTGCAGCGCGCGCACGCGCGTGTTGCCGCCGCAGATGTCGAAGTGCGCGCACGCCCCGCAGCGGCCCGAGATGCGCCGGGGCGAGGCCTTCAGGCCGGCCATGATCGGGTCGCTCGTGTCCGGCCAGATCTCCGAGAAGGGGCGCTCGCGCACGTTGCCGAGGCTGTAGTGCCACCAGAAGGTGTCGGGGTGAACGTTGCCGAGATTGTCGATGTTGGCGATGTTCACGCCGGAGGAGTTGCCGCCCCACTGCACGAGCTTCGCACGAATGTGCTCCGCCGCCTCGGGGAAGCGCCGGCTCACCCAGTGCAGCAGGTAGACGCCGTCGGCATCGTTGTTGCCGGTGACGAACTCGCTGCTGCGGCCGGCGGCGGCGTGCCGGTAAGCCGTCTCGAACAGCAGGTCCATCACCCGGCGCGTGCCGGCGTGAATGACGTCGGACCTGCGGTTCTTGTTGCCGCGGCCGGCGTAATTGAGGTGGGAGAGGTAGAACTTGTCGACCCGCTCGCGCTCCATCAGCTCGAGCAGCTGCGGCAGCTCCTTCTCGTTGTCCTGCGTCACCGTGAACCGCAGGCCTATCTTGAGCCCGGCCTCGCGGCACAGCCGTACGCCGCGCAGCGAGGCGTCGAAGGCACCCTGCAGGCGCCGGAAGCGGTCGTGCGTTTCGCGCAGGCCGTCGATGCTGATGCCGACGTAGTCGTAGCCGACCGCCGCGACGTCGCCGATCGCGGCGTCGTCGATCAGCGTGCCGTTGGTCGACAGGCCGACGTAGAAGCCCATGTCCTTGGCGCGACGGGAAATGTCGAAGATATCGGGGCGCAGCAGCGGCTCGCCGCCGGAGAGGATCAGCACCGGCACGCCGAAGGCCTTGAGGTCGTCCATGACCGCGAAGACCTCCTCGGTGGAGAGCTCGCCGGGAAAGTCGCGATCGGCCGAGATGGAGTAGCAGTGCTTGCAGGTCAGGTTGCAGCGGCGGATCAGGTTCCAGATCACCACCGGACCGCCGGGCACGCGCCGCGGCCCCAGGGGGGTCGGATTGACCAGCTCGCGCATGTAGTGACTGATGCGAAACATGTTGCCGTCCTAGCCGGTGAGCCTGAGGCCCGTTTTCTTGAGAATGCGGTTGCTGTAGAGCACGCTGTGACCGCGGTCGGCGTCGCCCAGCAGCTCGGCGATGCGCTCGACCTGGGTTTCGACCTCCGCACGGCTCCTGCCGTGCACCATGGCGAAGAGATTGTAGGGCCAGTCGGGCGGGTGGCGCGGGCGCCGGTAGCAGTGGCTGACGAACGGCAGCGCGCCGACGCGGCGCCCGACGCGCCCGCAGGCCTCGTCGGGGACGTCCCACACGGACATGCCGTTGGCGCGATAGCCGAGCCGATAGTGGTTCGGCACCGCGGCGATGCGGCGGATGACGCCCGCGGCACGCATGCGCTCGATGCGGCGCATGACCTCGTCCGCGCCCACCCCCAGCTGCTCGGCGACGCGGTGATACGGCCACGGCACCAGGGGCAGCCCGCCCTGGGTGGCGACGATTATCTTTCGGTCCAGAGCGTCAATGTCCACCGCGCGCGCCCTCGCCGGAGCGGGCGACGCCGCGGCGGCTAGACCTCGAGCTTGAGCCCCACATAGAACTCCTCTTCCTTGGGCATGGCGAACACCTCGAAGCCCGTGCGCGCCTCGATCTCGGCGAGCACCTCGGCGACGCGCTGCGGCGTCTCGGTGGCCACCACGAACCACAGGTTGAAGGGGTGGTCGCGTTCGTAGTTGTGCGCCACCTCGGCAAAACCGTTGACCGTCTCCGCAACGCGCTCCAACGCGTCGTCCGGCACCCGCATGGCCACCAGGGCAACGGCGCCGCCGAACGCCTCGGCGTTGTACATCGGGCCGAAGCGCGTCAGCACGCCGGCGTCGAGCAGCCGCTGCAGGCGCCGCAGCAACTCCGCCTCGTCGAGACCGAGCGCTTGCGCGACGCGCGCGTAGGGCCGCTCGCACACCTCCATGCCGTCCTGCAGGGAGTTGAGGATGCGTCGATCGACGGCGTCGAGCTGCGCCCCCGGCGCCCCCGAGCCCTCGGAGTTGCCTGCCCGCGCGCCCGCCTCACCGCCGGCAAGGGCGTCGACGGCGCGCGCGTTCACGGGTGCTGCACCGCGACGGCGGCGCCCTCGCCTCGCCCGCCCGCCGGGCGGGCGCCGGCGATGCCCTGGTAGCGGGCGCCGCGCTGCTTGAAGCGACGCAGGCTGAACAGCACTTCGCCGGGAAAGCGCGCCAGACCGCACGCATCGGCGAGCCGGGCGATCTCCTGCTCGACCGCGGCGCGGTCGCGCCCGTGCACCATGCCGAAGAGGTTGTACCGCCACGCGGGAGGCCGGCGCGGCCGACGGTAACACAGCCTCACCGCCTCGTGGCCCGCCAGACAGCGCCCCAGGCGGCCGACGTCGGCGTCGGGCACGTCCCACACCGCCATGGCGTTGGCACGGTAGCCAAGCTCGTGGTGACGCACGACGACGCCGAGACGGCGGATCACGCCCCGCTCGATCAGCGCGGCGAGCCGTTGCAGCACCGTCGCCTCGCTGACGCCGAGCGCGGCGCCCACGGCGGCGTAGGGCCGCGGCACCAGCGCGAAGCCCGCCTCGATGGCGGCAACGAGCTCGCGCTCCTCGCCGCACGCCACGGCGCCGCAGACCGGTGTCGGCGTCGGCGGCGCGCGGCGGCGCGATGCCGGCGGCGTGGCGCGGGCCGTCTGCGCGTCCCAGTCGAGGTCGAAACCGAGGTCGATGTAGTAGTCCTCGAGCAGCGGCAGATCCACCACCGCAAGCCCCGTGCGCGCCTCGATGTCGTGCCGCACCGCCGCCAGCGACGCGGCGTCCGCGGCGGTGACGACGAACCACAGGTTGAGGCGGTGCTCGCGCTCGTAGTTGTGGTTGACGTGCTCGTAACCGCTCACCAGACCCGCCACCGATTCCAGCCGTCCCGACGGCACGGCCATGGCGGCGAGGGTGCTGGCGCCGGCGGCATGCGGCCGGAACACCGGCCCGACACGGCTGACGCAGCCCCACGCCTGCAGCCGGTGCAGCTGCTCGAGCACCGTGCCCTCGCTGACGCCGAGCCGCGCGGCGACGATGGCGAACGGCGCCGGCGCCAGCGGGAAGCCGCGCTGAAAATCGTTGAGCAACCGACGCTGCAGCGCATCGAGGGGCGGCACGGGGGCGCTACCGACGTCGTGCGTCGCGGCGCAATTCGGTGTGTTCACGGCGCTCACAACCCGATGCGGTGCGCGCGGGCGGTGAAGAAAATGCCGCTCGGCTTGAGCGCATCGACGGCGGCGATTTGCCGCAGGGTGCGCGTGTCGTAGACCTTCACCGCGTCGTCGTCGCGCGCCGACACCCACACCTGCTCGCCGCGGGGCGTGAACTCCATGTGCATGACGGCCTGTCCGGGCTTGAGCTCGGCGGTGATCGTCTGCGTGGGCACGTCGATGACCTGCACGGTGTCGTTGCGGGGGTGGGCGAAATTCACCCACACCTGGCGCTCGTCGGGCCGCGCCATGACGAAGACCGGCTGGCCGTGCACGGCGATGCGGCCCACCTCGCGCCACTCCCGCCGGTCGACCACCAGAACCTCATGGCGTCCCACCGCCGGCAGGAAGGCAAAGTCTCCGGCCATGGCCCAGCCTTCGAGGTGCGGCATCTTGTACACGGGCAGCGCCTGCTCGCCGCGGCCGTAGCCGTCGAGAATGCGGCGCACGCCCGCATCGAGGTCCCACAGGTCGAGCAAAGCGAGACCGTCCTCGCCGAACAGCCCGGCGATGTAAAAGCGCCCCTCCGGCGTGACGAGCGCGTCGTAGGGTTGACGCCCCACCGCGGCGAAACGCCGCACGAGCGGGTTTGCGGCGTCGCTCAGGTCGGCGACCCAGATCTCGCCGGCATCGAACAGGCTGAAAACGAAGCGCTGGCCGGGGGCATCGACGAGGCCCACGACCTTCGAGCGTTGCCCCGTGCCGAACGTGGCCGGGATGTCCAGCAAGGGCTCGAGCGTGGCGGTGTCGAAGATCCTGACGCCACCCGGGTCGTAGTTGGACACGGCGACGAGGCGGCCATCCTGGGAGATCGCGCCGCCGATGCTGTTGCCCGACTGCATCACGCGCGCGGCGATCTCGCCGCGCAGCATGTCGACCTTGGTCAGGCCCCCGTCGCGCCCGAAAACGTAGGCGTAGCGCTGGTCGCGCGAGAAGACGGCCGACGCGTGGGAGAGATCGCCGAGGCCGCTCACTTCGGCGGTCACGCAGCGCTCGCTGGTGTCGACGAGCCGCAGCCGGCCGCTGGCGCGCTCGACGATGAGCCCGAGATCGCCGCTGCCGCGCAGGTCGCGCGCGGGGCAGTGGTGCGCCGCCTCCGCCGCGCCCGCCTCGGCCCCGGCGATGCCGGCCCACAGCACGAGCGCCGCAAGGGAAACGCTACGAACCATCGGCGACCGTCCCGGCCAGCAGCTCGCCGGCGATCCACTCGAGTTCGTCCTCGCTCAGCAACTCGCGCCAAGGCGGCATGGCCGTGCCGGGCAGGCCGTCGCGGATGACGCGACGCACGTCGGCCGGCGACCGCCCGCGCAGGGCGTCCGGCGTCAGTGCGGGCCCCAGACCGCCGCGCAGGGTGAGCCCGTGGCAGGAGCCGCATTCGTGCCGGATCAGATTGGCGAGCTCTCCCCGGCGCGCCGCGGGCACCTCGGCGAGCGCGCCGGCACAGACAACCGCCAGCGCGACGGTCACGAGCATGCGCGGCATGTCAGCTTTCCGTCGCCTGCGCGGCCGCGGCGGGCCACTGCGCGGGGGCCGCCGCGAACCAGTCGAGCGCGCCCGCCAGGGCCGCGACACGGCCGACGATGGTGAGCGCCGGCGCCCGCACGCCCTCACGCCGGGCAAGCTCCGCCAGATCGGCGACGACGCCGACGCAGCGGCGCTGCTGCGCAGTGGTGCCGCTCTCGACGATGGCCGCCGGCGTCTGCGGATCGAGGCCCGCGCCCAGCAGCCCCGCGGCGATCTCTTCGAGATGCGCAAGCCCCATGTAGATCACCAGCGTGTTGTCGGCGCTCGCGAGGGCGCGCCAGTCGAGCTCGAGCGGGTCCCCGGTGCGACAATGTCCCGTGACCAAGGTCACGCCCCGCGCCAGGCCGCGGTGGGTCAGGGGGATGCCGGCGTAGGCCGCGCACGCGTTGGCCGCGGTGACGCCCGGCACCACCTCGAAGGCGATGCCGTGCTCGCGCAGATGCAGCGCCTCCTCCGCGCCGCGCCCGAAGACGAACGGGTCGCCGCCCTTGAGGCGCACCACCACGTGGCCTGCTCGGGCCAGGCGCACCAGCAGCGCGTTGATCTCGTCCTGGGGCATGTGGTGATAGCCGGAACGCTTGCCGGCAAAGATGCGGGCGACGCCCTTCGGCACCAGGTCCAGAATCTCCGCCGACACCAGGCGGTCGTAGACCACCACGTCGGCACGCTCCAGCAAGCGCAGGGCCTTGACGGTAAGCAGGCCCGGGTCTCCCGGGCCGGCGCCGACCAGGTACACGCACGGTTGCGATGTCATGACTTTTTTTTCGTACCCCGAGGCTGTCGTCGCCGGGAGGGGGCGGCGTGCGCCGCCCCCCGCCGCGGCATCCGACTAGTAGACGTCGTGCACGGTGTTGTAGACGTTGAACTTGCCCGTCGGCGTGACCAGTCGCTCGTCCTTGATGACGTGCTTCAGCTTGCGCGTCTTGTCGTCGACGATGACGATGGCGGACTCTTCCTCCTTGCCGCTCCACACGGAGAACCACACCTCGTCGCCCGCCTTGTTGTACTCGGGCTGGACGACGCGCTTCGGACCCGGTCCCTCGATGCCGGCCCATTCGGCGATGGGCAGGACCTCGAAACCCTTCTCCAGGTCGTTGACGTCAAACACCGCCACCGACTGGCTGACCTTGGTATCGGGATGCAGAGGGGTGTCGACCCAGAGATTGCTGGAGTTGGGGTGCGACTTCACGAACAGCGAGCCGCCGCCCTGCCCCTTGAGCGTGCGCACCACTTTCCAGGCGTGGTCCGCGTGGTTGACGGGGTCGGTAGCGATCGCGGTGACGTTCTCGTTTCCAAGCGCGCTGGTAACCCACACGGGCCCGTACTCGGGGTCCTTGAGGTTGGCCCCGCGACCGGGGTGCGGAATCTTGGTGACGTCGACCAACGCGGTGAGCTTGCGTTCCTTGGAGTCGATGACGGCGATCTTGTCCGACTTGTTCGCCGCCGTCAGGAAGTAGCGCTGGGTCGAGTCCCAGCCGCCGTCGTGCAGGAAGCGCGCGGCGGGGATGGTGGTCACGTTCAGCGCATCGATGTCGGCGTAGTTCACCAGCAGGATCTTGCCGGTCTCCTTGACGTTGATGATGAAGTCGGGGTGCTGATGCGAGGCCACGATGGCCGCCACCCGGGGCTCGGGATGATACTCCTGGGTGTCCACGGTCATGCCGCGGGTGGAGACGATCTTCATGGGCTCCAGCGTATCCCCCTTCATGATCACGTACTGGGGCGGCCAGTAGGAGCCGGCGATGGCGTACTTGTCCTCGTAGCCCTTGTACTTGGACGTCTCGACGGAACGCGCCTCGAGGCCGACCCGGATCTCGGCAACCGTGTCGGGTTTCTCCATCCACAGGTCGATGAGGTTGATCTTGGCGTCGCGCCCGATGGTGTAGAGGTAGCGGCCCGACGACGACAGGCGCGAGATGTGCACCGCGTAGCCGGTGTCGATGACGCTCACGATCTCCTTGGTGTCACCGTCGATCACGGCAACCTGGCCGCTGTCGCGCAGCGTGACCGAGAAGACGTTCTCGATGTCGATGTCGTTCATCTTCTTGGTCGGCCGCTGCTCGGCCGGCACGTGGACTTTCCATGTGCCTTTCATCTCCTCCATGCCGAACTCCGGCGGTGTCGGCGGCTCGTGCTGGAGGAACTTGGCCATGAGGGTCACGTCCTCCTCGGAGAACTCTCCGGAGGTGCCCCAGTTCGGCATGCCTGCCGGCGACCCGTAATTGATGAACACCTTGAGGTAATCGATGCCCTTCTCCTGGGTGAGGTCGGGCGTGAGCGGCTTGCCCGTGGCGCCCTTGCGCAGCACGCCGTGGCAACCGGCGCAGCGCTCGAAATACAGCTGCTTGGCGCGCTCGAATTCGGCCTCACTCAGAGGCTCGGCGCCGGGTGTGATCACCTGCTTGAGCTCGGTCTCCACCCCGGGGGCGCCCATGTAACGCATCTCTTCCTCCCCGGTGCCGGGGTGCTCGCTCGGCGCCTGGGCCACGACGACCTTGCCCGCGACCAAGGACAGCGCGCCGGCGACGGCGAGGCGGGGCAACCACCTCAAAGACGTGATTTTCATGGCGGGTCTCCTGATGGATTGAGAAATACGGGGTACCGTGGGGCGTTATGAGACCCGTGGCGGGCTGCCGCTGTCATTGATCTGGATCAATTCACGCCGCCACACAGGGCCGGGCCGAGGCGGCGGGGCGCCGGCTCAGCCCGGCTTGGCGGCGGAGGGCGGCGGCGGCTTGACGGCGACAGAGCCGGCTCGCCCGGCGCCCGCGCGCATCTCGCGGCGCTTGCGCCGTCCGATGAGGGCGAGGCACCTGCGACTGTCCCAGTAGGTCACCTGGCAGTCGAGGCAGTAGTGACACTCATTGAGATTGATGGCGCCGGTGGGAAGAATCGCCCGCACCTCGCACTCGGTGGCGCACGTCTGGCACGGCTGTCCGCACTCGTTGCGCCGGCGCAGCCACTCGAAGACGCGGAACTTGCCGGGGATGGTGAGGGCGGCGCCGAGGGGACACAGGTAGCGGCAGAAGAACTTGTGGTTGAACGCGGCGACCACCAGCAGCCCGAGGGCGTAGGCGACGAACCACCATTCGCGTTGGAAGCGCATCACAACCGCCGTCTTGAACGGCTCCACCTCGGCGAGGCGCTCGGCGTCGGGCAGCGACTGCAGCGACACGCCGAACAGCACCAGCAGAATGACGTATTTCACCGCCCACAGGCGCTCGTGGACGGACTCGGGAAACTCCAGCACCTTCAGGCGCAGCCGCTTGGCGAGCATGNNCTTGGCGAGCATGTAGATCAGCTCCTGCGCCGCGCCGAACGGACACAGCCACCCGCAGTACACGCCGCGGCCCCACAGCAGCAGGGTCACGGCGACGAACGCCCACAACATGAACAGCACGGGTTCGGCGAGAAAGGTCTCCCACTGGAAGTCCGAAACAACGGCGCCGGCGAAGGTCAGCACGTTGACGACGGAGAGCTGGCCCAGCGCGTACCAGCCGATGAACACCAGGGTGTAGAGGAGAAAGCCGACGCGCACCCGCCGCAGCAGCGCCGGGTGGCGGGCCAGCCAGTCCTGCAGCACAAGAATGGCCGTCAACGCGAGCAGCCCCGCCGCCAGCAGCACGATGTGGGGCTTGCGCTGCGCCCACACCAGGCGCCAGATCGGCTCCTGCTCCTCCGCGCTCGGCCCGGCGGGCGCCGGCGGGGCCGCCGCGGCGGTGCGCGGCAGGCCGCGCGCGCGCGCCACGGCCTTGGCGCTGCGCATCACCGCGGCGTTGATCACCATGACGGTGATGGTGGCGCCGGTGATGCCGTCGATGGCCACCACGCCCGGACCGCTCAGGCCGCCGATCTTGACGCGCTCGGCGACGTTGCGCCCCCGGTACTGCGCCACGTAGCGGGCGAGATCGGCGTCGGAGATCCCGATCACCAGAATGGGCTCCTCGTGAGCCACGATCTCGAGCCCCGTCAGGCTGCCGTCGAGGTCGATGCCCACCAGCGTGTTCACCGGCTTGCCGGAGTAGGCGGGAATGGGCGCGATGTCGTTGGTGAGAAAGGCGTAACCGAGCAGGCGCTCACCGGCGTAGACCGGCGCCGACGGGGGCTCTCCGGCAAACGGCCCGAGCCGGTCGGCGCCGGGAAAGAACTGCGCGAGCTTAGCAAGGTAGGACGTCTCGGCCGGCGCCGCGGCCGCCGCGGCGCAGCAGGCCGCAACCCCCACGAGCGCCAGCGCGCAGGCCCGCGCCCACGCGGTAACGTGTCTGTTCACCCGTCGGCTCCCGGCATCTTTGCGGTCAGAACACTAGCAGTCCCCCGCGAGAGGGAGGTTGACTCCGATCAAGCCTCGCCCGGGCGACGCGCGCTCACAGCGGCAACGGCCGGTGCTGCCAGGCCACCAGCACGATGTAGAAGAAGGTGAGCTGGGCGCCAAGCCAGGCGGCGATGCGCGTGGCGGCTCTGCGGGCGAAGCGGAACGCCACCAGGCCGAGGCCGATGTAGAGCAGCACGGCGAGGACCTTGGCCGTCAGCCAGTCGTGTGAGCCGGGAAACTGGCGCAGCAGGAACATCAGGCCCACCGCGCTTGCCAGCAGGAGCGCGTCGACGGCGTGCGGCAGCACCCGCACCCAGCGGGCGCGCAGCCGGGCGCTGCCGCGGATCATCCACACCCCGCGCAGGAAGAAAAGACAGAAGGTGGTGAGCGCGCAGGCGAGATGAATCGGCTTGAGCATCGAGTACAGCTGCGACTCCATGGCGCTTGCTCGCTAAAGCCGCATCCGGCGCCGGCGCCGTCAGCCCAGTCGCCGGTGCAGGCGCGCGTCCTTGGTTCGGAAGTGCTCGCCGAACCAGGCGTCGAGGCGCTCGAAGAGCTCTTCTTCCCCGCCCAGCGTGCCGTCCTCGAATTCGTCCATCAGATCGCGGATCTCGTCGAGCAGCACTTCGTGGTCGGCTTTGTGCTCGTCGTATTCGTCGTAGTTCTTCTCGCGCATGAGCTTCTCCTCGAGCGCGAAGTGGGCCGAGATGCGCGCAAAGATCTCACCGAGGAATTCGCCGATGGCGTGCTGCGGATCGCCGGACCGGGCGTGACGGTAGAGCTCGTTGATGAGCTCGATGAGCTCACGGTGCTCGTGGTCGATGGCGGGCACGCCGACGCTGTATTCCTTCTTCCACTCGATCAGGGTCATCGCGGTGTCGTCTCCCGGCGGAGCACCGTCCGGTCCTTCGTCGTATCGCAACGCCTCACAGGAACTTGAAGCCGCCGGTCTTGGCGTTGAAGTCAATCACGAAATTCTGCCGCGGTGCAATTTCCACCGTCGCCTCGCGCTGCCAGTCGAACCCGTCCTCCCGCCTCGAATCGCTCATGCGAACGGCGATACGGTACGAACCCGCAGGCACGGTGACGGTACGGTACGCGGTGGACGCACCGTCCTTCGCCAGGCCCGAGGGCTCCAGGAGGTCGCGATACACCACCTCGCCGTCGAGCTCGAGCTCGATGCGCAGCGGCACGCGCTCGCGCTGGCAATCCAGCGGACGCCGCATGTTCGGCGCAAGCTGCTCGAGCTCTTCCTGCGAGTAGCGCCGGCAAGGCTGCTTGCGCTCGCCGGCGTGACTGAAGCTCAGCCGGATCAGGCCTAGCCCGGGTTCGAGGTGGGTGTAGCGCGGCGCGGCGGAGAAGTAGCCGACGACGGCGGCAAAGGCGGCGTAGGCCAGCGCCTGCCCCGCAAGCCTCTTCGGACTAGCCACGGTGCGGCTCCGGCGTGGCGGAGGTCTGCTGCGCCTCGGCGCGTCGCATCGGCGCGGCGTTTTCGCTTTCCGAGCCCGACGCACTCAGCGTCCGGCGCAGCCGTGCCAGCGCCTCGTGCACGTCGCCTTCACGGTCGAGCCCGCGCCAGCACGTGGCCACCCGCTCGCGCGGCACGCGCGCGCGCAGGCGCGGGTCGCGCTCACCGTCGAGCCGCTCCTGCGTCCAACGAATGCCGAGCCGATAGTGGCAGTCGCCGTCGCGGCAGCCCGTAAGCAGCACCCCGTCCGCATGACGGCGGCTCAAGACAAAGTCGACGAACGCCGGCGGCAGCTGGCCGATGCAGGCGAGCCTGAGCGTCGCCACCGAGGCGCCGGCAAGGCCGTCGAGGCTCGGACCCGCCTCGCAGCCGTAGACGATGACGCGCGCGTCGCCCTCGAGCGACGCGGCCGCCTCCAGCGTGCGCCGGCGGATCTCGGCGACGGGCAGCCGGGGAAGGTCGATCCCCGGAACCAGCTCACTGCGCCGCCGGTAGGGCGTCGCCGTCGGGCAGGAACCGGCGCAGATGCCGCAGGCGACGCATTTGCCGGCATCGACGACCACCTCTTGGGCGAAGGCCTTACCGTCCGTGCGCGGCTTCATGGTCAGCGCCGTGAAAGGGCAGTCGGCGACGCAGCGCCCGCAGCCGTTGCAGTTGTCGAGATCCACCACAGCCACCGGTTCGCGCGGCTTGGGCGGCAGCCACGGCAGCGCCAGCAGGATGAGCGTGGCCACACCCAGCAACAACCACAGGAGCTCTCCGCGCACGACGTCCAGCAGCGGGTAGAGCGTCAGGTAGAACCAGTCGAGCCCGACCACCGACGGCACCTCGCCGAGATCTGCCGGTCCCTGGCTGAGCGCGGGGTAGACGAAGGACAGCACCACCAGAGAGGCCAGCGAGCCGATGGCCAAGCCCCGCGGCGGGTTCACCTTCGAGTACGCGTGGCGCTGGATGTGCACCCACATGATGAACAGCAGAATCAGCGGCACGGCGATGTGGATGAACACCATGAGCGTGAAGAAGCGCCCGCTCAGCGTGCTGTCGTGGATGAAGTTGCGTGCGATCGGCTCGCCGAAAAACGGCAGCGTGTCGAGCCACTCGCTGGTGAGGATGGCGACATACTGGGCGAGTTGATCCCACACTACCCAGTAGCCGCTGATGCCAGAGACATAGACCAGCCACAGTATGGGCACGCCGGTCAGCCAGGCAAACCACCGTGGACCACGGAACCGGTCCATGGCGAACTCGCGCAGCAGATGGATCAGCATGACGATGATGAGCGCATCGGACGCGTAACGGTGCAGGCTGCGCATGACACCCGCGGCATACCATTGCACGTGGGTCATGTACTCGACCGACGCGTACGCCTCTTCCACGCCGGAGTCGTAGAAGATGTAGACATAGAAACCGCTCGCGGCGACGATCCAGTAGTAGAACCAACCCAGCGCACCGAGGTGATAGAAAGGGTTCCAGGCGGGAGTGAAGACGGCGTCGAAGCCGCTCTCGACGCTCTCGAACAGACCCCTGCCGAAGCGCTTGACGCTGGTCACCGGTAGCTGGGTTCTTGTGGGCGCCGACCGGGCGGCGCTAGGCGTGCTGTCGCGGCCGTCCCGCCTGCCGCCACAGACGCACGATGAAAACCGCCAGGAATCCCAGGCACCCCGCGCCGACGATTGCCGCGATGAAGATCGAGTAGTCGAAGCGATAGCGACCGGCGGCGGGGTCGTAAACGGTGCAGAACAATCGCACGCCGGTAAGCCAGCCGTCGATGGAGGACGCCTTCGCCTTGGTTCCCCAGAGCAGCTGCTTCAGGGGCTCCACCAGGGCCGGCGGCTGGAAGGCCTCGCCATAGATCTGGCGGTAAACGACTCCGTCGGCGTCGATGACGGTGGTCTGGGCGAGATGGTCGAAGCCCTTGGGAGAGGGGCGATACGTGAAGCCGATGTCGCGCGTCAGAGCGGACATGGCGGCCTCGTCCCCACTCACGAACAGCCAGCGTGTATCGGAAATGCCCTGCTGCCTGGCAAAGACGTCCATGCGCTGCGGTGTGTCCACGGCGGTATCGAAGCCCACGCTCACCACGGTGAAACTGTCCTCGCCGAGGGCGTCACGCGCGCCGGCCACCACGGCCGCGAGGTTGCGCGTCATCAGCGGGCAGGTATGGTAGCAGCTGGTGTAGATTAGGTTCAGCACCAGCGGCCGCCCACGCAGGTCCTCGAGGCGCAGGGGCGCGCCCGTCCGGTCGCGGAGAAGGTAGTCGCCCAGGCTCCGCCCCACGGCCGCCTGACTGATCTGCAGGGCGGCACGCTCGTCGGCCGCGCCGGGCTGGGGAGCGTGTTCGGCGACCGCGCGCGCGCCGGCGGCGGCGAGCAGCGCCAGCGCCGCGAACGCCGCCGCGGACGCGCGCGCGGCCCTCATGCCAGCAGCCATGCGTCGACGACGGCGGCGATGAGAAGCAGGCCCAGCTGCAGAAGCGAGGCGTGGAAGTTGGCCATGGCGCTGGCAGGGTTGGGGCGGCGCACCAGCCGCACGCTGGCGCGCACGAAGAGCGCACCGCCGACGGCGGCGCCGGCGAGATAGATCCAGCCCATGCCGTAAGCCGCGGGCAGCAGGGACAGGGCCACCAGCGCCAGCGTGTGCGCCAGGATCACGCGCGCGGCGGTGGCGTCGCTCACCACATTCGGCAGCATGGGCACGCCCGCGGCGGCGTAGTCCTTCTGGAACACGAACGCAAGGCTCCAGAAATGCGGCGGCGTCCACAGGAACAGCACCACCGCCAGGATCACGGGCGCGGCGGCGAGGTCGGGCTGCACCGCGGCGGCGCCCGCCATCACCGCGAAGCTGCCCGCGAGCCCGCCGAGAACGATGTTGAGCCAGGTACGGCGCTTGAGCCAGACCGTGTAGACGACGCCGTAGGTGAAGGCGCCGAGGAAGACGTAGAGCGCCGCCAGCGGATTCACGCCCACCGCCGCCGCCATCACCGCGACGCCGAGCAGCAGCACGATGGCTGCCAGCCAGCGCCCGTCGGCCGCCAGGCGCCCGGTGACGAAGGGGCGGTTGCGCGTGCGCCGCATGCGCGCGTCCAGGTCGCGCTCGATGAACTGATTGAACGCGCCCGCGCTCGCCGAGGACAGCAGCACCGCCGCCGCCAGCAGAATCGTCTGCCACGCGGCCGGCGCGTCGCCCGGGGCAACCGCGATGCCCGCCAGCGCACACAGCATGATGGCCACCCCGATGCGCAGCTTGAACACCGAGAACAGCAGCTTGGCGGTCTCGCTCATGCGCGCTTCTCCTTACAGTCGTCGACCCGGCTCAGCTGAGCGGCCATACCTCGGAGAGGTACTTCCAGTTGACGAAGTAGTAGAGAACGAAAGCGGCGAAGAACACCGCCACCAGCACCACCGTGCCGGGAATGCGGATTTCCTGTGCGCTGCCGTAGCTGGCCACGGTCGAGGTCACCTCGGGTTCCGAGACCTGCACCTTCTCGTCGTCGCCGATACGTCGGCCGGCCAGCACCGTGCCGACCACGATGACGATGAACATGATGCCGCCGACGGAGGCGAGAATGGCGAACAAGCCGTTCATGCCCATCATCAGGAACGCCGCGCCCGGGTAGTCGAACTGCAGCGCCGCGTCGGCGAAGGTCATATCCCAGTGCCGACGTGACACCCCCAGGGTGCCGGCCCCCATCATGAACAACGAGATCCCCGCCACGCCGATGCCGAACAGGTACGGCTGCAACTTCGCCCAGCCCGGGAGGATCACCTCGCGACGGAAGATCAGGGGCAGCAGCAGGTACGTCGCGGACATGAAAGCCAGCGTCGTGCCCGCGACCACGGTGGCGTGGAAGTGGCCGGGAACGTACAGCGTGTTGTGCATGATCAGGTTCAGCTGCTCGGTGCCCATGACCACACCCGAGATGCCGCCGAGGAAACCGAACATGACCAGCGAGAGGAACATGCCGGCGAACGCCGGATTACCCCAGGGCGCCTTGCGCAGCCACTCGAACAGGCCGTTGGTGAGGCCGCGCCTGCGCTGTGCCGCCTCGATCGAACCCGGCACCGTCATGCCGTGAATCATGCTGCCGAGCACGGCAAGGTACAACGCGTAGCTCGTGTTGAAGATCTTGAACTCGGCGCTCAAGCCAGGCTCGACGAGCAGGTGGTGCGCGCTCGCGAGCTGCAGGAACAGGATGTAGAACAGAAAGGCCACGCGGCTCACCTTCTCCGAGATCGGCTTCGCCCCCAGAACCACCGCCGCGATCATGTACCAGATGGCCACGTGGGCGGAGACGTTGATCTGTTGCGAGGAGTGCCCCATCGCCCACCACACGGTCTTGTACATCAGGGTGTCGATGTTGGCGATGTAGCCCATCGACCACAGCAACGTGGGGATGAGGATGATCGCGCCCGAGGCGATGGTGAACACCGCAATGATGGCAGCGGTCACCGCGCCGAAGGTCACGAGCGGTATCGAGCCCTCGTAGGTCTTCTCCTCCTTGGCGATCACCAGCGTGCCGAAGAACACGAAGCAGCCGATGAGGGCGCCCACCGCGAAAAGAATGATGCCCAGATAGAAATGCGGTTCGGCCTTCATGGGCACATAGGAGGTGAACATGACGCTCGACTTGCCCTGCAGCACGGCGATGTTGACGATCACCGCGCCCACCACCATGAGCGCAAAGCCGAGCCACGCCATCTTCGGCGTCGCCAACCGGCAGTTCAGCAGTATCGCCGAGGCGAAGTACAGCACGGCCATCTCGAAGAAGATGATCCACACGATCAGCACGTCGAGACCGTGCGCCGTCAGCACCAGGTAGAACCAGTCCGCCGGCAGCAGGTGCACGGCGGGCCAGCGCGTCAGCGCCACCAGCAGGCCGAAGAACCCGCCGACGGCGAGAAAGATCACCGCCGCCACGGCATTGGCCTTGATGAGCCGCTCGGCGGGAAGGTTGACCTTGAGCCCAGTGGTGGGGCAGGTGCGAAATTGTGCGGTTGCTGCCATGATGCCCCTCCTACTTCTCGACCACGTAGATCTTGCCGATCATCGTGTGGTGGCCGATGCCGCAGAACTCGTTGCACACGACGCCGTACTCACCCGCCTCGTCCGGGGTGAGCGTAACCACCAGATCGTAGCCGGGATGGACCTGAACGTTGATGTTGACGGGCTGGAGCGAGAAACCGTGCTGCCAGTCCATGGAACTCATGTGAAGACGGTAGCTCTGGCCCTTCTCCAGCTCGAGAATCGGCCACCACTGCCACAGCCGGGCGATCAGGTAGACGTCGCTGCCCGGCGGCGGGTGCACCACCGGGATGCTGCCCTCCTCGCGCACGGTGTACTGGTCCACCATGGCCTGGGCCTTGGCCGCGAACTTCTGCGGCGTGATGCGGTAGGCTTCGTTGGAGAGGTTCTGTTCGCCGGCGCCGTGCCAGTAGATCATCATGAAGAACATCACCAGCCCCCAGAGGAAGGCGATGATGATCCAGATGAGCTCGGTGCGAGCTACCGGCTCCTTCCACCAGATGCGTTCACTCGGCGGTGCAATGGCCATGGCGCCCCCTTATTCCGCTATGGGAATGGAGGTGATCTCCATCACCCCCCAGATCACGTAGAAAACGGCGGGCACGGTGACGCCCAGAAACAGCAGCAGAAACGGGTTGTCGAGGATTCGCTGCATGATGGGGATGCGCTCTTCGCCCCCTCCGGCGCCCGTGTCGTGTTCCGACTCGGCCATGGTGTTGCCTCCTTTTGCCGTCGGCTTGCAGGGAATGCGGGCGCCATTGACGCTCTTTCGCGCCGACCGGTCATTGATCTAAGTCAAGTTCGCCCCGCGGCGGCGGCGCGGGGGGCACCGGCGAGCCGCGTCGGGGGCGGCACAAAGGCTCCTTGCTCGGAGAGAACTTTTTATTAATATCAGAAACTTACGGCGATAGCGGTAGGCCGCGCCGGGCCGACAGGCGACGCCGGCACCCCTGTCGGGCGGGGATGCGGCGGCGCCGCCGAGCGCCACTCGGTGGCCGCACCCGCGCGCGCTGAGCAGGGGCCGGCGTGCCCGCGCTCACGCCGCCGTGAGTCGGCGGATGAGAGAGAAGGTGACCAGCGCCAGCACCAGCAGGATGACGAAGAAAATCAGAGTGCGGTTCTCGAAACGCCCACCGCGCGCGATCTCGACGCGCTCGAGAATCCAGTCGGACACGAAGTACAGTGCGATGCCCGCAATGGTGAAGTAGACCATCTCCATGAGCCGTTCCCCGTTGTCAGTGCAGCGCCTGCAGCCGCTCGGCGATCCTGTCCGCCCTCCCGTCGGCGCCCGCGTCGATCTCCAGCGCTAGCGCCCGCTCGTCGGCGTCGAGTGCTTCGTCGCGATCACGCTGCCTCGCCAGCACTTCGAGTGTCGCCTCCGAGGCGTCCGCCGCCCCCGCCAGGCGCGCGCCGACGCGCTGGGCGAGCAGCTCGTAGGGGGCAACGAACTCGAGAATGACGAAGGGCACACCGAGTCGCTCGGCAAGGCGGCGCATGGCCTGGCGCTGCGCTCGCTCGAGGAACGTCGCGTCGACGATGGCCGGATATCCCGCGAGCACGATCTGCTCGGCGACACGCGCGAGCCGCTCGTAGGTCGCCGCGCTCGCCTGCCGCTGGTAGAGTCCTTCGTCTACGCCGCTGCCGCTGCGCTGCGCCGGTGCCAGCCCGTGCAGCCGCTTGCGCTCGACGTCGGAGCGGACACGCACGGCATCGATGCGCTCCAGCACCGCGTCCGTGACGAAGGTCTTGCCGCTGCCCGAGAGCCCGTGCGTGAGCGCGAGCCACGGCGAAGGCGGCTGCTCGGTGTAACGGGCAGCGAGCCCGACGTGGTCACGAAACTCCGCCAAAGCGTGCCCATGCTCTCCTTCGCCGGCGCCTTCCTGGCGCAGGCGTATGCACGCGACCTTGGCCCTCACCATGGCCCGATAGACGAGATAGTGGCGCAGCACGCTCAGGCCGGCGTAGTCCCCGCCGTGCTCCAGGTAACAGTTAAGAAATCGGCGGGCGAGATCGGGCCGAGCGCGGAAGTCGAGATCCATGAGCACGAATGCGATCTCGCTCATGGTGTCGATCCAGCGCAGCCGCGGGCTGAACTCGAGGCAGTCGAAGGCCACGATGCGCTCGTCCACGAGCACCATGTTGGCGGCGTGCAGATCGCCGTGGCACTCGCGCACGTGACCGTCGCGCTTGCGCTCGGCGAAGCGATCGTCGAGGCGCTCGAGCGACGCCTCCGACCAGGCGCGCAGGCGCTCGAGACGCTGGGGCACCTCGAGCTGCGCACGACAGGGCTCGCACTGCTCGAAGTTGTCCATGACCTGACGGCGCAGGCTCGCCCGGTCGCCGAACTCGCTGTGCGGCGCGGCGACGTCCACGGCGTCGTGGAAGGCCGCCAGGTCGGCGGCAAAGCGATCGAAGTGCGGCGCCGTCACCGCCCCTTCGCCAAGCAGCCGGTCGATCTCCTGGCGGGAGTCGAACTGGCGCATCCTGACGCAGTACTCGAAGGGGATGCCCTCACCGCCGAGCACGGGCGCGTCGACGCTGCCGCAGATCGGCACCACGTCGACGTAGAGATCCGGAGCGAGCCGCCGGTTGAGTCGCAGCTCCTCCTCGCAGAAGTGCTTGCGCCGCGCGAGGGTGGTGAAGTCGAGAAAACCGAGATCGACCGGCTTCTTGATCTTGTAGGCGTAGCTTCCGGTGAGCAGCACGAAGGAGATGTGAGTCTCCACCACCCGGATCGACTCGACCGGATGATCGAAGACCCCGCGCTCGAGCAGGGCGTCGATGAGCGCCGGGCGAGTCACCGCGCCTCGCGGCGCTCCGGCAAGTGCCCCGGCGCGGCCTCCCCTACTGATCGATGCCTCCCATGCACAGGTACTTGACCTCGACGAACTCCTCGATGCCGTACTTGGAGCCCTCGCGGCCGATGCCGGACTCCTTCATGCCGCCGAAGGGCGCGACCTCGGTGGAGATGATGCCCGTGTTGATGCCGACCATGCCGTATTCGAGCGCCTCGGCCACGCGCCACACCCGGCCCAGGCTGCGACTGTAGAAGTAGGCGGCGAGCCCGAACTCGGTGTCGTTGGCCATGCGGATGGCCTCCGCCTCGTCGCGGAAGCGGAACAGCGGCGCCAGCGGGCCGAAGGTTTCCTCGTTGGCCACCGCCATGTCGGTCTTCACGTTCGTCAGCACCGTGGGCTGAAAGAAGGTGCCGCCGAGCGCGTGGCGGGCGCCGCCGACGGCGACGCTGGCGCCCTTCGCCAGCGCGTCGGTGATGTGCGCCTCGACCTTCTCCACTGCAGCCATGTCGATGAGCGGCCCCTGGATCACGCCCTCCTCGAAACCGTCGCCGACCTTCATCGCCGAGACCCGGGCGCTCAGCCGCTCGGCAAACCCTTCGTAGACGCTGTCCTGCACGAGGATGCGGTTGGCGCACACGCAGGTCTGCCCGGTGTTGCGGTACTTCGACACGATGGCGCCCTCCACCGCGGCATCGATATCGGCGTCGTCGAAGACGATGAACGGGGCGTTGCCGCCGAGCTCGAGCGAGACCTTCTTCACGTTGCCCGCGCATTGCGACATCAGCAGCTTGCCGACCTCCGTGGAGCCGGTGAAGGTGAGCTTGCGCACGACCGGATTCGAGGTGAGCTCCGCGCCGATCTCTCCCGAGGAGCCGGTGATTACATTGAACACGCCCGGGGGAAACCCGGCGCGGTCCGCAAGCTCGGCAAGCGCCAGGGCGGAGTAAGGCGTCTGCGACGCCGGCTTGGCCACCAGGGTGCAGCCCACCGCGAGCGCCGGGCCCGCCTTGCGCGTGATCATGGCGGCGGGGAAATTCCAGGGCGTGATCGATGCGCACACGCCGACGGGCTCCTTGACGACGACGATGCGTTTGTCGGCCTGGTGCTGGGGAATGGTGTCGCCGTAGACGCGCTTGCCTTCTTCGGCGAACCACTCGAGAAACGACGCCGCGTAGGCCACTTCGCCCTGGGCCTCGGCGAGGGGCTTGCCCTGCTCGGCGGTCATCAGCGCGGCAAGGTCCTGCTGATGCTCCATCATCAACTCGTAGAGCCGGCGCAGCCGGGTACCGCGCTCCTTGGCGGTCAGCGCGCGCCAGGCGGGATAGGCCGCCTCGGCAGCGGCGATGGCGCGCGCCGTCTCAGCGCGTCCCATGCGGGGCACGGTGCCGAGCACCGCGCCGTTGGCCGGATTGGTGACCTCGAACGTGTCACCGTTGTCGGCGTCCACCCACTCTGCGCCGATATAGCCTTGTTGACGGAACAGAGATTGATCGCTCAGCTTCATCGGATGTCCTCGCAGTGGGTGTCGGGGTGGTGGAGCCCGCCCCGGGCCGCGCGCCCGCTCAGGCCGTGAAGGCCTGAATGCCGGTCTGGGCGCGGCCCAGTATCAGCGCGTGAATGTCGTGAGTGCCCTCGTAGGTGTTCACGGCCTCGAGGTTCATGACGTGGCGGATCACGTGGTACTCGTCGGCGACGCCGTTGCCGCCGTGCATGTCGCGGGCCGTGCGGGCGATATCCAGCGCCTTGCCGCAGTTGTTGCGCTTGAGCAGCGAGATGGCCTCGGGTGCGGCGCGCTCCTCGTCGAGCAGACGCCCGAGGCGCAGGCACGCCTGCAGGCCGATGCTGATCTCCGTCTGCATGTCGGCGAGCTTCTTCTGCACCAACTGGTTCGCGGCCAGGGGCCGCCCGAACTGCCGGCGCTCGAGCACGTAGCGGCGCGCCGCATGCCAGCAGAACTCTGCCGCGCCGAGGCTTCCCCAGGAGATGCCGTAACGCGCGCGATTGAGACAGCCGAAAGGACCTTTCAGGCCGGCGACATTGGGCAGGAGGTTCTCCTGGGGGACGAACACGCCGTCCATGACGATCTCGCCGGTGACCGACGCGCGCAGAGAGAACTTCCCCTCGATCTTGGGGGTAGTGAGCCCGGGCATGCCGCGCTCGAGGATGAAGCCGCGGATGAGGTCATCGTCGCATTTGGCCCACACGACGAAGAGGTCCGCCACCGGAGAGTGCGTGATCCACATCTTGGAGCCCGAGAGCGCGTAGCCGCCGTCCACCGCGCGCGCACGGCTCTTCATGCCGCCGGCGTCCGAGCCGTGATCCGGCTCCGTCAGGCCGAAACAGCCGACGATCTCGCCGGTGGCGAGCCTCGGCAGGTACTTCTGCCGCTGCTCCTCGGTGCCGTAGGCGTAGATCGGGTACATCACCAGGCTCGACTGCACGCTCATCGACGAGCGGTAGCTCGAGTCCACGCGCTCAATCTCGCGCGCTATGAGCCCGTAGCACACGTAGTTCAAGCCCGCGCAACCGTAGCCTTCGAGCGTCGACCCGAGCATGCCGAGCTCGCCCATCTCGTTCAGGATGTCGCGGTCGAAGCGCTCGTGGCGGTTGGCTTCGAGGATGCGCGGCATGAGCTTGTCCTGCGCGTACTTGTGCGCGGTGTCGCGCACCAGCCGCTCGTCCTCGGACAACTGCTCCCCGAGCAGCAGGGCATCGTCCCACCGGAACTCGGGTCGTGTCTTCGTCAGCATGCACTCACTCCTGCAACCGCGCACGCGGCGCCGGGCTGCGGCCGCCCCGTTCGCTCGATCGGCACCTCCGCGATCATAGCCCTATTCGATGCAAACCAGAACACCGCGCCGCGGCCGCCGGCGCGCCGCGCAGCGTCGATGCGCCCGGCCCCGGCGCCGCGAGGGCGGAAAGTGGTCGCTCGAGCCGCTCGCTCCGACACGCGCCCTCCAGTCGGTGTAGAATGCCGGCGACGCCGAAACACCCCTGCTTCCACACGCGAGAGCTGCGACCGCGCGAGATGAAACACTTAAACGTACCCGAGGTCGGCGCGCCCGACCCCGATGCCAAGAACTCCCCCATCGTCGACTACGAGCTCGAGGAGGGCGAATTCCTCGACATCGAGGCGGACGCCGTCGTGTGCTACTTCAACAACGTGGAGTACGGGGTCGGGGACTACGTCTGCTCCGGCAACGAGCTGCTGTGCTGTGAGAAGGGCGGCGTCTGGTCGCGCAAGGGCTCCTGCTACGAGTAGTCCGCCGGCGATGCTTCGGCCGGACTACCAGGGCGGCAGCATCGTCAATCTGATGGCCTCCGTCGCCGCCGCCTTCGGCGACGCGTCGGCGGCCTATGCGCCGCTGCGGGAACTGCCGCCGCAGACCCTGAGCGCGACGCGCAACGTGGTGCTGCTGGTCATAGACGGCCTCGGCCACGAGTTCCTGGCCCGCGAGCCGCTGTGCCGCTGCATGCACGCCCATCTGCGCGGCGCGATCACGTCGGTGTTCCCGCCGACGACGACGACGGCCATCACCACCTTCCTCACCGGCGCGGCCCCGCAGCAGCACGGCCTGACGGGCTGGTTCACTCGCTTCGCGGAGGCGGGCGGCGTGGTCACCACCCTGAGGCTCACGCCGCGCGACAACGACACGCCGCTCAGCGAAGGCGGCTTCGACGTCAAGCGCCTGTTCGCCGCCTCGCCCCTGTTCACCCGTCTGGCGGCCCGCTGCTTCGTCGTCACTCCGCGGCACATTGCCAATTCGGCGTTCAATCGCATCCACAGCGCAGGCGCCGAGATACGTTCCTATCGCACGCTGGCGCAGTTGTTCGGCACCGTGGCCGAGATCGTGCGCACGGGCCGCACGCGCCGGTATGTCTACGCCTACTGGCCCGAGCTCGATCACATCGGGCACGAGCGCGGCATCGAGAGCCGCCGCGCCCGCGCGCATCTGCTGGAGCTCGATGTGGCGCTCGAGCGCTTTCTCGGCGCCGTGCGCGGCACCGACACCACCGTGATCGTCACCGGGGACCACGGCATGGTCGATTGCGGGCCGCGGCGCTGCGTCAACCTCGAAGACCATCCCCGGCTTGCTGAGACCCTGGCGATGCCGCTGTGCGGGGACAGCCGCACCGCCTACTGCTACGTCCATCCACGCTACCGCGACGGCTTCGCCGAGCGGGTGCGCGAGGAACTCGCCGACGCCGCCGTGACCGTGCCCAGCGACGATCTGCTGCGGCAGGGCTACTTCGGTCTGGGAGAGCCCCACCCTGGGCTGGCCGAACGCATCGGCGACTTCGCGCTGCTCATGGGTGACCGGCGCAGCATCAAGGACTGGCTCCCGTGCGAGCAGCGCTATGTGCACATCGGCGCGCATGGCGGACTGAGCAGCGCGGAGCTGTTCGTGCCGCTGATCCTCGCCCGCGCCTGAGCCGTGCGCGTGCGCCGCCCGCCCGCCGGCCCCACGGGCCTGTTCCGCCCCGATCTCATCGCGCTTCTGCGCGACCGCCCGATGTCGCTGCGCGAGGCGGCGGAGGCGACGCGCAGCGTGCCCAAGGACGTGGAGGCGGCGCTGCGCCACCTCGCTCGCAGCCTCAAGCGCTCCGATTACCGCCTAGTGGTCGAACCGGCCCGCTGCCGCGGGTGCGGCTTCACCTTCAGCGAGGACAAGCTCGCCAAGCCCGGCCGGTGCCCGCTCTGCCGGCAAACCCGGGTCCACGCCCCGCGCGTGCGCATCGAGAGCCGCCGCCCGCGGTGAGCACCGCCGCGGCGGCGTGGCACCGTGCGGGCCGTTTGCACTTGAACCGCGCGAGGCTGCCCAAGTACCCTACGCGCCTCCCTGCCGCCGCCCGCGCGGGCGGCGGTGCTCGCATCCCGACCGCAAAGACGCCGACCATGTCCCGCGCCGAAGAGCACACCGCAGCCCGGTCGCCGGGCCGCCGCGGCTGNNACCGCAGCCCGGTCGCCGGGCCGCCGCGGCTGCGCCGCTTCGAGCGCGCCGCCGCGGCGGTCGGGGCGCGTGCTGGTGCGCGCCGGGGAGCGCTGACGGCATGGAGTTTTTCTCCGTCGCGGAGCTCAGCGCCTTCGTCCAGGTGATCGTGGTCGACCTGGTGCTGGCGGGGGACAACGCCATCGTCGTCGGCCTGGTGGCCGCCGGCCTGCCGCCGGAGAAGCGCCCGCGCGTGATCTTCTTCGGCATCATCGCGGCGACCCTCATGCGTGTCGGCTTCGCCCTGGTGACGGTCCAGCTGCTGCAGATCATCGGGCTGATGCTGGCCGGCGGGCTGCTGCTGCTGTGGGTGAGCTGGAAG
>JABAHS010071258.1_pt2 | contig 38139 bp, 33 predicted proteins | sample 7062111 | NCBI WGS metagenome assembly JABAHS01 (sample SAMN14534600, study PRJNA622989) | marine sediment metagenome | biome: marine biome [ENVO:00000428]; feature: marine pelagic biome [ENVO:01000023]; material: deep marine sediment [ENVO:00002113]; isolation source: pool of 4 deep marine... | reverse complement strand
TATACCCCAGGTCTGGCTGAAAACCTCGCGAGATATCCCGGTAGTCAACCTGCCACCACAGGGGCTGTGTTCCTCCCTTCAGCGCCGAAAACAGGCCGTACCCGTTATCGTCTTCGTCGTCGTCTGTTATGATACCTTCCGAATCCTCCATTCCGACGAATTGTGTAGTAATCGACGTAGTGTTGTCAAGAAACAGTCGTGTATCGAGCCCGCCCGTAATATTGCTCCCGTCCTCCCTGAACGATGTCGTCCAGATGCCCCCAATGTGGGATTTTTCTCCGACGTTATAAATCAGACGGCCCACATGATAGTTGCCGTCGAACAAACTGTCCTCGCGCTCAATCTCCCCCTGCACATCAATCAGGCCCAGCGCCCATCTCTTGCCCTGGCCGGTGATCTTCGCTCCCATATCGATATCCATAAAACGCCGGCTGTAGTAAATAATCAGCGGCGTATGGAAAAGCTCGCTGCCCTCGCGGAAGAATGTACGTCGCTCTCTTAAAAATCGCTCTGTATCCCGCAGTTCGATAGTATCGGGGTCTGCTTCAACCTGGCCGTAATCAGGATTGATTGTAAAAGCGCTCGTAAGTTCGGGGCTCAGCCTCAGGGCCGCATCAAGTCCCGTCGAAAGCTCGTTGTCGTTGTCTTTCATGTCCAATGTACCGCTGATATAAGTTTCAAAGGCAGGATTCCTCCTGATTTTCACTCTCCCAAGGTCGAGATTTGTCAGGTGGCCGTATTCGCGTGCATAGCGCGCCTGGCTCGTGGGGTAACTCCAGTAGCTGCTTTCCTGCAGGCCTCTTTCACTCCGGCGGAAATTCACTCCCCACGTCACCCTATCTTTTTGCTCATAAAGAAGGTTATTAATCGGGATGGCTATCTCCGCGAACCAGCGGTCCTTTCCGACCGTGCACGCGGCCGTCCAGTCGCATCCCCACGTGTCATCGTATTCGTCGGAAAGTCCCATCCTCGCATCATACCGGGTCCCGAGCGTATTGACCGCGAAGACGTATGCACAGCGATGGTCATGGAAAGTGTCGAGCCTCACCTCGATCCTGTCTTCCTCTCTAAGGGACTGGTCGTACTTTCGCTCGGTGCCTACAATCTTATTCGGGTCCGGCTCGATACACTCAAAACCGAAGTAGATATTCTCATCGTCGTACACTATCCGTACTAATGTCTGCTCTACGGCCAACCGCTCCAGCCGGTAGTCCGTGAAATTCGTGGCTACATTCGCATTTGACCAGCACTCGTCATCGAGCCTGCCGTCAATGAAGGGAGGTGTTTGGATTCGCACGGCCGCTACCGACCGCAGGCCCTCGGCGCCCGGAACCGAACCCGTATTTATCAGAAAAAATAGTGTTTGCAGGGCTATAAAAAGTGCTTTCGTATATTTCATATCGCCGTTTCGTCGTCCTTTAGTCCTGCCGTTTCATTACTTAATATCACCCATAGACACTCATTGAATTTGCAATACAGGGCGTAAAACCTGCGATAATACTATACAAAAGCCGTACAAACAACCTCCAAAGACGGAATTTACTTGTGCCCTTATTCTGCCCAAAATCCCCCTTTTCGCACTTCTATTCAGCAAATCAATGAACTATTTAACGCAAATCGGCTAATCAGGTCGATAATTAATTTATTTGTTAAAGTATGCCTGAAAGATAATCGAAGATATTGTAAAAACGGGTAACTATTATGTTTGAGATTCTTCAAATTTTTGAACGAACGTCCGGACGCATTAATCCGGTAATCCTGATCGCTCCCGGTGTTATAGCGGTCATCGCAGGACTAATTGTCTGGCTCGGGGGGCTTGGTTTCAGAAAAGTTTTATCCGCCATCTTAGGTGCTCTTATAGGCTGGGTGGTTGGATTCTTTATAATCGGTAAAAGTATGATAGCGGGAACCGCCCTGGCCGTAGCCGCTGCCGTGACAGCCACAGTTCTTGACAGGATGATTGTCATTATACTGACCGTTTCTTTGGCTGTTTCTTTGGGCTTTATCGTTGCACATCATGGCGGACCGTACCTGGGCATGACACAGGAGAAGGGGCCCGCTTTTACAAATCCGGTCTCATCTGAAGGCACGACTCTCAGTATTACTGAAAGTATAAGTGTAATCAAAGTCTATATCATTGGTGTTGGAGATCAGATACAACAAACCGTTGTAAATATGTCGGTCATCGGCTGGGCAATAATCGGGGTGATGATTATAATTGCAATAGTATCTATAACCTACCTCTGGAATTTAACGTCGGCTGTGTGCTCGGCTGTTCTCGGAGCACTGCTTATCTTTGGAGGTATGGTTTTGTTGTTATTGTATAAAGGGGCCATGCCTGTTACCGTCATTGATCAAAGGGCTATGTTTTTTGCTGCTGTCTTTGGGGCAATGGTGGCTTTCGGCACGATTGAACAGTTGGTGCTTTGTCCATGGTTTGAGGGAAGGAGAAACAAAAGAAAAGAGAACCGGGATGAAAACGCACCACGCCGAAAGAACATCTGGCGGGGTTCATAACCGCAGGTTAATGGATTGATAGGTTGTCACAAAAAAAATAGGCGCCGATCATAGAAATGATACTTGACTTTATATGCTGCATCCTTAATATTAGTGACTGATATCGGAGATCACTCCCGCTTTATCGGGAAAAATAAAAGAAACGTTACGGAGATCAATAATGGATTCTGTCACTATACTTGCACGGATAGCTGAATCCACAGTGATGGCCACCCAACCGGCTGAAGAAGGAATTGCCCCCATTAACTTCATCTGGGATCAGATTGTCGAACTGAGCCTCGTCGAGGCTTTGGCTTTCATCTGCTTCGGTATCGTTTGCCTGCTCTATGGATGGAGAATTTTCAAGATATTGGTTACACTTTGTTTTGCTCTGGTAGGTCTGTTTGGAGGATTAATGATAAACGAAAAGCTCGTCGGAGGAAACGGGATGTGGCTGGGACTGATGGGCGCAGTGATGATGGGGGTCCTCTCTCTGCCCCTGATGCGCTGGGGTGTCAGCGCGCTCGGTGCTGTGGCCGGCGGAATACTTACCGGAGGAATATGGTATGCGTTTGCGCTGCCCGACAAATATATCTTGGCCGGTGCACTGGCCGGCCTAATCGCTGGTGGAATGATCTCGTTTATCGTTTTCAAGCTCGCCGTTGTATTGTTTACCAGCTTCGGTGGCGGTGCGCTAATAGTGACAGCGATCCTGGCCGTCCTGTACAACTATTTTGACCCTGAAAAGGTCCGGACACTTGTTTTCGATTACCGCTGGTTTCTGCCGGTCGCGTTTATAGTACCGACGATAGTAGGTATAATCGTGCAGAACAAATTCATTTCCAGCTCAAAAGACTGGAACATTTAGATTTTCCTGCGCCCGCGCCCGTCCCGACCCGGGAGGGGAGTCATAACTGAGGTTTCTTTCCCTTTCTGCCGTAATCATCCTCGTGCCGTTCCTGGTCTTCTGCCTTCCACCGGCCAAAGCAGACCACCAACATTCTAAAGCCGTTCGCCTGGGTCCAAAAGCGATGCTTAACACCAGGATATATCATAAATTCTTCATGGGCCTTCGGCGAATAGATTTCTCCATCCAATTCAAGTTGCGCTCCGTCATCCAGAAAATGAAACAGTTCATACCTGTCTGCGTGTGAATGCAGGCTCGAACGTTCACCCGCTCGAACTTCCGTAATGTCGACAGAGCATCGCTCGTTGCGAACAACCATGTAAATATCGCCCCAGGGACGTTTACTCCTTTGTGTCTTCGTTCCTTTTCTTGGATCTGCCTCACTCATGGCCACTTCCTTTCCTACCTTGCAGACCCGGCTATCTTTTGATAAATATTCAGGGCCCGGTGGTATTCGTCGAGTGCTTCTTTGGACAAAACTTGTTTGTTTCGCTCGATTTGTACCTGCATCCGCTTGATGAGAAAACCGATTTCCTGCTTCCGGGGCCGCAGTGGTTTTCCATCGACTTCCACATGAAACGGACCGGTGTGGCCAAAACGAATCCGCCCGTTAGGCCGACGTTCGTAGCAGCGAACCGCAATCCAGCAGGAACTTGAAACATCTATCTTTTCATTGATTTTGCTGGACCAGCCGCCTGAAGGCATCTGAGTATTTTGGGCCTTCAGTGTTTTGACGGCGAGGCCGTTGACCAAAATCTCTATTCGCTCCAATGGATAAGCGCTTTGGGCGACACCGGCAACTGAATATGTACCTGTGCCCCGGTCAGGCTGGCGGAATATGTGCCCCGGTTCAAAGTTATTGATTGTCACGAGCAGCATCGGGCCCGTCGTGACAAAGCTGCGCCCCTCATTCAGTCCCCGTATCCACTTCTCATAGTTGAACCCGTTCTTGAGTTTGACATATACCCGGCCAAAGCCGAGAGGAACAGGATGCACGCCGGAGGCCGTACCTGCAGTCGGACGCAGGCGGAAACCGCAGTTCAGAAGTGCATAGTAATTTTTGAATCCATAATCAATCCAACCGAGTTCCGTAAAACCCTTCGAGTTCGTCTCGACTTCCATATATTCCGGTGCCGCTTCACCGAATTTCGAGAAGGCAAATTCGGTGCGCCACATATGATTATTGGCCAGTTCGAACAGATCAATATTCATGATTGGAACCAGCATCATAGACCAGGGCCAGTTGTGTTTGTCCAGTTCCAGCAGACCGCCCTCAAGCCTGCTTTTCCCGGCAATAGGGGCAACCGGAGGGACGCCCTTTTGGAAAACAGATTTGTGATTGAGCACAAAAACCGCGCCGAGTGTGTGTCTTTTGCTGTTTACTGAAAAAATCTCGTATTCTGTGTTTAACGGATAAATCACATGCGTGTCATCTATGAAAATCAACTTCGGCTCTACCTTCCTGCCGGTGCTTTTGTCTCCTGTGTCCGGGGGTATAAAGGCCTTGGTCACCCAGTACAGCAGTGGAAACGAAACGTTCAGGTCTTCGGCAAGCTGAACATTTGGCAAATCCTGCAATGTTCGGTGTACGTGCGTATCGCCCGAGTACCAGCCAAGACGGGCCATGTCGATCCACCGCTTGAGTTGGAACTTCAAATCGACGTCTTCGGTGCTCAGCGTCACCTTCCTGGTTAGGGACAGGTACTCCTTGCCACGCTCGATGGTGATGGTGTATTGGCCCGACGGAAGTTCGATTGTGAAGGGATGTGCCGATACTGTAGTATGAAACTCCACCGACTTTTTATTGGCCCAGTTCCGCTTTTCATAGACGACTGCTGAGCCATTGGGCGAGGTGGACTTGGGGAAATACCACTTTCCTTTTTCATCCTGTATGTATATCCTGCAAGCCACCGGTTCTCCCGTATCGGCATCGACAACCTCGCCGTTCAGGATAATCCCATTCTCCGCCGCATACGCAAAAGAGACTAACATCAATTCAAGGACAAGTGTTAAAAGGATACCTCGGTTTAACATAACAAGTCTCCTGATTTAGGCGTGGGGCTTGCCTTACCTGGAATTTGCCGTCTGCATTGCTTCAAAATATTTCTGAAACCAGTGATTTACAATATTATCAGCAATATCTACGGATTTCTACCGTTTCCTCACCTTTTTCTAAATCCTTTGCTGCTCCGGCCGCCCGAATCTGAAAATTTCCTTGCCAAAATCGCCCATTTTTCGTATCTTACTTCCGTTCTATATCAGAAAATCACGTTTACTATTGCAAAATCGCCTCTGCTGACTTATAATCTTATCTTTGCCTTGGAATGAGAATTTGATATTATATTTTAACCCCAAAGTTATTGGGGATTTTATTTAGCTCATACCGCCACGGCGGATTCGAGTATTTAAAAAAGTACCGGGTAACGGGAAATGTTTGAGTCTTTGACAGAAAAATTCAATTCAGTCTTCAGGTCGCTGGCCGGCCGGGGAAGAATCACCGAGGCCAACATCTCCGATGCTATGCGCGATGTCCGCAAGGCCCTTCTCGAAGCCGATGTCAGCTACAACGTCGTAAAGAAGTTCTGCAAAGATGTGACTCAGGCCGCCATCGGTGCCGAGGTCATAAAGAGCCTGCATCCCAGCCAGGTCCTCGTCAAAATCGTCAACGATGAGCTTACGAAACTGATGGGCCCCGTCGACACCCGTATCTATTTTGTCTCGCCCGGCCCCACTATAATCATGTTGGCAGGCCTCCAGGGCGGTGGTAAAACAACCACCGCTGCAAAGCTCGGAAAATATATTGTCTCGAAAGGTAAAAATCCCCTCCTGGTCGCTGACGACTTGCGAAGACCGGCCGCAATTGAGCAGTTGGTTGTGCTCGGACAGCAGACAAATATCGATGTTTACGCAGAGGAAAGCAAAAATCCTGTAAAGGTCGCTAAAAATGCCATAAAGCACGCCAGGGAAAACAACAACGATGTAGTTATCCTCGATACTGCCGGAAGGCTGCACGTGGACGAGGAAATGATGGTCGAGGTGGCCAATGTCGCCAAAGCCGTCAATCCCCACCAGATTTACCTCGTCTGTGATGCAATGACCGGACAGGATGCCGTCAACTCTGCAAAAGAATTCAACGAGCGTCTTGAGCTTGATGGCGTCATCCTCACAAAACTTGACGGTGATGCCCGTGGCGGGGCGGCACTCAGCGTAAAGGCCGTTACCTCGAAGCCAATCAAGTTCATCGGCGTAGGTGAAAAGCTCGACAAGCTCGAAGAATTCCACCCCGACCGAATGGCAAGCAGGATCCTCGGTATGGGCGACGTCGTTACGCTCGTAGAAAAGGCCCAGGAGCATTTCGAGGCCGAAGAGGCCGAGAAACTGCAAAAGAAAATGGCCAAGGGCAGCTTCGGCTTTGATGATTTTCTAAAGCAGATGCAGGCCGTCAAAAAAATGGGCGGCATCAAGGATATGCTCAAAATGATGCCCGGCATGGGTGGACAGCTCGCTGATATGGATATCGATGACGGCGAAGTTGCAAGAATGGAGGCCATTGTCTATTCCATGACACTCCGCGAACGTCGCGACCCCGACATTATAGATACCTCCAGGCGAAGACGCATCGCCGCCGGCGCCGGGGTACAGCCCAATGATGTCTCCGGCCTCGTAAAGACCTTTAAGCGAAGCCGGGATATGATGAAAGCGATGAGCGGGGGAAAACTCGGTGGAATAAAAAATTTATTAAGCGGCGGATTGAGTATGGATTCCATAAGCGCCGCTATGTCGGGCGGAAGAAAAATAAAGCAGCGCTCGAAGCGAAAAAGAGTCATAAAGAGAAGGGGAAAAATCAAACGCCGATAGAACGAAAAATACTATTGCCATCCTGAGAATAGGCAAGGACCTGGCCCTGGTGGTATGTATTCCTCCGATTGATAGGGGGATTATTCGACAGGAAATATTATGAAAAAGGATTTAAAACGTCGGGATTTTTTGAAATTTGCGGGCGCAACAGCCGCCTCCCTGGCAATGCCGGGATGTGCCACAGCATCACAGCGAGGCTCTGCCGTCCGCCGACCGCCCAATTTTATTATCATCTACTGTGATGACCTCGGCTACGGCGACGTAGGCTGCTTCGGTTCAACAAAGCACCGCACACCCAACCTCGACAAAATGGCCGAAGAGGGAATGCGTTTTACCAGCTTCTACGTGACCAGCGGCGTATGCACGCCGTCGCGCTCGTCTCTGATGACGGGCTGCTATCCCCGCCGCGTCAATATGCACGCAAACGATACCGGCCTCTGCGTCCTCTTCCCCGTAAACAAAAAGGGCCTGAACCCGGATGAAATCACCATCGCTGACCTGCTGAAAAAACAGGGCTATGCAACCGCCTGCATCGGAAAGTGGCACCTCGGCGACCAGCCCGAGTTTCTGCCCACCAGCCAGGGCTTCGATTATTACTACGGCATCCCGTACAGCAACGACATGGGCAAAGGGAAAAATAATAATCGCCCGCCCTTACCCCTATTGCGCAACAAAAAAGTCATTGAAGCCCCGGCCGTTCAGGACACCCTGACAAAACGCTACACTGAAGAGGCCATAAAGTTCATAACTGCAAATAAGGAAAAGCCTTTCTTTATATATCTGCCCCACACCATGCCCCACAATCCCGTACATGCTTCCGAAAAGTTCCGGGGCAAATCCGCCAATGGCAGGTATGGTGACACAGTAGAAGAAATCGATTGGTCCGCCGGTGAAATCCTCGCCGCGCTTTCTGAACTCGGTATCGACAAGCGAACACTCGTTATATTCACCTCAGACAACGGCGCCTCCAATCGTTTCGGTGGCGGCAACGGCCCGCTTCGGGGCCACAAGGGAAGCACCTGGGAGGGCGGAATGCGTGAGCCGTGTATCGTCCGCTTCCCGGGAAAAATACCGGCAGGCAAAACCTGCGACGAAATCGCAACAACGATGGACCTGCTCCCCACTTTCGCCAAACTGGCGGACACAAAGCCTCCGACAGACCGCATCATCGACGGCAGGAACATCTGGCCGCTCATGACGGGTAGAAAAGGAGCAAAGTCACCGCACAAGGCATTCTATTATTATCAGATAGACCAGTTACAGGCCGTCCGCTCGGGCCCCTGGAAACTGCATCTGCCCCTGAAGCCAAAAAGACGAAACTGGGGAAAACCGATACCCAACAGCCCGCTTCAGTTGTATAATCTCGACTCTGATATCGCTGAAAAAAATAACGTGGCGGATAAGAATCCCGACGTCGTCAAGCGCCTCCTTGCACTTGCCGAAAAGGCACGAGACGACCTCGGAGACCTCAATCGAAAGGGTAAAAACCAGCGCCCGGCGGGCTGGGTGGAAAATCCAAAGCCCCTGCTGCTGGCTTCGAATTAAGGCTGTGTAAAAACCAAAGTAAAATTAATGACAAAAGAAGAATCAAAAACAACGGTAGAATCCAAGATGTCGATTGAGCATTACCTGGAAAAAGTGGCTCGATTTTCTGACAGCGAATACGGCAGGCTGGTTAGAGACCAGTTCAAGGATATTCAGGGCGCCAGCGAACTGGCAATGCTCGCCGCACCAAGTGCCGACGAATTGGACCAGTTGAAAAAAGCGGTGGCAATAATGACACCCGATGAAAAAGCCGGCGCCGATACTTTGACCGACGAGCAGGTACAAAGAATCGCTGCCGACGCCCGGATTGACCCCGCTGTTTTAGCCATTTTCTTAAATGGCTACGCACTACAAATTAAACGTGTTCCGTGATTTGACTTTTGAATTTCACGGAAATTGATTATAAAGATTAACGAAAGGAAAAATTATGGCAGTAAAGTTAAGACTCATGCGTTTGGGAAGGCGGCATCGCCCGTTCTTCAGAATTAATGCTATCGATTCCAGGGAGCCGCGAAACGGAAAAATTATTGAAAAGCTTGGACATTATGACCCTATTGAAAAAGATCCCCAAAAGCAGGTCGTTCTAAATCGCGAACGGATCCAGTATTGGCTCGATAAAGGTGCAATACCCTCCGATACGGTATCGCAAATCCTCCTCCGTCATGGCATAAAGAACAAGTATGCCGAGGAAAAAGCCGCGCGACGGGCGCGCGCAAAAGCTATCGCTCGTGCGAAGGGAAGATTCTTCACAAAAGCGGAAAAAATTGCCGCCGAAAAAGCTGCAAAGGGAATTACCGAGGCCGAAGAGGCAAAAGCAAAGGATGAAGCTGATGCAAAATTGAGGACCGAAGCAAAGGAAAAAGCCGAGGCAGAGGCTAAAGCAAAGGCTGAAGAGGAAGAAAAACTGAAGGCAGAAGCCGAAGCAAAAGCAAAGGAGGAAGCTGATGCAAAATTGAGGACTGAAGCAAAGGAAAAAGCAGAGGCAGAGGCTAAAGCAAAGGCTGAAGAGGAAGAAAAATTGAAGGCAGAAGCCGAAGCAAAAGCAAAGGCAGAGGCTAAAGCAGAGCCTGAACCCGAACCAGAGGCCGCAGAAGAAAAGCCCGAACCACAGCCTGAGCCTGAACCGGAAGCCAAAGAGCCGGAACCTGAACCAGAACCGGAAGCCAAAGAACCGGAGCCTGAACCAGAGCCGGAGCCTGAACCAGAGCCGGAGCCGGAAGCAAAAGAACCGGAACCTGAACCGGAGCCTGAAGTCGAAGAACCTGTGGCCGAAGAACCAAAGCCCGAACCCGAGGTAAAGGTCGAGGCTGCTGAGGAAAAACCACAGGCCGAGGCCCAAGATACTGATAAACCCGAGGCCCCGGCCAAACCGGAAAAAGCAGAAGAAAAACCAAAGCCGAAGAGAAAGAAAAAGACTAAGGCAAAAGACAAAGAGGAACCGGTAGAAGAAAAAGAGGAAGCCAAGGAAAAGCCGAAAACCAAAAAAAAATCCAAACCGGTACGCAAAAAGAAAGTCGCTAAAAAGGAAAAACCTGAATCCAAAGCAAAAGACGAGCCCCAAGATAAAGCCGGGCCCGAGACAAAAGACGAAAAACAACAGTAATGAGGGTTGATATCTTAACTCTTTTCCCTGAGATGTTCGAATCTCCACTGGGCCATTCGATATTAAAGAGGGCTCAGGAAAATGGACTCGTTGATATCGTTCTTACAAACATCAGGGATTTCGCAAAAGATAATTTTAGGAAGGTCGATGATAAGCCGTATGGCGGTGGGCCGGGTATGGTTATGATGCCCGGCCCTCTTTTTGACTGCTTCGAGCACGTCCAAAAACTCTCGCCCGAAAAGGCCCGCACCATCCTCCTCACCCCGCAGGGACAAAGATTCGACCAGAAAAAAGCCCTTGAACTCAGCGCCGAAAAACGTCTCATTCTAATCGCCGGCAGATACGAAGGCCTCGACGAGCGAATCCGCATTGGCCTCGATGCAGAACAAATCTCCATCGGCGATTACGTTCTAAGTGGCGGCGAGCTTGCAGCTATGGTAATCGTCGACGCCGTGGTAAGATTATTGCCTGATGCACTCGGCGACGAGGATTCCTCCAAAGACGATTCCTTCAGCGCAGGGCTTTTGGAATATCCCCAGTATACAAGACCCGAAGTCTTTCGCGACATGAAGGTCCCCGACATCCTTTTAAGCGGCGACCACGCGAAGATTGCCGAATGGCGGCGACAACAGGCCATCGAACGAACAAAAAAATGGCGCCCCGACCTCCTGGATAATAACGACAATAAAAGTAAAAAGGGCAAAAGCTAAAGATGGAAAATATCAATCGACGCCGATTTTTGAAGATGTCTCTGGCTGCTGGAGTGGAAGCACTCTGGCTGTCCGGTCGCACTTCGGCGGCCGGCAAAAGTACACCTCCGAATATTGTGCTTATCGTTTCGGATGACCAGGGATACGCCGATGCAAGCTGTTACGACCATCCGAAGGAGGTCAGCACTCCCAACCTCGACCGCCTCGCCCGCCGCGGCGTGCGTCTGACAAACGCCTACGCCAGCGCCTATATCTGTGCGCCGACCCGGGCGGGACTGTTGACGGGCCGGTATCAGCAGCGGTTCGGTTTCTATACAGGCGGCGATTCCAGGACAGGATTGCCCCTGACCGAAATTACAATCGCCGATCTGCTCAAAAAACAGGGCTACGCCACCGCCGTCATCGGAAAATGGCACGTTGGCATCAAGCCGCAATATCACCCTCTAAAACGCGGCTTTGACGAATTCTATGGCTTCCTCGGACACGGCGCCCACGACTATTTCGATCTTAGTATAACCGACGACTACACCTCCATATATCGCAATGATAAACCCATTAACGATACCGGCTACCTCACGCATAACCTCGCGCGCCATGCCGTCTCGTTCATAGAGCGCAACCGCGGCCGCCCCTTTTTCCTCTACTTGCCTTTTAACGCCGTGCACTGGCCTCTGCAGGCGCCGCCTGAATACATAAAACGCTTCAAAACGGGCAAAAAGGAACGCGATATCTATCTCGCGATGCTCGCATGTATGGATGAAGCCGTCGGCGACGTCCTAAACGCACTCAAGCGGACCGGTACAGACGAAAATACCCTCATCATCTTTTTCTCAGACAACGGAGGCGCAAAAAAGAATTTTGCCGATAACGGAGTTTTACGCGATTACAAGCAAACTGTCTACGAGGGCGGCATTCGTGTCCCCTTTATTGTGCGATGGCCGGCAAAGCTGCCCAAAGCGGGCGTCTGCCATGAGCCCGTCATAAGCTTGGATGTCATGCCGACCATCCTGTCTGCCGCCGGGGCATCTCTACCCACAGACCGCATATATGACGGCAGGGACATGCTCCCCGTGCTTCGCGGCCGGACAAAAAAGCCTCTCCATGAGGCACTGTTCTTCTGCGACGGCTCCGACCAGTGGGCCGTTCGCGCCGGAAAGTGGAAACTTCTTTCTCGAAAAGGCTCCCTTCAACTGTATAATCTTGATAACGATATCAGTGAGACCAACAACCTGGCCTCTAAAGAGCCGAAACTGTTAAACCGGCTTAAAGAACTTTATGATAACTGGCGCGCACAGATGGGCGAGCCGATCTCAAAACCGAAAAAACGAGCAAAGAAAAGCAATAAGAACCGGAGCAAACAAAAATGAACCGACGCCAATTTCTCTCCATAACCGCTGGCGGTGTTGCAACTGCTTTGATGTCCGGCTGTGAAAGCCCTCAAGCGACAGACTCAAAACCGGCCCCCCGCGAAGACGAAGGAATAAAAGTTTTCCCGAAGCCCAAACCCAACATAATATTCATCATGGCAGACGACCTCGGATACGCCGACCTTGGCTGTTACGGGCAAAAGAACATCAAAACCCCCAACATCGACCGCCTCGCCGCCGAGGGCATGCGCTTCACCCAGTGCTACGCCGGCTCTACCGTCTGCGCGCCTTCCCGCAGTGTCCTAATGACCGGAAAGCACACGGGCCACACCCGCGTCCGGGGCAATTTCGGCAAGGCCGGCGGCGTCCTCGTAACAGGAAGCGGCAGCCCGCAAAGGCGCATTCCCCTCGAACCTCAGGATGTCACCGTCGCCGAAGTCTTAAAGAAGGCAGGCTACGTCACCGGCATCACGGGCAAATGGGGTCTCGGCGAGCCCGAAACGACCGGCATACCAACCCGGCAGGGCTTTGACGAGTGGTTCGGCTACCTCAACCAGCGCGCCGCCCATAGCTATTATCCGGAATACCTCTGGCACAACGAAGAAAAACTAATCCTCGAAGGCAATAAGGACGGCCAAAGAAAGCAGTACTCCCACGACCTCATCACCGACTTCGCTATTGACTTTATCCGTAGCTGCAAGGATGTCCCCTTTTTCCTGTACCTGCCCTATACAATCCCGCACGCAAAGTACGAAATACCCTCCACCGACCCTTACACCGACAAGCCCTGGTCCCAGGATGCAAAAGTCCATGCCGCCATGATTACGCGAATGGACCGTGACATAGGCGTTATCATGACTAACCTAAAGCGCCTCAAAATCGACGATAACACCATAGTCTTCTTTTGCTCCGACAACGGAGCTGCCAAGCGCTGGGAAGGCACCTTCGACAGCTCCGGCCCCTTGCGAGGAAGAAAGACCACTATGTACGAAGGGGGCCTCCGCACCCCCATGATTGTCCGCTTCCCCGGCAAAGTTCCCGCAGCAAAGCTTAACACCACTGCCGTTTGGTACTTTGCCGACGTCCTGCCGACACTCGCAGAACTCGCGGATGTAAAACCGCCTCCCGGCATCGATGGAATCAGCGTCCTCCCAATCCTCCTCGGCAAAAAACAAAACACCCCCGACCGATTGTTGTACTGGGAATTCCCCACAGGTGGTTTAAAGCAGGCCGTACGCTGGCGTAACTACAAGGCCATACGCCTCGCCCCCGACAAACCGCTGGAACTCTACGACCTCGAAAAAGACCTCGCAGAACAGAACAACATCGCCGGCCAAAATCCCGTTGTAGTTTCTATAATCGAGAACTATCTAAAAACCGCCCACACCGATTCTCCCAACTGGCCGATTTAACGGACAAAAAGTGCCTAATAACTGGAATCGTTGCCCGCTTACTTGTATAATAAAGAAAGATAGCGGCAGCGCCGGACCGGGCACGAACACGCCCGTACACCTGTTGAAAAACCGCGAAAAGTAAAGAGATAAAATATGGAGGTAATATATGAACTGCCCAAAATGCGGAACCCAGAATCCGGAAGACGTCCAGGTTTGCACTTCCTGCAAAAGCCCACTGGCTCAGCCACCCTCACCTGCCGAACCCGTAAAGGTCAAAACCAGCCTACTCGCTATCGCTGCACTTGTACTTGCCATTCTCAGCCTTTTTGCCTTTTTCTTAACGGTGTCTCAAAAAAGCGACATTTTTGGCATCATCTATATCTTCGCGGTTATGTTGGCTTTCACCTTCAGTATCATTAGTCTTATCCGGATCGGTATAAGTGCCGGCAGAATAGCCGGTTTAGGATTTTCCATAACAGCAGTCATAATTGCCATTGCCCCGTCTATGTTTATATTCGTTGGCTCTATTTTTTACAGGCCTCGGTCCATCGCCTTTCGTATGGTCTGCGGCACAAACCTCTCCGGTATCGGCAGGGCAATGCTCATTTATGCAAACGATTATGACAACGACTTCCCGCGTGCAGGCTACGCAGGGACCAAATGGGGCAAACAACTTCGCAACTGGGCCGCTCCGGACCGGGCTACTGCTTATGGCAATCCGGGCCAGGCAACCATCTCCTCCAGCTTATATCTCTTGGTTAAGTATGCCGAAGTAACACCTAAATCCTTTTGCTGTAAGGATGACCTGAAGACCAAACCATTCATAGCCTCTGATTATATCCCACTTATGGAAGATGAGGATGCCTGGGATTTCGGCCCCGAGCCGACAAAGCACTACAGCTACTCATATCACATGCCCTATGGCCCCTATTTTCTGAGCATAGCATCCTCCGATCCCAACCAGGCTGTAGCCGCTGACAGAAATCCCTGGCTTGATCCTTTTGTTGATACAACCGGCTTCAGGTGGGATGACCAAACAATGACCGGAGGTCGTGAGAATATAAAAGGATACCGGAAAGGAAACTGCGGCCATCACAAAAGGGAAGGACAGAACGTATTGTTTATGGACAACCACGTCTATTACGAGAAACACTCTTTCTGCGGCGTAAACGATGACAACATCTACACCTATTGGAACGGCTCAGACATCCAACAGGGTGCTCCACCTGTTGTGGGAAGCCGGCCCGCCGACAGACTCGACTCTTTACTTGTTAACGAACCACCAAAAGAGGATTCGAAATGAACTGTCCAAAATGCGGAAACCAAAATCCCGATGACGCCGAGCTTTGCACATCCTGCAATAGCCCACTGGCGCAGCCTCCCCAACCCGTTGAAACCGTAAAAGTCAAAACCAGCCGCCTCGCCATCACCTCTATGATACTTGCCATTCTAAGCCCATTTGCTTTTTTCCTCGCAGTATTCTTTGGAATCAAAATGCTTGCCCTTATTTCTATATTCGCAGCGATGTTGGCCCTCATCTTTGGTATTATTAGTCTTGTCCGGATTGGTTTAAGTGCCGGCAGAAGAACCGGCAAAGCATTCGTTTCGATAGGAATTGCAATCCTCGCGGTTTTCTTCTCCTTGATATTTCTGCAAGCGGTTTTACCCAGGACCAGATCTCGCGCCTTTCGAATGGTCTGTGGCTCAAATCTTGCAGGCTTAGGCAGGGCAATGCTCATTTATGCCAACGATTATGACAACAATTATCCACGCGCTGGTGGACAGGACACCATCTGGCAGCCTAAGATAAACGACTGGCAGGCTAAAGACAGACGCACCGCATTTTTCCTGAAATCCGACGGCACAGGAGGCTCAGCAACCATTTCTTCAAGCTTATATCTGCTCGTCAGGTATACTGATGTCTCGCTAAAATCCTTCATCTGTAAGTCTGGTGATTTAAGAGCCAAAATATTCAATCCTGCTAAATACGGAGTACGTGATATAGAGCTTGAAGACCTCTGGGATTTTGGCCCCGAGCCGGCAAAGCACTACAGCTACTCATACCATATCCCTTATGGCCCGTTTCCTCTGAACATGACAACCTCAGAACCCGGTCAGGCTGTAGCCGCCGACAGAAATCCCTGGCTCGATCCTTATACCGATACAACCGGTTTCAGATGGGATGACCAAGCAAAAACTGGGCCGCCCGAAGATATAAAAAGGTGCCAAAAGGGAAATAACGGCTTTCACCAAAGAGAGGGCCAGAACGTATTGTTCATGGACAACCACGTCTATTTCGAAAAACTCCCCTTCTGCGGTGTCGACGATGACAACATCTACACCTATTGGAATGGCTCAGATATCCAACAGGGCGCCCCGCCAACACTAACAAGCCAACCCGCCGACAGACTCGACTCTTTACTTGTAAACGAACAACCAAAAGAGGATAAAAAATGAACTGTCCAAAATGCGGTACCCAGAATCCCGACGATGCCGAGCTTTGCACATCCTGCAATAGCCCACTGGCGCAGCCTCCCCAACCCGCCGAAACCGTAAAAGTCAAAACCAGCCCCCTCGCCGTCACTGCTCTTGTACTTAGCATTCTAAGCCTGTTCTCCTGCGGCATTACGGCGATACCGGCAATAATCCTTGGTATCATAGGCTATGTCAAAATCGAAAAGAGCGGCGGCAGACTAACAGGCAGACACTTTGCTATCCGGGGAATTGTGATTTCCATAATTGTATTATGTTTGTTGGGTGTCTTTTTACCAGCTTTGAATCGAATCAGGTGCGTATCAGGTCGAATGGTCTGCGGTTCAAATCTCGCAGGCATAGGAAGGGCAATGCTCATATACGACAACGATTACGACAANNACCCAATTGGCAGGCCGACAATCATTTTGATGCTTTCGGCTTAAAACCAGATAGCACCGGCGGCTCCGCAACAATCTCCGCCAGCCTCTATCTTCTAATTAAGTATGCCGAAGTCATGCCTAAGTCTTTCCTTTGTCTATATGATTCAGGTAATGTAAAAACAAAGGAGTTCAAGCCCCGTAAGTATGGCGCCGGTGGTAAAGAGCTTTATGAGTTTTGGGACTTCGGTCCCGAACCGGCAAGACATTGCAGCTACTCTTATCATATGTGCTATGGCCCCTATCCTTTGAGCACGGAATCCTCCGAGCCCGGCATGGCCGTTGCTTCTGATTTAAATCCCTGGATGGACGCCCCGGGTGAAAACGCAAGAGACTTTTCTGTCTTTGATCCTAATGGCGATAGAGCCACTCAAATGGCTGGTAATGCAATCGTCCACGAAAACGCAGGTCAGAATGTATTGTTCATGGACAACCATGTCTATTTTGAAAAACAATCTACCTGCGGTGTCGACCAAGATAACATCTACACCTACTGGAATGGCTCAGACATCCGGCAGGGTGCTCCACCTGTTATGGGAAGCCAGCCCGCCGACAGACTCGACTCCCTCCTTGTAAACGATCCACCTTTAAACAATTCCAAATGATTTGTTCCTTCTCCCCTCTTTTACTGGTATTATATTGTCGAAAAATATCAGAGGAACCTCATAAGGATACAACATGGAAAATCTTAACCGAAGACAATTTCTAAATCTCACAGCCACTTCTGCTCTCGCTGCGCTGATGTCCCCCGCTGGTTGTGGGCAGCGGGTGGCAGCCTCAAAGCCGAAGGCTTTGGGGATGGCTCGCCCGAACATCCTTTTCATCATGGTCGACGACCTCGGCCCCGAATGGCTTAGCTGCTACGGCGGACAGGAAATGAAAACGCCCAATATCGACAAACTCGCCGAAACCGGAATGCTCTTTACAAACGCATATTCGATGGCCCAGTGCACTCCAACACGCGCAACGCTCCTGACCGGCCAATATCCCTTCCGCCACGGCTGGGTTAACCACTGGGATGTCCCCCGATGGGGAGCCGGGTGTCACTTTGATTGGAAGCACAACATTACCTTCGCCCGAATCCTCAAAACTGCCGGCTACGTCACCGCCGCCGCCGGCAAGTGGCAGATTAACGACTTTCGGGTCCAGCCCGATGCTATGCAAAAACACGGCTTCGACGAGCACTGCATGTGGACCGGCTACGAGTCCCAAAATCCACCAAGTGCAAATCGTTACTGGGACCCGTATATCAACACCAAGAAAGGTAGCCGAACATACAAAGGAAAGTTCGGCACCGATGTCTTCGCCGACTTTCTAATCGATTTTATCAAGCGGCATAAAGACAGCCCGATGATGCTCTATTTCCCCATGTGCCTCACACACGGCCCATTGACAAATACCCCGCTCAATCCTGATGCACAGGGTAAAATCGAACGTCATAAAGCAATGGTCCGCTATACCGACCATGCCGTCGGCCGCCTCGTCAAAGCATTGGACGAATTAAACATCCGCGACAAAACAATCATCTTCTTCACGACCGACAACGGCTCAGCCAGGGGCATTAGCGCCCGAATGAACGGCCGCCTTGTAAAAGGCGGAAAAGCAACCATCGGCGAACCCGGCGTAAAGGCACCATTTATCGTCAACTGTCCCGGCCTCGTCCCCGCAGGCGTCCGCACCGATGCCCTCACCGATTTTACCGACATGTTTCCAACCTTCGCCGAACTCGCCGCAGCCAAAATCCCCACCCATGTTGTCATTGACGGCCGCTCCATCGCAAAACTCATCCTTGGAAAAGCCGAAGATTCGCCCCGCGATTGGATTATGGCAATGGGCTTCGGTGCGGCAAAGCTCAAAGATGGCCGCGTTGTGGGTACTAAAGAGTACGCTGACCGTGTCGTCCGTAACAAGCGTCACAAGCTCTGGCTCTTCAATGGCAAACCCGCAAAACTCTTCGACCTTATCACCGATCCTGCCGAAAAAAATAACCTGCTGTTAAAACATAACGACCCCGATGTCGCTGCCGCACGCAAAAAACTCCAGGCCGTCGCCCGCTCCTTTCCCGATAAAGACGCAGCACCGAAATATGATCCAACACCGCCGCAGCCATGGGATAGAAGGCCCGTCCGTGCCGGCAAGAAAAAACTCAAAAGCTAAAACAAATCATTGCAAAATGTCACCCTCATCAAATAATATGTTCACCGGCAGACATGAAATGGGCAAAAGAAACATGGGAAACCATGACTTCCGTCAATTTCTTAATCTCCTTGCCGACGGTTTTTTAGTAATTCAGGAAGTTACTGTTTCTCTGTTCTTAAAATGACGAAATAGCCGGAGCATTAGAAATGAAACAAGCATGTCATGTTTTTCCTGTGCAATTCTTATGCTTTTTTGTATATTTGCCTGTGCTCTCGATAATAGTGTTGGCCGGGTCTTGCAATAAATCAAATGAGGTCGGAAGCCAATTCCACACCTCGCCGGATAAATGGGAAAAACCACGAATATACCATACGGAAATTGATCCGTCCTACGATCAAAAAATATCTGTCACCAGAATCCCGGTAAAAGAAACCGAGCCAAAGGTATTTTCCGATAATAGTGCTTACTGGTATGCGTTAGAGGAGCGAGTGAATAAGAATTTGCAGGCTGATAAGTCGCTGTATATTTTCAATGAAAGAGACTATCTTATTAAGGTTTACATTGCTGAGACAGACCATCGATATGACGGTAAAGCGGTTTGGATAAATGAAAAGTTAATCTATTATCAATGGTGGTGGGGCAGAATCCTGGGAGGATATTTAATATTTGATGTCGAAAAAGAGAAAATCATCCAAAAGGAATTGGTCAAATACGGCGGTATCGCCTTCCAGCAATTTCAGCAGGCACTAAGGTAAATCGTGGGAGGCCAGAAAAAGAAAAAACAAGGCTCCTGTTCGAAGTGAAGGCATGAGGATAGACGTAACGAATGTTCTATATAGAGTGAAAGGATAAAACAATGTGTGAGTTTTGTACCAAACACGGCGAGGGAAAAAAATGGTATCTGCAGATGAAAAATTATGCCGAAGAATTGCTCCATGAGCAGTTAACGCATACCCAAAAAGAAATTATCGATGCCAACACCCGATTGGAATGGAACAATCGTTTCTGGCAGGGTTTTGTGATGCCCGCTATGGGCAAAATCAGTGTGAATCCGGAAGATTTGTCTCAGAATCCTCCTATTACCCCACCTGCCAGCGAAAATCCGACCGAAACTCAGATTGTCGAACATCGAAAGGTCCAGCATTTCGCGCAGATTATACCGATTGAGGATGCCGAGAAGGTCATCGATATGGTGGACTCCATCACTCGAATCCCCTGTGGCTGTCGATACCTCACCACGGGCAAGACCGATAGGAGATATTGCTTTGGATTGGGAGTGGACAAATGGGGTGTCTTGGGTAAGTTCCCTGAAGATTCCGCTTCGCTGGAGGTGCTTGACAAGGAGCGGGCCAAAGAGCTTTTACGGCAGTTTGACAAGGAAGGTTTAATACATAGTATTTGGACAGGCGTATCACCTTATGTCGTATCGATATGCAATTGTGACCGCGACTGCGGTGCCTACAAAAAATATATTGAGATGCGGGGCGCGCCTTATTTCTTCCGGGCAGAGTACATTTGCCAAATTGACCCCGACCTCTGTTCAGGATGCAAGTCCTGTTTTCGCCAGTGCCAGTTCGGTGCATTGTTTTATTCGCATTCCCTCGGCAAAGTATACATCGACCCGACGCGTTGTTTCGGCTGCGGCGTGTGCAGGGCGGTATGCCCCAAGGATGCTATAAACTTAATTCCAAGACAGGAAAGCCCCGAAGCCGCGGACTTATGGCTTAAGGAAAAAGCGATATGACAGTTCTCAAAGCTGATAGAAAGACAATCCCTATCGAGAGGTATAACAAAGAAGAATACGTCTATGAAGTTGCAGATGGACGTCTTCATTTACAGCGGCCGCAGAAAAAATTGTGATTATCACTACACGTCCGGCGCCTAATATATTTGCCTTGATTTAGTCACCGGATTATGGTATAGTGTGCCCGTTGCAACGGCGGATAGTGTCACCGGGCGTCTTCTTTGAGCCTCTAAGAAGCAATGATAAATCGTAGTAGATATGGGTGTGGGAGATGGGTATCAGGTTTGAATGTCCCAGGTGCAGGAAGCATTTCTCGGTAAAGAGCGAGTATGCCGGCAAAGATGCCAGGTGTACCTGCGGGACCCTCATAATCGTCCCCAGTGATTCGAACAAGATAAGGTTCCACTGTAAAAACTGCGGCAAGGGCATATCCGTCTCCAATACTCACGCCGGAAAAAAGGGCAAATGTCCATCGTGCAGGAACATAATCGCTGTTCCACTGCTGGGAACTTTACTTGCGCCGCAAAGTCAACCCCCTCCCATCGAGCCGGTTGTCGCTGCCGTGCCTGCCGGTATGATCAGCTTCTCCTGTCAGATGTGCGGCCGGATTGTGCAGGCTAAGCAGGATTCAGCCGGTAATATTATTGAATGCCCGGCATGCGGTGCTTATGTGGAGATACCCGAAGGGTATTCGGCTGGCGCAGACGAAACTGGCGAGGCTGGGAAAAAACCCGTAGTAAGCACAGGCAAGGTAGTCTGTCCAAGCTGCATGGCTAAGTTGGCCGACGATGCAACGGTTTGCATCGGTTGCGGGATTTATGTCGATAGCGGCAGGCCCATTCTCACCGTAAGGGGCATGGACACCGACGAACTCGAAGAAAAGGCCCACGGGGTCGTAAAGGCAATAAGCTGGCTTTTTCCATTTGGTATCTACCCGGTGTATTCCGAGGCGATGGGAAGACATAAACCTTACGCGACCTGGGGCATAGCCGCCGTGACCGTATTGGTCAGTGTTTGGTTCCTGGCCATTCAATGGTCCGGCTCAACGCAGATGAGATCGGCCAAGAACCTTATGCTCTGGGGTGGAAAAGACAGACCCGAACCGGAGCATATTCGCCTTATTTACGAATTCACCAATTATGGTGATGCAAGGGCGTTCAACGCCAAAAAAGAGGCCCTCAGCGCTACGACACCTGAAAATGAACTGGATCTCGCTGCTTTGAAAGAATTGACGCCGGAGCAGCGATGCTTTGGAGAATACAGGCATGTGCAGTTGATTACTCACGCCTTCCTTCACGGCGGCATACTTCATCTGGCCGGAAATATGCTGTTTTTACTGGTCTTCGGCTCTCGCGTAAACTCGGCAATCGGCAACATCCTGACGGTAATTCTGTACCCGATTCTGGCCGTTGCCGCGGCGCTGACGCACCTTGCATCAATGGGAGCAGAGCCGCCCACACCTATGCTGGGCGCTTCAGGTGCAGTAATGGGATTGGCCGGAGCGTATCTGCTGCTTTATCCTGTTCACAAGGTCTACATGGTGATATGGATGCGCTGGGGATTGATCATGGGATTTCACCTTTCCTACAAATACTTCGCCCTCAGAGGTTTCTGGGTAGTGCTTTTCTACATCGCCTTCGATGTCATAGCCGTCAGCCTGCTCTTGGCATCGAGTACCGCTCACTGGGCACATATAGGAGGATTTGTCTTTGGAGTCGTGCTCGCATTTATCCTGCTTGCCGGCAGAATAGCTTATTCCAGAAGCGACGTGCTGTCATTGGTTCTGGGAAGACAAGCCTGGCCGATTATCGGCAATCCGCACAGCCGCATGAAATAGAAACGCGCAAGTTTGAACGATTGGTCTACAATAGGGCGTGTAGATATTTCTACCCCTCATAACGGCCGGGAACTTAAAGTTCATATTTACTTGGCAAAATTCACCGGTTTTGTTACAAATATTGCAGCAGATATCAAATTAACTGCAATAGAAGAAAAATTCGGAGCCCAAAAAATGAAAGATATGAATCGTAGAGAATTTGTAAAGCTCATCGCAACAAGTGCTACCATACCAGTTGCCGGCTGCAACAATGCTTTTGGAAGGCAGCAAGGCTCAAAGACTGCAAAAAAGCCCAACATAATACTGATTATGGCCGACGACCTCGGCTATGAGTGTCTCGGTTGTTACGGCAGCGCATCATATAAAACCCCCGTCCTCGACGAGCTTGCCCGGACTGGAATGCGTTTCGAACATTGCTACTCCCAGCCTCTTTGCACTCCCTCTCGCGTAAAAATCATGACCGGAAAGTCGAACGCTCGAAACTACACTAAATTCGGAAACTTCGATTTCACTCAGACAACTTCCGCCCACGTTTTGAAGCGTACCGGCTACGACACATGCATCGTCGGCAAGTGGCAGTTAATGGGCCGCGGTCTTGAGGGTCCATACGACGCCGGCTTTGATGAATACTGCCTCTGGCACATGGAGGATGTCCGTGCCCCAAAAGGCTCTCGCTTCCGAGACCCGAAAATTATACAAAACCGCAAATTGCTCAAAGGCCTCGAAGGCAAATATGGCCCCGATATTTTCACCGATTACATCTGCGGCTTCTTACAGCGCCACAAATCCGAAAACTCAAAACCATTTTTCCTTTACTTTCCCATGGCCCTCACCCACGCCCCCTTCGAACCAACGCCGGATAGTCCCGAGTGGAATAAAACCAAAGTCAAAAATTCCCCTAAGTTCTTTATCGATATGGTTGCATACATGGATAAAATCATCGGACGCATAGTCGCAAAGCTCGACCAGCTTGGCCTCCGCGAAAACACGCTCCTTTTATTCACCGGTGACAACGGCACGCCAAGACAAATCACCTCGAAGACCAAAGATGGCCGTTCTATCCGCGGAGGCAAAGGCCTTACCACCGACGCGGGCACACACGTCGCCCTGGTTGCTAATTTCAAAGGCACAATCCCACCCGGCCGTATCTGCTATGACCTCGTGGATTTCAGCGATTTCCTCCCAACCCTCGCCGAAGCCGCCGGTGCCTCGATACCAGCAGAAGCCAAAATCGACGGCAGAAGTTTCCTCCCTCAGCTCCTTGGAAAAAAAGCTTCTCCAAGAGACTCCATATTCTGTTGGTATCGAAGAAATCCTCGCGATACCTTGTTCCGTTTCGCTCGCGACAGGCGGTTCAAACTTTATGACAAGGGAAACCATCCGCGGGCCGGCAAACTTTACGATGTCAAAGCCGACCCCCTCGAAAAAACTCCCATCGAACCGGGCCGCTACACCGACGTCAGAAAGCGACTCCGTACGGTCCTGAATTCAACGAAGTGAACATATATACATTCAACCGGAGACACAAAATGGATAAGCAAAACACACAAAGCCTGAACCGGCGCCAATTCGTAAAGCTCGTTGCGGGAACCGCAGCAACCGCAGCGATGCCTATAACAGGTTGCCAGGGCCAGCTGCGCACCGCCGATTCCTCCACGGCAAAGCCACCGAACATAATCTTCTTACTGACCGACGACCAGCGCTGGGACACAATGTCCTGCATGGGTAATCCCATAATCCAAACGCCGAACATGGACGACCTGGCGGCAAACGGTGTCCTCTTCACGCATGCCTTCGTCACCACCTCCATCTGTGCATCAAGCCGGGCCAGCATCCTGTCCGGCCAATACGTCCGTCGGCACGGTATAAACAACTTCGCCACCAGCTTCTCCGAGCAGGCTTTAGCCCGGACATACCCGCTCCTCCTTCGAAGCGCAGGCTACCGAATCGGCTGCATCGGTAAGCACGGCGTCGGCAGGGGACGTGACTTCCCTGTTGACAAATACGATGTCTGGTTCGGCTGCCCGGGACAATGCTCACCATATGAACGCAAAGATAAAAACGGAAACTACAAACACCTCACCCAGGTCTTCGGCGATCAGATATCCGAATTCCTCAACGGCTGCTCAAAAGAAAAACCATTCTGCCTCTCCGTTAATTTCAAGGCCCCGCACGTCCAGGATGGCGACCCGCGCCAGTTCATCCCCGACCGCGCATACAAGGATTTGTACAAGGATGTCACCATCCCGACACCGAAAACCGCCGACCCGCGCTACTTCCGGGCACTGCCCGAATTCCTCCAGACCTCCGAGGCCCGGCGCCGGTGGAAAATACGCTTCTCCACCCCCGAAAAATTCCAGGAGTCCGTCAAAAATTATTACCGCCTCATTTACGGCGTCGATGTCGTCATTGGAAAAATCCGCGCCCGGCTCGAAAGCCTCGACCTCGCCGACAACACTATCATAATCCTCACCGGCGACAACGGCTTCTACCTCGGCGAGCACGGCCTCGCGGGAAAATGGTTCCCCCACGAGGAATCGATCCGCGTCCCGCTCCTTGTTTATGATCCGCGGGCTCCGAAGAAGTTCCGGGGCCTGGCCCGAGACGAATTCGCCCTCAACATCGACATCGCCCCGACAATCCTCCAGCTTGCCGGCCAACCGGTACCGGAGCAGATGCAGGGCCAAAGCCTCCTGCCACTCCTGAAAGGCAAAAAGCCAAAATGGCGGACAGATTTCTTCTACGAGCACCTCTTCAATCACAAGACAATCCCGAAGACAGAGGCCCTCCGAACCTCCCGCTTCAAGTACGTTCGCTATATTGATTTCGATTACGAAGAGCTTTACGACCTGAAATCCGATCCCCACGAGACGCAGAACCTGGCAAAAGACCAAAAATACGGCCAAACCCTCAAATCCTTGCGAAAACGCTGTGACGAGCTGCTCCAGAGGGCCAAAGGAGCCTGAAATTACAAAATTTGAAAAAGTTCTTGCCTTTCCTGCAAAAACATATATACTCTCCCGTTTATCTCGATTGAGATATGGGTTTGAATAGGAAATAATATGGCAAAGAATGAAAAAACCGCTACGGCCTCAAAAACTGAGATGCTGGATGCCGTAGAGAGCAAAAGTATAAAGCAGAAGGTGCCGCACTTTGAAATTGGCGACACTGTAGATGTCCATTGCAGCATAAAGGAAGGCGACAAAGAGCGTGTACAGGTATTCACGGGCACCGTAATCGCAAGGAAAGGCCGGGGAATTAACGAGACATTCACCGTCCGAAGAATCGTCGACAATGAGGGCGTCGAAAGAATCTTCCCCCTCAATTCACCCAACGTCCTTGATATCAGGCCCGTCAGGAGCGGAAAAACAAGACGCGCTAAGCTCTATTACCTCCGCAAACGCACTGGAAAGGCCGTCCGGCTCGCTCATCGACACAGCACCCACACCGTCTCAAAATAACAGCCCGCCAATCGCGAGATACGGTATGTTGCTCAATAAACGCAAACTCCTGGCAGACCGTGAAAAACTCGGCCGATGGGGTGAAAAACGCTGCGAAAAGTTCCTCAAAAGAAAAGGCCTAAAAACCCTCGCCCGCAACTTCTCCTGCAAAACCGGCGAGCTCGACCTGGTCATGGTCGATACTGACGCCACGATTGTATTCGTCGAGGTAAGAACAAAAGCCGATTCCGATTTCGCTTCTCCCGAAGACTCCATCACCACCACAAAGAAAACCAGATTGCTCCGCACCGCACGCTATTTCCTCGCAACAAATAATATAGAGGACCGCCCTTATCGCTTCGACGTCGTTGCGATTGTCCTCGACAAAAACGCCCGCCCCGATATAAAACACTACAAAAACGCATTCGTACAGTGAAACCTATGCAGCTAATTGACACACATTGCCACTTGACATTTGATGATTTGGCCGGTGATATTGACGCCGTCATCGAACGAAGCATCGCAGCCGGAGTCACTTCCTGGATAACCGTCGGAACCGACCCCGGCCATAACCAAAAAGCCATTGGGCTCGCCAACAAATACGACAATATGTTTGCCACCGTCGGTGTCCATCCCCACGATGCCAAAGAAGTGAACGACCAGGCAATAAGGCAGTTACATGCCCTCGCCCAGAACAAAAAGGTCGTCGCCATCGGCGAGACAGGCTTGGACTTTCATTATGACCATTCCCCCCGTGATAAGCAGGCCGAAGTGTTCACGAGTCATTTGCACCTCGCGGCCGAATTGGACCTGCCCGTCATAATACACAGCAGGGAAGCCTTCGACAAAACGATGGAAATCTTACAGCAGTCAGGCCCCGACCTCAAAAAGGTCGTCTTTCACTGCTTCTCAGGCTCTGCCCAACAGGCAAAAATCGTCCTCGACGGAGGTTTCTATATCTCTTTTACCGGCGTCGTCACTTTCAAAAACGCCGAAAGGACCCGCCGCGCCGCCGAAATTGTCCCGCTGGATAGGTTAATGCTTGAAACCGACTGTCCCTATATGTCCCCCGAGCCCATGCGAAAGCAGAGAATAAACGAGCCTGCCCTCATGGTCCACACCGCAAAATTCCTCGCCGACCTAAAAGGCATGGATATGCCCGATTTCGCCGCCGCCGTAACCGCCACATCAAAAGCCTTCTTCAACCTGCCTTAAGCCGAATATTTCATTCAGATTCTTTTGTTTTGGTTGTTTTCGTGGTCTTTGGCTGCTATGGTTTTTTCTGCTTGTAAAGTTGCAGTTGTTTGCGAAGGCGAATCATAAGTTTCTCAGCTCGGGCAGCGGAAGCCAATTCCAGCGCCGCCTCGGTGGTTGTTAATGCCTGCTCAAATCGGCCGGCCGCTGCGTACACTCCTGCCAACGTCTCAAGGATGCTCGCATTCTTATAATTTGTTAGCTTGGCTGCTCGTTCGCCAAGGACAATTGCCTCGCTGATGTCCCGTTTCTCTGGGTCAGGATGCGTAGCCAGAATCCGCGCCATGTGATTCAGGGGCACAGGCCAGTTGGGCTTCAGTTGGGCTGCTTCTCGAAAATGCTCAAGCCCCTCATTGAGTTCACCTTTCATCGTCAGAGCTTTGCCGAGATTGCAGTGGGCCTCGGGATTCCTTGGCGCAATCTCGAGTGACTTACGAAAGTGACTGATTCCCTCGTCGACCTCGCCCTGTGATTGGAGCGCGATTCCAAGATTGTTGTGTGCTTCGGCGTAGTTGGGATTGCTCTCCAGAGCCTGGCGATAGTGCTCCATCCCTTCTGGCAATTTGCCCTGAACTAACAGCGCATCACCGAGCTTTTTATGAGTATAGGAATGCCCCGGTCTGATTTTTAAGGCCCGACGATAGCACGTGATAGCATCGTCAAGCTTGTCCTGTGATTTATAAGCGACGCCGAGTTTATAATATGCCAGAAAATAGTCGCCCTTAATTGCTATTGCCTGTCGATAGTGTCTTATTGCCTCGTTTAGGTCTCCCTGTGATTCGAACGCAACGCCCAGCTTATAATACGCCTGGAAATAGTCGGGCTTGATTTGTATGGCTCGCCGGTAGTTTTCCATCGCCTCAGCTAATTTATCCTGTTCCGACAGTGCATCACCTAAGTTCTTGTGCGCATAAAAATGGTTCTCTCTGATCTTCAATGCCTGACGATAATAGCTAATCGCCTCCTCGTGTTTACCTGCCGATTGAAGCGCACTGCCCACATTAAAATGTGCATGTGCTGCATTCGGGGTCACGGTAAGAAAATGTTTTTGCAGGCTCACCGTATCACGCCAGTGCACCAGGTAACGCCGTGTGGTAACTATCTCGGCGCCGGCTAATACCAGTACTATTGTTATCACCACTATATAGAGCCGCGTATGCTCGCTAAAACTGTAGGTGCGGCAAAACCAAACCAGCAGCGATGCCAATATCATCAGCAGACCTATTGAAGGCAGATAGACAAACTTGGTCGAGGCTATAAGATAATTGAAACCTATTATTTGCATCGTCGGCAAAATCCCCACAAAGAAAAACAGCCAACCCGTGAATACTGCTCGCGTCCGGCGAAGAGAAATCAACAACAAGGGGATCAGTATGCACGTGCCGATGACGCCGGTAAGCACCATCGGGTCCGACAATCCGAAGGCTTTGGGAAAAGCATAGTTTGATGAAAGGTTGGCCGGCCAGACAATCTTGATGAGGTAGAAAATAATGTTGTGACATATGGTCAACGGAATCCGCTTCGCACCATACTCACTTGGCAGAGTCACGCCGTAGGTACTGCTTTGCGAAACATACGTTATGATTGCCGAAACCCCTCCCACCACAAAAAAAGGTAGCTTTTCAATAACCGCCTGTTTCTTAAGCCGTCTCAACGGCCAATAGTCCATCAGAATCATCAACACGGGCAGCGGCGTGCTCGTAGGTTTGGACATCAGCGCCGCCGCGTACATCAACATGCACCCGCCGTAAAGTTTCCAATTACCTTTGCGGGCATAACGCACGTAAAGTATCAGACTCCAAAGCGAAAAAAACGCTGCTAACAATGTTTTACGCTCTCCCACCCATGGAATGGTCTCCGCCGTCAGGGGATGAAGCCCAAACAGCAATCCTACCGCTGCCGCCACCCATACCTGGCCGAACAGCAGGTAAAGCAGCACTATCAAAAGCGCCGTATTCATTAAGTGAAAAGCAAGACTCATGCGATGAAAAGGACGCAGGTTATTGCTCCGACCGCCCAAAGCGCGATCGATCATAAGCGATATCATTGTCAGCGGCTGATAGTATCCCCTCACGGTTGATGGTTTTGACACTTCAGACAGGAAACGCCAGGCCGAGGACAAGCTTGGTGTTTGTACCAAATAATTTTCAGTCAGGTACTGTTCGTCGTCAAACATCAACGCCTTCGACGACAATGATGGCCAATGAGCCATAAGAACCAACTGACAAACAAGGACAATCAAAGCTGCCAAAAGTCCGATTTGCGAACCTGACTTTTCTGACAGGTCCCTGTCCTCCTGGATGTCTGCTTCTGGTTCCGACCGGCCGATATCCTCTTGAATTTGATTTCCAGATGTTCCGCTTTTTTCACTCATATAATCAGTTTAAAAACAAACTCACCTGACGTCAATAGTTGTTTATACTTCTTCGCCGCCGCCGTAACCGCCACATCAAAAGCCTTCTTCAACATAAATCCTTAAACAATAATCAATCGCCATTCATCCTTAATCATTTGTAAGAAGTAACGAATGATTAACAAGTTGTTTTGCTTTCCTTTTCCGCTATAATATCACAAACTGAAGAGGGATAAATATTCTTGATGTGTAATATGAAAATATATAATATTTGAGACCCAATATACCCTTCTCGATACACAAAAGATTATATGGTTGCTGTCATACAGCCAATCCGGGAGAACGCCGATGCGAATCGTTGATAATGAAAGACGCCGTTTCCTAAGAAAGATAGCGGCCGGGGCGGCGTTCCTCGCATTGCCTAACAAATCACCGGCCAGAATATTTTCTAAGCCAAACTCTCTCACCCGCCCGAACATCCTCTGGATAAGTTGTGAAGATATCAGCCCCGACCTTGCCTGTTACGGCGATGACTACGCCGTCACGCCAAACCTCGACCGACTCGCCGCGCAGGGGTGCCGGTACACAAATGCCTTTGTCCCCTTTCCGGTCTGCGCCCCTACGCGTTCGGCGATTATCACGGGAATCCACCCCGGCACACTCGGCTCGATGCACATGCGCACCTCGCTCAGGGGTTACGAATGTGTACCTCCTTCTTACGTCCGCTGTTTCCCCGAGTACCTCCGAATGGCCGGTTACTACTGCTCCAATCACACGAAGACCGATTACCAGTTTAGTCCGCCATTCACCACGTGGGATGCCAGGCGTGGAAACTGGCGCAACAAGGACCGCCCGAAGGATGCCCCATTTTTCTCTGTTATTAACTTCGCCGTCACCCATGAAAGCAAATGCTGGAACATCGAAAAAACAATCCACGATCCCGCAAAGGTAAAAGTCCCCCCGTACTATCCCGATACCCCCGTCGTCCGGCGAAACCTTGCCAGGTACTACGACAACATCACTACAATGGACAAACAGGTAGGTGATATCCTTAAAAAGCTCGATGATGACGGCCTCGCAGAAAGCACCGTCGTTTTCTTCTGGAGCGACCACGGCCGCGGCCTGCCAAGATGCAAACGCTGGCCGTACGATTCCGGCCTCCGAGTTCCCCTCATCATCCGCGCACCGAAAACAATCACCCCCGGCAGCGTCAGCGATGAACTTGTAAACCTCATTGATCTTGCCCCGACCGTCCTGAGCCTCGCAGGCCTCGATGTTCCCCCGGCAATGCAGGGCAGGATTATACTCGGCAAAAACAAAGCACCCGAACCGAAATACGTCTTCGGAGGACGCAACCGCATGGACGCTAACAGCTACGATTTCATACGAACCTGCCGAGACAAGCGCTACCGTTACATTCGTAACTTCACCCCGAGCATACCCTACGCCCAGACTATCCCCTATATGGAGAAAATGCCGATAATGCAGCAGTGGCGACTGCTGCACTCACAGCGCAAACTAAAAGGCCCCCAAAAATTGTTCTTCCAGCATCCAAAGCCCGAAGAGGAACTTTACGACCTCGAGAACGATCCCCATGAGGTCAACAACCTTGCATCCTCACCAAGCCATCAGCAAATACTAAAAAGGATGAACGCCGCGTTGGAAGCATGGATGAAAGAAACTTCCGATTTGGGAGCGATTCCCGAAGACAAGCTGATTGAAAGGATGTGGCCCGGCCGAAAACAACCCATAACAGCAACACCCACCGTCCAGATCGGCCCCGCCCAAAACGGCAAAGTCACCGTAAAAATGTCCTGCAGCACAAAAGGCGCATCAATTGGATACCGCCTCGGTGGCCGAAAAACCTGGCTCGTCTACGAAAAACCAATTACACTGAATACCGGAACCGTATTGACCGCCAAAGCCATACGCATCGGATACAAAACAAGCCCCGAAATCAAAAAGACGGTACAATAACCCGGCCCCGGCAAAGCTTGCTAAGCATTACACTCCACGCTCGTTCTCATTTCTAAGATCCCGCCGGCATGGGCTCGCCCAGCTTCTTGTAGGTACCTTCCAGCGCCTTCCGGAACGTCGCCAGAGTCATCTTCTCCTCATGCCCGTCCAGAAATCCTACGTTAATATAATCTACACAAAAAGCGGGATTCTCATATACTAAAACGTACTCGTGAGGTGCCTTAAAATCGTTAAGTTTCTTCCCATCCAAAGCTTTCACAAAGATATAGCTCGGCCCGTCAAAATCTTTCGGCTTCTTGGGAGATTCCATCATTATCCCGCCCTTCAGAAAGGATTTGATGTCCTCCATGCTGGTTGGAATACTCTGTTGGTGGGCATCGGCATACAAGACACTTGCTCTGCAGATTACCCTGACATTGAAAAGCGAGACGTCACTCGCCATTGTCTTTTCTTTTTCCTCTTTTTCTTCCCTTGTTTCTTCCTGTTTACTCGAACACCCGCCGCCCGTAATCCCGACAAGCAGTCCAAGCGCAATTACCCACAATAAAATCCGCCACTGATGCATCCTGAATCTCCTTTCTAAATCTAAACTGAGCGAATTAAATTCCCTTTTGTATTCACCGTCTGAAGGTTCAAACATGGAATTCTAACTGTTTTTCTTTGCCCGACAACAATTCTTGAAACAATTATAGCGTGATTCTTTGTTTAAGTCGACACTTCTCCTGGTTTAGATGTGACTTGTACATGGTCCTAATAAGAAAATGACATTCCTGAGTGATTGATTGGCCCGTTAAGACTTACGCCGGATTTGAAGGAACAACGCGGGACCTTGACCTGCGAAGCCCGACGCCGACAACAACCAAAAGTGCCAGAGCATTCACTATCAAACCTCCGGTATCGGACCCCTCGGAAGGCAAAGTGTTCAGCAGGATGTTCGCAACACCGTGGAACATACCGACAAGATACAGTGATCTGCTCCAATGGTATAGGGCCCCTACTGCTGTCCACAGCATTACTGCCGACAAGATGGTAACAGGCGATAACGGCCTGACGAGCAGATGAAGCAGGGTGAACACAATGCTGCCAATCAGAATACCCGGCAGCGCACCATGTCGCTCAACCAGTCGGCTTTGGACGTAGCTCCTGAATATAACCTCCTCACCGAAGCCCATCGGTATCCACAGGGCCACGCTCCGGATTACAGTCCAAACGGTCAGGCCCGCCAGGAACTTATCTATGGTCGGAATGGAACAGCCAAGGATTCGATCAACAACTATACCCAAAACGTACATAAATAGGGCAAGGCCGGCGCCGAAGACCATGCACAAAAGACTGTTGCGCCTCCAGTCCAGGCCTGCCTCCTTCCATGTAAACGTACGCTTCTCGATGACCCTCATCAGGAACCAGACAATCGGAAGGCTCATAAGCCCATTGATAATCCCGATGACCGTTGACCAGACCGCGTGCTCAAAGACGATGGCTTTGGCACTATCCACTGCATCCTGCCTGGCCACCCCGTCCCCGGCCTGAATCGCCGTGTAGACAAAGATGGGTATGAATCGAAGAACAAAGACAACAGCCAGCCAGAGCGCTATAGCTATCGCAACTCTAAATATCACACGTACCTCGCCGGTACCATACTTAATAATGGACATCTGCTTGCTCCTTTCCGTTACTTTTAAAACCGGGCCCCTTCGAGCCATCCCGGCTGGTTCCGAAATCTAAATTCTACGGACAAACTTCAAAGGAGCAAGCATTATTATCAACGCAGCGCGTAGCGTGTGCAAAAATACTTACCTGCCTGTAAGGCAGTTGTACACGCGGAAAATCTTCCCCCAAACATGTTAACCCCCGGCACCCCAGATCCCTGCATGCAGTAGCCTACCCCTGCAAGTCTGAGGCAGGGGGCGGGGATACAGATGTCTTTTTCACTTTTGCCTTCCTAAGGAGTGTCATCCTGAACGAAGTGAAGGACCTCCAATAAATAATCATTCATAAATAATTAATAATCATTTATCCGGCCTGTCCTGCATGCCCCCGCACATTTCCATACAGGATCCCTACCTGCCGAGCCAGGAATTCTTTGCCGAACCAGACTCCACGAGTGTCCCTGATTCTCCAGCTTTATCAGCAATATTGGAATCTTCCCAATAACTTCCCCGACTTGCGTTATAACTTCCCTGACATGCGTTATCAAAGGAAGGGCGAGTAAACATTGGTATATCATAGATACTTGTTCCCGGTACGCTGCCAAGAAAACCGAGCTCTATGGTCGCGTAAATGTGCCCGAAGATTGGAATAAGAACTATTAGATTCCACCAGCCGGATTTGTTTCTGTCACGCTCCTCCAAATGATCAATCACCAATACCTGTCCTGAGTGAAATCGAAGCAATCCTTAATCATATATATAAAATGCCGGTCGTCCCGGCCTCGTTTAAAATAATCAATCATAAATAATAAATAATAATTTAAATGGCCTCCGGTAGAAATGCTACGTTTCTCTCCCCTGATCCCTCGCCCCTGAACCCTGTAACCTATATTAATTTTTTTAATAAAGTGTGGGCTCCAGACCCTTAAGAGTCTGAAGCCCTTTTTCCCGGCTAACCGCTTTCCGCCATACGCTTAACGCGATATGTCGGCTCTCCCCAGGAAAATCATAATTAATGATTTATCTGACTGCTGCCTGCGCAGCCGCTAATCTTGCTATCGGCACTCTGAAAGGTGAACATGAAACATAATTCATGCCTACCCGATGGCAGAAGTCGATACTGTGCGGCTCCCCGCCGTGTTCGCCGCAGATACCGACCTTCAGTTTCTTACTCGTCCTCCTGCCCAGCTTCGTACCCATCTCAACCAGTTTACCAACGCCAACCTGGTCCAGTATCTGGAACGGGTCGGCACAATAAATCCCCTTATTAACGTATTCGCCGAGGAACTTACCCGCGTCGTCCCGTGAAAAGCCCATCGTCATCTGCGTCAGGTCATTGGTCCCGAAGCTGAAAAATTCCGCCTCCTTCGCAATCTTATCGGCCGTTAGTGCCGCCCTCGGAACCTCGATCATCGTACCAACCAGATACTTAATCCTGCTCTTTCTTTCTTTAAAGACTTGTTTAATCTCATCGACTATTTCGTCCTTGACCATCTTCAATTCCGAAACAGCCCCCGCTAAAGGTATCATAATCTCAGGCAGAACAACCTTGCCCAGTTTCTTAACATTCAATGCCGCCTCGATAATCGCCCGCGCCTGCATCCGCCCGATTGCAGGATACGTCACCGCCAGCCTGCAACCGCGATGCCCCAGCATCGGATTAAACTCATGCAACTGCTCAACCTTTGCCTTCACCACGGCTGGCTTAACGCCGAGACGCTTCGCCATCTCCGCCTGGCTCGCCGCATCCTGCGGCAAAAATTCATGCAGCGGCGGATCAAGCAAACGAATCGTAACGGGCAGCCCAGCCATCGCCTTAAATATACCCTCGAAATCCTTACGCTGCAGTGGCAGCAACTTCTTCAACGCCCCTTCGAACTGCCTCTTCGCCGCCGAATGTGCCTTCGCAATCGCCTTTTTATCTTTCTCAGTGTGAGCAGCGTCTATTTGTTGAAGCATCACGGCATAATCATCCGCCGCCAGAATCATCTGACGCACAGGCCATATCCGCTCGCCCTCGAAGAACATATGCTCGGTCCTGCAAAGCCCGATCCCCTCAGCCCCGAACTCTCTCGCCCGCCTCGAATCTTCCGGCGTATCGGCGTTCGTCCGAACTCCGAGTCTGCGAACATCGTCACAAATCTTCATAAACTTACCGAAATCCCCGCTCATCGTAGGCTCCACCGTACCCAACTGCCCCGTCATCACCTCACCTGTCGACCCGTCAAGACTGATCCAGTCTCCTTCCTTGATGGTCAGCTTACCCACATTCATCTTCCTGGCCTTGTAATGAATATGCAGCGCGCTCACCCCCGCCACGCACGACTTACCCATCCCCCGTGCAACCACCGCCGCATGGCTCGTCATACCACCCCGCGCCGTCAATATACCCTCTGCCGCGTCCATCCCGCCGATATCTTCCGGGCTCGTCTCGATGCGAACGAGAACCACTTTCTTGCCCTTCTTCTTCCACGCCTCCGCCGTATCGGCGTTAAACACAACCTGCCCCACCGCTGCCCCAGGCGACGCCGGCAAACCCTTGGCTATCACATTTCGCTTCGCCTTCGGATCAAAGTGAGGATGAAGCAGCCGGTCCAACTGCTCCGGCGTTACACGGTTGACTGCTTCCTTTTTAGTTATCAGCCTCTCGTCGACCATATCCACTGCGTTTTTCACCGCCGACTCAGCCGTCCGCTTGCCCGTCCGCGTCTGCAGAATATACAGGACTTTATTTTGAATAGTAAATTCCATGTCCTGCATGTCTTTGTAATGCTTCTCAAGCTTGGTCATAAGAGAAGTCAGTTGTTTATAAGCCTTTGGCATCCGCTTGCTGAGTTTCTTCAATGGAACCGGCGTCCTGATGCCTGCCACAACGTCCTCACCCTGTGCGTTCATGAGGTACTCGCCGTAGAATTCCTTTTTGCCGGTGCTTGGATTTCGCGTAAAGCAAACGCCGGTTCCGCAGTCCTCGCCCATATTGCCGAAGACCATCGCCTGAACATTTACGGCCGTACCAAGTAATCCGGTGATATTGTTCAGCCTGCGATAAGTAACGGCGCGGGGCGTGTTCCACGAACCGAAAACAGCATTGATCGCGTGAGTGAGCTGGTCCCGGCCGTCCTGCGGAAACAACTGGCCGACATGCTTCTTGTAAACACGCTTGTATCCGTCGACGACCTCTTTCAACTGCTCGGCACTAAGCTCGTTATCGAGTTTAACTTTGGCCTTTTTCTTGGCCGCGTCAATTACATGTTCAAAATGCTCGTGGTCACAGCCCATTACGACATCGCCGAACATGTCGATAAACCGGCGATATATATCGTATGCAAAACGCGCATTGCCCGTCTTCCTGATAATCCCATCAATCACCTCGTCGTTTAGACCAAGATTGAGGACGGTATCCATCATACCGGGCATTGATACGGCCGCACCGCTTCTAACGCTCACCAGTAAGGGCTTGGCGGGATCGCCGAGTTTGGCGCGCATTGCCTTTTCGAGCTTGGCGACGTTATTGTCGACTTCCGCGGCCAGCCCTCTCGGCCATTTGCCGCCGGTCCTGTAATATTCGCTGCAGACCTTTGTGGCGATAGTAAAGCCGGGCGGGACGGGCACGCCGAGGTTGGTCATCTCGGCAAGATTTGCGCCCTTGCCGCCTAAAAGCTCCTTCATTGTTGCATTGCCCTCGGCTTTGCCGCTGCCAAAGAAATAAACACGCTTTTGTGCCATTCTGTAAAACTCCTTTCAATTGACCGAAAAATTCAAATATAAAACGCGAATCGGGGATTGTAGCATCTTTTGCAAATATATCAAGCAACTTCTCTGTAATATTATTTTAGGATGTGGGATTAGGGGCGAGGGTTGAGGGTTGAGTAATGCAGCATTTCTACCGAAGGCCGCGATTCGCATCGTACAGTATCGCGTAGGCCCGGTAGGGCCGGAGTGAGTAAAGAAAATGCGAACTGAAGGTGCGAATTCGTCGCACGTCGCTCGAAATCGTAACGCGGGAGAGAAACGGAGCATTTCTACCGGAGGCCGCGATTCGCATCGGACGGTAACACGTTGGCCCGTTTGGGCCGGAGTGAGAAATGAAAATGCGAACCGAAGGTAGAAATGCGTAGATACACGGCTAAATAGGTGTTTTTTAGGCACAGAAAAGCGCAAAATGCGCAAAAAATGACCTCAAAAAGGACTTTTTTGTCAACAATTCTAAATTCACCCGCCTCTCCTGTCATGACGTAGCTTTATGCGTAGGCAGATACGCGAAGCCGGCTAAAAATGTGTTTTTATTAGATTCGAATTTGGTTGACGGATTAGGAAGTTGGGGATTCTGCCTGAAGCAGATAAATGTCTTGGGGCGTTAGGAGCGGTACAAGGAAGCTTAAAAAATAGGATTTTTTTTGACACCACATCGTTAGACCATACAATTAAGATGCTTAATATGTTTTAGTGGAGGACCGGTGAAGAAGACACGATTCTATTTTGTCAGTTCTGTAAAAAATCACGAAGAGGGTTCGGTGCGCACAGTGTGCACCGGCAAATATTAACGGTTCCCTGTTTGTGCAGGGACAAGCGTTGAAAGGAGACAAACGATGAAACTTACAAAGATGTTCACAATTTTGCTTGTGGCTGTGGTTCTGATGGGCTGCTTAGCGCAGGTCAGCCAGGCGGTACCGATGGGTACGGCCTGGACCTACCAGGGACGCCTCCTGGACGCCAACGACGCTGCAGACGGTCTTTATGACTTCAAGTTTAGTCTTTATGATGACCCCTTTACAGGCATCCAGAAGGGAAGCACCCTTGATATAAACGACATTGATGTAATCGACGGCTATTTTACTGTAGTGCTGGATTTCGGCGCCGTGTTCGACGGCGACGCCCGCTGGCTGGAAATCGCCGTTAGGCCGGGTGCCAGCGTTGGTGCTTATGATACACTGAGTCCAAGGCAGGAGACAAC
>JABAHS010147088.1_pt1 | contig 38143 bp, 33 predicted proteins | sample 7062111 | NCBI WGS metagenome assembly JABAHS01 (sample SAMN14534600, study PRJNA622989) | marine sediment metagenome | biome: marine biome [ENVO:00000428]; feature: marine pelagic biome [ENVO:01000023]; material: deep marine sediment [ENVO:00002113]; isolation source: pool of 4 deep marine... | reverse complement strand
GGCCGGTCCATGACGAACGCCGCCTCGACCTGCTTGCCACGCAGCCACCAGGCGCTGAACGAGCCGCTCTCGATGTCCCCACGATAGACGACTCGATCCGCACGAGCGCGATCGCCCCAGTATTCCCACGAAAGGTCGAAGACGTCCGAGAAGAAGTAAGGTATCTCGGAGTAGGGGGCTTTCTCATCCAGCATGCCGCGCGCCGCGTGCGCGCCCTGCCGCCGCGCAACGTCCCAATGTTCGATCCTCCGCATCGTGTCGTAGCGCTTGTCCGGATAGCGGGCGATGTCGCCGGCCGCGAAGACACCGTCGATGTTCGTCTCGAGATGCTCGTCGACAACTATGCCGTTGTCGAGCTCCAACGTCGTCGACTCGAACACTTCGGTGTTCGGGATGACCCCGACACCGGCGACCACGAAGTCAGCGTCCAGCCTGGCTCCAGACTCCAGCGTTACCCCGGTCACGTGTCCACCGCCTTCGAACGAAGCGGGCCGCGTTCCGGCGATCAGCTTCACGCCTTTCTGGCGGAAGTACTTCTCGAAGTAAGACGCCATCTCCGGCGTCAGCGGCTTCCCTTCCAGAAGGTGGTCGCTGGAATAGACCAGCGTCACGTCCACCCCCCTCTCGGTCAACGATGCGCTGACCTCCGTCCCGATGAAGCTCCCGCCGATCACCACAGCGCGTTCGGCGCCTTCCGCTTCCTCGAGGATCTGACCGACATGCTCGCTGGTCCGCAGGTAAAGCACACCGGACAGATCGGCGCCCGGTATCTCGAGCCGCCGCACCCGTCCGCCCGTAGCGATCAGCAGCTTTTCGAACCCGACCTTGTCGTCGGGCATGGTGAGCCTCCTCATGGGGAAGTCGACCTCCTCCACGGGGCTGCCCAGCCGCAGCTCGATGCCGTGCTCGTCGTAGTAACTCTCTCCCTCGATCAGCGCGTCGCTGGTCTCCGACTCGCCTTTCAATACCGACTTGGAGAGCGGCGGACGGTCGTAGGGCGGCTGATCTTCCTGCGAGATCAGGCACACGTCTCCACCGACTCCGCGCTCCACGAACTCCTTCGCCGCGTAGCCAGCGGCCACGCCTCCACCGAGTATTACATACCGATAATCGGCCATATCAGGTAAGCCCTTCTCTTTGGTACCGCGCTGTTTCTCCTGTCCATTCCTAAACGTTAATAACGGCGCCGAACCGCGCTGGAAATCCGCGACCTTCCCACGCTTCCTAGGGCTTCTCCCCACTGCCGCCTACCGATAATCCCCAATCTCCTTAGCGCCACGGCCCGAGTGTAGCCCGAACCCCGTGCCGCTAGCTTCAGTCTACGTACGAAGGCTTCAATCGAATATGGATTCACCAACACAGGCTGACCAACACAGGCTGCCAGGACAGATAGAATGTGCAGGATCGCATTGCACGGACTGAGCCGGATCGGGCGGTTGATTCTCCGTCAATTGGTCTTCGAAACAGCCGACCGCCGCGGCGATGACGATCCCGGCCTGGAGGTCGTGGCGCTGAACGATGTCGCCGCACCTGACAATCTGGCCTACCTGATGAACCACGATTCGATCCACGGCGGACCGCCGACGAGAGCCAGGGCCAGCGCGGACGAGTTGATGTGGGGGTCCTACACGATGACGATGCTCGGGATCTCGGATCGTGCTGAGTTGCCGTGGAGAGACCTGGAGGTCGATCTGGTGATCGACGCCTGCGACGACGCAGACGATCGCGAGCGTGCTTCCCGACATCTCGAAGCAGGGGCCGAGCGCGTGATCGCTACGAATGTCGTCAACGACGCCGATGTGACCATCTGCATGGGGGTCAACGAAGCGCGATTCGACCCGGCCCGACACCGTGTGATATCGAGCGCTGGAAGCGCCGCGAGCTGCCTGGCGGTCATCGCAGACATTGTGGACGAAGAGTTCGGGATCGAGTCGGGCATCGTTACCGCCATCCAGGCCTACACCAGCGCCAACGCTCTGCTGGACACCCCCGATGAATTGTGGCGCCGCGGCCGATCGGCCACGCTGTCGATCGTTCCCACAACGATCGAGCTCACCGAGGAAATGGTTCGCATAATACCCGATCTGCGCGACAGGTTGGACGCGGTCGCGATGCGAGTGCCCGTGCCGTGCGGCTCGATCATCGACCTGGTGGTTCACACCGAACAACCGACATCGGCACGGCGTGTCAATGATGCGTTCCGGAGTGCCGCGCGCACCGAGCGCCTCAGCGACATTCTCGACGTGACGGAGGATCCGCCCGTCTCGACCGACATTATCGGGACCTCGTACTCGGCGGTCGTCGACGCCGAATCGACCGTCGTGGTGAAGACACACACGGTGAAGGTGCTGGCCTGGCACGACAACGAATGGGCCTATGCCAGCCGCATCATCGACCTCGCTCGACACGTCGGTCAGCAGGCCAGCCGCTGACATTAGCCATGAGTGACAAACCGCTCGAGGAATACCTCGAGAAACGCGATTTCCGCAAGACACCTGAACCATCGGGCGAAGCTTCCGGCGTGGCAAAGAAGGGCGAAGGTCCCATCTTCGTGATCCAGAAACACGATGCCAGCACCCTCCACTACGACTTCCGCCTCCAGGTCGGCGACGTCCTCAAGTCGTGGGCCGTCCCGAAGGGCCCCTCCACCGACCCCAGCGATCAGCGCCTCGCGGTTCCGACCGAAGACCATCCCCTCGCCTACGCCGAATTCGAGGGCGTCATCCCCGAGGATGAGTACGGCGCCGGCGCCGTGCTGGTCTGGGACGCCGGGTTCTACAGGAACCTGAACCGCACCGACGATGGAGACGAGATCTCGATGGACGACGCCCTCGACAACGGCCACGCCAAATTCTGGCTCGAAGGGGAGAAGGTTCGGGGAGGATACGCCCTCACCCGAACGGGTAACGGCAACGACGAGCGGTGGCTGCTGGTCAAGATGGATGACGATGAGGCCGACGCACGCCGCAATCCCATCAGCAGCGAGCCATATTCGGTCCTCACCGACCGCACGATCGACGAGATCCGCAGTGAGGAGTCGAATCAGGAGGACGAGTGAGCAAGTCCGATATCTTCCACTCGCTGCCCGAGTCGGCACGGGATGCGCTCTCCAAACAAGACTTTCCCTCATCGCCATCACCGATGCTCGCGAAGCTCACCGATCGTCGCTTCTCCGACGACGACTGGCTGTTCGAACGGAAGTTCGATGGAGAGCGCTGCCTCGGCCTGAAGGAGGGCGATAGGGTTCGGCTTCTGTCCCGCAACGGCGAAGAACTGAACGACAGTTATCCCGAGCTGGCCGAGGCAATCGAGAGCTGCCGCCGGGAGCGGCTGGTGGTGGACGGAGAGATCGTCGCGTTCTCCGGCGATGTGACCAGCTTTTCAAAGCTTCAGCGGCGAATGGGCATCGAGGATCCCGATAGGGCGCGCGAGTCCGACGTGGCTGTTTACTACTACTTGTTCGACGTTCTCCACATCGACGGCTACGACACCACCGACCTTCCGTTGCGGCAACGCAAGCGCTTGCTACGCGACGCCATCGATTTCGAGGACCCGCTTCGTTTCACGGCTCATCGAAATGCCGAAGGCAAAGCGTATTATCAGGAGGCCTGCCGCAAAGGCTGGGAAGGCATCATCGCCAAGCGGGCCGACAGCGGCTACGTTCACAGCCGCTCGGCGAACTGGCTCAAGTTCAAGTGTGTCAACCAGCAGGAATTCGTTATCGGAGGGTACACCGACCCGGAGGGAGAGCGGATTGGATTCGGTGCGCTACTGGTCGGATACTACGCTGACTCGGACCTCAAGTATGCTGGCAAGGTCGGGACCGGTTACGACAACGAGACGCTCAAAAAGCTGAGCGGTCGCCTGCAATCGCTGGAGCGCGAGACGCCGCCATTCGCGGACGAGAAGCTGCCGCGCAGCAGAGTACACTGGGTGACACCGAAACTGGTGGCCGAGGTCGCGTTCACCGAATGGACCGAAGACGGCAAACTCCGGCATCCGCGCTTTCGCGGCCTTCGACGCGACAAAGAGCCTGAAGAGGTGGTTCGGGAGAAGACCGACACGGGCTGACGTCGGCGCAGACCCGCTGTCGGGGCCGGGCGGAAAAGCCCCGACTAAGAGCTGTCGCGATCGTGGATGCGGGCCGGCGGATGGGTGGCTTCCACCGCGGTGAACGGCTCGAGTATGCGATAGCGGTGAGCGGCATCTCGGGGCACGACCCACGAGTCACCAGGCTCCAACAGCACTTTCTGCCCCTCGAGGTGCAGCTCCGCCTTACCCGAGATCACGAAGCCGACGGTCTCGTAGTCGCGGCGGTGCTCCTCTTCCTCCTTCTCGGCCGCCTGCACACCCTCCCACAACCGCATCGCCAGCGATTTTCCCGAAGCGAGGTACTTCTGTCCCAGCGCTCCCTTGGGCGAGTGTTTCGACGCGACTTTCTTCACGGTCGTATCGTTCATGAAGGGGCCTCCTGTTGATCATCTTCTACCTATACGCCGCATCCAAACTAGCCTTTTTCTGGTCCTCAGTCGGTAGGGCATCCGCCTATCCGCGATTCCGGCATTTCCCCAAAGACCTCTCGGCGGCCCGCTGTGGTGGCTTTGGGATCGGCTCCGATTTCACCCGTCGGCACCGCGACTTAAGGTAATCTTGCACTGCAGAACGTCGAAAAAGTCATACGTGAGGGCCGCGGCGCTCACGGCGGCATCCGAATGCGCACTCGTCGAGGGGTCAATGCCCAGAGAAAAGATCAACATCCCTTGTGAGATCGATCATCTATCGATTCTGAGCGAAGACGGCGAAGCCGATGAGGAGTTGGTTCCCGATCTCGCCGAAGACGAGCTGCTGCGGATGCACCGTTCAATGCTGCTGACCCGACGCTTCGACGAGCGTATGCTGAGCCTGCAGCGGCAGGGCCAGATCGGGACCTTCGCCCCGGTCAGCGGACAGGAGGCGTCGCAGATCGGCGCGATATCCGCCCTCGATCAGGAGGACTGGCTCGTGCCCGCCTTCCGCGAGACTGCGGCCATGCTGTGGCGCGGGACGCCGATGGCGGGGATCCTGATCTTCAACGGCGGCTACAACGAGGGCGGCCGGATCCCCGACGACCAGAACGACTTTCCCATCGCGGTTCCGGTGGCCTCCCAGCTGCCCCACGCGGCGGGCATCGGCTACGCGATGAAGTACCTGGACGACGACCGCGTCGTCATGACCTTCTTCGGCGATGGCGCCACGTCCGAGGGCGATTTCCACGAGTCGCTGAACTTTGCCGGCGTCTTCGGCGTTCCTGTAGTGTTCGTATGCCAGAACAACCAGTGGGCGATATCGACGCCTCGCGAGCGGCAGTCGAAATCGAAGACCCTGGCGCAAAAGGCGGTGGCATACGGCATCCCGGGCATTCAGGTGGATGGCAACGACGTCTTTGCCGTCCGTGTAGCCGCGAACGAGGCCGTCGAGCGCGCCCGCGAAGGCGATGGCCCGACGCTGATCGAGTGCGTCACCTACCGGCTCTCCGTTCACACCACCGCCGACGACCCCAGCAAGTACCGCTCCGAGGAAGAGGTCGAGGAATGGGAAGCGCGCGACCCGATCACCCGCTTCCAATCCTATCTGATCGACCGCGACCTGCTGACCGAGGACGACATCGAGTCCCTCGAATCGGAGATAAAGGACGAGATCGATGACGCGTGGGACGAGGCGAAGGCGACGATGAGCGACCTGGGTGATCCGGACGACATGTTCGATCACGTCTACGCCGAACTGCCCCCGTATGTCCAGCAGCAGCGCGAGAACCGCGAGGCCAGCGACGGAGAGGACGACTGAATGGCCGAGCTCACCATGGTAGAGGCGCTGAACCTGGCGCTCAGACAGGAGATGGACGAGGACGAGAGCGTTCTGGTCCTCGGGGAAGACGTGGGCGTGGACGGCGGCGTCTTTCGCGTCACCGAGGGCCTGCTCGACGAGTTCGGCGAGGAGCGCGTGATCGATACCCCGCTGGCCGAATCCGTCATCGTCGGCTCGTCCGTCGGGATGGTCGCCGCGGGTCTCCGTCCGGTGTGCGAGCTGCAGTTCTCCGGCTTCAGCTACCTGGCAATGCACCAGCTCGAATCACACGCTTCGCGCCTGCGCTGGCGCAGCCGCGGCAGGTACGGCGTGCCGCTGGTGGCTCGCATGCCTTACGGAGCCGGCGTCCGGGCCCTCGAGCACCATTCGGAGAGCAAGGAAACCTACTATGCGCATACCCCGGGCCTCAAGATGGTCATCCCCTCCGGCCCGCGGAACGCGCGGGCGCTGCTCGTCAGCGCGATCCGCGACCCCGACCCGGTCATCTTTTTCGAGTCGAAACTCGCTTACCGCGCCTTTCGAGAAGATGTGCCCGACGATTCCGAAACGATCCCCATCGGCGAGTCCAGGAGGATACGCGAGGGCGACGACCTGACGCTCATCGCCTATGGCGGTATGCTGCGCCGAACCCTCGAGGCGGCGGACCAGTTGGCCGAGGAGGACGGTATCGAGGCCGACGTCATCGACCTGCTGACCATATCTCCGCTCGACGACTCCCTGTTCACCGAATCGGCTCGCAGGACCGGCCGCGTGGTCATCGTGCACGAGGCGCATCGCAGCTTCGGGCCCGCCGGGGAGATCATGGCGCGCCTGATCGAGAAGTCGTTCTACTACCTGGAAGCTCCGATCCAGCGGGTCACCGGCTACGATATCCACGTCCCCTTTTTCGCCCGCGAGCAGGCGTACCTGCCCTCGGCCGACCGCATCGTCGCCGGCGCCCGCGAAGCTATGTACGCGAGGTAACCATGGCCAAAGAATTCAAATTGCAGGATCCGGGTGAGGGCATCCACGAGGCCGAGATCCTCGATGTGCACGTTGCCGAAGGGGACGAGATCGAGGAGGAGACGGTCCTGCTCACCATCGAGACCGACAAAGCCGCTGTCGAGGTTCCGTCGCCGTTCAGCGGCACGGTCGAGCAGATCCATGTCGACGAAGGCGAGGTCGTGAAGGTCGGCGACGTCCTGATAACCTATCAGCCGGCGGCTGACGAGGATGAGCGGGAGCGGGAGGACAAGAAGAAGAAACACGAAGAGGAAGAGCAGAAGGTAGAGAAGGAAGAGGCCGAGGCGAAGAGGAAGGAACGGCGCGAGGTCGAGGAGGAGTCGGAGGGCGAGGGACCGGTGCCGGCGGCGCCGGCCACGCGCCGGCTGGCCCGGGAGCTCGAGGTCGACCTGCAGCAGGTGGAGGGGAGCGGACCGGGCGGCCGAGTTCTGGCGGAGGACGTGCGCGCCGCCGCGGGCGAGGCCGCCGGGGCGCCGGAAGCGGAGCGGCTGGCCGAGGAGCGGCCAGGCGCCCGCGAGCTGGTCCGGGGCGCCGAGCTGCTGCCGCTGCCCGACTTCACGCGCTGGGGCGAGGTGGAGCGGGTTCCGCTGCGCGGCGTGAGGCGCGCCACAGCGCAGCACATGGCGGCCGCCTGGTCCGCAATTCCCCACGTGACCCACTTCGACGTGGCGGACATCACCGAGCTGGAGACGTTCCGGCGCGAACACGCCGCGGCGGTGGAGCGGGAGGGCGGCAAGCTGACACTGACCGTGCTGTTCATGAAGGCGGCGGTTGGCGCGCTCAAGGAGTTTCCGCGGTTCAACGCCAGCCTCGACGTCGAAGCCGAGGAGATCATCCTGAAGAGCTACTACCACATCGGCATGGCCGTGGCGACGGAGCGTGGACTCCTGGTTCCCGTGGTACGCGAGGTCGATTGCAAGACGGTCACCGAGCTGGCAGTCGAGCTCAAGGAGCTCGGCGAGCGCGCGCGGCACGGCGAGGTGAAGCGCGAAGAGATGCAGGGCGGTACGTTCACGGTCACGAACCCCGGGCCCATCGGGGGTACGCACTTCACCCCGATCATCAACTATCCGCAGGTCGCCATCCTCGGCCTTGGCCAGGCGCGCCTTCAGCCGGCCATAGAGGGCGACCTCGATGACGCCCGCGTCGTTCCCCGCCTGCAGCTTCCCATTGGCCTCGCGTTCGACCACCGGGTGAACGACGGTGCCGAAGCGGCGCGCTTCGTCAACGCGGTCAGCGACGCGCTCAGCGACCCCGAGTCGCTGCTGCTGACGACTTGACGGGACTGCGACCATGGTGATGGGCGATCTACCGGTCGAAACTGATATGGTCGTGGTCGGCGGCGGCCCTGGCGGTTATGCCGCTGCGTTTCGCGCCGCCGACTCGGGTCTCGATGTAATGCTGGTCTCCGACGAGTCCCGACTCGGCGGCGTCTGCCTGCTGCGCGGCTGCATCCCGTCCAAGACGCTCCTCTCCTTGACCGAACTGGTTCTTGCCGCCCGCGACGCCGAGTCGTTTGGCGTCGGTTTTGGCGACCCCGAGATCGACATCGACCGGCTCCTCGAGTGGAAGCAGGATGTCATCGAGGGCATGGCCAGGGGGCTGCAGGCCCTGTGCAAGCGGCGCGGTGTGCAGGTGATCGAGGCCCGCGCCCGGCTTACCGGTACCGACGAGCTGTACCTGGAGGATTCCGACGATCACCGGATCAAGTTCGGGCACGCCGTTCTCGCGACGGGCTCGCGGCCGACCCCGTTGCCGGGCACGGAATTCGGCGGCCGGGTCATGGACTCGCGACGCGCCCTCGAGCTGGAGAGCGTGCCCGACCGCCTGCTGGTCGTGGGCGGCGGCTACGTCGGGCTCGAGCTGGGAATGGTCTATTCCGTGCTGGGCAGCGAAGTCAGCCTGGTGGAAATGACCGACCGACTCCTGCCGCAGACCGACCCGGACCTGGTCGAGCCGCTCTCCGCGCGCGTTGATGATCTGTTCCAGGACGTCCAGTTGGAGACGCGGGTCGAGGCGATCGAGGAGACCGAGGAGGGTGTGACCGTCAACTTCTCCGGAGACGGGGGCGAGTCGGAACGATACGACGCCGTCCTGATCGCCATCGGGAGGCAGCCGAACGTCGAGGACCTCGGCCTGGAAGACGCCGGCGTCGAGCTCGATGACGACGGTTACATCGCCGTGGACGACGAGCGGCGGACCAGCGTCGAGTCGATCTTCGCCATCGGCGACGTGGCCGGCGGCAAGATGCTCGCCCACGAGGCCATGCGAGAGGGGCGCGTGGCGGCCGAAGTGATCGCCGGCGAGCCGGCCGCGTTCGACGTTCGCGCCGTGCCCGCCGTCGTCTATACCGATCCGCAGATCGCATGGTGCGGCCTGACGGAGCGGGAGGCAGAGGAGACCAACCGCGAGATCGAGGTCGCCCGCTTCCCGTGGAGGGCATCTGGCCGCGCGGCTTCGATCGATGCGACCGACGGGCTGACCAAGGTGATCGTCGATCCGGAGACCGAGCAGGTGCTGGGCGTCGGGATCGTCGGCCCCCAGGCCGAGGCGCTCATCGCCGAAGGGGTGCTGGCGGTGGAGATGGGCGCGGTGGCGGCAGATCTGGCGCTCATCGTGCACCCTCATCCCACGCTCACGGAGACCCTGGGCGAGGCGGCCCAGCTGCTCCTGGGGGGCGCCACACATTTCTATCCGCGCAAACGCGATTGAGTTTCCACGGCGTGGCGCGGCCTCGGCCCTACCGGGGGCCGCCCGCCACCATCGATGAGGAAGTGATCCGGTTATGACCGATCAGCCGAAGTGGGTGACGGCCGACAACGCGGCTCTGCTCACCGACCAGTACGAACTCACGATGCTGCAGGCCTACTGGCGCGAGGAGATGGACCGGGAAGCCGTCTTTTCACTCTACGTGCGACGGCTGCCCGAGGGCCGCAACTACCTTCTCGCTTGCGGGCTCGGCGATGTCCTCGATTACATCGAAACGATGCGCTTCAATCAGAAAAGTATCGACTACCTGGCGGAGCGCGATGAATTCTCCGATGAGTTTCTCGACTGGCTGAAGGATTTTCGCTTCAGCGGCGATGTGTACGCGGTACGGGAAGGCACCCCGGTATTCTCCGAGGAGCCGATCATCGAAGTGGCCGGGCCGATCGCCGAGGCCCAGCTGCTCGAGACCTTCGTCATGAACCAGATCCACTTCCAGACCGTGCTCGCGTCCAAGGCCGCGCGAGTCGTGAGCGCCGCAGGCGATCGCGCCGTTGTCGATTTCGGTCTGCGCCGCATGCACGGCGCCGACGCCGGCATCAAGGCGGCGCGCGCCTTCCACATCGCCGGCGTCGCCGCCACCAGCAACGTGCTCGCCGGGCAGCTCTACGGCGTGCCGGTCACCGGCACCATGGCCCACAGCTACATCCAGGCTCACGACCGGGAACTCGATGCCTTCCGTGCCTTCGCGCACCTTTACGGTGACACCATCCTGCTGGTCGACACCTATGACACTCTGGAAGGCGTACGGAAGGTCGTCGAGCTGGCCGAAGAGATGGGCGATGAGTTTCGTGTCCGCGGCATCCGGCTCGACTCGGGCGACCTGGCGCAGCTGGCCGTCGACTCCCGCAAGATTCTGGACGACGCCGGTCTGGAGAACGTGGATATATTCGCCAGCGGCGGTCTGAACGAGCACAACATCGCCGAGATGATCGAGGAAGGTGCACCCATCAGCGGCTTCGGTGTCGGAACCGGCATGGGGGTCGCGGACGACGCGCCCGCTCTCGACATCGCTTATAAGCTCACCGCGTATGCCGAGACCGGAAGATTGAAGCTCTCTTCCGGGAAAAAGATCCTACCCGGCCGCAAGCAGATCTTTCGCATCGAGGAGAACGGGGGCGCCGTCCGCGACGTACTCGGCCGCGCCGACGAGGACGGGCCAGGACGCCCTCTGCTTCGCAAGGTGATGTCGGGCGGGAAGCGGGTCGCAGATGAGGATCACAGCCTCGACGAGGCACGCGAGCGCGCGCGGGAAGAGATCGACAAGCTGCCGGAACGGATCCGCTCCATCGCCGCGGCCGAGCCGCCCTACCCTGTCCAGATCAGCGACGCGCTCAAGGCGTACCAAAGAGAGATCACCGAAGCGGTCAAGGATGCCCAGAGCGCCGAAGCCTCTTCAGCCGAACGGGGATCGTCCAGATGACCGCCGATACGATGGTCCGAAATCTCGCCAGGTTCGTGGCGGGTACCCGGATCGAAGATCTGTCCGACACCGGACTCGAGCAGCTCAAGATCCGCGTGCTAGACTCGATCGGCTGCGCACTCGGCGCACTCGGGCAGCCCGTGCCTGAGGCCGTGCTCGCGCAGGTGGGGGACATGGGCGGCCGACCGACGGCCAGCTTGATGGGTGGCGACCGGACCGCGCCGGATCGTGCCGCGCTCTACAATGGAACGCTGGTGCGCTATCTGGACTTCAACGACAGCTACCTGGCCCCTGGCGAAACGTGCCATCCCAGCGACAACCTGGGCGCGGTTCTGGCTGCCGCCGAATACGCCGACGCCTCCGGCCGCGATTTCCTCGCCGCGCTCGCCGCCGCCTACCAGGTGCAGTGTCGATTGAGCGACGTCGCACCCGTGCGAGCCCATGGATTCGACCACACCACCCAGGGCTCCTACGCCGCCGCTGCCGGCGTCGGCCGCGCTCTCGCCCTCGGACTCGAACCGCTCGCCCACGCCATCGCCATCAGCGGGACCGCGTTCAACGCCCTCAGGGTCACGCGAACCGGAACCCTCTCCAACTGGAAAGGGCTGGCCTACCCCAACGCGGCCTTCGCGGCCACGCACGCGACCTTCCTCGCCGCCCACGGTATCACCGGGCCAACCCAGGTGTTCGAAGGGAACAAGGGGTTCATGGACTCCATCGCCGGCCGTTTCGAAATCGACTGGAGCCACGAGGGTCTGGAACGAGTGAACCGGACGATTATCAAGCGGTTCAACGCCGAGATACACTCCCAGTCGGCGATCGAAGCGACTGTGGAACTGCGGGCAGAAGGGATGCGGGAGGCGGAACAGCTGGAGTCGGTGGACGTCGACATCTTCCAGGTCGCCTACGACATCATCGGCGGCGGCGAGGAGGGCGCGAAGACGGACGTGAAGATCAAAGAGCAGGCCGATCACAGCCTGCCCTACATGGTCGCGGTGGCGCTGCTCGACGGCGAGCTTCTGCCAGCCCAATACGAGCCCGAACGGATCACCGCCAGCGATGTACAGGGGCTGCTGAACAAGATCAAGGTTCGACCCGTCGACGAACTGAGCGGACGTTTCCCGGATCAGATGCCCTGCCGGGTCGAGATCCACTTCCGCGACGGCACCAACGTCTCCCGGGAGAAGCGTGACTACCTCGGCTTCCACTCGCGTCCCATGGATTGGGACGACGTGCGCGCCAAGTACGACCGGCTGGCGGAGACGGCGACGACGGAAGATCTGCGTGGGGAGATCGCCAGCGTGGTCGCCGAGCTGGAGGAGCGACCGGTTCGCGATCTGACCTCGCTGCTCAGACAAGTTGGACAATGATGCAGGAAGGACTATTCACGGAAGGATAACGGTATGACCGATAGAGCGTTCCAGTTCCTAGAGATCAACGATCTGCCGCAGAAGCCACGCAGCCGTGGACTGACGGAGATCCGAGGCCCGTACTATACCGCCATCGGCGAGCGCTACCTGCGTGATGTGATGGAGACGATGGGGGCCTGGGTCGACTCGCTCAAGTGGGCCGGCGGCTCGTTCAGCCTCATGCCGCGCGACGCGGTCAAGAAACTGAACGACACAGCCCACGAGTTCGATGCGCTGGTTTCCACCGGCGGCTTCATGGAGCACGTGCTCACCCGGGGCTACGCTGCTGTCGATTCCTACATCGAGGAGGCGAAGGCTCTGGGGTTCGACATCATCGAGCTCTCCACCGGTTTCATCAGCCTGCCGTCCGGTGACTGGCTGAATTTGATCGAGCGGGTGCAGAAGGCCGGACTGAAGGCGAAACCCGAGATCGGGATCCAGTTCGGCGCCGGGGGTGACACTCCGGCGGAAGAGCTGGAGAGCGAGGGCACCCAGGACGTCGGCTGGGCGGTGAAGCAGGCCAGGCGTTTCGTCGACGCCGGGGTCTACATGATCATGATCGAGTCGGAAGGGATCACCGAGAACGTGACGAGCTGGCGAACCGATGTGCCTGCGGCGTTCGTCGACGAGCTCGGCCTGGAGAAGGTCATGTTCGAGGCGGCCGACCCGCCGGTCTTCCAGTGGTACATCAAGAACTACGGACCCGAGGTCAACCTGTTCGTCGATCACAGCCAGATCGTGGAGCTGAGCGCCATCCGCGCCGGGATCTGGGGTCCCAACGACCTCTGGGGCCGGGTCCATACGTATCGGCCCGGCGACTAAACCGCCGTCGCCTGGTGGTGACAGCGAGAGGGCATAGCGCGTGAGACAGGCGCGGGAGCTGATCTACGCGGTCCGGTTGCGTGTGGTTGGGCGCTACGTCGGCGAGCTGGCGGGGGTGATCGCCGCCCTCACCATCGTTCCGCTGATCGTTTCGCTCGTTTCCGGCGAGCCCGGTACGGCGCTACGCTACGTAGTCGTCATCGTGATCACCGCCTCCCTGGCCGCGGCGCTGTTCAGGTTGCCGAAAGCCGACGACATCCAGACCAACGAGGCACTTGTCGTCGTCGCCTGCGTCTTCATGCTCGCCGCAGCCGCGATGATCTACCCGCTCATGGCCGGCGGCCTGTCGTTCCTCGATGCCCTCTTCGAGGCGGTCTCCGGCGTCACCACCACCGGGCTCACCGCGACGGCCACCGTAGAGGACAAGACCGCTGCTTTTCTGTTCGCTCGCGCCTGGATGCAGTGGTACGGCGGCCTCGGATTCGTCGACGCGGATACGGGTAAGCTGTTCGCCGAAGCGCGCATCCCGTTCTTCGTAGTGGCCGGCCTGGAGACCCGATAGTCGCAGGGCCGAGGCAGTACAGCAGAGAGCCACCCGAAAATCGGGTGGCCCTCTCTGCATCCCACTCGCTGTTCACGGCAGTGTCGATCCGACCCTCGATGACCTCAAATGCCCTCGATCTCCGCCCGGATGCGCGCCACCTGGCGCTCCGCCTCCTCGGCGTGGATGCCACAGGCGAACAGGACCTTCTCGACCAGCCGCAGCGCCGATTCGACCTCCTCGCTGACCACGACGTGCGCGCCCGCCTCGTGCAGCCCCTCCACGTCCATCACGTACGGTGTCCGCACGATGATCTCGACCGCCGGGTTGGCCAGTTTCGCCCGGTGCACGACGCGCGCCAGTACGGTCGGGTCGTTGACCGCCGCGACGACGAGCCGCGCTCTCTCGATGCCGGCCTGATGGAGGATATGGGTCTGGCTCAAGTCGCCGTAAATCACCGGCAACCCAGCCGCCTCCGCCTCCAGCACCGAGACGGGGTTCATGTCGACGATCAGGTGGGGGATGCCGAAATCGTGCAGCAGGCGCTGGATCTGTCGTCCGGCGAGCCCGAAGCCGCCGATGATGACGTGATCGGTCAGCTTCCTCACCCCGGCTTGCTCCGCGGCGGCGCTCTCGGGCCGAGCGCGCGATATCATCCCCCGCAGTCGCGGCTCCAGCTGCACCACGAACGGCGTCGCCATCATCAACAGGACGGCCACCGCCAGAAAGGCCTGATCGCCGGCGGCACCGAGTCCCGCCGGTGACAGGCCGAACCCGTTGCCGACCTGATGCAGGATCAGGGAGAACTCGCCGATCTGCGCCAGGTAGAGGGCGACCGGGACCGCGATCGCCACCGGATAACGGAGCAGCAGGACGCCAGCGCCGGTGACCGTGAACTTGAGCAGCAGCGCGCTCAACGCCACCGCCAGCAGCAGCAGCGGCTGCGCGAGCACGGCTCGAATGTCCAGCAGCATCCCGATCGACACGAAGAACAGCGCGTTGAAGATGGTTCGCAACGGGATGATCTCACCCACAGCGTGCTCGCGAAACCGGCTACCGCTCACCACCAGGCCCGCCAGGAAGGCGCCCAGCGCCAAGCTCACGCCGCCCAAATTCGTGAGCCACGCGATCCCGAAGCAGATGACCACGACGGTGAGCAGGAACAGCTCCGGGCTGCGGGCGTCCGCCACGCGGTCCAGGAGCCACGGGACGGTCCGCCGTGCCAGGACCAGGACCAACGTGACGATCAGTATCGACTCCAGGAGCGCCAGCCCGATGTCGACGGCGGAGCCGCCGGCGGCTCCCAGGATCGGCATGAACAGTACCAGGGGTACGACCATCAGGTCCTGGAAGATCAGCACACCCAGGGTGATCTGGCCGGCCGGCGTATCGGTTATGCCTCGATCCGAAAGCAGCTTGAGCACGATGGCCGTGCTGCTCAGCGCCACCAGTGAAGCGGTGAACACGGCAGCACGCCAGTCGACACCCAGGACGACGAGCACCGCGGCCACGATCCCAAGGGTGAGCCCGACCTGAAAGCCGCCGCCGACTATGATGTAACGCCGTATTCGAGCCAGCTTCTCGAGGCTAAACTCCACACCGATGGTGAAGAGAAGCAGGATGACGCCGATCTCCGCCGTGTTCGCAATGAACTCCCGGTCGGTGACGATGCCCAGCGCGTAGGGACCCGCCAGCACCCCGGCGAACAGGAAGCCGACGATGGGAACCAGCTTGAAGCGATGGCTCAGGTAAGTGAGTGCCGCGCTGAGGGCGAACAGCGCCACCAGCTCGCGCAGGAAGGGGAGCTCCTCCGCCGCCGCCAACAAGCTGGCGGCGTAATTCACGCTCGTTTCCATCTGCGGGATGTAATCGTGCTGGAGCGACGCGCCGGCTACTCCCGGCTCACCGCCGACCGCCGCTCACCGGAAGCCTCACGCTGCCGGACGATTCGCGGCTGCCATGCATCGGCTCCGCCGCCTGCGCCCGGGTCTTCTTCAGGTACGCCTGCGGATCGTGCTCGAGCGCGCCTTCCGGCAGGTACTCCCAGAAAGGTCCGAGGTCGCTCCGCACGCGGGCCCTGTAGAACTCGGGCACCTCGGTCGTCTCGCCGTCGAAGAAACGGCGCACCGACCGATCCATGTCCAACAATCGCCGAATCGTGCGGTAGTGCTTGATCCTGCCGAAACCCTCAGATGAGATCGCCCGCACCACGTTGAGCCAGATCGAGAAGCCCGGACGGGTCGCCCTGGCGCGACGTGCGATCAGTTTCCAGGAGAAAGAGTACCGCGTCAGATCGATCACGCGATCGTAGAACTCCGGCCAGTCGTAGTTCTTCGGCCGGACGTTCATCGCATGGTTGTTGTTCAGGAAATGGAAGGGGAACGGGAGCACGCGGTCCTCTTTCTGCAGCTCGAGATTGAGCGGGGCCGCTTCGCCGAACGCGGTCAGCAGCGAGTAGCCGGGAAACGCGCCGGGCGTCTTGTCCAGAAACCGCTTCGTCAGCTCGAACGGCTCATCACCTTCATCGTCGTCGAGGCCGAGCACGAAGTTCGTCTGAACGTAAGGGACATAGCGGAGCAGCATGTTGACGTGCGCCGAGACCTTGTTGACCTTCTCCATCCCTTGCGTCTTGCCCGTCTTCGACTTGCCACCCAGCGAGTACCAGGACTCGATCCCCGGCAGCAGCGCCTTGAAGCCGGCATCGCGCAGTCGCTTCAAATTGCGCTCGGACAGCAGCGCCAGACTGCTCTCGGCAATGAACGGTGTCCTCTTCCCGTTGGCGGCCGAGTCCTCGATCGCGTTCAACTGCTCGTCGAACCGGACCCCGAAATTGGGATCGTGCCATCCCACCGCCGCCTTCGGCATCCGCTCGCCCAGGAACAGGAGGTCGTCGCGGATCTGGTCGTGGCACATCTGCTGATAGTCGACGGTCGAATCGATGCAGAAACTGCAGGTATAAGGACAGCCCAGGCTCCCGACCATCGGCACCGCCTTGATCGTGGTGGCCGCCTTCGCCAGCGTCGGCTCGATGTACTTCCAACGCTCCCGCACGCTCGGCAAGTACAGCGGCTGCCGATCGGCGCTCAGCTGCAGGCCCAGCGGCCGGTGCGGCGCGCAGTCGTCCAGAACGTCCTGCACGACGGAACGATCGGTGAAGCCCAGGACGTAATCGAAGTACTTCGCCGCGTCGTCGGGGTAACAGCGGGCGTGCGGGCCGCCCAGCACGGTCAGAACGCCGCGCTGGCGGTATAGATTGCTGATCGCGTAGGCCAGCTGCGCCGCCTGCGTGAACGCGCCGATGAACAGGATGTCGAGGTCGTCGGGGAGCTCCTTCGACAGATCTTCGAGCCCGGTGTAGCAGACGAACCTGACGTCGTGGCCAGCTTCCTCACACCAGACCGCCAGTGCCTGAGGCATGATGCTGGCGAGGTTGGCGTGCATGACGCGCGCCCACAGCGACCGCGTCGGTGCCTTGGCAACAAGGTCGAGAATTCCAATACGTAACCGTCGCACGAAGATCTCCCGGGATCCGTTTGTCGAGTCGGACGCTACCCTAACTGGGGTCGCAAACTACACTGTTGGGCGCCAACGCGCGACCCCCGCCCCGCTGCGTCGGCTCGAGTCACCCTTGACGTCACCATTGACAAAGACCCCGAGGGTGTTATGGTTAGGCGCCGTTTAGAACACCAGCGAACCACGAGGGACCTGGCTCAAACGCCGGTCCTTTTTTCGTTTGGTGCATGGAATCGACGGCTGATCGGCGTCGCCGACAGCCGCGACGGCAGGCCCGGCGCGGGGCAGGGTCCGCGCAGAATGTGTAGTCGGTAGGTACGGCAGCGCCGCACTCCGATTACCAGAACGAAACAGAAGGAGTACGGCAGATGCGTACGACCGGAACCGTCAAGTGGTTCAACGACGCCAAGGGCTTCGGCTTCATCACGCCCGAGGACGGGCAGAAGGACTGCTTCGTCCATCACACCGCCATCCAGGCCGAGGGCTTCAAGTCCCTGCGCGAGGGTGAGCGGGTGGAGTTCGACGTCGTCGAGGGCCAGAAGGGCCCGGCGGCTCAGAACGTGGTCAGCCTGGGCAGCTAAAGCCTCTGGCCATCGTACGGGAAAAGGGGTCGTCCCGATTCGATCGGGGTGACCCCTTTCTCGTTGTGCCGGTGGGTGGAGTCGCCAGCGATCTCAACCGCTCTCGGCGAACTCCGCGAACGTGATCACGTTGCCCGCGGGGTCTCGAACGACGACCTCGTCGGCGCCGTAGAACGTCTTGCGACGCGGGATCACCTGCTCCACACCCTCCAGCGCCTGCTCCACCGCATCGACATCAGCGACCTCGATGAAGAGCATGGCCGCACCCGTCGGCATGTCGGCCAGTGTTTCCACATCGTTCGCGATGCTACGGAGCGTCTGATACATGACCTGAACGCCGTCTTTGTCCAGCATTACGAAGCCGAGAGCGTCGCCCTCCGGCACCTCGGCGGTCTTGGCGAATCCGAGGCGATCCACCCAGAACGGAAGGACGGGCTCGATCGCCTCGACCACGAGTACCGGGCTGAGTCTCTTCATCTAGGCCTCCTGTGTGCGCGTCATGATGGCACCGGCCGTCAGGACGATGACGCCCGCGCCGAGCGCAGTGGCCCGGAATCGCCTGACGCCGCTGTCTCTCGATTCCATTCGGGTCACCTCCGGTGGCCGACGAGCCCCGTTTCATGATTCTCCGCCGTCAATCTAGTCGGACCGGGCCGCGCGCGATTGTACAGAACGGACAGCCCGACGTTCGGCCAGATAGCTGCCGGGCGTGAGACCACTCAATCGCCGGAACTCACGAATGAAGTGGGGCTGATCGTAGTAACCGGCCCGGGCCGAGACGCGGGCCAGATCTGACCCTTCAGGCCGCCGCAGCAGCTCGGCCGCGTGCACGAACCGAGCGACTCGACAGGCCTCCTTGGGGGAGAGTCCGACCGAGCTGGCGAAGAGACGCCGCAGCCTCCGCTCGCCCACACCGAGCGTACGGCACAGCTCGCTCACCTTGATCCGACCGATTCGCTTCGCGATCAATGACGACGCGGCCAGAACCAGGGCCGAAGGCGGCCGAAACCGAACCAGCCGTACCTCCAGCTCGGCTCTTACGAGTGGGACTCGCAGACCCGGCGCAACGTCCCGGAGTCGCTCCTCGAGCTCCAGGGCCGACCGGCCCCAGCAGCCCTCCAGGGCCACAGTCTGATCGGTGATTTCCGCCGCGGGAAGGCCCAAGAACGAGGCGGCCGCGCCGGGGGCGAATCGAACCCCGAGAAATTCGAATCTCCCTTCCAGGTCGAGGACCAGGGCCCGGCGCATGGTGCCTACCGCATAGGACCCGGCACGCGGCACAGGAGCGGCGCGCTCCGGATCGTCGCCCAGCACGAAAAGGATATCGATCCGCCCGTCGGGGAGAATCCGATTACGCTGGGTAACGTTCGGCGGCAGCGACCCCCGACGGATCCAGAAGCAGTCGACGAAAGGGGCCAGGACTGGACCTGGCGGGATCTCCCAGTATCCAGCGGCGGACATGCCGATCGAGCTTTCCGTTACGCCATCCAGGCCGACGCCGCTGATCACGACTCGCCGTTCTCCTGGCGACGAAGCTTCTGATACCTGAACGACAGACCGAGCAGAACCACGGCCAACAGGACGAAGCTGACGATTCGGTAGAGCTGCGAGAGATTCGCAAGGTCGTAGGCAAAGACCTTCAACGCGGCGACCAACGCCATCCCCAGACCGAGCCAACGCGCCGCCGCGTTCTTGATCCCGAATCCGAGGACGAGCAGCGTGGCGGCGTACACCATCCAGAAAGCGCTGATGCTGAGATCACGGGCCAGGCGCCAGCGCTCCCCGGCACCCTTGAGCTTGAAAAACCGATCGATCTCCACCGTCCCCCAGCCCAGGAAGAACACGGCGGCGGCCAGCAGGGCGAAAGGGCGGATCGCCAGCTCCCAGCGTGCCGGCCGCTCGACGCCGGCCAGGGCGAGTCCCCAGATGACGGGCCCCAGGCAGGTGGCCAGACCGGTGATCCCCCAGGCGCCGACGAACGCCACGTCGGCCGGCGGCCGGCTCACCGCGGCACCCCAGTAAGTCGACACGGCGAGGGTGAACGCCGCCAACCCGGCCGCCCGGGCATCGACGCGCTTCAGCGCCAAACCCGCTCCGGTAAGCGCCACACCTTCCGCCAGCCAGGCGCGGACGAGGGGCATTTCGCTCCAGACGATTGTCGGCGCCGCGACGATCAGGGCGAGCCCGAGGGCGGAGCGCCAGATGCGGCTGCCCGCGCCACGACCCGCCGGCGCCCAGCTCGCGTGCGCCAGGTACACCGCGCCCAGGATCAGCGCTAGCCCGAGCCCGATCGCGTCCCTCTGATCGCTGTAGGCCGAAGCTTCCAATCCCGCCATGGCCGACAGCAGGAAGAGCCATGGCGGCAGCAACAGGACCGCCAGACCACAGAACTCCCGGGCCAGCGCTTCGGTGTCCTGTCCGCGCACCAGCTCTTCCGCAACAGCGTCTGACCCGCCCCCGTCTGCCGCCGCTCCGGCATCAACCCAGTCCGTCACCCCCAGCGAAGCGACCAGGTCGGCACCCCAGAGCGCGGCGGCGTAGACGGAAAACAGAAGGCCAGAGACACCCCAGTCATGGCTGCCGACCCAGAATACAGTCCAACCCAGCGCCACGGCGAACAGCGAGATGACGGGCCAGCGGCGCCGGCGGGCGACGGCCAGAGCGGCCGCTACCAGCGCGGTGAGATAGATGCCGTGGAGGTGCGGTTGCCCCTGCGACGCGATGGAGAGGATGCTGCCGCCCGTCACGACCAGGGCCGCCAGGTAAGCCCAGCCGGAACGATAAGCGAGGACGAAACCGGCACCGGTGATGAGTCCCAGGTATCCGAGGCTGAAGGCGACCGATGCCGACTCCATCCCCAGCAGCAACGGCGCCAGATAGCCACCGAACGCCGCCAATGCCACGAACGACTCGGAATCGCGCAGCAGTCCCAAACCCGCGGCCGCCACCACCACGGCCACCATCAGCAGAAAACCCACCGATGTCGGGACTAGCGAATAGAGTGCCGTCGCCGCCCAGATGCTCAGGTAGATGCCGCCGAAACCGCCCGCCGCCAGCCACAGCCCGTACGTCCGGTAACCCGCCGACCGCAACCGCTCCCCAGCGACCACGGCGACGACTCCCACACCCGCGCCCAGCAGCACGCGTATCGTCGGTCCGATCCACCCCCGCTCGATCGCCTCTTTGACGAAGAAGCCGACGGCGAAAACCAGGGCGGCGACGCCCAGCAACAGCAGGCCACGCCCGCCCAGCCAGAACTCCAGGTCGGCAGCGCGGCGACCACTCGCTCGGCCAGGTGGGGCCCTCGGGACCGACTCTTCGGCCTCCTGTCGCCGGATCGAAGCGACCTCATCCGGAGCCACGGCCTCGGACACGGCCGGCGACGCGGCGGCGCCGATCTGCACACCCCCGGATACCTCGCGCTTCAGCGCCTCGATCTCGCCACGGAAGCGCTCCAACTCCCACTCCAGCAGCTCCAACCGCTGGATCAGGCGTTCCCGCTCCCTATCAGCCATGTCCATGCGCTCTCCGGCCCGTCGTGACCAAGGTGGAAACAGATGGAAGTCAGTGTATCTCAAGTCGATTTGGCTGGCAAACGGGCATCCAGCCCCCGCAGAACGCCGTCACGCTCGGAGCGCGCCGCCGTCAGCGATTCCGCCTCGGCTCCAACCTCCAGTTGGACAAAATCCCCGGCCCACTCACCCGGCAGCCCAGTTCCTCCAGCCAGGCAGCGACTACCAGATTGGAATTGTGAAGCACCCAGTAGCTGCGCGGATGGTGCACGAACTCCAGATCGTAGGTCGAGTTGTAGATCAGCGTCTCGATGTTCGACTCGTAGATCGAATCGAGACGAGCCCGCAGCCGCTCGATCCTGCGAGACTCGACGACTACACGGTACAGCCGCTCGATCCCGAACAGATGCCGGCGGACGCCCGATTCCCCCGGCAGGCCGGGCAGAGAACGCCGTCCGAGGGCCGCCCGCGTCGGCCACAAGACCGCTGCCGACGCTTCGCCGGGACCCGTCTTGGCCCGCGCGAAGTACTCCCAATCGCCGTAGGCGTAACGCACCATCCCGTCATCTCCACGCGGGAGCACGAGGCTGGCGTGACGGCCATGGTCCACCAGGAAGACCGGGAGCGGTCTGGATGGGTTGGCGGGCGTTGAGATGACGTTCGTACAACCCTGCACGAGCAGAAGCACCGCCGCAGCGCCGCTTAGCTCGCGAATCAACCGCGGCGCCGGCTCGCTAGCCACTGCTTTCCTATCATGGCGCACCGACCCCCTCGCGGGGTTGCGCCGTCGCACCGACTTCACCTGTCCTGTGACACCGTCGCCAGCGCGCGCCGGGCCGCTTCCACGTGGTCCTGCAATCCGGGATCCGCATCGTTCCAGAGCTCGACGAACTTGCCGAAGTACTCCGCGGCCCGCTCGGGATCACCCTGCGTTTCGTAGATCATACCCAGTCGCAGATAGGCGAGAGATCGGTGAGCCACCTCGAAGGGCGCGACCTGGGCGATGTTGGCGTACCACGGGATGGCTTCCTCGTACCGGCGCAGCTCGTAGAGCATCTCGGCCAGTAGAAAGCGCTCGAGCGTCTGGGCCCAGAACGTGGAGGCCAGGGCAACGTTGTACCAGATCTCTCGCTCGATGTCTTCCAGGGCGGCCAACGCTTCTTGCGGATGGCCTTGCGCGCGCAGGATCTGCGCTCGAACGCTCGCCGCGAAATCGCTCAGCATGGTCCCCGACCCCGGCGGTCTGGGCATGCCCTGCAGCGTATCGGCGTGCCAGCCAGCGCGATCGAACGCCCCCAGCCTGGCGTTGACGATGCCCAGCAGGTATTCCCGCAGCACTGGATGAACGTCATCGTGGGCGCTGTAGAACACGCTGGGATTGCCGCTCGGAGCCACGGCATCGGGGTCCAGCGCCTCCAGCCGCGCTCTGAGCCGACGCAACTCAGCTTCGTCGTTGGGCATGAACGGGAAGGCGGTCAAAAGCGCCCGGTACTCGAGTGCCGCCACCGAATCGAGGGCAGCCATCCGATCCAGCTCGGCCTGCGCCATTGCGTATTGGCCTTTCGCCAGCCGCATGTGGGCCAGCCACGCGTAGCCTACCGTCCGCACCTCCACCGAGCGCGACGGGTCGGCCATCACGTCCGCGAGCCGTATCGCGCCGTCCACGTTCTTCGCCCACGTCGCCACATCCCAGGTCGCCAGAGCGATGATCACATCGTTCGCCCGCTCGAGCCGCGCCACCACGGAATCTTCGAGCTCAGGGTCCCGCTTCGTGAACGCCAGCAGGGCAAGCATCTCCAGCTCCCGGTCCCCACCCTCGATCAGCTCGTTATGGCGGCCGATGAGCGATTCCATGTCGGCCAGGCGGCCCTCCGCCGCCGCGATCCGGGCCAGGTGGTACATCGCACCGGTATGATCGGGATCGTAGAAGAGCACGCGCTCGAACGGTTCCCTGGCGTCGGTGAACGGCCGCCCGTGGAACGGATTGCTGTGGAACAGCACCTCACCGAACTCGAACCACGCTTCCACCTCGTCCGGGTACGTACCGACCAGCGACCGGTACAATCGCTCCGCCTCCCCGTGTGCTCCCCGGCGCCAGGCGCGGAACGCTTCGAGCATCCGGCGATCGCGATCCGGTAAACGGCCCGCGAACCGGTAAGCGTGTTCGGCGGCTTGCCGGGCCAGATCCGAGAGGGTGGCGTACTCCGCCAGTATGCTCAGCCGGTAGTAGGCCAGCGCGTAGGCCGAATCCAGTTCGACGGCGCGCTGGAAATCTTCCACCGCGTCCTGATACTGGCCGAGCCGGTGGGCTCGCTCGCCTTCGAGATAAGCCTTGAGCGCCGGAAGCGAGCTCGTGGTCACCGCGGCGATGCGGCGAACGCGAGTCGCCGGCCCGCTGCCGAGCTCCGCCAGCAACTCGGCCGCCAATTCGTCAACGGCCTCGAATACGTCCACGGCCCGCCCCTCGGCATCCGCCTCCCCAACGGTTTCGACACGCGTCCCGCCTTTGTACAGAACCGCCGAGATCGTGAGCCGTCCCCCTGCTTCGACGATGCTGCCGAGGACGAATCGGCCCGCCTCGAGGCTGCCGGCGACACGGGCCGCCGAGGAAGGGTCCAGGTTCGCCGGAGCGTCTTCACCCAAGAAACTGAGCACCGCTCGAGGATCCACGCTCCGCAGCTCGCCGGCGCCATCCAGGCTCGTGCTCAACAAATCGACGATACCCTCCCCCAGGTACTCGTAGTCCTCGCTACCCTGGTAGGCGAAGGGAAGGACCGCGATCGCGTCGGCCGAGGCAGGGGTGGCCCCAACGGACGCGGTTCGTTCCGGCGGCCCGAACGCGACCAGCCACGCGGCGGCCACCGCCCCCCAGGCGGCGAGGGCAACGAGTCCGCCGAGGATGGCATTGCGCCAGGTGAATAGTCCCCTTACTCCCCCTGGCCCCGCTTCCGCGCCCCGCTCCTCGGCGGCCGCTGCGTCCGTCGGCAAGAGCGTCGGGTCGGTACGGGAATGTGTGGGCACGCCCTCCTGCACGAACGCCGTGGCCAGAACGACCGGCAGGCCGATTAGCAGGAGGACCAGGGCAAACGCCGGGAACCAGGTCGGCAGACCGAGCCCCTCGGTCAGTGTCTGCACGACCTGGAAGACGATCCAGGCGCCCACGACATATATGAGGAGAACCTGCCAGAGCGAGCGGTGGTGGATTTCTTTGATCAGCTGCCTGGGGCCTATCATGTCAACGCACGAGGTCAGCTTGTCCGCGTGACCTGAAGTCCGGAATCGGGTTCGAGCCTCGCGCATAACATGCCAAGCGTGCCCGACAGCGGCAAGCTGGAGCCAGTACGTGACGGTTCGGCCTCAGCACGTAACCGTGGTATCCTGGGACATCATAGCTGGCGTACCGGTGTCAGCGCCGGTTGGGGGAGTGGTGTGGGGTTCCGAGCCAGCGCCAATCGCTGTATTCTTGCCGCCGTGCTTCCACCCGGTTCTCGCGCGCTTACCAGAGACCGCAGGTGCCCAATGGTCGCCTTATACCTTGCTCAACCTGGAGAGGGACTACTCGGTGGGCCGCTTCCGGATCCAGGAAGATTCCTGGCTGGCAGAGAAGACTCTGTCCGAGGCCGACCTCGGCGGCGAGGGAATCCTGGTCCTTGGCATCTTCCACGACGATGGTTCCTATATCGGCGCACCGCGCGCCCGCTACAAAATTCACCCCGGCGACACGCTGGTGCTCTACGGCAAGAGCGAGAAGCTGGATGAGCTGGAACAGCGGATCGCGGGTCGCACCGGCGAGGCGGCTCATGAGAAATCGAAGCAGGAACATGAGCGGGAGCTGCACGAGCAGGACATAGAGGAAGGTGAGCACGAGGCCAGACGCGAGGAGTCGGAGCAGACGGGCGAAATGACGGCATGAAGACAACGACCCAGGAGAAGATCGCGATCGGCTGCCTGACCCTGTTCCTGCTGCCGTTCTGTGCGGTTGGAATAGGCGCCGCCGTGGCGACGGCTCGGTACGCGGTGGTCGGGGACTGGGCCCAGGCCGCGTTGACTCTTGTCTTCGCACTGCTCTTCGGGGGCGTCGGCTTCGGGATGCTGGGCGTCGCGTATTACGGGCTGCGCCGCGCTCGGGCGGCCCGCGAGCTTCAGGAACGCCACCCGGACGAGCCCTGGCTGTGGCGCACCGACTGGGCGACGGGCCGGATCGAGAGCTCCGGCCGCCACCGCATGTACCGTGCGTGGGCGTTCGCCGTCTTCTGGAACCTGATCGCGTTCACGGTCCCGATCGTGGTCCTTCCGGAAGCGCTGGCCGACGGTGAAAAGCTGGCGCTGCTGATCCTCGCGTTCCCGGCCATCGGACTGATCCTGCTCGGGCGGGCGATCTACCTGACGCTTCGTCATCGGAAGTACGGCGTTTCCGTGCTGCGGCTGGCCACAGTTCCCGGTGTCGTCGGCCGCGCGCTGCGCGGCGTGATCCTGACCGACAGCTGGATCCGTCCGGCTGACGGTTTCCCGGTCAAGCTCTTGTGCGTCAATCGCGTCGTCAGCCGCTCGGGCAATCGTCGCAGCGTTCGGGAGACGGTGCTGTGGGAGGACGCCCAAAGGGTGACCCGAGCCCACCAGGTGGGCCGCGCCACGGCCATACCCGTGGGGTTCCGCTTGCCCGCCGATGCGCGCGAGAGCGACGCGAGCGATTCCTCGGACCAGATCATCTGGCGGGTCGAGACGTCCGCCTCGGTGCCTGGCGTGGACTTCGGCGCCAGCTTCGACGTGCCGGTCTTCCGGACGGCTGAGAGCGAGGAGCCGCTCACGGAAGAAGAGGCGACAGCGCTGCCCGAGTCCGAACCGGAGTTCCGCCAGCCGCCCGCATCGCGGATCGAGGTCAGGGAACGTCCGCAGCGCGCCGAGATCTACTTTCCCGCCGCTCGCAACCTCGGTTTCGCCGTGGGCATCACCGTGTTCTTCGTCATCTGGACGGCGGTCACCTTCATCCTGCCGGGGCTCGGCGCCCCGATCATCTTCCCCATCGTCTTCGGCCTGTTCGGCCTGCTGATCGGATACGCCGTGGTGACGGCCTGGCTGCTAACCACCCACGTGATCGCCGAGGCTTCCGGCATCTGGATCCGATCGGGGCTCCTCGGGTTCGGCGGGGTTCGACACATCCCCGCCGACGACATCGACGACATTACGCTCGACATAGGATCACGAGCCGGCAATCGTTCCTACTACGACATCAAGATCCAGCGCGCCAACGGCAAGAGGGTATATGCCGGCCGAGCGATCCCCGACCGCCGCGAGGCCGAGTGGCTGATCGAACGGATGCGGAACGGGCTGGGGCTCGAAGGGGAGCGATGACGAGCTCGCTGGCGACCGATGGCGTCGACAGATCTGTCCCGCCGCGTTGGGTCAGAGTGACCGACTTGCCCGCCCCGGGCCGCGTTCGCCGGAGGCTTCTGTCCCGGCAGCCCCTGAAAAGCGAGGCAACATCTTGCTTTTCCCGGGTACGGCGTCGCCTCCGAGAGTCCCGGGCTCAGGCACACGACTTGCCCCATCCCTGGCCGCCGGAGCCGGCTCCGGCCGGCAAAGGCATCAGAACTGATCGAACGACGCGCCTCCGGGCGCGATGAGTGAGAGGGGCTGAAAAGTGTCGGTTGTCGCATTGATCATCGCGGCGTTGATCCTCGTGCCGCCGCTCGTCATGGTGCTGGTGTCGTACGAGGAAGTCGAGAGGAAATAGCTGGGCCGTGTATCGGCCTGCGATGAGGGCACCGGTCTCCGGTGCCCTTTTCATTTGCGGCCGGCGAGTCGGCACCGCCCGATGCCGCGGAACAAACCGCAGCCGCCTTTCGTACTTGGTTTCGTGAATATCAGCCTATCGTGGAAATGGCCGGCATTGGGCGCCACCCTCCTGCTGTGGCTGGCCGGCGGGTGCAGCGGCGAGGCGGTCCGTGAGTTCTTCGGATACTCCACCCCGCGCGAGCGTTACGAGCAGGCCCTGCGCGATGCCGGGCTCCACCGGACCGCCCTGGGTGGAGATTGGCTGGCCGCGGCGGCCGAGGCGTTGGACAGCCCGGTCTCGGTCTCGCCGCCGTACCTCGAAGAGGGCTACCTCGACCCCAGGCAAACGACGGCCACGGCCTACCGGGTGTCACTGCGGCGCGGCCAGCTGCTCGAGGTGACGTTCGAGAGCGAGCCGGACACGAGCTACCGGATCTTCATCGATCTCTTCCGAGTCCCCGAGCGGCTCGACGCCCAGCCTCGACACGTGACCAGCGCCGACAGCCTGGATCGCGATTTCGACTATTTCACCCACCGCGACGGCGACTACCTCGTCCGCATCCAGCCCGAGCTGCTGCGCGGCGGCAGATACTCGATCCGCGTCGCCGTCAAACCTTCGCTTCACTTTCCGGTGTACGGGCGCGACGCCACCGCCATCGGCAGCCGGTACGGCGACGGGCGCGATGGCGGACGCCGCCGGCACGAAGGGCTCGACATCTTCGCGCCACGCGGCACGCCCGTGATCGCTGCGGCGGCCGGCGTGGTGCGCAGCACTCGAGACAATCGGCTGGGTGGCAACGTTGTCTGGCTGCGCGATGAGTTCGGCCAGACGCACTACTACGCGCATCTCGATACGCAGCTGGTCCGGCGCGGCCAGCGGGTGACCGTCGGTGACACGCTGGGGCTGGTCGGCAACTCGGGGAACGCCCGCTCCACGCCGCCCCACCTCCACTTCGGCCTCTACCGCCGCGGCTCGTACGACCCCTACCCGGCATTGGAACCGCTGCCCACGACTACCGAAGACTTCGGCGGTAATCCGAACCTCATCGGCCGCACAGTCCGCGTCACCCGGGCGGCGGCACGCCTCCGGCTCCACCCGACCGCCCGGTCGGCGATCCTGGCCGAGCTGCCGCGCCACACGCCGCTGCAGGTGGCGGCGGGCTCCGGCGCCTGGTATCGGGTGATCGCGCCCGACGGCACGGTCGGGTTCGTCGCCGCCAGCCTGACCGAGCCCACGGACCGACCGATCCGCCACGAGGTGCTGGCCGGCGGCGCCCGACTGCTCACCGACCCGGTCCCGCTGGCCGTGGCCGTCGACAGCGTCAGCGCCGGCGCCGAGGTCCCGGTGCTCGCCGCGTTCGGCGAGTTTTTGCTCGTGCAGGGACCCAGCGGTCGGGTGGGCTGGCTCGCTCTAGACTAGCCGCGGCCCTCGAGTCGACTTAGACGCCGACGTCGCCCCCACCTCCACCTCCGCCCAGTTCGCCACCGCCGGCCGAACCGCCGCCCATGTCCGCGCCCCCACTCGCCGCCCGCTTTCGCGTCGACAGGTTGAAGGGAAAGTAGCCCGGGCAGGTGCCGATGAAGCTGGTGACCAGGAACGCCACCGCCACGATCCCGAGGATGATGGCGAGCAGCCCGCTGATCTGGCCGGTGAAGTACAGCACGGCGATCGCCACGGCGATCAGCGCGCGGACCACCCGATCGATCAATCCCATGTTCTTCGTCATAGGACCCTCGCTGGTGAATGTGAATGGTGCCCTGGCTTGAAGGTCAGGGCGCCGAAGCGTCAACGCCGACGAATCGGCGGCCAAGCTGGCATCCAGCTCGTCGTCCAGCACCTTCAGTGCGACCGGCCGCCCGTGCTTCACGTCCTGGGCCAGGAAGACAGTGGCCATCCCCCCGCGGCCGATCTCGCGCTGCACGTCGTAGCGGTCGGAAAGGCTAGCCTTGAGCCGGGCCAGCAACTCACCTGTAGGAGACATCGACTTCACGTACCACCCTGTCTCGGGTTCGTCAAGTCAACTCGTCTCGCCCGATCTTATCGATAACCGCTCTTCGTCTCGTCGTCGCGGCTCCACCATTGCCTGCCAAACCTCCTTTTAAGTCGAGCCGACATCGGCCGCAAGCTCACCCCGATCCGTCAGCTTGACCCGTGACCCGGCACTCGGGACGGCTGCCCGGCCGACATCCGGGTCATATCCCCCAGGTTAGATGGGCATTTGCCTCATCCCCACCGAGGCCACATTTCGCCTGTCGCTCCAAGCTGTTTCGTAACAACGAGTTAGATCCTGGCGGCGGTTGGTACAGGACCTGCGACTCCGACCGTCCGTCAAGCCTCGGGCCCGCACCCTGGTAGGTAGCGGATTACGCTCTTTGCAGTCGCCCATTGGAGGGAGGATCGAAAATGCTCAAGAGATGGCGCCGGTCCAGTGACCGGAAGGGTCAGGCAGCACGCGCCTGGCCCGGCGGCAAGACCGTGACGCTGGCGCTCACGGCGTTCGTACTCGCAGGTGCCGCGGCATGTGACGACGACGGAACGACGGGTGTGTCGGGTGATCCACCGGAGTTCATCGCCGCCGACGGTATCAACGGTGGAACGATGTACGACAAGTTCTGGGCTCCCGAAACGGGGTGGGATAGGAACGACCCGAACCTGACGACGTTTAACGACCACTCTAATTTCTTCCGTTGCAAACAGTGTCACGCATGGGACCGCAAGGGCAACGCGGCGTCGTATATCGGCCGTGCACCGAGCACGACGCGCCCGAACGTTTCATCCGTGAATCTGGTCGCGTATGCCGAGAATCACACGCCGCAGGAGGTGTTCGACGCGTTGTGGAGCTCCAGCGGCCGCCGCTCGGTGACCGCTGATCTCTCCACCTACGATCCGCAGACGAACAACACGGTCGGCGATCAGATGCCCGACCTGACCGAGATCATGACGGAGGCGCAGGTCTGGGATCTGGTCAAGTTCCTCAAGGAGGAGGCCAACGACACCGATCTGCTCTACGACTACAGCACCACCGGCACGTACCCGACCGGGTCGATCACCTACTCGAACATCGGGGCGGGCGGTGACCCGGACAACGGCGATGCACTATTTTCGGCCAACTGTCGGCCCTGCCACGGCGCCGACGGGACGGCCATCCTGGTGGACGGCAGCTACTCGATCGGAAGCTTCCTGCGCGCCAAGCCGTACGAAGTGCAGCACAAAGTCAAGTTCGGGCAGCCGGGCTCGAACCCCTCTATGGGGACCATACTGACTGACATCAACGACATTCTGGATCTCTACGCAGCGTTGACGAACACGACCAAGTATCCGGACCCGTAGGGCAGGACGATTACCGGCGGCGCCGGCGGGCCGGGCGCTGCGTCGGGTCGGCGACGCTGAGGAAAGCGCGCCCTAGAAACTCAGTTCCTCGACCCTGTAGGGCAGACCGGATCGTGCCTCGCCAATCTCACCTATCGTCAAGGCCGCGTCGGCCTGCCGGCGTAGTCGGCCGGCCGACGTGGAACTCCTAATGCGCGTCACGCGGATAGTCCGGGCCGTCCTCCAGCGCCTACGATCAGCCGCTGGAGACGGGACATGGGGTACCCCAGCGGCCAAAGGCTGATGATTGAGGCTGCTAAAAGAGGCAGGCGCCAACCGCCGGTAGCAACGTAGACGTATTGGTGTTCTTGATTGTCCGACGACGCCGGAAAACGCACCTCGTCCCGCTACGGACGTCTCCCGAGCGCGACTCGCTCAGTCGTTGTAGGGGTAAGCCCGGAAGAGGGGGATCAGTCGCCAGAGGCTCCAGCCTCCGTCGTCGGTTTCGCGAAGAACTGCGACTCGCAGCGTCGAGGGGTCGGACCTGTGATCGGGCGCCATCACGACGAACTCCGGTCGCCCCTGCCCGTCCACGTCAACCAGGGCGACGGGCCACCACGCTTCCCTGCCGCTGAAGATAAGGTGCACAATCTTCGGTGGACCGTCGGCGGAGAGACGAAGGAAGGCCAGCATCAGCTCTCCAACTTGCGACCCCGCCGTCGGCTTCAGGGCCAGCGAGAGCACAGCGAGTCGGGCTCCCTCGGGGTACTCCCAGACTTGCACGGGGACACCCGGGGCAAGGGGGTCTTCCCTTCCCAGCAACCGCTCCACGCTGTCGCGAACGACGTCCACCAGTACAGGTCGCAACCGCAAGAGATTCAGATTCTCGGGACGCACGCGGACCGGACTTTCGGTCGGGCAGTCCTCGAGGGCAAAAGCCACCTTGGCCCTCCTCACGATTGAATCGTCGGCCACCCGGGCTACCGGCACCAGCGACTCCACGCCGAGCCCCAGATACGCCGAATCCGCCGCGCCCTGAAGAGCGATCTGCACCTCACACCGCTCATATTCATAGAGCGCCCCCGGCCCCTCGAGGCGCGGCGACACACCTGACTCGGCACCCGGCCAGCCGAAGGCGAACGCTCGTGGCCGCGTCTGACTGATGTGGATGTAGACGGTCCGGGTGGATTCGAATGGATCCTGACCGATGTTCTGCGACGCGTCGGCTGTTTGGGCCCTGGCCTGTTGGATCGCGCCGGCGGGGCTGGCCACGGCCCGGGCCGGCGAGGGAAGTGCCACGAGCTGCACCGCATCGGCGAGGAAAGCCAGGACGATGACCGTGGCCGGCAGCCAGAGTGCAGCGTTGCGGGTGTGTGCGGAGTCGTCGATCGGAACGATTCCGCCCTCCGATCCAAATATCACGTCTTACCTCCGGTCAGGCTGAAGCAGGAACGAGTGAGCCGAACTCCTGTCTTCCATACCCGGCTACCGCGCGCTCCGCGGATAGTCCGGCAAATCCTCCAGCGCCCAGCGGATGAACTCCCGCAGGTCGTTGTTGGCGTTGGCCAGGTCCGGCTTGCGCAGGTACATCATGTGACCGCTCTCGTACCACGAGAATCGGAAACGATCGCGGAACTCACCGCCCGGCTGCAGGTGCGAGATCGTGTAGACGGCGCTGTAGTAGTCGGTGGCGGCGTCGTAGTAGCCGCCCTGGATCATCACCTTCAGGTACGGGTTGTCCTGCATCGCCTCGCGCAGCATCTCCCCCACGTTCGTCCCGTCGTCCCGGTTCCACGGCCGCACGTTACCCCACACGTTGTACTTGATGTCGGGGTCGTACCCCAACTCCTCCCGGATGTACAGGTTCACCGCGTCGCTGAAGGCGCCGTTCCAGTCCGACATCGCGGGGTCGTACTCGGGCCGCTCGCCGGCCGCGTCACGGTCGATGCCCAGGTAGCGGCTGTCCAAGCGCCCCACGGTCAGTCGCTGATCCCGCAGCAGCTCCTTCCAGAAGCGCCGAGAGCTGATCCGCAGGTTGGTCGACATCACGTAATCGGGGGTCAGACCGGTGTAGCGCGCCACGCGCTCCGCCATCGCGGTGCGCTCCACCTCTTCCAAGCGATCGCCCTGCACCAGCGCCAGCAGGTAGTCGCCCATGGCGAAAGCCTCCACGTCATCGAGGTAGGATCGGAGCGGCATCGCCTGGAGATCTTCGGCCAGCTGGCCGTGGTACCACGCCGTCGCGGCCAGGTGCGGGAGCGAGCTGGCGTAGGAGACGTCGTCACCGGCGTCGACGTTCAGCCCGGTCATCGAGACCAGGATGACGCCGTTCAGATACAGCTGGTGCCGGTCCGCCAGATAGCCTGCCAGCCCGGACGCCCGGGTCGTTCCGTAGCTCTCACCGATCAGGAACTTGGGTGACGCCCACCGGTCCTTGCGCAGGATGTAGAGGCGGATGAACTCGGCGACCGACTGGATGTCGGCCATCGTCCCGTGGTACTTGTGGAGATCCTCGCCCTCCACCATGCGGCTGAACCCGGTATCGACCGGGTCGATGTAGACGATGTCCGCCGCATCGAGGATCGAGTGGGGGTTGTCCTCTAGGCCGCCCGGCGGCATGAGCGCGAATCCCTCATCATCATAGAGGACGTGGCGCGGCCCGGTATACCCCATGTGCATCCAGACCGAGGCCGTCCCCGGTCCGCCGTTGAACGAGAAGATCAGCGGCCGCGTGCCCACATCCTGGATCCCGTCCCGGGTGTAGGCGATGTAGAACATCTTCGCGGCGATCTCCCCTTCGTCACGGATCGGCAGCCAGCCAGCCTCCGCCGTGTAGCTCACGTTCTGGCCGTTGATGCGAGCGCTGTGCTGCGTGACCGCCGGCTCGTCCGGCAACAGCTCCGCCTCGGAGCCTGCCGTGCTGGCGCCGTCGGACCCCGGCCCCTGACGCTGTGGCGGCCGGGCGTTGAGCGGCGCGACGCTCAACGCCAACGAAAAGACGAACAGCAGGGCGAGAACGCTTCGGTTCCTCATGGATCTCCTCCAGATGCAGACGTGGGGTTGGACGCCGCTCAAGATGGCACGGACGTCCCGTCGAGGGAAGAAGGTCGCCGGGTATAGGGACATCCGGTCACTACCGCCCGACCGGATCTCCGGCGAAGCGCCATCTGGATTCCCCAGCTCGCTCGAGCGTCGCGGCGGTGAGCCGTGCGCGCACCAGCTCCACCGGCATGGGACCGCCGTGTAGCACGGCGTCATGGAACTCTCGGTCGGTCATCTCCCCCGATTCGACCAGCTCGCGGTGCAACGCCCGGAACTGCAGTCCCCCGAGCATGTAGGCCGCCTGGTAAAGCGGAGAGTAGTCGCCGGCGATCGACCGGCGCACTTCCGCCTCCGCGTTGGCCCGCTCGTGACCGACGCGCTCGACCAGGAAGTCCACCGCCTCCTCGGCCGTCATCGTCCCCAGATGGAAACGGAGGGAGAAGATGATGCGGGCGGCGCGATGCGCGCGCCAGAACAGCATCCCGATTCGGTCCTCCGGACTCCGCGGGAACCCCAGGTCCCACAGCAGCATCTCCCAGTAGAGCGCCCACCCCTCGGTCCAGAACGGCGTCGAGAAGACGCGCCGGTGCGAGTTGTAGCGGGCTGTCATGAACCCCTGGAGATGGTGGCCGGGGATGTACTCGTGATGCACGGTGGCACGCGAGAAGTGCGGGTTGTTCCCCCGCATGCTCATCAGCTTGTCGGCGTGCGCCATCTCCTCGGTCGGGTACGCCACCCACATCACCTCGCCACCCAGGAAGAACGGCGCCACGCGCTGCCTCTCCGGCGAGAGCATCCGCATGCGCCACACCTCTTCCGCCAGCGGCGGCACGGTCAGCAGGTCCCGCTCCTTGACGAACGCCAGCGATTGTTCGGCGAGCTCTCGAACAAGCTGCGGCTGGTCGCCCGGGGGCACGTACGAGCGCTTGACCTGCTCAAGCGCCGCCTTCCAGTCGTCACCGAACCCCATCTCGTTGGCCGCCCGGCGAAACTCCTCCTCGCACCAGGCGAACTCACGCTCGCCGATGGCGATCAGCTCTTCCACCGTGTACGGGATCATCTCGTGAGCCAGGTCGGCGCGCAGCCCATCGGCCCCGATGGGATCGCCGATCAAGGGCTCCGGCGCGCCGGTGCGGATGCCGACGACGTCCTCGCGTAAAAAGGCCAGGTAGTCGCTGATCGCCTCATCGAGCCGCGCATAGGGAGCCTCGGCCCACCACGTGAAGAGCGGATCGTATCCCGCGTAGAAGCCGTACCAGTCCTCCAGCGTCTCCTGCAACTCATCCAGCAGGCCGGCGGCGCGCCGTGCGACGACGCGCGTCCGATCAGCAGCGCCGGCCCCTGCCCCGCTGTCCGCGCGCCATGTCTCGGCCCTGTGGGTTCGGACACTGTCGACCTGACGGGCCAACTCGGCCAGGGTAGCCGCGACCCGGGGCGGATCGACCGGCTCCATCCGACGCCGCGCTTCCTGGAGCCCCGCGATCGACGAAGCGAACGGCAGCCACGGCGCCATCTCCTGCAACAGGCGCTCCTCCCTGTTCAGGCGCGATCGTTCGTAGCGGACCTCGTGCGCGAGGAGCACGTGGTCGATGCGACCCTCCTGACTAAGCGCGTCGAAGTCGATTCGATCCAGGCGCGCCTTCCAGTCGTCGTAGAACTCGCGCATGCGAGTCCGCCGCACCGTCGAGTATTCGACATCGTAGCGGCGCAGAAGCGCGGCGCGGTCGGTGGCGTAGAGCCGGACCGTTTCCTTCAGCTCGCTATCCGCATCAAGGTGGGCCTGTCCAGTGGCGTCAGCTGGATGGCCGGGGATCACCGCGGCGAGTGCGGCGAGCGCCACCACGCAGGCGGCGACGGTTTGGCGGCACATGTCCAGATCCTCTCGGTTAAAAGACAAAACCTTCCACTGCTGCTGGGCCAGCGGATATCCCACGATCGGGCCCCGGAGAACCGATATGCAATCGGATAAGGCGAACGGCGCCTGCGAGACCCACCACTATACCTGTACGGTTGAGCGCCATCAAGCTGAGACCAAAGCTGTGCACGGGAACATTTTGAACAGTCGACATGTTTACCAACTGCACTTCATGCCAATCAATCACGAAATCGTTGTAACCGAGGGAAAGGATGACCTTGATGTCCAAGTTCACGATTCACACCATCGATTCCGCTCCTGCGGACTCGAAGGAGCTGTTAGAGGACGCGAAGGACCAGTTCGGGTTCGTGCCGAATCTGCTGGGCGAGCTCGCCGCGGCACCGACCGCACTGCGTGCCTACATGACGCTGAACGGCTTCCTGGAGGAGACATCGTTCAGCCCGGTCGAGCAGCAGCTCATCATCACCGCGGTCAGCGTGGCCAACAGCTGCGAGTACTGCGTCGCCGCGCACAGCGCCGGGCTCAAGCAGGCTGGCCTGCCGGACGAGGAGATCGACGCGGTACGTGAAGGCCGCTCGCTGTCGGACTCGAAGCTGGAAGCCTTACGCCAGTTCGTGGCGCGCGTCGTGGAGAACCGCGGCTTTATCGAGGAGAGCGATCTTCAGGATTTCGTCGACGCGGGCTACAGCCGCGACCAGTTCTACGAGGTGCTGGTCGGTGTCGCGATGAAGACGCTCAGCAACTACACCAACCACATCGCGGAGACCCCGCTGGACGAGCAGCTGGAACCCTTCGCGTGGGAGCCGGTGGGAGTCTGAACAGCGCGCCGGATTTCATCTAACCGAGAGACAGAGCTCCTGTCCGGTGCTGAACGTCAGGAATCTGGCGTTCAGCGCCGGACCTCCTGAGGCTGCACCCTACATCTAGTGGGTCGTCGACCGCCTGAGCTCCGCGGCACGTCGGACGGCCTTGAAGATGTGGTCGTAGGCGCCGCAGCGGCACAGATTCCCGCTCATCCTCTTCTGAATCTCGGCCAGATCGGGGTCGGGATTGCCCCGCAGTAGCCCCTCCGCCGCGACCACCTGGCCGGGCGTACAATAGCCGCACTGGAAGGCATCTTCCTCGACGAACGCCTGCTGAACCGGGCCCAGCTCCTCGCCGTGCATCAGCCCCTCGACCGTGGTGATCTCGCGACCATCGGCCTCGACCGCCAGCGTCATGCAGGCGTAGCGGGCCTGCTCGTCGATCAGCACCGTGCAGGCGCCGCACTCGCCGCGACTGCAGCCGAGCTTCGTGCCGGTGAGCTCCAGATGATCACGCAGAACATCGAGCAACGTCCAGCGCGGCTCGACCCGGAGGTCGAAGCGGCGGCCGTTGACGCGCAAAGTAACCGGGTGGGTGCCATCGCTCTCGACCGTCACCGCTTCCCGAGCCGGCGCGGTCCGGCCGGTGACGGCGACGCCGAGCGTGCCGGCCCCCATCGTCCCCAGAAAGCTGCGCCGGCTCACGCCGCGCTTCGAGTCGTGTCGCTTTCCCGATTCTTCGCTCATGGTCTATCGCCCTGTGTGGTCGGTCATCGATCTTCAGTTACACCGCGCCAGGTCACGCCAGCGACCGGAGCGTCTCTGCCACAACTCCTCGGACAAGGTCGACCTTGTACCCGTTGTGGGGCATCGGCCGGGCGTCCGCGACGCAGGCTTCCACCGCGCGTCGGATGGTCTCCGCATCCAGGGGGTTGTCGATGAGCACCCGCTCGGCCTCGGCCGCCCGCCAGGGGATCGGCGCGACGCCAGAAAGCACCAGTCGCCCACCGTTCACCCGGCCGTCCGAAAACGTCAACGCGGCGGCTGCCCCGGCCAACGCGAAGTCCCAGGCTCCACGCGCCCGCACTTTCCGGTAGGTGCTGCGCAGCCCCACGCCGGGCGGCGGCAACAGGACCTCGGCCACCAGCTCTCCCGGCTCGAGGATCGTCTCGCGCCTGACGTTCTGTGCCGGCAGAACGAAGAAGGACTCCAGTGGAACCACCCGCGTGCCCGACGGCCCGATGATGCGGGCGCGAGCGCCCAGCGCGACCAGCGCCGGCGCGGTGTCCGACGGGTGCACGATGTAGCAGCGGTCGCCGCCGAAGATGCAGTGGTACTGGTTCGCGCCGGCAACGGCGTAGCACATCGAGCCGCCCTTGCGCAGGCAGTGGAAGTCGCCGCGGAAGTACCAGCAGCGCGGCCGCTGGCAGATGTTGCCGCCGATTGTCCCCTGGTTGCGCAACTGCGGGCTGGCCGCCGAGCCGGCGCCAAGCGACAGCACGGTGTAGCGCTCGGCGATCAACGGGTGGGCGGCGATCTCGGACAGCGTGCTGAGCGCGCCGATCCGCAGGCCGCCGTCACGCGTCTCTTCGATCCCGCGAAGCTCCGCGAGGTGCCCGATAGCCACGACGGTGTCGGCGGTGAACACACCGTCACGCAGGCAGCCCAGCAGGTCGGTGCCACCGGAGTGCAGGACGGCGCCATCACCGGCGCCGCGTGCGACGGCCTCGTCAAGAGAGCCCGGACGTATGTAATCGAACTGGGGCAGCATGGCTCACTCTCCTCGCTTCTCGGCCAGCAGCCGGACCATTTGCATGGCGGTGATCGGTGCGTCGTCGACGCGGACGCCGGTGGCGTGATAGACGGCGTTGGCGATCGCCGCGGCGGTGGGGATGGTGACGGGCTCGCCCAGCCCCTTGGATCC
>JABAHS010017456.1_pt1 | contig 38162 bp, 35 predicted proteins | sample 7062111 | NCBI WGS metagenome assembly JABAHS01 (sample SAMN14534600, study PRJNA622989) | marine sediment metagenome | biome: marine biome [ENVO:00000428]; feature: marine pelagic biome [ENVO:01000023]; material: deep marine sediment [ENVO:00002113]; isolation source: pool of 4 deep marine... | reverse complement strand
GACAATTCTGACATTTTGTCCGTCGAGACGTACCCAGTTTCCTTGGTCCAGAACCAGTTTGCACCTTCGCCAGGATCGAATGCCTCAAGGGCCTCGGTAAATCGGGGCGACATCTGATTTCTGCCCCCCGCGTCCCACCACTGCCTTATTCCGGGCACCTGTAAATTTCGCGCAGCCATGCGCATCTCGACAGCAAACAGATCGTCATCAATGACACCTCTCTCGTGCATTAGAAATGTCGTTTGATACTGTCGAAAATTATTGAGCCACAAACAGCCGACCGGTAACCAACTGTCTTCGGATAAGTTTCTCGAATCGTAATGACAAGCGGCGACATCTCCGCCAAGCTCCCGGTTTCCCGACAATGCCAACCAATGGGCCGCGCTATCCGATTGCCATGTCTGTAATCCAACAGCTTGTGTACTTTCAGTGTTCTGCTTTATTTGCTTTACCAGATAAACAAGCGTGACCACGACTGCGGCCGCCCCTATAATTTCTCCAATCGCACCAACTGCTTCCCAGTTCATCACTTGTGCTCCCGAATGATTCAGACAATCCGTCCAACAAAACTAAGTGTAGGAGAATAAGGGAACAACTGAGAATCAGCACCGCAGGGAACCGCACGGAGAATCGACGTGCGGGCGGCCGCTATGGGTCANNCTGACAAGCCCAATTTCGCCATAACCTACTCTCTATAGCTCGCGGCGTCTTTTCGCCCGTAAGTCCACAAGAATAGTACGAAAACTCAAGGTCTGCTTCGGGTCAATAGCGGCTGTTTAGCCAAAGTTTAGTCGAATGGTCGCTCTCCGGTATTTTGCAGCCGTTCTTGAGCCCCTTTGGGTTACGGAATCAGATAGCCGAGTTCGAGCAGTACGTCGGATACCCAGGTCATCGGCATGCTGATGTTCTGGAAGATTTTCTCGAGCGTATCTCTAAGCGAATATAGAGCGGTCAGCCTTCAGAAAGGTGGCCGAAGTCACGTACCAACTCCTGGTAGTAGACTGTGCCGATGAAGCGTTCGCGACACGGCGGCCACTCCGCGACCACGCTCGCGACCGTAAACGGATTCTGGCCCTCGAGAATTTTTCGGAATGCCTTCGCGGCCGCCTCGAATTCGCCGATCTGGCAGAGCGTATTTCCGTAGCCGCTAGGCAGGATGCCAAGATCCAAAACAGGCGCTGGCTTGTTCGATTCGTCAAAGGATTGCGCGATGTCAACTGCGCGATATGCAAGCTCAGCCGCGCGCTCGTCGTTCCCCAGAAAACTCGCCATTGATGCCGCGGCGTCTAGGAAAAAGAAATTATCCGGATCCGATTCCAGCCACCCGTTCAGTTCCCTGGATTCCTGCTCGAACAGTGCCCGTGCGTCCTCCTCCAGGCCTGCCGACTGCAGGACAAGCGCTTTGAGCGCTCGCGGAGACAATTGGCCCGAGGGATCACCAGCTTCTTCCAGGTCGGCGGCATGCTCGAGCGCAAGCTCGATATTTCCGGCTCGCCACGCGTGAAAGACGAGTGTCTTCGTGTAGTCCTCGGAGCGTGGAAAATCCGGCCGGGTTATGGTCGCAACCAAAGCAGATGCATCGCCGTCCCGGAACCAGTTCACTTCAGCCTGGTTATAACGTAGCAATACGGCATCCGGAAGTTCCGCTACAGCGCGCACAAACAGATCTTCAGCGTCTTTGTACCGCCTCGCAAACATCAGGGTCCTGCCGAGGGTCGCATACGACCCCGGTTCGCGTGGTTCAAGTCGCAACGCGCGCTCAAAGGCGGTCACGGCTTCAGGAATGGCCCTCATTCGCCTGTAAACAAAGCCACGCCACTCGTACACTTCAGCGGACCCGGGCATCGTTTGTTCGGCGAGCTTCAGTTGTTCCAGCGCCCCCTCGTAGTCGAGGTAGCCGTGGTAGCGGATTTTTGCCTTCACGAGAGGCAGTTCGGGAAGGTCGGGCTGCAATGCTTCGGCCCGGGCCAGGGCCGCCTCCGCCAGGTCTCTTGAGTCGGGGCTGCCGAATTTGAACCAGTATGCCTGCTGGTACCGGTCGGCCAGCCGAACCCAGGCACGGGCAAACCCAGGGTCTTTTTCGACGGCGGATTCGAGCAGCGCCTCAGCCTTGAGCCACCAATCGTCCTGATCCGCATCGTTCACCAAAGCGATGGCATCCAGGTAGTCGTGAACCGCATCCGCGTTGGTTGTTGATGGAATGTCAGTCAGAAGGGTCGTCGCGAGACTGGTGGCGATTCTCGTTACGATCGCGGACTGCACGTCGAAAAAGTTGTCGAAGCGTATCGCTTCGTCGAACGTGTCCGCCCAGAGATGGTCATCCGTTTTCGCCTCGATCAGCTGCGCAACGATTCGAAGCTGTTCGCCAGACTTCTGAACCGAGGCGTCGACGATATGTCTGACGTCGAGTTCCTCCGCAATCTCCCGGATACTCTTGCCAGATTCGGCGTACTCCAGTACGGATCGCCTGGCAATGACCTTCAGGTTGGGAATCCTGGCAAGCTCCGCCAGCAGGTTGTCGTGCAGACCTTCCGCAAAAATTCCGGCGGAATCGTCTCCGCCAATCGAACGGATCGGTAGGACGGCAACGGACTGCTCGAGTGGCGCAGGCTGGATTCTTTCCCAAACGAGGAATCCGACTACAGCCGCCAGCGCCACGATTATTACGAAGTCGACGGCACGACCCGTCGACGTTGTGCGAACCAATGTGCGGTCGACGGCAGAGTCGCGCTGGATTCCGTCCGGAGTGATCTCGAACACCCAGGAGGCCAGGATCGCGAGCGGAAAGCCGATGAGCAATATGAAGAAAACGAGTCGCCCGACCCAGTTCGGCAGCTCCAGCAATGAGCCCAGCACGTCGGCGACCTGCAATACGAGCCATGCCAGCAGCAGGTAGCCTCCGGCTACCCGGAGCACGTGTCGACGTCTTAGTTCGGTGAAGAGACCCATGACGCTCCACTTCGCATGTTCTTATGGCATCAGATAACCGAGTTCGAGGAGAACGTCAGATACCCAGATCATCGGCATGCCGATGAGCGCCGTCGGATCGTCGGTCTTGACCGATTCGAACAGCACGAAGCCGGCGCCCTCGATCTTGAAGCTGCCGGCGCAGTCGTAGGGCTCGTCGTGGCGCAGGTAGGCCTCGGCGAGGCGACGGTCGAACTCACGAAAGTGCACGGTGGTCTTGTCGACGTGCTCGTAACGGGTCCGGCCGACGGGATCGAGGATGCACACGGCGGTCCGGAAGGTGACGGTCTTGCCCGAGGCCGCGACAAGCTGCTCGACGGCCTTCTGGTGGCTGCCGGGTTTGCCGAGAACCTGTCCGTCGAGCACGGCGAGCTGGTCGGCGCCGATGACCAGCGAATTGCGCGCCGTCTTCGCGACGGTTTCGGCCTTGGTCCGGGCCAGGCGGCGTGCGAGTTTTTTCGGGCTCAGGCCCTCGGGGTTGCTCTCGTCGATGTCGGGCGATACGGTCTCGAAGCTCTCCAGGAAGCGGTCGAGCAGGCCGCGCCGGTAGGGCGAGGCCGAGGCGAGGACAATCGTCGGTGCCGAAGGATTCTGCATAAAATCAAAAGCTTGGCGCGAAAAAATCGCAGTTTACCTGCTTTGCACGGCTGCGCCGATAATTTCATGTGATGATGCTTTGACAGGGACGGGAGAGGTCCTTATCATGCGCGCGCCATGGGCAATCCGCTGCGAGATCGCCGTACGCCGCAGGAACTGGCGGCCAGCGGTCAAGTTATTGAAATTGCTGATAAAATCAGTGATTTCGGAGAACTAAGCAGGATTGTCGGGGCTGATCTCGAGGCGCTCGATCCTGATAAACTCCCGCCGGACTGGCGCGACGCGGATGTCGTCGGCCAGCTCAGCTTCGGTTTCGCCGATGCGCAGGAAAGGCTGCCTGCGCTCGAGGGCGAGGTTGCGGTGACGATCGACGCGGTTTGCCAGCGTTGCCTCGAACCGATGAAACAGCCCCTGGCCGTGACTTTGCGGCTGCTGTTTGGAAAAGGAGGACCCGACGCCGTCGAGGATGGCTACGAGGTCTGGGAGATGGACGAGGAGCGGCTCAGGCCGCTGGATCTCGTCGAGGAAGTACTGATAATGGCGATGCCGCTTGCGACACTGCACGACAGTGATGCGGCATGCGCAACAACGGCAGGCCGGGAGGAGGCTCCGGGCTCAACGACACGTCCGTTTGCGGACCTGAAGTCGCAAATGGAAAAGGACAATTAGTTTGTGATGGTGCTCAAGCGCCATCGTGATTTGGAGAAATACTATGGCTGTTCAGAAGAGTCGCAGAACCCCGTCAACGCGCGACAAGCGGCGTTCGCATGACAAGCTGAAGAACCCGGCAGTGTCCGTCGACCCGACGTCGGGCGAGACGCACCTGCGTCACCGCGTTTCGCCGGACGGTTTCTACCGTGGCGAGCAGGTGATCGCGCAGCCGGAAATCCACGACGAAGACGACGAGTAACACTTGCCCGACGACCGCGTGAGTCGCGGTCTCCTGCTTGTGGCAGAACACTCGGTTATTTCCCTTGATGCAATGAGCGGCGACCTCGGCGCCGAGGTCGTCGTGCGCGCGGCGCACCAGGCGCTCAGGAAACGCGTCAACCTCGACCTGATCCTCGTCGGCGACCGCGACGAATTGCAGGGGCACGTGACCCGGATCATCGGCGACGATCCGAGACTCTCGATCGTGCACGCCAGCGAAATCGTCGAGATGTCGGACTCGCCGATCGATGCGATGCGCAAGAAAAAAGACTCGTCGATGCGCGTTGCCATCAACCTCGTCAAGGAGGGCAAGGCGCATGCGGTCGTCAGCGCAGGTAACACCGGTGCCCTGATGGCGACCGCGAAGTTCGTGCTGAAAATGCTGCCAGGTATCGATCGCCCTGCGATCATCACGGAGTTGCCGGCAAAGGGCGGCTCCCTGCACATGCTCGATCTCGGCGCCAACACGCAATGCACGGCGGAGCACCTGTTTCAGTTTGCCGTCATGGGATCGATCGTTACCGAGGACATTACGGGGGTGCAAAATCCCCGCATTGCGTTGCTGAATATCGGTGGCGAAGACACCAAAGGCCACGACACGGTCAAAGAAGCGGCGGCGATGCTTAATGCCAGCACGCTGAATTACGTCGGCTTCATCGAGGGCAGCGAGCTGTTTTCCGGCAAGGCCGACGTTGTCGTGACCGATGGATTTACCGGCAACGTGGCGCTCAAAACCATGGAGGGCACCGTGGATCTCGCGGCGCACTACCTCAAGCGCGCGTTTACGCGAAACCTGTTTGCAAAGTTGCAGGCGTTCATGTCGCGGCCTGTTCTAAGGCACCTGGCCGGGCGCATGGACTCGCGCAAGTACAATGGTGCGACTCTGGTCGGCCTGAATGGTATCGTTATCAAGAGTCACGGCAGCGCGGATGCATATGCTTTCCAGCACGCGATCGACACGGCCGTCGTCGAAGTTCGCAAACAGGTGCCGCAGCAGATCGGCAACTTGCTGCAACGGGAAGCGGCATGAAGTATACGAGAATCGTCGGCACTGGGCGTTACCTGCCAGAAAAGATCCTGACCAACGCCGACCTGGAGAAAATTGTCGATACCACCGACGAGTGGATACGCACGCGTACCGGCGTCGAGCGGCGCCATTGCACGGCCGAGAACGAAACGACGTCGGATATGTGTTTCGAGGCGGCGAAGGTGGCGATCGAAGATGCAGGCATCTCTGTCGAAGACATCGACCTTGTCATCATCGGCACGACTTCTCCGGACCTGGTGTTTCCCAATGTCGCGACGCTGGTGCAGCATCGTCTCGGCATTCCGGCATGCACGGCCTTCAGTCTCGAAGCCGCGTGCACGGGGTTTATCTACGCGTTGACGACGGCCGACAAGTTCCTGAAAACGGGGCAGGCGACGCGCGCACTCGTGATCGGTGCAGAAAGCATTACCAAGCTCGTCGACTGGAACGACCGCAGTACCTGTGTGCTGTTCGGCGACGGTGCCGGCGCCGTGATCCTGGAGCCGTCCGAGGAGCCGGGGATTCTCTCCTGCCACCTGGGTGCGGATGGACAGTACAGGGACCTGCTTTATTACCCGGTCGGCGTATCGAAGAACCTCGAGAAGGCAGGCACCGACGAGGCGGCAATCATGATGACGGGCAACGAGGTTTTCAAGGTCGCCGTCAAAACGCTCGGTAACGTTGCCCAGGAGGCGCTGGAAGATGCCGGTATCGACAAGAACGAGCTCGACTGGCTCATTCCGCATCAGGCGAATATTCGAATTATTCAGGCGACAGCGAAACGCCTCGAGCTGCCGATGGAAAAGGTTATCGTCACCGTACAGGACCACGGCAATACGTCGGCGGCGTCCGTACCCATGGCGCTGGATGTCGGCATTCGCGATGGTCGCGTGAAGAAAGGACAGCTCGTCCTGATGGAAGCGTTTGGCGGCGGCTTCACCTGGGGTTCCGTGTTGATGCGCCTGTAATCGGGCTACAGACCAGGCTTACCAGATACCCAGTTTCCCGGCTTGCGCCGCGCGGCGTTTCATTCTTTGATGCAATTGCTGGCGACGCCGGTCGAGACGATCGCGTCGTATTGCACCGTCGACGCCCGCCCCGTGTTCAGCGTCAAAATCGGTGCGGAAGCGGCAGAAGTCGTCGTAGGAATCGCGCACGTGCCGCAGGTCTTTCATGATCAGTTCGATAATGATGACATCGTCGAGATAGCCGATAACCGGCAGGTTATCGGGAAGCAGGTCCTCCGGGTCGGAGAAATAGACGAACATTGCGAGAAGGCGTTCGCGGTCGGCCTCCGGTAATTGCCATTCCTCGTCGGTGAGCATGTCTATCATCGTCTCGAGCTCGGGGATGCGCTTGGCGACAAAGTCGGGCAGCGGCTCGTTACTGCGGATCTCTGCGAGTACGTGGCAAATGGCATCGATAATCTCCTGCTCTTCGGCGTCGCGAACCGCCTCGCGCGATTGACTGAGCGCCGTGCGGAAGTAGCGCAGGTCGCGGTCGGTCAATTCGAAAGAAAGCTTCATACGTGATTGATTTCAAATGCAGATGCCGGGCGAACAGGCTACCATAGAGCCACGGCAATTGATCAATCTATATGAAACCGAAACTCATTATCGGCAACAAGAATTATTCGTCCTGGTCGCTGCGGCCCTGGCTGCTCATGCGCGAGGCGGGCATCGATTTCGAAGAGCATCGAATCGCGCTGGACACGGATACGTCCACGGCGGAAATCGCTGCATTTGGCGCCGGACGCACCGTGCCGATACTGCAGCTGGGCGGCATGACTGTCTGGGATTCGTTGGCCATCTGCGAAACGGTCGCCGAGCGCTGGCCTGAGAAGCAGCTGTGGCCGGACGACGCGGACGAGAGAGCCTACGCACGCAGCATCAGCGCCGAAATGCATTCGAGTTTTCATGTGCTTCGAGAATGTATGCCGATGAACTGCCGGGCGATGGGCCGCAAGGTGCCGTTGCCCGACGTGCTGACGGACGATATCGATCGCGTAATCGCTATCTGGTCACGCTGTCACAATGATTACAGCGGTAACGGTGGCTGGCTGTTCGGCCGTTTTTCAGTGGCCGATGCCATGTACGCGCCCGTCGTATTGCGCCTCAGGACCTACGGCATCAATTTGCCGGAGTCGGCGGGCTTTTATCCACAGCGGTTACTCGAAAGCGAGGCCATGCAGGACTGGCTCGCCGCCGCGGAGTGTGAAACCGAAGTCATCGAAGCAGACGAGAAAGGCCAATGATCGGAGTGTTGCGTTTCAGCCTGTTGCTGGGTTTGGTGTGCGTTGTGTCGGCACGTGCAGAAATCTACGAGTTACCCCCGGAGGGACATGACGTTATCGGTGCAGTATCGACAATCACCGCGCGTTATGAAGACACACTCGTCGACATTGCGCGTCGCCACGGGTTGGGCTATGAGGAAATCGTGCGCGCCAATCCGGACGTCAATATCTGGGTGCCGGGCGAGGGCACCGAGGTCGTTCTGCCGACACAGTTCGTTTTGCCCGCCGGCCCGCGCCGCGGTGTCGTGCTCAATCTTGCCGAATACCGGATGTACTATTTTCCCGAGCCCGAAGATGGCAAGCCGGCTTACGTCATGACATACCCGATCAGTATCGGGCGCATGGACTGGGAGACGCCTTTAGGTGTCACGAAGGTCATTTCGAAAGTTCGCAATCCGACCTGGTATCCGCCGCAGTCGGTACGGGACGAGCATGCCGCAGACGGTCGTTCGCTCGGGCGCATCGTTCCGCCAGGTCCGAACAACCCTCTTGGCAAATTTGCGATGCGGCTTGGATTGCCGGGCTATCTCATTCACGGCACGAACCGGCCGTCCGGTGTGGGCATGCGCGTTACCCATGGTTGTGTGCGCATGTTTCCCGAAGACATCGAGTATCTGTTCGCTCACGTAGACGTGAATACGCCTGTTCGCATTATCAACGATCCGGTCAAGATGGGCTGGTCCGGCGAGCGACTCGTTGTCGAGGTTCATCCCGTACTCGAAGTTGCAGCGCCTGTTGAAAATGCGGCAACCGACAATGAGGCGCCGGTCAGCGATGGAAGTCCTGCAAAGGACTATGTACTCAAGGATCCCCTGACCCATGTCACCGAAAAGTTCATCGCTGCGACGGATGCGCGTGCCGGTGTCATCGACTGGCAGCTAGTCGAGAGGATTGTGCAGCGTGCTGACGGTGTGCCGGCGGTCGTAGGTGAGCGCATAAAAAACGCCGCGACGAGCGCGGCGTTTCAATGAACGATCGAAGGTTTTTCTTATTTTGACTGTACCTTCTGGAACATGCGTTCCATGCTCTCGCGGTTTGCTTCGCAGCAAGCCTGAGCTTCCGTAGCGGCAGACAGTGCCTGATCGGCCGTGCTCTGTGCAGCGGCAGCAGCCTGAGCGGCGCGGTCGGCAGCAGCGCGAGCAGCCTCGGCAGCTGAAGCAGCAGCCGCAGCGTCAGCAGCAGCGCGGTTGGCCGTTGCTTCGATTTCTGCCGTGTTGGCGCAGCCTGTTGCCAGGGCAGCGACGAGCAGCATGGCGCTTACTTTGAGTCCGGTCTTCTTCATTGTTTGAGATTCCTATGTTGGGATTTAACTGCAGGCGCATTATTTCGTAAACGGCGCACAGCTTCAATGAAAACAAGGGTTTTTGTGCAAGTTTGTCGTTCATCGGCGACAGCCGTTATAGCCCGCCATGCGGACGACGGGCGCGGCTGAGGACGCTGTGTGGGGGGTGCTTTGCGCACGGCTTGGGACACCGAAAGCACGCCCGGCATCACGGCGTTACCAGGAATGACCGCGATTGCCCGCACGGCGGACTCCAACAGGACTTGCACTGGATAGAACACTGTATATAATCACAGAGGCTGTGAATTTATACAGGACTGCTGAAATGCGCCAACTGACCCCCAGGCAAACGCAAATTCTCGAGATGATTCAGGACTTTATCGCCGAAACCGGCATGCCGCCGACACGTGCCGAGATCGCGCGCTCGCTCGGTTTCAAGTCGGCCAATGCGGCCGAGGAGCACCTGCGGGCGCTGCAGAAAAAGGGCGTGCTCGAACTCGTGCCCGGTGCTTCGCGCGGCATCCAGCTCAAGGATTCCCTGCGTGAGCAAATGGGCTTGCCGCTCGTCGGCCGGGTGGCCGCAGGCAGCCCCATCCTGGCGGAAGAGCACATCGAGACGCATTACCGGCTCGATCCGGCGCTGTTCAATCCCAAGCCGCATTACCTGCTGCGGGTGCATGGCATGAGCATGAAAGACGCGGGCATTCTCGACGGCGATCTCGTGGCCGTGCATCGCACACCGGAAGTACGCAGCCGGCAGATCGTCGTCGCGCGACTGGACGACGAAGTCACGGTCAAACGGTATCGCCAGAACGGCTCCATGGTCGAGCTGCTCCCCGAGAATGAAGAGTTCGAACCTATCCGGGTTGACCTGGCCGAACAGAGCATGGTGATCGAAGGCGTCGTTGTCGGCGTCATTCGTGATGGCATCCCACTGCATTAAGCCTTCATGAGATGCCGTCCGATTCGTCCTCGCTCGATCAATTGCTTGAAAATCCGCGGGTCTGGCGCGGTCGCCAAGCGGCACATGCAGCGAACGGGCTTGCAAGCGGCTATGAGAGGCTGGACCGACATCTTCCCGGCGGCGGCTGGCCACAGAACGCATTAACCGAGATTCTCGTCGACCATTACGGCATCGGTGAGCTGCGCCTGCTGATGCCGGCACTGGCGCGCCTGAGTACGGGAAGCGCCAGTGCGGAAATCCCGGGAATGGATGATTATGCCGAACCGGGCTGGATTGCCTGGGTGGCGCCGCCGTTTCAGCCGTATCCGCCGGCGTTGCAGCAGTGGGGTATCGATTTGTCGCGCATGCTGATCGTGCGGCCCAAAGACGACAGCGAAATGCTCTGGTCCGCCGAGCAGGCGCTTTCGTCCGGCACCTGTGCCGCCGTGCTGCTGTGGCCGAAAACGCTCGACGATCAGGCCAGCCGCCGCTTGCAGCTGGCGGCCGAGAAGGGCGGCAGCTGGGGGATTGCATTTCGGCCGCCTGCCGCTCGTAAGCAGCCATCCGCTGCGGCGCTGCGCATTGCGTTGCAGGCCAGCGCCGGGGGTACGCGCGTGCATATCCTCAAAAGCCGTGGCGGCCGTCCGGCCGTGCTAGACGATGTCTTCTGACCGATGGCTCAGTTTGCTTTACCACTTGCCGAGCCCGAGGCTGCACCAAAGGTTCTGACGGAACCGCTCCCCCGGCGACAGCGCCTCTGGTTTTGTATCTACTTGCCGAACCTGCCGCTCGAGGCTGGCGGGCCGGCTGATCAGGCGCGTGCCGTCGTCGAGGAAAGGCAAGGCATTCATCGCGTGCTGCTGGCCGACAGGGCCGCACAGGAAGCCGGCGTCATGCCCGGGCAGTCTGCCAACGCCGCGCTCGCTCTTATGCCCACGCTCGATATCAAAGAGCGCAGTACGCTCGCCGAACAGCAGGCGCTGGAACATCTCGCAATCTGGCTCGAACAATTTACTTCGGTAGTGTGTTTTGCGGGCCCCGATGTCGTGTTGCTCGAGATTGCCGGCAGCCTGCGCTTGTATGGCGGGCTGTCGAGTTTACGGCAGAGAATCGCAGCGGGCGTTGCCGAGCAGGGTTTTGCGGCATCGCCGGCGATAGCACCGACGCCGCTTGCCGCGACCTGGCTGGCGAGAAGCGGCCGGCGTGCCTGCGTCCGGGAATTCGCAAACCTGGGCTCGGCGCTGCGTGATTTGCCGCTGTCCTGTCTCGACTGGCCGTCAACGACCGCTGAGTCGCTGAACGGCATGGGTATCAAAACGATCGGTGATTGCCTGCGCCTGCCGCGCGAGGGTTTTGCGAGGCGCTTCGGGCCGGAACGGTTGCTCGATCTGGACCGGGCACTGGGACGTTTGCCTGATCCGCGTACGAGCTGGCGCGCACCCGAACGTTTTTGTGCGGACATCGAAATGACCGGGGAGCAAAGCGACCGCGAGTTGTTACTCGTGATCTGCCGTGAGTTGCTGCAGGCACACGAACGGTTTTTGCTGACGCGACAGCTCGGCACACAGCGCGTGTTATTCAGTTTTTTTCATCTCCGGGCGCCGGCAACGTGGTTGCCGCTCGGCTGCGCCGGTGTCGAACGTTTGGCGGAACGCTGGTTCGAGCTGTTACGGCTTCGTCTCGAGCGGCTGAATTTGCCCGAGCCCGTGATCGCGGTTCGCCTGGAAGGCGGGCACACACAGGCCCTGAGAGCGGAGGCGGGGAGTTTTCGCTTCCAGGCGAAGGCTGGCGGAAAAGGCCTGCACTATTCGATTTCGCAACTGGCCGAGCGGCTGGCAGCGCGAATCGGCATACAGTCGGTCAAGGGCGTGAGGACGCTGGCCGAGCATCGGCCGCAACGCGCCTGGTGTCAGCAAAACCTCATCGGCCACAGCATGGGGGGAGCATCCGTCAATATCGGACTCGACACGCGGCGGCCGCTGTGGATGCTCCCCGAGCCGGCCCTGTTGTCGATGGAGCAGGGTTGCCCCCTGCACCAGGGGCGCCTGCAGATACTCGAGGGGCCCGAGCGCCTGGAAACCGGCTGGTGGGACGATGACGGCATTGCACGCGACTACTACACGGCCACCAATCCACAGGGGATGCTTCTGTGGGTTTTTCGTAACCGCAGCCGCGAACCTGCCTGGTACCTGCATGGCTATTTCGGCTGATGTACGCCGAACTTCATGCGCTGAGTAACTTTACTTTCCTGCGCGGCGCCTCGCATCCTGAAGAACTCGTCGAAACAGCAGCGGCCCTCGGTTACGAAGCGCTCGCGATCACCGATGAATGTTCGATGTCGGGCATCGTGCGGGCGCATACGGCCGCAAAAGAGCATGGCCTCAGGCTGATCGTCGGTTCCGAACTGAAACTGCGCAGCGGCCGCAAGCTCGTGGCGCTGGCACAAAACCGCAGCGGCTATGCTGCATTGTGCGAGCTGATTACGCGGGCGCGGCGCGCTGCCGAAAAAGGCAGCTACGAACTGACGCGCCTGGCTTTCGAGGACGGATTGCCCGATTGCCTCGTACTGTGGGTTCCTGACGAGACCTGGTCGCTCGACGTCGAGGATCACTGGATACGCGAAACGTTTCGGGATCGTCTATGGATCGCGGTCGAGCTGCTGGCAGACGGACGGCAACGCGAGCAGCTGAAAAAACTCGCTGAAGAAAGTCGCCGGCTCAAACTGCCGTTGGTTGCCTGCGGCGACGTGCACATGCACACGCGGGCGCGACGCATGTTACAGGATACGTTGACGGCAATTCGTGCGGGTATCACCGTGGACAGCGCCGGGTTCGGCCTGTACCCGAACGGTGAACGTCATCTGCGTTCACTCGATGTGTTACAGCACGTTTATCCGCCCGAATTGCTCGCCGAAACGCTGCGCATTTCGAACCTGATCGACTTTTCACTCGATGAACTTCGCTACGATTACCCCGACGAGATCGTGCCCGACGGCGAAACGCCCGCGAGTTATCTGCGTAAACTGACTGAACTGGGTATGCAGCGGCGCTGGCCGGGTGGTGTGCCGCCGAAGGTCATCGGCCTGGTCGAGCATGAACTCGAACTGATCGCCGACCTCGGGTACGAGCCGTATTTCCTGACCGTGTACGACATCGTCGCATTTGCTCGTTCGAGGGACATCCTGTGCCAGGGCAGGGGGTCGGCGGCAAACTCTGCCGTGTGCTACTGCCTCGGTATTACCGAAGTAGATCCCGAGCGCATGGCGACGCTGGTCGAACGATTCATTTCCAAAGAACGTAACGAGCCGCCCGATATCGACGTCGATTTCGAGCACGAGCGCCGCGAAGAAGTCATTCAGTACATCTACGACAAGTACGGTCGTGAACGCGCCGCGCTTGCTGCAACGGTCATTACCTATCGGCCGCGCAGCGCGTTGCGCGATGTTGGCAAGGCACTCGGGCTCAGCGAGCTGCAGATCGGCCGGCTGTCCCGGTCGATGCAGTGGTGGGACGGACAGCGCGTCGACGATTCCCGGGTGCTCGAGGCCGGACTCGATCCCGACAGTCCGGTCATCAAGCGGCTCTTGTACCTGGTCCGGGAAATACTCGGTTTCCCGCGGCATTTATCGCAGCACGTCGGCGGTTTCGTCATTTCCAACAAGGCCCTGTCCGAACTCGTGCCCGTCGAAAATGCGGCGATGCCGGACCGAACGGTGATTCAGTGGGAAAAGACGGACCTCGAGGACCTCGGGCTGCTCAAGGTGGATGTGCTCGGCCTCGGCATGTTGACGGCCATTCGCCGCAGTTTCGAGCTTATTTACGGGTTCGACGGCCGTAAGCTGACGCTGGCAACGGTGCCCGCCGAGGATCCGGTCGTCTACGACATGATCTGCGATGGCGACACGATGGGCGTGTTCCAGATCGAGTCACGCGCACAGATGGCCATGCTGCCACGCCTCAGGCCCCGCTGTTATTACGACCTCGTCATCGAGGTTGCAATCATTCGGCCCGGGCCAATACAGGGCGATATGGTGCACCCTTACTTGCGCCGGCGTAACGGCGAGGAGGCGGTCGACTATCCGAGCGAGGAGGTCAAAGGCGTGCTGCAGCGTACGCTGGGCGTACCGATCTTCCAGGAGCAGGTCATGCAGCTTGCGGTTGTCGCGGCGGGCTTCACACCCGGCGAAGCCGATCGCCTGAGGCGTGCGATGGCTGCGTGGAAACGCCGCGGCGGCCTGGGGCCTTTCGAGGAGAAACTGATCCGTGGCATGCGCGAGCGTGGCTACGAGGAAGAGTTCGCCAGGCAGATATTCCGGCAGATCGAGGGCTTCGGCGAGTACGGCTTTCCGGAGTCACATTCGGCGAGTTTTGCTCTGCTCGTATACGTGTCGTCCTGGCTCAAGCGGCATACACCGGCCGCGTTTACGGCGGCGCTGCTGAACAGCCAGCCGATGGGTTTCTATTCGGCGTCGCAACTGACGCAGGATGCACGGCGCCATGGCGTCGAGATCCGGCCCGTCGACATCAACGAGAGCGACTGGGACTGCACGCTGGAGGCGTGTGAAGACGGCGAGGCGGCGATGCGGCTCGGCCTGCGCATGGTCAAGGGCTTGTCCGAGGAGACGGGGCTGCGCATCGCCGAGGAGCGCGGCACCTACGCTTACCAGAGCACTCAGCAATTATGCGAGCGCGCCGCTCTCGACCGCCGCGAACTCGGCATGCTGGCATCAAGCGGTGCACTGGAGGCACTCGAAGGTCACCGGCATCGGGCGCGTTGGGCGGTTGCCGGTGTCGAAGCGCCGACGCCCCTGCTTGCGTCCATGGATCGCTACGAAGCAACCCCATTGCTGAAGAAGCCGACGGAAGGGCAGGACATCGTCGCTGACTACCAGAGTGTTGGCCTGACGCTCGAACGTCATCCGATACAACTGCTGCGACACCGGCTGGACCGGTATCGTTATGTCAGGGCCGGCGAACTCGCAGAGCTTGGCGACGGCGCGCGCGTCAGCGTGGCAGGCCTGGTGATAACGAAGCAACGGCCCGGCACGGCAAGCGGCGTCATCTTCGTCACGCTGGAGGACGAGAGCGGGTACGTGAATCTCATTCTCTGGAAAACGATTGCCGAGCAATACCGCGCGGCATTGCTGAATGCACGCCTGATGGGCGTACGCGGTGAACTACAGATTGAAGGAAAGGTGATTCATGTGATCGCGAAAGAGCTCGTCGATCACACGGATATGCTCGGAAATCTGGTTACGACGTCCAGGGACTTCAGGTAACGTCGTCGTCGAGATTGAAATTGAAGGTGCTGTCGAGTTCTCTCTCAGTGCGGCGTTGCTCTTCGAGCTCTTCGAGACGCCTGTGAATTTCTTTCTGCCGTTGCGATGCGTCTTTCACTTCCACGGTGCCGACTAACTCTTCGACATTGAGCTCAGCCGAAATATCGCCGGGATCCTCGGACATTACGATTGTGTCCGTCGGGTCTGCCGACTCGACATCGTCATCAAAATCGTCTTCGTTATTACCGTTACCAACTTCACCGTTCATTGCTAAGCCCTCGCGCAATAATCAGCTCCATAGACAACAGGCCATCGGGCCATAATTTCCGCTTGTATACCGCGAATATTTTGGCCGCGCAAGCGACGACTGACCAATTATCGAATCAGATTGTTTATCTCAAAGATGGGCAGCAGGATTGCCAGGACTATTGTCAGGACTACGGCGCCCATGAGGACAATAAGGAGCGGCTGAAGAATCCCCAGCAATGTGGCAATCAGGCCACTGACTTCGCGCTCCTGATTGGTGGCGGCACGATCGAGCATTTCGCCGAGCCGACCGCCCGCTTCGCCGCTCGATACGAGATGTATCATCATTGGCGGGAACAGTTTGCTCGCTCCCAGAGACGAACTGATAGTCGCGCCTTCCCGAACGCGCACGGCTGCTTCCTTGACCGCGTCTCTCATCGGCAGGTTTTCCACGACTTCCGACGCAATTTGCAGAGCATCGAGAATAGGTACGCCGCTGCCAACGAGTATGGCAAGCGTCCGCGTGAAACGGGCCGTATTGATGCCGCGGGTCAGTCGGCCTGCGATTGGCGTACGTAGCAGAAATTTATGATACCGGCGCTTCGGATCGTCTTTCTGCAGGAGCCACCAGAGGCCGTATGTGGCGGCAGCAACTGCGATGATGAGCAAATGCCAGTTGCCTTGCAGAAATTCCGACACCGCGATCAGGCTGCGCGTCAGCCCGGGAAGCTCTCCACCCGTATTTTGGAATACCTTGACGATCTTCGGCACGACCGATGTCAGCATGAAGCTGATGATTCCGACGGACATCAGAACGAGGACGATCGGATAAACGAGAGCATTGGTGATCGTTTGTCGCAATGACTGGCGCGCCTCCGTGTAATCCGCCAGCCGCTCGAGGACCATATCCAGATGACCGGACTGCTCGCCGGCCGCGACAGTGGCACGATATAGCTCGGGAAAGGCTTGCGGAAATTCGCCGAGCCCGTCAGCGAGGGAATGGCCTTCAATCACCTTGGAGCGGACGCCTGCCAGGATGCTTTTTGTCCTTGGCTGATCATTCTGCTGGCCGACCGCGAGCAGCGCCTCCTCCAGCGGCAGACCGGACTGGGACAGCGATGCGAGTTGCCGGGTGATCAGCGCCAGTTCGCCCGGGGAGATGCCGGAGCGCAGCGAAAAGCCGCGCTGGCGTCGCGCTTCTTTTTGCGCGACCTCGGTGACCTGGATCGGTAACAGGCGCCGCTCGCGCAGAATCTGCCGCACGTGTTTGGGCGTATCGCCCTCGATCAGGCCCTTGGATTCCTTGCCTGACTTATCGATTGCAACGTATTCGAACGCACCCATAGCGCTATGACGTCAGGTCAGTCCTCGCGCGTAACACGCAGGAGCTCTTCGACCGTGGTTGTACCGTCCAGCACCTTTTGCCGGCCGTCCGCCCGAATACTCGGACCCTTGGTGTGGGCATAGCGCTCGAGGTCCTGTTCGCTGACGCCGTTATGAATCATCGCACGCATCTCGTCGTCGACGGCGATCAGCTCGTAGATGCCGGTACGTCCCGAGAATCCGCCGCTCGGACCTTGGCCAGGATGATACAAAGTGGGCGGCGATGCAGGATCGACGCCGAGCAGGTTGCACTCGTAATCGGATGCGGTGTACGGCACCTTGTTGGTGTCGTCGAGTACGCGAACGAGGCGTTGTGCCAGAACGCCGATCAGGCTCGAGGACAGCAGAAACGGTTCGACTCCCATATCCCGCAATCGCGTCACGGCGCCTGCCGCCGTATTGGTGTGCAGGGTCGAAAGCACGAGGTGTCCGGTCAGACTGGCCTGTACGGCGATTTCAGCCGTTTCGAGATCACGTATCTCACCTACCATCACGACATCGGGGTCCTGTCTCAAAATAGCGCGCAGTCCACGCGCAAACGTCATTTCTACCTTGGTATTCACCTGGGTCTGGCCGATCCCGTCGATGAAGTATTCGATCGGATCCTCGACCGTCATGATGTTGCGGCTGTTGTCGTTAATTCGCTCCAGCGCCGCGTACAGCGTCGTCGTCTTACCGGATCCGGTCGGGCCCGTAACCAGGATGATGCCGTGCGGCTTGTGGATGAGGGCGTCCATGGTCTGCTGGGTATCTTGTTCCATGCCCAGCGACGTCAGGTCGAGACGGCCTGCCTGCTTGTCCAGCAGTCGGAGCACGACGCGTTCGCCATGTCCGGAGGGCATTGTCGAAACACGAACGTCGACTGCCCGACCTGCGATGCGCAGCGAGATGCGACCGTCCTGCGGCAGGCGCTTCTCCGCAATGTCGAGTCTTGACATTACCTTGATACGTGACACGACCAGCGGCGCCAGAGCCCGACGAGTCTCGAGCACTTCACGCAAAACGCCATCAATTCTGAATCGTACACCGAGCCGGTTTTCATAAGGCTCGATGTGGACATCCGACGCATTGTCCTTGATGGCTTCGGTCAGAACGGCATTGATGAAGCGAATGATCGGCGCATCATCATCGCTCTCGAGAAGATCCGACGGTTCCTGCAGTTCCTGAGCAACCTGCAGCAGATCCATGTCCTCGTCCAGGCCGCCAACCATTTGCATCGCCTTGTGGCTGCCCTGTTCATAGGATTCCTGCAGCAGCCTGTCGAAAACTTCTGTGGATACGCGTGACAGCTTGAGCGGCACGCCGACAAATCGCCGCGCCTCGGCAAGACTGAGCGGTTTTGCATCGCCTCGGTAGACGGCATCGGCTGAGTGCGCACCGACTCTTCGGATCAGTACGCCGTGACGTTTAGCGAACGAAAATGGCAGGATGCGTGCAGACAAAGAGTCCTGCTGCGCAACTTCCTGCGGCGGCGTCTCCTGCTCGAGAACGATGTTTTCTTCGTTTGCCATAGACCAGTCGCTACGCTTACTCGCTGTCCGACGATTCCGGCGTGTCCTCGAGCGGTGGCAACGTGGGCCTTTCTTCACCTGGCATCAGCTGGACGCCTTTTTTGCCTCCGCCGTCAAGCACTTCTCGAATGTAGTTGTACTTGGCGTTCGTCTCGAACGATGTTTGCGCCTGGTCGCGCAAAATCTTCGGTCGAATGAAGACGAGCAGGTTGGTCTTTTTCTTTTCTGTCTTGCGCGACCGGAAAAGGTTGCCGAGGACAGGGATTCGGCCGAGCATCGGCACGCGCCGGTCGCTCTCGAGGAGCTGATCTTCGAGCAGGCCGCCGAGAACGAGGATCTCCCCATCCTTGACGATGACATTGGTTTCGATGGTGCGCTGATTCGTGATCAGATCGACGGCGTTGGCCGCCGACTGCGCAATACTCGAAATCTCCTGTGAGATCTGGAGCATCATCGAATCACCCTCGTTAATCTGCGGCGTGATCGTCAGGCTCACGCCGATCTTTTGCCGCTGAATCGTCTGGAACGGATTGACCGCGCCGACATTGCCCGTGCCGGTATTAGAGAACGATCCTGTGAGGAACGGAACTTCCTGTCCGACATTCAGTGTGGCTTCCTCGTTGTCGAGCGTTACGATCGACGGCGTCGAGATGATATTCGTATCCGCATCGCCTTCCAGGGCATTCAGGATGGCGGCAAAACTTACGCCTGAGTCCGAGATCCGGCCCAGACCAAGCGTTATGCCTTCGCCGATCAGTCCTGTCGGGTCGACCTGGCCGCCGCTGCCAAGAGCGCCACCGAGCTGAACGACGCCATTGACACCATCGAAGTTAGTGACGCCAATCGGCGTATTGGAGCTCGCGCCTTCCACGGCCCAGGTAATACCGAGCTCCTTGGTCTTGTCGGCGATGATCTCGACGATTATCGCCTCGACCTGAACCTGTGCACGTCGAATGTCGAGCTTGTCAACGATTTGCATCAGCGAGCGCATCATTTTCGGCGGTGCGTTGACCACGAGCGCATTCGTCTGTATGTCCGCCCAGACGCTGACGACGTTGGTTGTCGACGCGCCACCGGCCTGGCCGGCCGCGGCCTGCGCCTCGGCGGTGAAATGCGCCTGCAATTTGGTCGCGAGCTCCTCCGCATCGGCGTAGCGCAGGTAGCGAACCTGCGTGTCACCGCCGTCCTCGAGCGGCGTGTCCAGATGGGCAATCAGGGCACGCAGCCGCAGCCGTTCGCTCTTGTCGCCACCTATCAGTACGCTATTCGTTCGAGCATCGGCAACCAGGCTGATGGACACGGGCGCGCCGTCGGCGCGTGGCTGCGACGTCAAAGCCGTCAAAATTCGGACGATCTCGGCCGAGGACGCATGATCGAGCCTGATGACCTCGATGTCTTCGTCGTTTGCCTGGTCTATGCGGCGGACGATCGACACCATGCGCGTCACGTTCGCGGCCCGATCCGAGATGATCAGCATGTTGGATCCAGGATGTGCGACAAGGTGCCCGTACTGTGGAACCAGCGGACGCAGGATCGGCACCAGCTGAGCGGCACCGACATTTTGTACCTGAATGACCTGCGTCACGATATCGTCACCGCCCGCTGCGCCGGCGGTGCCGATCGGCCCGGCGTACTGCCTCGCGGTCGCATCAGGCACGATCTTGACCACATTGCCTGAGGGTACGGCGACGTAATTGTGAACCTGCAATATCGACAGGAATGCCTCGTAGAAGGCATCCGGCGACATGGGGGTCGAGGACAACATCGTGACATTTGCGCTGACGCGCGGGTCGATGATGAAGTTCTTTCCGGTCGATTCACTGACGGCTTCTATGACCTGCCGGATATCGGCGTCCCTGAAGTTCAGTGAGATATCGTTTTGCTGGCCCCATGCCAGCGACATGTTGTAAAGGCAGGCGAGAGTGGATGCCACGAGTATGAGTCGGCGCGATCGCAGATTAGCAGTTCGAATCATTGGCTGTTGTCGTCCCCAAGGTCGAGTTGACTGGTGCTAAGCACGATAACTTCCGGCTGTCCGTTGCGCTCAACGGTTACAGAAACCTGGTCCGCACTTCCCAGTGATTGAAAAATTTCCATCGCCTGCGTCGGATCCGTAAGCGCCTGACCATCAATATCCTTGATCAGATCACCCGGGCGCAAGCCAAGTGCAGCAAATTGTTGTCGGTTGCGCCCCGGATAGACGCGGTAGCCCTGCTGCTGGCCGTTAACGAAGTAGGGCGTCGGCCGGATGACGTCCGCGAGTGCAGAAACGTTCTGAGCAACGGCTGCCTGGATACTCCTCGTTTCCATTGCAGCGCGATTTGTGGCCCTGGTGTTGCGGCGGGAAACCGCGGGCGTGCCTTCCGGGAATTCCCGCGGCAATTTCAGATTCGTCAACACGCCGTTTTCGTCGAGCACGACACGGTTCGGATATACGGCGTACAACCTGGCGCCAGCGGTCACAGGATCGCCAATCGCATAGACTTTCTCTTTGTCACCGCTATCGGCAATGATCGCAACGGCTTCTTCCGCCGGTGTTGCAGCAAGCGTGCCCTTGAGGGACAGATTCGTAAGTCGTGTCTCGCGAAGATTCTCGGTTTCGTCAATGACCGGCGCGGCAGTGACCTCGGGGTCCAGGCTCGCGACGCCGAATATGTGGGCGTCGGCTATAGCCTGAACGTCCGTCAAACCATCTGTCGCACCGGACGGAACCGCCTGACCAGCGGGCACGGTAACAGGGTCGCCGGCCTCGGGGCCCGGGATCAGAGACCAGATGATCTTCGCCAGCACCCAGGCGATGGCGACAACGAGCAGCGCGCTGATCCACGCGGGCAGCGCACGGTTGACCGCGGCGAATGCCTGGTCGCCGTCGAGGTTTGCCCATTCATTCCATTTGGCTCTTGTCGACATGGAAGGTGGCCGTTATATCCGTACCCGGTTCAATACAAACGCAACGAGAGGATGATACGGGTTGATGGTAAACGCAAACAAGCCCGTAAAATCCGAAAATCCTATATTTTGCAATGATATAGACGCTGTACGCTATCGCGATCGGCCGCCTGGGTCTGGCTCCGGAACGAAAAATTCGTGAACCAGGCTTGGAGATCGTTCCAACGAGCCCATATATAATAACCCGCGTGGCCCCGTTGGGGGTCACAATCTGACTAAAGATCCTGTGGAAAGCAACACGATTCAATGAGTGAGAACAGGCCTGACAGAGATGGAATCGGTGGCATGGACGTGGCCCTGGAAGAGGCTCGGCCAAAGGTCAAGCAGCCTCCGCTGTACCGTGTCGTGCTGATCAATGATGATTACACTCCGATGGAATTCGTCGTTGATATTCTCGAAACGATCTTCGGCATGGAACGAACTCGCGCCACGCAGGTCATGTTGGAGGTACACACGAAAGGCAAGGGTGTTTGCGGCGTTTACAATTTCGAAATCGCCGAAACCAAGGTTGCGCAGGTGATGAGTGTCGCCAAACAGCATCAACACCCGTTACTGTGTACCATGGAGGAATCCTGAGACGGAATCGTATGACAAATGTTAAGCAGTGAACTCGAATTTTGTCTGAATGAGGCGTTTCAGAGGGCGCGCGATCGCCGTCATGAATTCATGACGGTCGAGCACCTGCTGCTCGCGTTGCTCGATATCCCGCGAGTTCACGAGATTCTCAAGGCATGCAATTCGAATATCACGGAGCTGCGCAGGCAGCTTACCGAGTTTATCGACGAGCAGACTCCGCTGTTCTCGCATGACGACGATAACGACGTCCAGCCCACGCTCGGGTTTCAGCGTGTTTTGCAGCGTGCCGTATTTCACGTCCAGTCGAGTGGCAAGAAAGAGGTGACGAGCAGCAATGTCCTGGTCGCGATATTCAGTGAGAAGCAGTCGCAGGCTGTCTATTTCCTGAATATGCAGGACATCACGCGGCTTGATGTAATCGATTACATATCGCACGGGATGCCCAGCCTTCCCGGAGAGGGCTCGGCTGAAGAAGAGCAGGCATCCGTCGAGAGCGAAGCCGAGATCGAAGCCTCGCCGCTCGATCAATATGCGACAAATCTCAATCAACTGGCCATCGACGGCAAGATCGATCCGCTGATCGGGCGCGAAATCGAGATCGAGCGCACGATCCAGATCCTGTGCCGCCGGCGCAAGAACAATCCGCTGTATGTCGGCGATGCCGGCGTGGGCAAGACGGCGCTGGCCGAAGGCCTCGCGCGCATGATCACCGAGGAAAACGTCCCGGAAGTGCTGCAGGACTGCACGATCTACGCGCTGGATATGGGTACGCTGATCGCCGGTACGAAGTACCGCGGAGATTTTGAGAAGCGACTCAAAGGCGTCATCGCCGAGATTCGGAAGGATCCGGGCGCAATCCTGTTTATCGACGAGATTCACACTGTCATTGGCGCTGGTGCGGCGTCAGGCGGCGTCATGGATGCCAGTAACCTGATCAAGCCGGTGCTGGCCAATGGCGAGATTCGCTGCATCGGATCCACGACCTATTCTGAATACCGGGGGATTTTCGAGAAAGATCACGCGCTGGCGCGGCGCTTTCAGAAGATCGACGTGCCGGAGCCGAGCATTGAGGAAACGGTTGCCATCCTGCACGGCCTGAAGTCTCGCTTCGAGGAGCATCACGGCGTCAATTACGAGCCGGCGGCGCTGGATGCGGCTGTAGAGTTGTCGGCGCGTCACATAAACGATCGCCGCCTGCCTGATAAGGCGATCGACGTCATCGACGAAGCCGGCGCGAATCTCCGCCTGCAACCGGTCGGTGAGCGCGGCGACCGCGTTACGGTCGAGATGGTCGAGAATATCGTCGCCAAAATGGCACGAATTCCGGCGAAAAGTGTGTCGGCGTCCGATCGCGATGCTTTGCGCACGCTCGAACGCGATCTCAAACTGACGATTTTCGGACAGGATCGCGCGATCGAGGCTCTCAGCTCGGCGATCAAGATGGCGCGATCCGGTCTGCGGGAAGAGGACAAGCCGATCGGCGCTTTCCTGTTTGCCGGGCCGACCGGTGTCGGCAAGACCGAAGTTACGCGGCAACTGTCGCATTGCATGGGCGTCGAGCTCATTCGCTTCGACATGTCGGAGTACATGGAACGGCATACGGTGTCACGACTGATCGGCGCGCCGCCGGGTTACGTCGGCTTTGATCAGGGTGGACTGCTGACCGAAGCGGTTACCAAGAATCCGCATGCCGTTGTGCTGCTGGATGAAATCGAAAAAGCGCACCCGGATGTCTTCAACCTGCTGTTGCAGGTGATGGATCACGGCACGCTCACCGACAACAACGGCCGGGAGGCGGATTTCCGCAACGTCGTCATCGTCATGACTACGAATGCCGGGGCAAGGGAAATGAGTCGCGCTTCAATCGGATTCACGAAGCAGGATCACAGCTCGGATGGTATGGAGATCATCCGCAAGCATTTCTCCCCGGAATTCCGCAATCGTCTCGATGCGATAATTCAGTTTGCATCGCTGGAAATGGATTCAATCAAGCGCGTTGTCGACAAGCTTGTCGTCGAGCTCGAAGCAAAGCTCGGAAACAACAACGTCACGCTGGAGCTCGACGATGCGGCGCGCGAGTGGATTGCCGAACGCGGCTACGACCCGAAGATGGGAGCGCGGCCGATGGCGCGCATCATCCAGGAGCACATCAAACGGCCGCTGGCGGAGGAATTGTTATTTGGCAGCCTCGCCGAAGGCGGTCACGTCCGCATCATGGTTGCAGACGACGACACGCTCGAGCTCAAGGCCGAGCCCGTAATCAAAGAATTAGAGCACCTTGAATAGCTACCGGCCGCGGTAGACGATGCGGCCTTTGGACAGGTCGTAGGGCGTCAGCTCGACGGTGACCTTGTCTCCCGTAAGAATACGAATGTAGTTCTTGCGCATTTTGCCCGAAATATGCGCAGTCACGACGTGGCCGTTCTCGAGTTCGACCCGAAACGTCGTGTTGGGCAGCGTCTCGGTTACGACGCCTTCCATCTGTATGGCTTCTTCTTTTGCCAATGTGCACTGCTTCCTGTGTTCAGAGGCTCGCGATTGTGCAGAAATGCCTGCGTCAATGCAATGAGGCCGACACCTGATCTTTCAATAGTTCGGTTACCGCAACAGGCTCGGAGGGCCAGTCACTGCAAGGCGTGGCGGGGTTGCAGGCATCGCGCAATACCTGTGTGAATCGGGCTCTGGGCATCAGCGTGGCGCCGAGGGTGGTCAAATGCGGGGAAACGACCTGGCAATCGATAAGCGCCATTTGCCGGTCGATCATCTGACGGGCCAGAGCCGCCAGGGCCATCTTGGATGCATTGGGTTCTGCGCTGAACATGGATTCACCGAAGAAGACCCGACCGATGCAAAGTCCGTACAGTCCCCCGATAAGCCGCTCCGCATCCCAGATTTCGATCGAGTGTGCCCAGCCCTGGTCGTGGAGCGCCAGATACGCGGCCTTCATATCATCGGTGATCCACGTGCCGCTCTGGTAACGTCGCGGCCCGGCGCAGGCCCGTATGACTGCCGCGAAGGCGCTGTTGAATCTGACGGTCAGGCTGGAATTTCGTATTTGCTTCGCAAGCCGGCGCGACATGTGAAGCTCTTCGGGCCTGAGGACGCAACGCGGGTCCGGAGACCACCAGAGTATGGGCTGGCCTTTCTCGTACCACGGGAAGATTCCCGACCGGTAGGCGGCCAGCAGGCGAGGACTGCCCAGGTCGCCGCCAGCCGCCAGCAGTCCGTTGGGCTCGCGCAATGCAAGTTCGACGTCGGGGAACGCATCCGGCGCGTCGGTCGGGCTCAGCCAAATGACTCTGCTGTTGCTCATTCCGTCTCGTTTCGATAGGGGCTGTGCGTGTCCACGGTTCGCATATAGCGTTCGACGTGGCGTTTCTCGGCATCCAGGTACTCGCCGATTGCCGAAAAGAACTCCGGATGTTCGAGCCAGTGCGCGGACCAGGTTGTGGCCGGGAGGAATCCACGGCTGATCTTGTGTTCACCTTGCGTGCCGGGTTCGAACAGATTCCTGCCGCTGCGAATGCAGTGTTCGATGCCCTGGTAATAACAGGTTTCGAAATGCAGTGCATCGTAGTGGCCGGCGGCGCCCCAGTAGCGGCCGTAAAGTACGTCGTCGCTTTGAAAAAAAATTGCCGCCGCGATGATTTCCTCGCCTTGTTCTGCGAGAACGGCAAGAATCTTGTCCGGCAACGCGGAACTGATCTGAATGAAGAAATCCAGGTTGAAATAGGGCAGCGAACCGCGCCGCATGAATGTGATGCTGATCAGCCGGTACAGAACGTTCCAGAGATCCGCATCGATGTCGCCGCCCTGAATGTGGCGAAACGTGATTCCGGCTTCCTCAACGCGGCGGCGTTCGCGCCGCACTTTCTTGCGCTTGGCGGAACTGAAGGTCGCGAGAAATTCGTCGAAATCGCTGTAGCCGCGATTGTGCCAGTGAAACTGGCAGTCCTTGCGGACCCGCAAGCCGGCGTCACGCAACTGCGGCAATTCCCGCTCGTCGGGGAACAGAACGTGTAACGACGAGCAACCGCTTTCTGACGCCAGTGACACTGCGGCGTCGAGCAGCGAGCGGGCGGCATCAGTGTTCGACTCGTCAAGCAACAGTAGCCGCCGGCCTGAAGCCGGCGTGAACGGCAGCGCCGATACGAGTTTCGGATAGTAATCAATTCCTGCCTGCTCGTATGCGCGCGCCCATGACCAGTCGAACACGAATTCGCCCCAGCTGTGGCTCTTTTCATAAAGCGGCATCGCCGCAACCAGGTCGGCCCCCTGCCAGCAGGTCAGATGTCTTGGCGTCCACCCGGAATCGGGAGACACCGAGCCGGTCTGCTCGGCCGCGAGCAGGAATTCGTGGCGCAGCATCGGACAGCCGTCCAGGACGAGACGGTTCCACTGATCCGAATCGATATCAGCAATTGCGCCGTTTACGGTGACCTTCACCGTGCCAAGGTAGCACTAAGCCGCAGCGTCGTCAGTTTCTGCAGCGGTGCTTTTCGACTCGAGCGCATCGAGGTACTTTTCCGCGTCGAGCGCCGCCATGCAGCCTGCGCCTGCGGACGTAACCGCTTGCCGATACACCTGGTCGGCGACGTCGCCCGCGGCAAATACACCGGGCACACTTGTAGTCGTCGCATCGCCTTCAATGCCGGACTTGACGATGATGTAGTCGTTCTTCATCTCGAGTTGCCCGTCGAACAAGCCCGTATTGGGGCTGTGCCCGATCGCGATGAAGATACCGGCGAGATCGATTTCCCTGGTTTTCGTTTCGTCCTTCGTGCTGCGGACTCGCAGTCCGGTGACGCCGGATTCGTCGCCCAGCACTTCGTCGACTACGTGATCCCAAAGAATTTCGATCTTTCCTTCTTTCTCTTTTTCGAACAGATGGCCCTGCAGGATTTTTTCTGCGCGCAGCTCGTCACGCCGATGCACGAGCGTGACTTTGGAAGCGATATTGCTCAGATACAGGGCTTCTTCAGCGGCCGTGTTGCCACCGCCGATAACGGCCACGTCCTTGCCCCGGTAAAAGAAACCGTCACAGGTGGCGCATGCGGATACGCCGCGACCTTTGTAGGCCTCCTCCGACGGCAGGCCCAGATAAATGGCTGTTGCGCCCGTCGCGATAATCAAAGCGTCACAGGTGTAAACACCGTAGTCGCCCTCGAGCCGGAACGGTCGGACGGATACGTCCGCGGTATGAATGTGGTCATTGACGATTTCGGTATCGAATCGTTGCGCGTGGCGAAGCATGCGGTCCATGAGTTCCGGACCCTGCAGGCCCTCGACATCGCCGGGCCAGTTATCGACGTCCGTCGTGGTCATCAGCTGGCCGCCCTGTTCGATGCCGGTGATCACCACGGGGTCGAGGTTGGCGCGCGCTGCGTAGACGGCTGCCGAATAACCGGCAGGGCCCGATCCCAGTATCACCAGGCGCATATGTCTCTGATCACTCATGTATAATTTGCCCCACTTCGTTTTGGCAGCATGCCCGCACAAACCCCGGAAATGCGGCCCCGGAAGGGACATTCAAGGGGATACGCGGGCATTTGTATGATCGGCCAATACGGCCGGCATGCGGCAGTTTACGTTAGATATGGCAAGAGCCCAAAAGAGCAGCAAAAAAACGACACGATTGTCAGATCAGGTCTCGCGTCTTCTCCGAGAGGGAGCGCTGGTTGTCTTCGGCGTGCTCGCATTCATCCTCTGGTATGCGCTGTTCACCTACGATCCTGCCGATCCGGGCTTCAGCCAGGCGACCAGCAGCAACGACGTCAATAACGGCATCGGCTGGGTCGGCGCGCTGATAGCCGATCTGCTGTTCTACATTTTCGGGCGCCCGGCCTACCTGTTCACGGTCATGGTCTTCTACCTGGGCTGGATGCTGTACCGCGAGCAAAAGACCCAGCAGGCGTTGACGCGGATGGACTATTACCTGCGGGTCGGCGGCTTCGCCGCAACCCTGTTGACGAGCTGCGCTCTCGCCACTCTGCATTTCTCGCCCGGCGTCTTCAAAGAAACGGCGGGCGGCATCGTCGGGCAAGTTGTCGGCGACAACCTCGCCGCTGTGATGAAGTTACTCGGGGCGAGCATGCTGCTGTTCGTGATCTGGGTTGCTTCGATATCGTTATTCCTCGGCATTTCCTGGTTCAGCGTCATGGACCGCATCGGTCACTGGACGCTCGTGGGCTATGAAAAAACGCGGCTCAAGATCGACGAGCTCAAAGACAAGGCGGAAGGACGCAGGCAGCAAGCGGCCAGGCAGGATGTACTCGAGACCGAGAAAAAGAGAACTGCGCAGCGCAAGCCGCCTCGAATAGAACCCGTGATGGCGACACTGGAGACCAGCGTGCGGGCCGAGAGGGAGCGCCAGGTCCCGCTGTTCGATCCGCCGACCGCCGGAGAATTGCCGCCGTTGTCGTTGCTGGACGATCCGCCGCCACAGAAGAAGGGCTACTCGGAGGAATCGCTCGAGGCGATGTCCCGGCTGGTCGAGCTCAAGCTCAAGGACTTCGGCGTTGACGTCGAGGTGAAGTCTGTATCGCCGGGCCCGGTGATCACACGCTTTGAGCTGGACCCGGCGCCAGGCGTCAAAGTCAGTCAGATCGCAAACCTCTCGAAGGACATCGCACGGTCATTGTCGGTGGTCAGCGTCCGCATCGTCGAGGTGATTCCCGGCAAGTCTTTTGTCGGGCTTGAAATCCCGAACGAGAGCCGCGCACTCGTAACGCTCGGGGAGATTCTGAAGTCGCGCGCATACGATGACCTGACTTCTCCACTGACGCTGGCCCTCGGCAAGGATATCGGCGGCCACTCCGTCGTTGCCGACCTTGCGCGCATGCCGCATCTGCTGATCGCCGGCACGACCGGCTCGGGTAAGTCGGTCGCGATCAATGCGATGGTGCTCAGCCTGCTGTACAAGACGCAGCCCGAGCAGGTGCGGCTGATCATGGTCGATCCGAAGATGCTCGAACTGTCGGTCTACGAAGGCATACCGCACCTGCTGACGCCGGTTGTCACCGACATGAAAGAGGCGGCAAACGCTCTGCGATGGTGCGTTGCCGAAATGGACCGGCGGTATCAACTGATGGCGGCACTCGGCGTGCGAAATATTGGCGGTTACAACCGCAAGGTCAGGGATGCCATCGCTTCCGGCCAGCCGATAAAGGATCCGATATTTACGCCGCCCCCGCTCGAGGACGAAGACAAGCCCGTCGAGCACCCGACGCTGGCCCCGCTGCCGTATATCGTCGTGATCATCGACGAACTCGCCGACATGATGATGATCGTCGGCAAGAAGGTGGAAGAACTGATTGCGCGCCTGGCACAGAAGGCGCGCGCATCCGGCATTCACATGCTGCTCGCTACGCAGCGGCCATCCGTAGACGTCATCACAGGCCTGATCAAGGCCAACGTGCCGTGCCGAATTGCGTTCCAGGTTTCGGCCAAGGTCGATTCGCGAACGATCCTCGACCAGATCGGTGCGGAGAACCTGCTCGGCCATGGTGACATGCTGTTTCTTCCGCCCGGCACGTCAGTTCCCGTGCGAGTGCATGGCGCATTCGTGGCGGACCATGAAGTGCACTCGGTCGTGCGCCATCTCAAGAAGAGTGGTGCGCCGCGCTATATCGATGAAATTCTCGACGGTCCGGCGAGTCCAACCCCTACACTGGCCGGTATCGACAAGACGCCGTTCGACAGTGCGGATGCGGAGCAGGACCCCCTGTACGACCAGGCGGTGCAGGTCGTCATGGAAACCCGCAAAGCGTCGATTTCCGGAGTACAGCGGCGGTTGAAGATCGGCTACAACCGCGCCGCCCGCATGGTGGAGTCGATGGAAGCCGCAGGACTGGTCGGCCCGCTGCAGCCGAACGGCACTCGCGAGATCCTCGTGCCAGCCGGGGCGGAGGATTAGGAGCAGGAATTGAAAGGACGACAACTCGTACTCTGTACATTGCTGCTAACCACAATGGCAGTTGCCGGCAATGAAGCCGACCCGGGAAAACGTCTCGTCGATGAATTCGTCAGCGAGATGGTGACGATGCAGGGCAATTTCGAGCAGGCGTTGATTGATCCCGCCGGTGAAATCATCGAGAGGACCAGCGGTCGCCTCGAAATCCAGAGGCCCGGGCAATTTCGCTGGGCCTACGTCGAACCCTACGAGCAATGGCTGATCGCGGACGGCCTGAACATCTGGAGCTACGACCTCGATCTCGAGCAGGTGACGGTAAAACCGCAGGCCGAAGCGCTTGCAAACACGCCGGCATTGCTGCTCGGCGGCGCCGAAGATGCGCTGGAGCAATTCGAGTACCAGGGCAGCTACGCCGAAAAGGAAACCCTCTGGGTGCGTCTGCAGCCGAAAAACACCGAGAGCGGGTTCCTGCGCGTCGAACTCGGCTTCATGAACGACGTGCTGCAGCGCATGGTTTTCTTCGACAATCTCGATCAGACAACGCTCGTGTCGTTGTATGACGTCCGTGTGAACGAGACGATCGACGCCGGTCAGTTCGAGTTTGTCGTTCCGGAGGACGTTGACCTGGTCGGTACGCCTGTCGTAGCCGACGTCCAGGACCCCTGATGCTGCCGCTTCGGTATGCGCGCCGTTGGCGTATTGCAGGCTTCATATTGCTGCTGTCGGTACTTGCTGCCACGCTCATGCCTGCTGTGTGGGTGAGCAAGACGAAGTACCTCACATGGTTCGAGCACGTGGACAAGTGGTTGCACGGCATTATTTTCATTTTTCTCGCACTCTGGTTTTCCGGGCAGTACCGGCGCTGCTCGTACTGGCGTATCGGTATCGGGCTGATTGCGTTTGGTGGTCTGATCGAGGCCTGCCAGCGGCTGGTCACGTATCGCTCCGCCGAATGGTTCGACATCGTGGCAGATGCGGCCGGCATCGGTATAGGGCTTGCCATCGCGCTGGCCGGGCTCGGTGGATGGAGCATGCGCTTCGAAGCGTGGCTGCAAGGCCGCGGTGCAGGGAATTCGATTGAGTGATTTGTTTGCCAGTGATGCGGCGGACGCGGCGGAACGGCCGCTCGCCGACCGCATGCGGCCGGCCAGTCTCGAAGAGTTTTTCGGCCAGCAGCACATCCTGGCGGAAGGCAAGCCGTTACTTCGCGCGCTCCAGCAGGGCCGGGCCCACTCGATGGTGTTCTGGGGACCACCCGGCACGGGCAAAACCACCCTGGCGCGCCTGATAGCGGCGAAAACGGATTCATTCTTCATTGCGCTGTCGGCGGTCATGGCCGGCGTAAAAGACATCCGTGCCGCCGTTCAGGAGGCCGGGCGCGAACGGCAGATGGCCAATCGCGGCACGGTTTTGTTCCTCGATGAGGTTCACCGGTTCAACAAGGCGCAGCAGGACGCGTTTCTGCCATTCGTCGAGGACGGGACGCTGACCTTTATCGGCGCGACGACCGAGAACCCGTCATTCGAACTCAATAACGCCTTGCTTTCCCGGGCTCGGGTGTACGTCCTCAAGATGCTGGATCACGATGCCTTGCGAAGCATCGTGAAGCGCTCCCTGGCGGACGAACAGCGCGGACTGGCGGGACGGTTTAGAATCGACGCCGCGTCCATCGACATGATCTGCGATGCCGCTGACGGCGACGCACGCCGTGCGCTGAACCTGCTCGAGCTCGCGGCGGACCTGAGCGACGGTGACGTTATTTCCGCTGACACGGTTCGGGACGTAGTTACGGGAGGCCGGCGCCGTTTCGACAAGCAGGGCGAGTACTTCTATGACCAGATCTCGGCCCTGCACAAATCCGTGCGAGGATCGGATCCCGATGCGTCACTGTACTGGCTCATGCGTATGCTCGACGGTGGATGCGACCCGATCTATGTCGCAAGGAGGATGATCCGGGTCGCCAGCGAGGATATCGGCAACGCCGATCCGCGAGCCCTGCAGCTGACGCTCAATGCCTGGGAAGCTCTCGAGCGGCTCGGCAGCCCGGAGGGCGAACTGGCACTGGCGCAGGCGGTGGTGTATCTGGCCTGTGCGGCGAAGAGCAACGCGGTTTACACGGCGGCCAAAGCGGCGCAAAAAGATGCCCGGGAATGCGGCTCTATGGAGGTCCCGATGCATCTCAGGAACGCGCCGACGCGACTTATGAAAGAACTGGGTTACGGCGAAGATTACCGGTATGCGCACGACGAAGAAGATGCGATCGTTGCGGGCGAGAAATACTTTCCCGACGACATGGAAGCGCGTACGTATTATCATCCCGTGCCGCGTGGACTGGAGATCAGGATCCGCGAAAAGCTGGAAGAAATCCGAAAGAAATGATCGATCCGAAGAAACTCAGACAAGCGGCGGCTGACGTTGCGGCCAACCTCGCACGGCGTGGCTTCGAGTTCGACGCAGATGCTTACCTTGCGCTGGAAGAGCGCCGCAAGGCGCTGCAGGTGCAGACCGAGGAACTTCGCAATGAGCGCAACACCAGCTCCAAGTCGATAGGCAAGGCGAAGGCACAGGGTGAGGACATCGAGCCGCTGCTCGCGGCCGTGCAAGACCTGGGTGACAAGCTCGAAGCTTGCGAAGCGGATTTCCAGGCCGTGCAGGCGGAGATTCGCGATCTGGAGCTCGGATTGCCGAACCTGTTGCAGGACGACGTTCCCGATGGTGCCGGCGAGGAAGACAATGCTGAGGTCCGCCGCTGGGGGGAGCCGCGGCAATTCGATTTCGAACCGCGTGACCACGTCGAGCTGGGGGAGAGGTTGGGCATGCTCGACTTCGAAACCGCGAGCAAGATATCGGGATCACGTTTCGCGGTTATGCGTGGACAACTCGCGCGAATGCAGCGGGCGCTCATTCAGTTCATGCTCGACACGCACACCGGCGAACACGGCTACATGGAAACCTATGTGCCGTTCCTGGTTCAGAGCCAGGCCCTTGTGGGTACGGGACAGCTGCCGAAATTTGAAGAGGACCTCTTCAAGACGACGACGGAAACGCCGTTCTACCTGATTCCGACTGCGGAGGTGCCGGTTACGAATTTCGCGCGCGAAGCGATACTCGACGCTGAGCAACTGCCGCTGAGGTATACGGCGCACACACCGTGTTTCCGCTCCGAGGCCGGTTCTTACGGCCAGGATACGCGCGGCATGATCCGCCAGCACCAGTTCGAGAAGGTGGAACTCGTGCAGTTCGTCCGTCCCGACGCGTCGGTGGCCGCGCTTGAGGAACTGACCGGCCATGCCGAAGTTATTTTGCAACGACTCGAGCTTCCATACCGGGTGGTCACGCTGTGTGCAGGCGATATCGGCTTCGGTGCGGCAAAGACCTACGACATCGAGGTCTGGTTGCCGGGGCAGGAAAGGTATCGCGAGATTTCGTCGTGCAGCAATTACGAAGATTTCCAGGCACGGCGTATGCAGGCCCGATGGCGCAACCCGGAGACGGGCAAGCCCGAGCTCCTGCATACGCTCAATGGCTCCGGAGTCGCTGCGGGCAGGGCGCTGATCGCCGTCATGGAGAATTATCAGCAGGAGGACGGCTCGATCACGGTCCCGGAGGCGCTGCAACCCTATCTGGGAGGAGCGGCCTCGATCTAGCTACGGATAGACCCTGTACTGGAACTGCGGCGGCACCACGTCGTAATGCAGCTGCAGGAACATGACGATATCCGTTAATTCCTGAACGGTCATGAAGCCGTTGTAGTTATACATCTTCGACTTGCCATCCTCCGAGACGAGCTCTTTCGGGTAACCATCCGCCAGCTTGTGCGAGGGGTTGATCACAGCGGTGACGAGTTCGCCGTAGGTCTTGACACGGGTAACGGTGCCCCCGAGTTCTACGTAGGGCTTATAGCCTGGAATCGTGGGTAGCGTTTCACCTTTGATTGTGTGGCACTGATTGCAGTGCATGTACAGGAACGTCTCGCGGCCTGCTTGAGCGTTGCCTTCGGGCAGGCGAAAGCCGCGCTCGGACATGGCCTTCTCTTCGTCGCAGCCGCTCAGTGCTGCAAAGAGAGCGAAAACCAGAACAGCCAGTACTTGTCTCTTCATAGCGGCACTCCCAGCGGGACATCCGCCGGTCAACTTATTAATACCACAGCCATTTTTCCTGCAGGATACGGGAAAGCCGCAGCTGGGCGCGGCGTTGTATCTGCGCCTATCCGGGCAATCATCAGGAAACTGTCAGCAATCCATCAGCCTTTCATCCGGCGTTCGGCAGCCGCAGCTACTAGCCTGTCACCTGTCCGCTGATTATCGCGGTATAACGCAACGAGGAGAGCATCATGAAAGCCAAGCTATTGATTTTATTAGTTACGACAATCTCGATGGTCGGATGCACGTCGATCCGCCCGATTGATATGGAAAAAGTCGACCTGACCGAAGTACTCGAAACCGGCGATCGTGTGATTGCCTATGAAAAGCAGGGCCGTGTCGTCGACATGACGCTGACCACGATCGAGGACGGGGTCCTGATCGGCAGCTATACGGGCTCGGGCATGACGACCGTGGAGGTCAACATCGAGGATATCGAGAAGATCGAGGCCGAGAAGATTTCCGGCGCGAAGACGACGGGCGCAGTCGTCGGCGGACTGGTCCTGGTTCCGCTGGTAGCGGCCGGAGCAGTAATAGTGGGTGCCGGCGCCGTCGCCAGCCAGCTGTAACCAAAAGGGCCCGCTTTGCGGGCCCTGAGATTTTCCTGGTGCGTTGCGCCTAGTCGCGACTCATGAACAGCCTGAGCACGTACCAGAACATCATCGCGATCGAGGCAAACAGCGCCAGCGATGCCGCAACGTGCTTGTCCTTCGGGTAGTGGTGCATGATATTTGACGTGTCATACAAAACGGCAGCGCCTGCCAGCCCGATCATGGCCAGCGAGAACCAGTTGCCCATGCTTGATCCATAACCGAATATGAAGCTGCCGAAGATGCCGACCAGCGCCAGCATGCCGCCCCAGACGAGCATGCCGCGCAGGAACGAGAAGTCCTTTCGCGTGATCATCGCAACCGCGATCAGGCCGCCACAGCCAAGCAGCGTCACGCCGGCGGCGCTGTCGATGATGCCGGGTTGCATCAGGTAGGCGATGTACAGCATCGGGGCGAAAATCAGCGCTTCGAGGAAGACAAAGAAGGCCAGCGCCGCATACTGGGCGCCGGTAGATTCGACCCGATGCGCTACGTGCGTAGCACCCCAGCCACCGATGATGAAGGCGCCGAGCACCATCCACCAGTTCTGCACCATGGGCATCGCGATCTTTTCCGCGATACCGGACTGGAAGAAATACACCTCGATGGCCGCAAACGCCAGAATCGCGCCAACGACGTGGGCGTAGCACTTCCAGATAAATTCAGACCGATCTTCGACTGACGCTGCCGCAACGGGCGCCAGATGATTCACGTGATCCTGCATATAGGTAACTCCTCGTGTAATCCTGATGGTGATTCTATATCAAGTGGCCCGGCCGCACCGGCCGATGCAACATTTTCAGGAGATATGGGCGATACCAGCGGCTTCAAGCCGCATTTACCACGGCAGCTCATAGCCCTCGGCGTGCCAGAAGCCGCCGCTGGTCTCCAGCGTCAGCTCGTCGATGCGCTCGATCAGCCCGGCCGCGGACACGGGGGCCGTGGTCATTCCCTGGCCGCCCGTCATATCCGTTCGCACATACCCTGGATGTAGCAAGGCGACCGCAATTCCTAACGGTCTCAGTTCGTGCATCAGGTTGGTGCCGATCATGTTGACGGCGGCTTTCGAGGCCCTGTAGCCGTAGTTGCCGCCCGAGGAGTTGTCCTCGATGGACCCCACGCGGCTCGTGACGATGGCGACCTTGGAGCCTTCTGTGAGGTTGTCGCGAAGCGCTTCGGTGACCCTGAGCGGGCCCAGCGTGTTGACCCGGTACTGCTCGAGCATGCTCTCGTAATCGATATCACCGAGGGCATTGTCGCGCCGCAATATGCCCGCGTTATTGATGATGACGTCGATGTGCTGGTCGCCAACCGCTGCTTGCAGGGCAGGCATCGACGCGCCGTCGCCGACATCGATTCCGGAAATGATGCTGGCGCCGCTCGCCTGCAATGCCTCGCTCGGTTCCCGGCATACACCGATCACGGTGTCACCACGTTCAACGAGTTGCCTGGCCAGTTCCAGGCCAATGCCGCGGTTGCAGCCGGTGACGAGTACGGTCGACATGTGGTCTCCTCGGGAATCTATTGGTTAGTCTTATTCGGCCGAATCTCGGACGGCAGCCGCGGATTGAATTCGACTGACGCCAGGAACTCGGGATCGAGTTCGACAGAAGCCAGGAACGGTCGCCAGCGTGGATCGTCTTCGAGATTGGCATAGAGCGGGCTTGCCGCCCATCTGCGGAAAATCCCCGAGTCCTGTTCGCGTTGCTTTGCGAAGAATTCGAGGGCCTCATCCGTCGCGCCGATCCAGGCATAGGCCGTGCCGATAAGCCAGTTCTTGCGCCATTCTTCGGCGTCGATTTCAAGTAACTCGGTCAGCATGAACTGTGCGTCCTCGGTGCGGCCCAGGTCGTGCAATGCGAGCGTCTTTCCATGCAAGCGCAGCGCGATGTTTTCGACATTATCGTCGAAGTGCTGCAGAGCCTCGCTTGCTTTATCCTGCAATAGCAGAGTCAGGCCAATCCCCCACGATGCTCGCTCGTTACGCACGATGGCTATATGCGCACGATATGTCTGCTCAGCCAGGTCGTAGGCGCCACAATTCAGATAAGCGCGCGCAAGGTTGAAGCTCACAAAGGCATTAAGCGGATCCCTCTCAATGGCGTACTCGCCAATCGGAACGGCTTCATCAGCGCGCCACAGGCGATCCAAGTGCATGATCGCTGTATTGAGCGCATCGATATTCGTTGGCTCGAGTTCAATCGCTCGCTCGAGGAGAGGTGCCGCGCTACGAACGTCACGTGTATTTCCCCAAATCCTGTAGACGATGGCCGCGACGTTGTCGGGGTTGCGACCTTCCACCTCCCTGACGAGCTCTTCGGCCCGAATATCGTCGTCCAAATCCTGGAAATACCAGGCGAGCATGACCTTGGCGTCAAGGTACCCAGGGTCGAGTTCCAGGGCGCGATTCAGCAGTTCGATACCTTTTTCATGCTGTCTGTCGGTGGTTGCGAACAGCTGTCTGGCCTGCAGATAATATGTGTAAGCGATCGGTTGGTGGCGCTTGGCCTTTGGTGGTTCCAGTGCCAATTCCATCTTGAGTTGCCCAACGACCTCGCCGGCGACCGAGTCCTGTATGTCGAAGATATCGGCGAGGTCGTGGTCATAAGTCTCGGACCAGACGTGCGCATCGGCGCGACCGTCGATGAGTTGCGCCGTAATGCGCAGTCTGTCGCCGGATTTGCGAACAGAACCCTCAAGCACGTAGCTGACATTCAGCAGTCGGGCGATCTCGGCCGAAGTAATCTCTGCGCCCTTGAAAGAAAACGCCGAAGTCCGCGATATCACCCGCAGCCCTTCTACCCGCGCAAGCAGGTTCAAAAGCTCTTCCGCCAGGCCGTCACCGAGGTATTCCTGTTCGGGGTCGGCGCTCAAATTCACAAAGGGCAGAACGACAATGGACCTGTCGCCAAAAGACTCGACCAGCGCGTCGGCGCGGCCCTCCTGCCGCGCGGCTTCACGTTCCGCCGCATCGCGCGCCGGGTCGAGCACGAACTTGTCTACGGCGAAATAGACCACGGCCAGCGTCAGCACGATCGCGATGAGCCGGTCCACGGCTCCATGTGACGGGGCTTCCTGCTGGAGTTGCCGTGCTTCGCCGTCGCGTTTCAGCCCCTCGGGCGTGAGCTCGAAGTACCAGCTTGCGACCAGCACCGGGACGAAGCCAATGGCGGCGATGACAACGACGATGCGAACCGAGGTCTCCGGGATCCCGAAGATCGGGAACAGGGTCTCGAGAATCTGGATCAGGAGCCAGGCGCCAGCCAGGTAGCCGATCGCGACCCGGATGACGTTGCGGCGCTTCAGTTCGTCCAGGAAAGACATGGACGGAGTTTACTACGGACAGTGTGTGGGATTGGCTCGCCCGCTGCACGGGCTCCCCGCCAATCGGCTAAGGCCGATTGGTCGAACAGGGCTCGAAAGCCCATACCCTCTCCCAAAACACAAGAGCCCCATTAAGGGGCTCTTGTGTTTTGGCGGAGAGGGTGGGATTCGAACCCACGAAGGGCTACTAACCCTTGCTGGTTTTCAAGACC